>Ga0209698_10005676_pt1 | contig 13444 bp, 9 predicted proteins | sample LitLauG_LLR_2012_FD_187203 | JGI IMG/M metagenome (GOLD analysis project Ga0209698, IMG submission 187203) | Freshwater sediment microbial communities from Pennsylvania, USA - Little Laurel Run_MetaG_LLR_2012 (SPAdes) (version 2) | ecosystem: Environmental > Aquatic > Freshwater > Creek >... | reverse complement strand
CCCGCCAGGGGCGACTTCAACCACGCCGATAACAACCGGTCATTGATTTTTGCGGGACCCAGCATGCCAAAGCTGCAAACCAGGAAGACGTCATCAGGTATGCCCAGGGCACGGCGTGCATTCGCTCGCAACTCGCCTGTTTGGTCCACCGCCGCAGGCGTACGTAATAGTGGAATCTGGAACCAGTTGGTGCAAAACGCCTTGCCATACCAGGACTGCGCCAGGTGAATGGCATTCCGCGAGTGGACGATTACACCCAAGGCCCTCTGCAACACGCTCTGGTTTACCGGGTAGTGCAGCATTGCGCCGTCCGGATCGGATCCTGCCTGCGCCTCTATTGCAGCCCTGTATCCGTGGGCCAGCAGCAGTTCGCGTGTCCAGGCCAAGGGGCGCCGACCGTTGATTTCGTCATAGCGGAATACATTGCCCAGGTAGAAATCGTGCAGCACCACTAGGCCTGGAATAGTTCGTATCAGGTCGAACATATGGCTGTGGAAGGGCGAATTTCCGACCTGGTAGACCACACGGTCGTAGCGATGCGCGTTATCGCGGAACCATGCCGGGCTACGCAGGGTCAGCTGGTCCAGAGCGGTTCCCGTCATGATCGACTCTTGCGGCGCTATGACGTCAATGTCGTAGTGGCGCATCAATTCGGGCAATAGATCCAGACTGTAGTCGGAAATACCCGTGCGCTCCGGCGGCAAGGGTGATACATAGGCCAGGAGCGGTCGGGCTTTTGCCGATTGATGCGACGGCTTACGCTCCAGGCGATTATTGGCAGGCACGGCCTCGATGGCCGCCAGTGCCCGTCGAGCGCTGGAATCCCAGGAAAAAAGCGCAGCCCGCTGTAATCCCCACGCTGCCAGTTCCGTGCGCCGCGCCTCGGAGGAGAGCACAGTCGCCATGCATCGCATGATGGACTGCACATCCAGGGGATCAAACAGCGCATCTTCACGGCCGACGACTTCGGGCAAGCTGGTGGTCCCCGAGGCGATGACGGCGGCGCCGCAGGACATGGCCTCCAAAGCAGGCAGCCCAAATCCCTCATGTAGTGAGGGCATGACGGCCAGGCGGCATAGATTGTTGAGCACCACGAGATCGTCGTCGCCGATCGCGCCCGTCAGGTGCAGTTCATCCGTATGCAGACCCGCCTGCGCGGCCAGTTCCAGCAGGCGCGACCGGTCTTGTGCAGGCATTCCGCCGGCGATCACCAACTGATGATCTGCGCGCAGTTGTGCGGGCAGCAAGGCATAGGCTTGGATCAACCGTGGCAGGTTTTTTCGCGCATCTGCCGTGCCCACGTAAAGGACGAACGGGCGCGTAAGCCCCAGCCGCAGTCGCTCGGCCGACTGCTGCACGGCATCCAGCGCCAGGGGCCGGAATATGGAGTCGGCTGCAGTGGATATATTGGTGGCCTGCTGGGCGGAGATCCCCAGGTGCTGGAGTGCCTCCTGCCGCGACGATTCCGAAATAGCGAGCAGGTGCGCGGCGCGGCGCAGGTGGGCAATCTTGCCGCGATAGTAGGCTTCATAACCCGGGTGCCGGCTCATTGCCTCAGCGGGGTTGATCAGCGGGATCAGATCGTAAAGGGTCGCCACGGTTGGAATGTGCGCGGCGAATCGACCTATGCTGGTAACACCGTCATCCACATAGCCCTCGAACAGGCTCGAAACATGCACCACATCGGGGGACAAGCTAGCAAGAAAGCCTTCGCGAAGAATTTCGGCAACATCGCGGCGCGGGGCATTGTTGGGCTCGCGCTCGCGGACGGGTCCTGGCGCAGTCCAAACGCGGATCGCACTGTTTGGCAGAAGTCCCGAAAACTCGCGACGCATTCGGTCCACGCTCTCCGGCAGCTGGCCGTTGAGCGCGAGGATGAATTCATGCTCCTTGCCCTGGTGGATCATGGCCTTGGCCAGGGCGAGCGAGTAGCGGCCAATGCCGCGCAGGCCGCTGGCCGTCTGGCAGCCCTGCAAGTCCAGAACAATTCTCAACGGGTGCTCTCCATGGAGTCCAATCCGGCGGGCTAATCTACAGGCTTGCGCGCCCGAGATCGCGCCCGCCGCAGCCGCGCCAGAAGCTCCTGCGCGTGTTCATCCAGAAATTCTTGTCCATCGGCACTGGCCTGCCCAGCCAGGGCATAACCTGCCGCACGACTGTCGTAGGGGTGGGCGATTTTGCTCAAGCGGAGTTTGAGGCTCGGAAAATATTGCAGCATGTGCAGCGCTGCCTTGCTCAAACCGGGGCTCTTTCTCGCCTTGATCATCAGCGCGCGCATTACCCGCCGCAGCGCTCCGCGCATGCGCTGACTAGCCTGTTTGCGCAAAGCAGCCAAGCCGAAAAGCCCGCGCCGCAGCGCTAGATTTGCCAATCGCAAGGGCCGCGTAAGTTTCCAGGACAGGCTTGCATAAACGCCCTGAAGGGTTCGCTGCACATTTTCGGCCTGCTCGTGGGCGTGCCGCAGTTTAAGCTGGAGCCCCTCGATTTCAATCCGTTGGGCCTCTGCGCGCCGTGAAGTCTCCGCAACATTGTTCATAAGCTCCTCGCCGCGCTGCTCCAGTTCGCGCGTCTGGTTCTCCAGTTCGCGCGTCTGGTTCTCCAGTTCGCGCGTCTGGTTCTCCAGTTCGTGGGTCCGCGCTTCAAGTTCGCGCGACCGCGCAACGTTAGCCTCGATCACACCTCGACACAGCTGAGAGCTGGCAAGTCCGCTCAGAATCACTTCGTCAAAGACATTAGGGGGAACCGCGAAAGCCTCGGCAAGATGGGCATGTTCCTGTGCCACGTAAAAATTGTTAAGGCCGTCGAAGTACACCAGCTTATAGCCAGCGGCCAAAACAATCGGTGACCAGATATTGTCGTCGCGGACGCGGGAAAGGGGCACTGTCGCCTCCACGACAATGACCCAGGGGCGCAAAGACTGGCTGTCCCAACCGCGCAGAACGCGCCCTTCAGCCCCCTCCACATCTATTTTCAGCCAATGTACTTGATCTCCGCCGAGCAGCTGCGCTGCTTGGTTGAGCGTCAAAGCCGGCACCTGGATCTGGTGGTGCTCAAATTCGTGGCTTGCGCGGTGTCTTTCAGCGACAGATTCAACAGTACTGCTTAGACCGGTTCCCTCGAACACGGTGAGAGCGATCGTTCCAGGCGCTGTGTCGATTACCGCCTCGAGGACGATCTCACCAGGTCGATCGGCGCGCAGGCGGCTCGCATAGTCAGGAACCGGCTCGACGTGCAAGCCGCGCCAGCCGCGCTCGTAAAAAGCCCGGCTGACCGAGTCCACTCGGGGATCCTGGGCGCCTACGTCGATGTAGCGCCCCTGTTCGATATGTCCTAGAGCGCGCCATAACATCACGTCTTCAAAATTCTGTGCGTAGGAAACGAAGGTCACGCTAGATCCTGTTGCGGTTTTCGGGGCGACGGGCGGACATGATGGCTGAGGATCCTCCACCCCCGTGCTGCGTGGATTCTGGGTCTGGTTTCACGCTGCGTCCACAGGACGGGAATCGCGCAAGACTGATATCTGGGGGTCGAGCCAGGCGCTGCCAATGAAACTTATCTTGTCCAGGTTGCGTACGCCAAAGACCAGAGCCCGGTCCTTCCATTGGTAATTGTTCACCAGGTGCGTATCGGTGCTGACCAGCGCGGTGGAAACGGTATAGCTGCCGGGTCCCAGGTTCATGCGAAAGCGAATGTCATAGCGTATGCGTTCACCCACCTGAAGCTGCTCCTGGGGAAGTTCCTTGAAATGGGTATTGGTGCCGTAGATATCCTGCCCGATGCGGTCTTTGATGATGTATCCCAGAACGAGGCGCGGAATGGGTGCGTGGATACGTACGTCCACGCGCAGCACGGCTTCCGCGCCGACTCCTACATGCGCCACTGGCCGGCTCTGGCCATCGAGCAGTTCGATGTTCTCTACCGTAGCCTCCCCTGTGCCGGATACCGTCTGCAGTTCCCCGTCGTCCAACCGCCGCCGCTGCACCGTTTGGATTTGGCGCTGCGCGAGCTTGGCGTTGTAGAAGTCCATGACCTCCGCGGGACTCCCCTCGAGCTCCAGGCGGCCAGCATCGAGGAGCACCACTCGATCGCACAACGAGCGGATTGAACTGCCGTCATGGGAAACAATGAGCAGGGTGGTGGACTGTTCGCGCAACTCGCGGATGCGCGCGAAGCTTTTATGCTGGAAATACGCGTCTCCCACCGAGAGTGCTTCGTCGATGATGAGTACATCGGGCCGACGCGCAGTCGCCACACTGAACGCCAGACGCACCTGCATGCCGCTGGAATACGTGCGCACGGGCTGATCAATGTAAGGACCGATCTCCGCAAACGCCTCGATCCAGGCCATACGCTCGAGGATTTCCTCGGTACTCATGCCAAGCAATTGCCCCGCCATGATGACATTCTGGCGGCCAGTGAAATCGGGATGGAAGCCAATGCCCAATTCCAGCAGCGCCGCGATGCTTCCGGCACACTCCACCGTGCCGGAGGTGGGCACGACTGTTCCAGCAATCAATTTGAGGAGCGTGCTCTTGCCTGCTCCGTTCATGCCAACGATGGCCACGGCCTCGCCCCGGCCAACCGCAAAACTGACGTCGCGGAGCACCCAGTTCTGGGAGTAGGCAGCCGGCGCCCAGGGGAACACCCATTCCCGTACGCGAGACCAGCGGTTTTCGTATTTGCGGTAGGCCTTGCCCAAGCCGTTTACCCGAATGGCCGTCATTACAGTTCGTCCACCATTTCGCCCACCCGGCGGCGGAACAGGCGCATGGCAAGCAAACATAGAAGTAATGCCATCAGCGCGGTAGGCCAAAGAGCTTGCCATTGCGGCCAGCGGTCTTGCAAGAATGCATCCTGATAGACGGCCATGACCGCGGCCATGGGATTCCATCTAAGCGAGCTTTGAACGGTTTCCGGCAGTATGGAACGGGCGTATACGATGGGTGTCAACCAGAACCAGAACTGAAGAAGGATGGACACAAACTGCGTCACATCCCTGAAAAAGACATTGATGACGCCCAGCCCGATACCCAGGCCAGCCGCGAACGCGCATTGCACCAGTACCACGGGAATAAGACCCAGCACAGCCCAGCCAGGGAAGTTACCCGTGACCACCAAAAACACCAGGAAAAGGGCGAGCATGATCACGAAGTTGAGCAAGGACCCGCCCACCACGATTACCGGCAGGCAGATGCGCGGAAAGTTGAGTTTTTTCAGGATGGCGGCATTGTCCACAAACACCGTTGTGGTGCGCGTGACGATATCGGCGAACAGTCCCCACGTGATGACGCCTGCGCACAAATAGATGCTGAAAGCGTAACGCCCGGGCGCGCCATCAAGGCGCGAACGCATCACCTCGGAAAAGATCACGGTGTACACCGTGATCTGAAACAGCGGATTCAGGACCATCCAAAGCGAACCCAGGATTGAATTCCGGTGGCGCGCCTGGAACTCCCGGCGGATGCTGCCCAGAATGAAAGCGCGATAGTTCCAAAGTATCCGCAGCATCAGCGGCCGTTCCCGGGTGCGTTCGGCATTCCCGCGCCTGCTGCGCCAATCCTGGCGTGGCCTGTCCAGCGCCGGCGTGCCGCGACGGGGGAGCAGCACGATGCAGCCTTGCAGAACGGGGCGTTTTGCTGCACGTGGGGCCTTCGGATCAGTGATGACAGTGGACGCGTGGTCGACACAAAAAAACGCGGAGAGATATTACCGCGCCATGAATTTTTATCATGCGATTTCAGCGGCCGGTGCGCCCTGCTGTGGAACAACCAGAATATCGACTTCTGCGCACTTCAAGCCTCTGGCATCGAACCAGCAATGGCCTTCCTGCACGACCAACAGCCGCAAGCGATGGCGGCCAGGATGCGCCGGCGCGCGGACACGAAGCGGGGCGCCCACATCAGCTTTGGCGGCAAGCACGCCGCCGGGTAGTGGTGTTCGGATTCCCTCCTCACTGGGCGCGGCTTGCAAATTGTCCAGCCATCGGTACGTGAGGTGAATGGGGTTGCGCTGTGTACTGACCCAGGCTTGTGTCGATGCATTGCGCAGGTGCGCCGCCAGAATGAATTCTGCTCCCGCCGGTACTTCAGCGACGCCCGGCTCGACGATTAGGCTGCCGCAGGCGTCGTCCACCAGGGACACCGCATCCCCGGGGAGCCTTTGCAGGGTGATGCGAGGTTTCAGATCCGCGTAGCCCACGCTGGCGTGCTTGCGCGGCGCCGCGACGTCAAAGCGCAAGAGCTCATGAAACCAACCGAGTTCACGGCGTTCCCGAACCGGACCGTCGATGAATGCAAGGCCCGCCACGTAATGACCATCGGGCAGATTGGCAACCAGATTGCAGTCCACCCGATAGTTGCCCTTTTCGGCGAACAGAGGAGCTTCACCCTGGAGTTCCGTGTTGGTACCGGAGGCCCAGCGTCCGTTCTCGTCCAGGATATGCATGCCCACCACCAGACCGTCCACGGGGCGTGCCAAGGAAAAGCGCGCGGAGAAATTCACTGAAGTCCCGCAAATCAGATCCCCCACCGGCGCGGGACCCACGTCCAGTAACTGGAACTCCGCGTCGCAGAAGTCAGGGCTGGCTCGCCGGGCATACGGCAACCACGAAGCGCGCGGAGTTTCCGGCAAGGCAGGACGGTTGCCCGCCTTCCTTGTGCCATTGCTGCCCGTCGCGTTGCGCAGCCGACCCATAGCCCTGGCGGGCCACGATACCTGCGGGGTGGGCTGCCGGCGCTTCCGGACTGCTTCGTAAAGTGCCATGTCCAGTTCCAGCAGGGCCTCCAGCCGCCTGCGTGTGGCTGACGACAAATCTCCCGGGGCAGGGCGCTTACGCGTGACGTTGACTTGGGCGACGTCAAGGGGCGTCTGGATCCCGATCAGATCTGCAAGTTGCGCGACGTAGCCCGGCAGGTCCTCGAATAGGCCGCACACGTCGTAGGCGTTCAGCGCATTCAAAGCCACCGCCAATTTGACCTGCAGATCGGGGCGTCGGTGATCTACTGTGCAGAAATGCTCGACGTAAGGGTTGCAGAGTTGCGGCTTGAGATCCGGATGCAACTCCGCACCCTGGGATTCAAGGAAACGCAAAGCATGCGTACGCAAGCTACCGAGATCGTTTGCATCATGGTTGTTGACGACGAAGTACAGCCAGGAAACAGCGCGGTCGAGCGGTTCACGCACGCAGGTTATGTACTGATAGCGCGGATCCAGGCCTTCGCCGAAGAAATCCGTGTGGGCATAGAGGATGGAGTAGTCCCCGCCATATTGGCGAATCAGCGGGCGATGCGAAATATTCAAGAGCCTGGAGACGCATCCCGGACCTAATGCGGCGGTCAGCCAAGCATGTACCGCCTGACCTGCCGTCTTGGGCAGGTGGTCCACTACCATGCGGCCGTTATAAGCCCGTTTTCCTGTCACGCCTGACATGTACGAACATCCGCTAACTACCCGGGCCGGTCGGGTCCCATGGACCCACCCCCAGATGGTGGTACCAAAATTATCCGGAAACCCCTACGTGCGAGAGAGCGTGTCCGGCCGGCTTCGATTCAGGCCGTGCGCGCCACCCGACGGTACACGTCGGCCGTCTGCCGGGCACATTGTGCCCAACTGAAGCCTGACGCACGTTGCAGTCCCGCCTTGCGCAAAGCGCCCCGGCGAGCCGGGTCCTGCAGCAAATCCCTCAGCACAGAGCAAAGGCCCTGATCGTCGTTCGGGTCGACCAGGATGCCGGCCTCACCGACAACCTCGGGCAGCGTGCTTGCGTTGGAAACCACCACGGGCGCGCCACTGGTCATAGCCTCGAGAGGAGGCAGTCCGAATCCTTCGTAGATGGAGGGGTAGATCATGGCGCTGCAACTGGCGTAGAGTTCCGCGAGTTCAGTGTCATGCACATAGCCCAGCATCCGCACTTCACCCGCCTGCACCAGGGGCTGAAGCAAGCGCTCCAGTGGCGAGTGCAACCAGCCGCGCATGCCCACGATCACGAGAGGAAAGCGCTGGCGCAGCGCTGGCGCCAGGCCTTGATAGGCTTCCACGGTCAGACGCAAGTTCTTTCGCGGTTCGATGGTACCCACCGACAACAGGTAGGCGTCCGCTTCAAGTCCGTGGCGCTGCAGCGTGGCCGCACAGTCGGCCGGGCTACGCGCGTGGAAAACCGGACGGGCGCCCAGTGGAATGGCGGTGACGCGTTCTGCAGCAACTCCAAAGACATCCATTACCTGGCGGCGGATGAACTCGGCGTCGGTGATGACATGGGCAGCCGTTCCCAGCGACCGTGGGAAGTATCGGTTCATGTTGGCAACCCGGTCTGCCGGCTGTGTGTGGGGGTAGAGCATCCACGACAGATCATGTGCCGTGACCACTCGGGGGCCGTTGAAGTGGAAACCCTGGAAATTGGGTTCGTGGTAAACGTCAAAGCGTTTGCCACGTGCGCCCCACGAAAACGGAATCTGCGCCAGCGCGCGTACCAGGTCATATGAGCGGGGCACGATGCGCTTGAACATCCGCTTGCCCGCATCGATTGCCGCCACTGGCGCATCACGCACCTGGGTCGACCAGTTGCTGCCGTAAAACAGCGTGGTTTCGAGACTGGGGTCGGCCTGGAGCTCGCCGACCAGACTACGCGTGTACTGGCCCACACCCGTAAAGGGCGACAGTAACGAGATGGCGTTGACACCGACACGCAGCATCAGCGACGTGCGGTGCGTGCAAGCGCCGGGAGCACCGATAGCCCAGGCCGCGCGGCGCTCCGGCTATTCACCGCGGACATGCACGCGATAGCCGTGCCGCCTGACGAGCTCATCACGTTCGGCGATCTTCAAGTCCTCACGCACCATCTCTGCCACCAGCTCGGCAAAGCTGATCTTCGGCGTCCATCCCAGCTGGCGTCGCGCCTTGCTCGCGTCGCCCAGCAGGGTCTGCACTTCGGTGGGTCGGAAATAGCGCGGGTCCACCGCCACCACCTTGCGGCCCTGGGCGTCCAGCGCGTGCTCGTCGACGTCCTGCCCCTGCCAATGCAGCTTCACGCCCAATTCGCTGGCCGCAGCATCGACGAAGTCCCGCACGCTGTACTGCACGCCGGTGGCAATCACGTAGTCCTCGGGCTTGTCCTGTTGCAGCATCAGCCACTGCATCTCGACGTAGTCCTTGGCGTGGCCCCAGTCGCGCAGGGCGGACAGATTCCCCAGATAAAGGCAATCCTGCAGTCCCAGTTTTATGCGGGCCAGTGCGCGGGTGATCTTGCGCGTAACGAAGGTTTCACCCCGGATGGGTGACTCGTGGTTGAACAAGATGCCATTGCAGGCATAGATGCCATAGGCTTCGCGGTAGTTCACCGTGATCCAGTAGGCGTACAGCTTGGCCACCGCGTAGGGGGAGCGCGGGTAAAACGGCGTCGTTTCCTTCTGCGGCACCTCCTGCACGAGGCCGTACAGCTCCGACGTGGATGCCTGGTAGAAACGGGTCTTCTTCTCCATTCCCAGGATGCGAATCGCCTCGAGGATGCGCAGCGCACCCAGGCCGTCGGCGTTTGCCGTGAACTCGGGTTCCTCGAAGGAGACGGCCACGTGGCTCTGCGCCGCGAGGTTGTAGATCTCGTCGGGCTGTACTTTCTGGATCACGTGCAACAGCGACAGGGAATCCGTCATGTCGCCGTAATGCAGTTTCAGGCCACGGCCTGGCGCATGGGGATCCAGGTAGAGGTGATCGATTCGATCAGTATTGATGAGCGAGGTGCGCCGCTTGATGCCGTGCACCTCATAGCCCTTTTCAAGGAGGAGTTCAGCCAGGTAGGCGCCGTCCTGGCCGGTGACACCGGTAATCAATGCTTTTTTCATGGCTGCACATTCTAGGCCATCTCGGCCGTGGCCCGCGTAACTGGCGCGTCAGGTTGCAATTGAGCGTCTCGCGGCGTTTTTGGGCGCCGCTTCAATGCCCGGCGGAACTGGGCCTGCGCGGCGGCTAAGCTGGGTAATAAGGTGGGTAAAGCAGATAAACAAAATCACGATGGCGTGCATTGGGTCTCCGCTACGCCCCGCGAGACCGCTACAAGATCGGAATATCCCAGCAACTCACCATAGGTCTCGGCATAGCGGGCCGCCATCCGCTTGGCTGTAAAGATCTTCTCAAAGCGGCGTCGTGCTCCGGCACCCAGGCGCTGGCGCAACGCCGGATCTGCGGCAAGCCGCAGCATGGCATTGCGCAGCGCCATGGGGTCGTGCGGTTGAACCACGATCCCAGTTTCGTCATCGACATTGACGTAGCTGGTGCCCGTGCCGATTTCGCTGGAAATAAGCGGCTTGCCGAACACCGCGCCCTCCAGCAGGGTCACGCCGAAGGCTTCGGACCGCATGTGCGAGGGAAACACCACAGCGGCCGACAATTCCAGCAAGGCAACCTTGTCCTCCTCGGGCAACGCGCCCAGGAACCGCACGTGATGCAGGCCGAGCTCCGTGGCCCGCTCGCGCAGTTCCTGCTCGATGGGACCTGCGCCCACGATGATTACGGGAAGCTGGGTTCCTTGTACCGCATCGAGCAGTATGTGCAGGCCCTTGTAGTAGCGAATAACTCCGACAAACAGGAAAAAATCCCGCCCTACCTTCTGCTCCCATTTATCGCGGACGCTCTGGCACGCGGGCGGGTAGCAAGCAGGATTAAGCCCGATAGGAATGACTTCAGTCTTGTCGCGGTAGTGCTGCAAGACGTCACTGGTATTCACATAGTTGGGCGACGTTGCGACGATGCGGTCGACCCGATCAAGAAACGCGCGCATGACCGGTTGGTAAAGAAACATCAGGTTGCGCTGCCGGACGATGTCCGAGTGATAGGTCACAAGGCTGGGCTTGCGCACCCGCCACGCCAGGTGAAGAAGGTCGGCAAAGGGCCAGGGGAAATGATAGTGGATCACATCGGCCCATTTGGCGTGCTCGCCAAAAGCGCGCATGAGCCCGATGGACATGGAGTTGGATGCGACCGATACCGTTTCGAGGTAGCGAAAATGCTCGGCACCGCGCCGCATGTCGCGGGCCGGCACGGGGTTGTTCGAAACGCTCAGAATACGATTTTCGATACCCAGCGGCTGGGTCGACTCCACCATCTGGGCAATGGCATGTTCCAAGCCACCAACACTATCGGGAAAAAAGGTCTTGTAAACGTGGAGCACCCGAACCGGAATATCCGTGTGCAAAACCGGGAGCAAGGTGGTGTTGAACTGTATGGGCTCCGCGCAGTGGGTGCTGCCGGGCGGGGGGATAGTGCCACGGTCGCTACGTCGGCGTTCAGCATTCCCCATATGGGCGCCGACAACGGGCACGACCACACTCGGCGGTTCGAGAACCGCCTCGGCCGTTGCGCCGCCGAAATCATCCTTGGCTGTGGTCGGTGGCGTGTGATTCATGGCTCAGCTTTTGATGCGGCATTCAACCACCCGGCGAGTTCCACGCAACAGGATGTCAGGCGTTTCCAACGACACCCCGGAAATATTCGATGGTCCGTCGCAGACCGTCTTCCAGAGCGACCTTGGGCTCCCAACCCAGGTGTTGCTTGGCCACGGATATATCCGGCTGACGCTGCCGCGGGTCATCCGAGGGCAGTGGTTCAAATACCAGCTTGCTCCTGGACCTGGTCAGGCTGAGGATTTTTTCGGCGAGTTCGATCATCGTGAACTCGCCGGGGTTGCCGATATTCACCGGCCCGGTGCAATCATCGCCCGTTGCCATCATGCGGATCATCGCTTCAACCAGATCATCGACATAGCAGAAACTGCGCGACTGCTGCCCCGTGCCGTAAATCGTGATGTCCTGGCCCCGCAGCGCCTGCACGATGAAGTTGGACACCACCCGGCCGTCATTCGGATGCATGCGCGGCCCGTAGGTGTTGAAAATACGCACGACCTTGACGCGCAATTGGTGCTGGCGCCAGTAATCGAAGAACAGGGTCTCGGCGCAACGCTTGCCCTCGTCGTAGCAGCTGCGGATGCCGATGGGGTTGACGCGGCCCCAGTAGCTTTCCACCTGCGGATGCACCTCGGGATCGCCGTACACCTCCGACGTGGACGCCTGGAGGATCTTTGCCTTCACCCGCTTGGCGAGCCCCAGCATATTGATGGCGCCGTGCACGCTGGTCTTGGTGGTCTGCACCGGGTCGTGCTGGTAATGGATGGGCGAGGCCGGGCAGGCCAGGTTGTAGATCTGGTCCACTTCCACGTAGAGCGGAAAGCAGACATCGTGGCGCATGAGCTCGAAGGACTTCGAGCCCAACAAACCCTCGACATTGCGGCGGCTGCCCGTGTAGAAATTATCCACGCAGAGTACGTCCGCACCGGCCTTGACAAGGCGCTCGCAAAGGTGCGAACCGAGGAATCCCGCTCCCCCAGTAACCAAAACTCGCTGCATGGCCATTGCTTCCTTATTTTTTTGGGATCTTACCGGGAGATTCAGGGGGAAAACAGCACAACCAGTAAACTCTGCCGCTCAATGCGTACCGGTCGCAACTTTCTTTTCAACCTGGTTGGCGCGGGGCTGCCGCTCCTGCTGGCGATCGTCGCAGTACCCGTGATTGCCCGCCAAGCGGGTTACGAGCGGTTAGGTTTTCTTACAATTGTCTGGGCGGCCATTGGCTACCTCGGTTTCCTCGACTTTGGGCTCAGCCGGGTTTTTGCCCGGCGGATCGCCGTTGCGACGGCATCCGGCGATCTGCCGGCCGAGGTGGCGTTCCTGCGCTGGACAGCGCGGCGGCTTTTTCTGGTCTGTAGTGGTGTCGCCGCAGTCCTGGCGTTTGTGGTGCCCCCATCGTGGCTGGCTGGCTCCAGTGCTTCGGATGCCTGGTTAGCCGAGGTACGGGGCGCCTGGATCATCCTTTCGGCATCCATCCCGGCGCTGGTCCTATCCAATGTCTGGCGCGGCGCCATGGAAGGGCGCGGGGCGTTTGGCGTCGCCAATATCTTTCGTGTGGTCATGGGCGCCTGGACCTTCGGCGCGCCGCTGATCCTGATGCCCTTCACCATTACTTTGCCAGCGCTGGTTGGCGGGCTGGTGCTGGGACGCTGGATTTCCCTTTATCTTCATCAGGCCTGGTGCAGCCGCCATTTGCCGTGGAATGACTCATCGGCCGCGCCCGATGCCGGGGTACGCAGCGATGCGTTGCGCCGTACGCTGCTGGAGGGCACCTGGGTGACAGTGAGCGGCGTCGTTGGGCCCGTCATGGTGGTTTTTGACCGTTTTCTTCTGGGTGCGGTGGCAGCGCTGGCCTCCGTCGCCCTGTATGCGGTACCCCAGGAAATCGTCCTGCGCATGCTCCTCGTACCGGGTCTGCTGGGCAACGTGCTCTTTCCCCGGCTTGCGGTTCTGGCGCAGACGGACACAGCCGCCGGAGCAGCGCTCATTAACCGGGCCACACGTGTCGCCGTCGTCATGCAGTTGCCCCTTTGCCTGGGTCTTGCGTGGCT
>Ga0209698_10005674_pt1 | contig 13444 bp, 9 predicted proteins | sample LitLauG_LLR_2012_FD_187203 | JGI IMG/M metagenome (GOLD analysis project Ga0209698, IMG submission 187203) | Freshwater sediment microbial communities from Pennsylvania, USA - Little Laurel Run_MetaG_LLR_2012 (SPAdes) (version 2) | ecosystem: Environmental > Aquatic > Freshwater > Creek >... | reverse complement strand
GATCTTGGTGTTGTTACGTCAGCCAGTTCGACACGGTAGCTTCTCGGTCAGCTGCTCGGGCTTCCGTATTGCGTCAGCGCGACTCCTGCAACGATCAAAAGCACTCCCAGCCAGAATATCGGCGCCGGGCGCTCACCGAAGAGCCACCAGCCCAGGAGCGGTACGATGAAAACGCCCAGGGCGACCCAGGGATAGGCCCGGCTCAGCGGTACACGCGACAGAATCCATATCCACAACAGGGTCGCCGCCCCGTATAGCGCCAGCGCCGCGTAGAGCATGGGACTTGCCGCTAACATTCGCAGCCCTGCCGTCAGGGGCATGCCACGTACCGAGAGCCCTACGCGCTTGAACAGCATTTGTCCCATCGCCAACATCAGCGTGAACAGGGAAAGGTATACCGTGTCAATCATGTCTATACGCTGCCTGTGAGGCAACAACCGGCTGTCCGAATACTGCTTGGGTCCACCATCTACGGCGTGGTCCCGGGTTTCCCGGCATTCGCGACGGTTACCGGAGGCGAATCTGCCTGCTGCAGCCAATCAATGTCCGGCGCCGCGAGCGGCGCAAGAGTACGGGCCGTGGACGCGGCGATGTGATCCTTGTCCCAGACGATCGGGCGGTCGCCGACAAACGCGGGACAATGGCTGGTATCGCAGACCTGAGGTATGGGATCGAACACGCGAACCGCCTTGAAGTCGCCGGCGACTGTCCGTATGGTCGTCGATATTGCCGCCAATTGATCGTCATAGTCGGCGCGGCTGATGCCGCACTTCATTAGGTCTGGAAATTCATAATAGGCGCAGTTGGGAACCGACTGCAGGTAGTTGGGTATGTCCTGGAAGATGAGGACCCTGAGTCCCAATGTTTCCAGCGTTTCGAGCGTCGCGCGCAGCTTAACGGAAAACAGCTCGACGGACGACTGCACGGACGGCGGCTGCAGGTGTTTCCAAAGGTTACGTACTCCGACAGGGTGCAGTGTGCCGGTCGAGCGCGACGTTAAGTCACCCATGAGGCTGACCCAGCGGCCGGCGAGGATGACGCCTTTCAGGCCGGCGCTTCGAAGCTGGAGGATCTGGCCGAGCGCCTGACTGTTGAATTCCGGGCAGTCGGCATTGATTTCCGCGGCATTGCCCGGCATGCCGACAAAAGGCGGACATGCCGCCATCGTCAGCTGCCGGAATGCGGGTGCACCGTCCTGCTGCAGGGCTCTCAGGATCGGCGTCAGCGCCATGGCGTGCGAGTCTCCCCATATTACGATGTCGATATTCTTACCTGGCGATCCGAATCGGCAGGTATCGGGGTGGAGGGTTCCGGTCCACTTGTCGCGCTGAATCATGCAGCGGAAATTGGCATCGTCCGGTGTGTCCGCATCGACGCGTGCGTAGAGCTGCTCGCGTTCACTGCGCGGCCCATACTTCGCCCATGCCCAGCTGCCACCGGCCATCAGGGCCATGGCAGCCAGCGACGCCATACCCAGCTGCAACACGCGCGTAGTTGATGCCCGGCGCAGTAAAGTGCCGCGCCGTATCGGGGTTTCCACATACTTCAGGCTCAGCGCAGCCAGCGCATAGGCCAATAAGGCCCCGGCCGCAGCTGTGCCGATGCCCAGCCTCATGAGACTAAGCGCACGCAGGTAGGCCAATATCGGCCAGTGCCACAGGTACCACCCATACGAGGTGAGACCTATGGCGACCATCGGCTTGCTACTCAGCAACCTGTACAGTATGGTTCGTGGTGACTGTGCGTTGCCCCAAATCACCAGTGCCGTGCCAAGGACCGCGGGCAGTGCAGCAGGACCGGGAAAGCGCGTTGACCATTGCAGTAGCAGAAAGGAAGCACCGATCAGCAGTGCACCTACATTGGCGGTAGCGCTGGCAACGAAGGGTCGCTGCACGAACCGGGAATCAGCCGTCAGGGCGAGCAGGGCGCCAATTCCAAGTTCCCAAGCCCGCGACGGCGCAGTATAGAAGGCAGCCGCCAAATAGTGACGCACCAGCCAGGTGCTCAAGACGAACGAGGTTACGATGATCACGGCGATCGCCGCACGCATCCACGCCAGCCGAGTGCGGGCGCGCGTCAGCAAGGCGATCGCGATCAGGACGAAAGGCCAGACGACGTAGAACTGCTCTTCGACCGACAGGCTCCAGAGGTGCAAGAGCGGCTTTAGTTCTGCGGCGCCGGCAAAGTAACCACCCGATTGCGCAAGGAAGAAGTGATTGGCGACGAACAGCAGCGAAGTCAGCGCGGACTCGGCCAACTCTTCCCGTGGGCCGGCTGGCGGGAGCAGAAAGGAAGAAAGAAGCAGCGTCGCCACTATGACCAGTCCTAGAGCCGGCAGTAGCCGACGCAGTCGCCGCGCGTAAAAATTCGCGATCGAGAGCGTTCCCGTCTGGTCCAGCTCCCGTGACAGTAGCTGCGTGATCAGGTATCCGGAGAGCACGAAAAAAATGTCCACACCGACGTATCCGCCGGTGATTCCCGGTACGCCGACGTGATAGGCGACGACGCCGAGAATGGCTACGGCGCGCAGACCATCGATGTCGGCGCGGTAATGCTGTTCAGCGCGCGGTGCATTCTGGGCAGTGTGCATATCGACTGGCTATCCGGAGAGCTCGCGGCTTCGGCTTCAACGCTGGTCCGCAGCGGCCCGGCTGGAATCGAGCCGCCCGCCGTGGGTGTAGGTTTTCCGAATCACATAGGTCGGGCGCTGCTTAGCCTCCATGTAAATGCGGCCGACGTATTCACCCAAAACGCCAATGCTGAGTAACTGGAGGCTACCCAGAAACAGCACCGCGACCAGCAACGAAGCGTAGCCCGGAACATCAATGCCGCGCTCTATAGTGCGCACCACTATAAACGCTGCATAACACAGGGTCGCCACAGCGCCCAGGGCACCCACGTAGGTCCAGGTCTTCAACGGCAGCGTACTGAAGCTGGTAAACCCTTCGAGTGCGAAGTTCCACAGCCGCCAACCCGAGAACTTGGTACGACCGGCCACTCTGGGCTCGCGCACGTAATCCAGGAAGGTGGTTCTGAAGCCAACCCAGGCAAATAGGCCTTTCATGAAGCGCTGACGCTCGGGAAGCCTCTTCAGGGCATCAATCACCAGCCGGTCCATCAGGCGAAAATCACCGACGTTTTCCGGGATCTGCAAATCCGCCAACCTGTTGTGCAGGCGATAAAAAAGCGTCGCGCTGCGGCGCTTCAGGAAGGAGTCGGTGCTTCGGTCCTTGCGTCGGGCCAGCACCACTTCGGCGCCCTTGACCCATTCTTCGATCAGGGCCGGAATGAGAGACGGAGGGTCTTGCAGGTCGGCGTCAATAGGGATTACCGCGTCGCCGAGGGCCTCATTGATGCCGGCCGTCAGGGCCGCTTCCTTGCCAAAGTTACGGGAAAATTCTATCACCCTGAAGCGTGGGTCAGCCTGCGCAAGCGCACACAGCTTGTCGAGCGTGTCGTCTCGACTTCCGTCATCGACGCAGACAATCTCAAATTTCAGCTCCGACATCGAATCCAGCACGGGAAGCAGCGCAGCCACAAACTGCTCGATTGCCGCCGCCTCGTTGTAAAATGGAACGACCAGGGAGATCATGCCCCGTGCCTTGCCATCTCCGGGAGGATTGCGCGCACCTGGAAGAGTATTCATTTCTGTTTGCCGGCCTTATTGCTGTCCGATCGGAGAATGATGCCCCGGCAAATTTGACTTGAAAATGTAAACCACCGGATTGACGAAGGGGAACGGCGTTGCCAGGAAGCCCGGCGGATCATAGTGAAAACTCTTGAGCAGTCGATAGCCGGAGTCTGGTCGCTGCAGCTGATCCACAACGGTGCCGTCCACGTAGTCGACCAGGACGCGGTATTCCGAAGCGGGCGCCGGATTCAACGCCGTCACTGGTTCGTCGGGCCCGGTTGGAATACGGTCAAACCAGCCTTGGTACGGGCGGGGCCGCGGCTCGAGGCCGAGGTGCCCGTCAACGCTGCGTTCGAAGGTGAGAATGAAGTTGCGTAGAGCCTGATAGCGTGCATTGCTGTTGAGCGCATCGCGCCACGGCTTGGCGAAGTCATAGAAGCTGCCCGACAGGGGTACCGGTGGCCGCATCGCATACATCTGCGCCGGCAGGCGCGGTCCGCGCTGTCCGATCTCAATGGCCGAGCCCTCCGGGATGTTGGCGCGGATCCAGCGGGCCGCGAGATAGCGCGAATCGTTTTCAAACTGCAGGTCTACGGTCACGCTGCGACATAGGCACCAGACGACTACGCTCGTAACCAGCAGGCCCAAGCCGATGCCGGACAATCCCGTGGTGCGTCGAGCGAGGCTGACACAACCGTATGCGGCGATGGTCACCAACCCGGGAAAGAAGAACGGCAGGTACCAGCTCAGCGACAGCCGCGAACCAAACAACAGCAAGGACGGTACGATCGCGGCCAGCAACCAGAGTGCTTCCTTGCGGCGGCGATTGCAGACGATCTCATAGAGCACGAACGCCAACGATAGGACGACCACGATGCACAGGGGAAGCCCGAGGCCAACGCGAAACTCTGCCAGCATCGCTTCCTGGGATCCCGCAGTTCCACGCATCATGTTGAAGAACAGGTCCCTGGTCGTACCGTCGAGGAATTCGAAGAACGATGTCATCATGGTCGGGTTGGCGACGGCATAGCCGACGGGCACTAGCATGCCGTAGCGCAACAGCTTCAGGAGGCGAGTGCGCCAATGCAGCTCGCGCCACAGTCCTGCGAGAGCCAGTGGAATCAGCGCGAGTAGCCGGTCAACCTTCGTGCCGGTAGCCAAGCCTGCTGTGAACGCCGCCAATGCGTACCAGGGACGGGTATTGCGCTTCCATAGGTTCAGACTAAACAGGCAGCTGAGCCAGTACCAGAAACTGGCGTCGACATCGACGGTTGAGAAATGTTCGATCAGCACAAAGTAGGGCGCGACTGCCATGAACAGGCTCGCCAGCAGCGCTGTCGAAGCGCCGTACAGGCCGTCAGCCATCAGATAGGTGCACACGACTATCGCGGCCCCGAGCACCGCGGAAACAGAGCGTGCCAAGATCTTGACGTGTGAGTTCTTGCGGTCGCGCCAGGCGCTGAGCTTCGCATGCTGACTGTCGGCGGGACGCGGGTCAAAAGCTGCATTGTATAGTTCCACTGGCAGTGCAGCACCTATTGCCAATATGTAGTAGTGCCAGCCTCCATACGGAAATGAGTGCGGGTTCAGGGTCCCGTGGCTGGCCATGTCGGCCGCGACGATGTCCATCTCGTCAGGATGCCAGCGATCCGGCGTGCCCCAGCCGTTGGCGTACAGGGCCAGTGCGAGATTCAGCGCTACGATGACAGCGAGCAGCAGCCTTCCTGGCCGCGGTCGCGCTGCGGAGTGGACGGCCTGGGTCGGGATATTCATTCCAACGGACTAGAACCTTGGTCGGCGGTCGCTCGATCCGTAAAAGTATGCGCTTTGTGGCAGTGCATTTCTGTGCATTGGTCACAGTTTGCGGTGGACTATGTTAATAAGCGACCGCCGCTAATTGCACGACTTACCGACTGCGGCGGGAGCGTGAATCCTTGCGCCAGCGGCACTTGGCGGCATATTGCCACAGAGCGCAGAGGATTGGGACCAGCAGCAGCGCTGCCGGTCACCTTTACGGCGCTGCGACGGCACTTCGGCATGGAGCGCGGCAAACCGGAATCGCGGCAATACCACTAATATCGGATCTTAGAGGTCGGGGTCTCGCGACGACATCTCTACGTTCGTAAGGAGACACGCAACGGTGCCGACAGTGTCAGGCCACCACCGAGCGGTGTTATTCCTGCGCTGGTTCGTGGCTGATGCGCGAACCTCGCGGGAAGCGGGCCAGGCAACTGGTGTCCGAGGGCGCCGTCTGTTACTGTGAGGATGTGTCAAGCGGGGAAGGTCCGTGGCAGGAGGGTCAGGCCTACCGCGGTGCTGCCAAGGGTGAAATGCGTTCATTATTCTGACAGCTACAGACCTCCGGTCGCGGCACCCCTTTACCAATCATGCGCGCAATCAGTGCGATTCGTCCGCCGCACCACAACGGTCATGCAGGGCTCACCGCAATTCAATTGCCGGCGCCGCAGGCGCTGAATTGACATGCGTCCGTTGAGCGTGATAGTGCTTGGATTACGCGGGATTCCGAACGTGCAGGGCGGAGTTGAAACTCATACCCGGGAATTGTATCCGCGTCTGGTGGCGCTCGGCGTCCGGGTCGAAGTGCTGGTAAGGGCGCAATTCGTATCAAAGGCGGAACAATCCTACCGGGGAATTCGGCTGACGCGTATTTGCACGTCGAAGCGCGCCGGCTTCGAATCTCTGATTCATTCGGTTATCGGCGTGGTGTACGCTGGTCTCAGGCGCCCGGATATACTGCATATTCACGCCGTTGGTCCGGCGATTGTGGCGCCGATTGCCCGGCTACTGGGTATCAGAGTGGTGGTCACACATCATGGGCCCGACTATCAGCGGGAAAAATGGGGATGGTTTGCGCGGCTGGTCCTGCGGACCGGTGAGCGCGAGTGCTGTCGCACAGCGAACGCCGTAATCGTCATCTCCAACGGCATTGCCAGGCACCTAAGGGAGCAATTCGGTCGCGAGTCCGTTCTGATCCCCAACGGGATCGCGGCGCCGTCCGTCTGTCAGGGCGACCAGCATGTGCGAGATCTGGGCCTTGAACCGGGTCGTTATTTTCTGATGGTAGGACGAATGGTTCCGGAAAAGCGGCAGCTCGACGTAATCCGGGCGCATGAACTGGCCAATATCCACGGCTGGAAGCTGGTACTCGTGGGTGCGCACCAGGCCGATGACTACTCTAGAACGGTGGAGACCGCTGCCAGGGCGGCCGGTGTTACCCTGACCGGTTACCTGAGTGGAGAGCCGTTACGGCAGTTGTACTCGTTGAGCGGAGCATTCATTCTACCCTCTTCCTATGAGGGCCTGCCGATTGCGCTGCTTGAGGCGCTGAGCTACGGCCTGCCAGTGCTCGCTAGCGATATTGAAGCGAACCGGGAAGTTGGACTGGAGGAATCCTGCTACTTCCCGGTGGGCGATATTGCAGCTCTGGCCAGCGGCCTGATACGGCTGGCGGCTGCGGAGAGAGACGAGGCAGGCCGGGTCGCCTTGAGCAAGTGGGCAGCCCAGAAATACAATTGGGACCATATCGCTGAGCAGACGCTTGCCGTCTACCGTATGGTGATGGAAGGCCGCAACCTCAAATCGCCGGGGAGCGCCCTGCACGGCTGAACCGAGCAGGCACAGGCTTCAATTGCCAAGAAACGCAGTGGGCATGGCTGTACTCGTCAGGCCAGAAACACTCTGAACCGTCGGCAGGACGCCGGTAGGCCAATCTTGGCCTGCTGGCAGGGAATTATTGACTCCCCAGACGATATGAGTCGCCTTCAGCGTGTTCATCGCGTAGCCGATCAGCGCCGAGGGCGGGATGTTGAACAGAGCCTCGTAGGAGTAGGAGACGGGGATACGGCCACGGTAATCTATCGAGCCGAAGTCGCCAATATTGGTGCCATCGCTGTAAAGTGAATCGCGGCCCACACCGCGCAACGCGCGCGAGCCGTTATCTTCACCGGTGGGGCTGATCGGTTTCGGCGGCAGGATGTCAGGGCCCCCGACGCCGACGGCATTCTGTGCGCAGATCGCCATCAAATCGCGAGCGAGCTCCGGCGTATCGACCCAATTCATGTACAATACCACCGCCGTCTTGGACCAAAAGGCGGCAACCGCCGGAACGATGTATTTGAATTCGTACGCGGAGGTCGAGGCAGTTTCCGTTATGACAACCTGTTCCACACCGGGATCGCCATCGTACCGGGCCGCGAGCGCCCTCTGCAGCGCGATGTACCGATCAGCCCATTGCTGTTCGTTGATCAGCACGTGGTGTTCATTCTGGGACGGTATCGAGCCTATGCCACCGGCATCAATTATGTATTGAGGAAAATACCTGGCGTTGACATCACCTCCATATTTCTGCCACCAGACCTCAATGATCAACATCTTTCCCATCGACTTGAGGTAGGCAAGATCCTTATCGATCTGCGAAAAATCGTACTGGCCCTCGATCGGTTCGACTTCTCCCCAGGTCACCGTAATGAGACCGCCCTTGAACAGGGGATTGTTCCTGGTCAGGTCGTACACGGACTGACGGGTCGCATCGTTCTCCGGAAATCCAAGCGCGTTGGCGCGCACGTAGTGTCCAGGATTCCACTTCCTGGCGGAACTGCCGCTCGCGCAGCTCGATTTGCCATTGGATTGTACGCAAAGTCTACTGGGCGCGGAGGGGGTGCCGGCCATGAGGACAAGACTCATCGAGAGGCAGGCGACGATTGATGCCAGAGCGCGAATGGCCCGCACGGTGAAATCCTTTGTCATCTCAAAGTCTCCAGTCTTGATGTTGCCATGGGAACCCAGGGACGGGATGTCGCTTCCCGACAAGACGGCGCGATAACATCACGTTAGCGCGAACAGAGCCAGGGAATTTCTAGCGTCCGGCATTATCTGGCCGCGCAGTTGGAGCCGTCAATTGTCGTAATGTGGCGACGAATGCGAACGACCCCGAGACCTCAGCGCCGGGTGGCGACTACCAGCGCCGTCTGCGCAATACCCTCATGCTGTGGAAACGCCCGGCACGCCAGCGTGATTGGCCAAAAGAGGGGAAGAGTGCCTCCTGGGGTGGTTCCGCCCGATGGGGCGGCAACAGTCCTTCCGACCTGGGGACGCCGGGGTGTTCCTTCCTGTTGAAATTTTGACGGCAGGGCCGCCATGCGCCGCTCGCAGCCCTGGGATTTTGCTTCGGGTGCGGCCCGCGAATTGTGTATGCTGTTCTTGCGCATGCGGGCTTTCGTGGTTAGCCTGAGAGGAATTCGGTGGCCTGGGTCCCATTCACGTCTGCTTGTCGGCGAATTGGCGCCTACGGTCGCACTACGGCGGCTGCATGTCCGGTCGGGCCAGATATCGGCTGCTGCCTGAGGCGGGTCCGCCGTGACTTGACCGCGCGGTGGGGAGCACTGTGAAGCAGCCGAACGCTCAATACAACGTGGCTGGTGCACAGTCGCTGGCGGTACGGATTGCCGCGCACGCACGTGCGCGCATGTATGAGCGCTTCATTCAAAGAACCGCAATTCAGCCTGACGAAACACTGCTCGACGTGGGTGCGACCTCTGATCAGAGCTATGCGACATCCAACTATGTGGAGGCCTGGTATCCCTACAAAGGCAAGATTACCGCTGTGGGCCTCGACGACGCGGGATTTCTCGAGCAGCGGTATCCGGGATTGACCTACCGGCGCGCGGACGGACGCAGCCTCCCGTTCCCCGACAGCAGCTTCGATGTCGTGCATTCGAGCGCTGTGCTGGAGCATGTGGGCAATGACCGCTGCCAGCTGGATTTTCTGCTGGAGTTGGCGCGCGTGGCTAGGCGCGTGGTGTTCCTGACGACCCCCAATCGCTGGTTTCCGGTGGAGTTTCATACCGTGCTGCCGCTGATTCACTGGCTGCCGAAGCGTCATTTCCGGAGCCTGCTGCGCGGTACCCGGTATCACTTTTTTTCCCTTGAGGAGAACCTGAACTTGGTTGGATTCGGCGAGCTGAAGGCCCTGTGCGACGGCCTCGGCGACTGCAGAATCAGCGTAGAGCCGCTGCGGTTGCTTGGCTGGACGAGCAATCTGCTGGCGACAATTGAAAAGACGAGTCGGCAACAAGCATGATACTTGGCTGTCGAGCAAGGCTATCATTATAGCAAGCACGACGATTTGGCACGATCTCCATCAGCCTGCAGAGGCAATCGGAATACGAAATAATTGACTTGCTATGCTGGTGGAAGCACCAAATCCGTTTGCCAAAAAAGGGTGTAATGAAGAAAGTCCTGAGGCCTGAGCACTCAAGCCGCGTCTGTTGGAAGGAATATGCCATCCTAGGCGTAATCATCCTGGCCGCGATAGCAATCAGGGTGCCCGGGATTTTCTGGCTGGTCGGTGCCGGGCCGACCGCCGATTACAGCTTCATGACAGATGACCAGAGATTCGTCGACTTGTCGAAGAATTTTCAGGCCGGCACTTTCGACGGCTATGTATACGGCATGACCACGCACCTGCTCGCATTGGAGGCGCTGCTGGCGCCCGTAATCCGTAATCCGAATCCGCTGCAGCTGCTGCGGGTGGTCACGATTGGTTACGCCGCTCTAACGTGCGCGCTGGTATTTGCATTTTCCAAGCTATGGTTCAAGGACAGCCGCGTGGCCCTGTATGCGGCATTTTTTCTGAGCGTCGCTCCCCTGTACGTGGCGACATCAAATTTTGGGACCGCCGATGTCACGGCCGTGTTCTATTTCTACCTCGCACTTTACGCAGGGGTCGCGTACCTTGACGGCGGAAATCCATGGTGGTTCGTGCTGGCATCCGCGACAGTCGGGGCTGCCATTGCAGTGAAGTTCTTCCTGCCGCTGCTGGCGCCGTTGGCGCTACTGGTGTTTCGCCACAGGGGCAGACACCTGCTTATCGCGGGGCTAGTCGCGTCCGTGACGCTTATCGTGGGCTTTGAGGGGCTTTCGCTGTTCTCCTACAGGCCCGGGTACCTCGTGCTGCTGTTGCAGGTTCTGCGTCGGGACGTGGTTGCGAACAGCGGCGGCAATGGGCCGGCGACGCAATTGCTTCTTTACCTGTGGGACATGGTCAGCGCGACGAGCGTACCTATCGCGGGACTATTGTTTGCCGGAGCTTGCCTTTGGGGGTGGCGGGCCTGCCGACGCCTGCCGGCGATTCTAGGTGCGCTGACCATGCGGGAGGACTGGCGGAATTACGTCACGGGTGATGCCCTGGTGGTTCTGGCTTTGTCCATGTACGCGCTGTCCATGCTCTTTTCGGGGGTGCACGCCGTCCGCTACATGCTGGTGTTCCTGCCAATCGGATGCATTGGGGCTGCAAGGACTCTTGTGACGCTGACATCCTCGGTTAGGATGCCGTCGTGGGCACATTTCGCGGCGGTTGTGATCCTGATCACTTATTGCGGCGCAAATGCGGTCGCGCTGGAGAATCTGTTCATGACGGATATTCGTGGTGATTTGGCGGTGTGGGCGCAGACCGTCGTGGCTCAGGGCAAGTTCGTGCTTACGCTCAGTGGATGGTCGCAGGTCAAGGGTTCGGTGCTGGATCTGCATGCCGATCCGACGTTACTTGACGCCAGCACGCTGGTGGTGAGCTGTGATCTGGAGTTCAATGCTTATCTGCGCAGCCGCAGCGCCGCGACGCACCGCGCGTTCGGCGGCCAGCGGCGGTCTGATTTCTTCTGGGATGTCTATGAAGGGCGCTCGCCATATAGAATCGTGAAAGTGTTTCGTCAGCGCGCTTTAAGCCCGGAGCAGAAGCTCATCGACATGCAGTGGCTCAGGCCGGTGGGGACGTTCGTACCCAAGCTGTGCGTCGTGCTCGGGCGGGACGGCGCCGGGGCCAGCGCCGTCGGTAGCGGAATCTGGCCGAAACATTACTATACGGCCGGTTGGTGACGTTCTGAAGCGTTCTCCCGTGACCTCAATCGATGGTTCGTGCGCGTGCGCCGGCGTAGCTGCGGCCAAGGCGCGGCATTAGGTCGGCTTGTCGGTCTGGCGGGTACGGGCCCACTGATTACGGACGTCCAACTGCAGGATGCTGAGCAGGCAGCTCGAAAACATGACCTGAATGCCTAAGATGATCAAGGTAGCGCTGGGGACCACGGCGCGGAGGGATTTCTCCGGATCCAATGGTCCGAACGACCTCGCTTCCCAGTAGTTCAGCGCATATGCGGCCAGCGCCAGCCCGCAGAATACGAATGCCAGGCCCACGAGCAAGCCGATTTCCAGCCGCATTGCTTGCCGCAGCCTAGCAACGAGCCGATCGTCCGGAAGTAGACCGGCGCGTATCGCATAGGTCTTGGCGAACATATAGAACGAAATGGCCTGAAAGCCGCAAACGATGCCGGCCGCAGCAAACACGAGTGTATTGACACCGAAAGCGACGCCAGTCGAGTACCTGTTGTTGGGCAGCAGCCACGCCATTGTCGCCAGACCGGACAGGAGCAGTGCCAGACCGGGGTAGAAGAACAGCCAGACCGGGCTGAACTGCAGCAGAAACCGCAGGTGACGCCAGCCGTCGCGCCAGCTGCGCAAGTGAGGGGGCCGGCTGCGACCATCAGGCGATAGCGTGGTAGGTACTTCGGCCAGGCGCAACTTCTTCAAGGTCGCCTTGACGACCATCTCGCTCGCAAATTCCATGCCGGGTGCATTCAAGTTAAGCGTCACTATCGAATCGCGTTGGAATCCGCGCAGTCCACAGTGGAAGTCGCCGCAAGGGCTGCGATACAGGAGCCGGCCGATGGCCGTCAGCACCGGATTGCCCAGGTATCTGTGCAGTGCGGGCATGGCGGAGGGCTTTATTCCCCCCATGAACCGATTACCCATCACGAGTTCATAGCCATCTCGCAGCTTCTCCACGAACGGGTCAAGTGCGGAGAAATCATAACTGTCATCGGCATCCCCCATGATGATGAATTTGCCTGATGCAGCCTGGATTCCACCCAGCAGCGCCGCACCGTAACCGCGCGCGGCGATAGGCACTACACGTGCTCCGCATGCGGTCGCCAGGGCCTGGGAGCCGTCGTTGCTGCCGTTGTCCGCAACCAGCACCTCGCCACGGATGCCGCGACTGGTCAGGAACGCCTTGGCTTTGCGAACGCAGACCTCGATGGTTTCCGCCTCATTCAGGCAGGGCATCAATATCGAGAGCTCAAGATCGTTGACATTATGCTGCATTCGTCAGATCCCTTTCCAAATACATCCCATTCTAGATCACGGCGAGGGCCGGCTTCTCGGCCGCCGAGGTCGATGACTGAGCGTTGCGTCGCACTTTCGCGTGGCGCCGGCATCATCACGCAGCAATCAGCGGTTTAGCAAATTGCCAGTCATTACCTGTCGGCGTGGCCCATGGCGGCGGATATTGGCGCCAGCAGCGTATTGGTCTCCACCGCTGCGACCGGGATATAGCGGGCGCCGAGACGCCCGGCAAGCTCAGGGCCCAGGTAGGTGGCCGTGGCGCTCTCCGCGACCGGCGACCCGGTGGTCTCGATCAAGGCGTAGTAGCCGTCGGCGAGGCGGCTCTCGAGCAGCGTTGCTGCGACGCGGTGCTTCTTGAGCTTTTGACCGTAATTGAAGAAATCAATTTCGAAGCTCTTCCCTGCCCAGTAACAGAGCGCCAACTGCTCGCATGCGACCGGACCGGGTACGCCGGCGATCCTGGAGATGAGAGCGCGGTAGCTTTCCAGCTGCTCGTGGTCCGTTCTGACCATGGCGACGCTGTCCGTCATCGCCTGCAGCGCGTTGGGCAGGCACAACGCGCTGCAGGCGATGACGGACAGCGTCGCCATGGTCAGAACGGACCACGAGCAGCTGGAA
>Ga0209698_10005673_pt1 | contig 13445 bp, 11 predicted proteins | sample LitLauG_LLR_2012_FD_187203 | JGI IMG/M metagenome (GOLD analysis project Ga0209698, IMG submission 187203) | Freshwater sediment microbial communities from Pennsylvania, USA - Little Laurel Run_MetaG_LLR_2012 (SPAdes) (version 2) | ecosystem: Environmental > Aquatic > Freshwater > Creek >... | reverse complement strand
ACGTACCCGCGCTCGATGGCCTTGAGCATTCCGCCCATGGCCTCGATCTTTTCCAGGTAATCGTCGGCGCGTTTTTCAATTTCGTTGGTCAGAGACTCGACGTAATACGACCCGGCCAGCGGATCGATAGTCTGCGGCGCGCCGGATTCGAACGCAATCACTTGCTGGGTGCGCAGCGCAATCCGAGCGGACTGTTCCGTGGGCAGCGCCAGCGCCTCGTCGAACGAGTTGGTGTGCAGCGATTGCGTTCCGCCCAGCACGGCCGCCATCGCCTGAATTGCCGTCCGCACGATGTTGTTCTCGGGCTGCTGCGCGGTCAACGTGGAACCCGCGGTCTGGGTATGGAAGCGCAGCATCCAGGATTTCGGGTTCTTCGCTTTGAACATGTCGCGCATGATTCTTGCCCACATGCGCCGCGCCGCGCGGAACTTGGCAACTTCTTCCAGAAAATTGCTGTGCGCGTTAAAAAAGAACGAAAGCCGCGGCGCGAACTTGTCCACATCGAGTCCCGCTCGGATCGCCGCGTCGACATACGCGATCCCGTTCCCCAGCGTGAATGCCACTTCCTGCACAGCGGTCGAACCCGCCTCGCGCATGTGGTAGCCGGAAATCGAAATCGTGTTCCACTCCGGCACGTTTTCGTTTGTCCAGGCGAACAGATCCGTAATGATGCGCATGGCCTGCTGCGGCGGATAAATATACGTGCCGCGCGCGATGTATTCCTTCAGGACATCGTTCTGCACCGTGCCCGAGAGCTTGCGGATGTCGGCGCCCTGGCGTTTCGCCACGGCCACATACAAGGCGAGAAGAATCGAGGCGGTCGCATTGATGGTCATCGAGGTCGAGATGGCGGTCAGATCGATGCCATCGAACAGCCGCTGCATATCTTCGATCGAATCAATCGCGACGCCGACCTTGCCGACTTCTCCCATGGAGAGCGGGCTGTCGGAATCGAGGCCGATCTGGGTGGGCAGGTCAAACGCAACCGAGAGTCCGGTGGTGCCGTTGGCGAGGAGATATTTGTAGCGTTTGTTTGACTCCTCGGCATCGCCCATGCCCGCGTACTGGCGCATGGTCCAAAGACGGCCGCGGTACATGGTGGCCTGCACACCGCGTGTAAACGGAAACTCTCCGGGATAGCCCAGGTCGCGGTCGTAGTTCCGGTCTGCGAGATCGGCGGGAGTGTAGAGCGGGTGCACAGGAATGTGCGACGAAGTCTTCGGCTCGGGTACCCCCGGCTTGGACTTCGCTGCTGCATGGGCAGTCTTGATGGCATCAACCATATAAGAATTCCTTCACTACTGAGGAAACCCGGAACCACAGAGGACACAGAGGAGCCTGATTTCGCTCTGTGATCCTCCGTGTCCTCTGTGGTTCAAGCTTTCCTCTTTCTCCTCACCCGCCAGAAAGAACTCAGGCCGAACCATGCGAACGATAGCGTGAAACAGATCGCCAGGATTAGCTTTCCTGGTCCGGTGGCGTGGCCTGACTGGTACTTCCCATATTCGCGATAACCGGCAAAAGCGCCGATTCCCGCAATCACCAAAAAAGTGAATCCGGTCACTTCCAGCCAGAGCTGATGCAGCACGCGCCCAATGGAACTGGCTGCCGCCTGGATCCCCTTCAGCACGGCGGATCCGGTCCGGCTGCGGCCGGCTTGTTGGGCTGCGACTCGGGCAACGATGCCAAGTTTCCTCAGCGTCGAGACCTGCATCATTGGTCGATTTTACCAGCGACCGAGCGTACAATAACGGTGGCCGATGTCACACCAGCCTGTGATGTTCGCCGGCGTTCCGTCATGGGAGGGGGAGCTCGTGGACCAGCAGTTGAAGCAACTGATGAAGGAACTGGGAGAAGCCATCAACGAGTCGCTCTCGGACTCCGACCAGATCGCCGAAGTCGTTTCGCGCATCAAGGAAGGCGGCTACGACATTTTCCTCGTGCTCGAGGCCACCATCGGCGTCAGCAAGCAGGGCGAAAACACCACCGACAAGACCTCCCTGGTTTCCACCCTCAGCACCAATCCGGAACTCAAGATCAGCGACCAGGACTTGAAGTTCCTGAAGTCTCTCCGCATCAAGCTCGACGAGGAAGAAGAAGAGTAGCCCGTGTAGCGCGGGCACTCCTGCTCGCGTGTACTGTCTGATCCGCAAAGATCTGTTTTCCGTGGGTTAAGACTTTGCCCCTGAGACCCTCCCCTCGTGTGCTACGATTCCGCGCAACCAACATGAAACGCAGCTCGCTGTCCGTCGTCACTCTGCTGTTCTTTGCTTGCTTCCTCTCCGCCCAGGCTGTCCCCACCTTCGTCGGCGTGCGCACCTTCCTCGGCGCGCCCTACGTCACCAACCTCGACAAACTCGACGCCGACTTCGCCGTGCTCGGCGTTCCCTTCGACGAAGGCACTTGGGGACAGCCCGGCGAGCGCTACGGACCGCGCGAGATGCGCGAAGCTTCGCAGGAATACAACCACGATCTGACCGAGGGCTTCTACTATATCGATGGCGACCGCACGGTACTGAAAGGCAAGCGCTGGGCCGATGTTGGCGATATCGAAATCTGGCCGACGGTTCCCGCGCAGACGAACGACAAAGTCACGTCCGCCGTAAAGACCATCCTCGCCCATAAGGCCTTCCCGATCGTGATCGGCGGGGACCACAGCATCAGCTATCCCTCGCTGCGGGCGTTCGACAAGCCCCTCACTCTCATTCACATCGACGCGCATCTCGACACCTGGAACGGCGCTCCCGGCAACCTGGATCACGCCTCCTGGGTGCTGCGCGCGGCACAACTGCCGCATGTGAAGAAGATCGTTCAGATCGGGATGCGCGGCCTCGCCAACGACCCCGAAGCGGTCGGCAATGCCCGCAAGCTTCACACCCAAATCATCACCGCCGAAGAGCTTCACCGTCGAGGTGTGTCCTGGGTCCTGTCACAGATCGAGACCACCGAAAATATCTACGTATCATTTGACGTAGATTCCATGGACCCAACTCTGGCGCCCGGCACAGGCACGCTCGAACCCGGAGGCCTGAGTTTTGCCGAGATCGACGATCTGATGATGGGGATCCCCTCCAAGGGAAAGCTCGTTGGCTTGGACATCATGGAGGTCAACCCGTTGCGCGACTCGAGCGGGCGTACCGCCCAGACGGCGATTCGCCTGATGGTCGATATGCTAGGTGCAGCTTTCCATTAAGCACCTGAGCGGTTGGCCTCAGGCGAGATTCAGAGCTGTTTACTCCGGACTCAGGGTGGGGGATCAGTGGTCCAAGCTCGCTCGCAGATTTGCCCTAAAGAGTAGGAAAAAATTTGCAGGCACGTTCATTGGACCTGATAGGATAGAATTTTCCCAGGGTAAGTAGCTGCCTGCCAGCATCTTACTGTGAAGAACCGCCGTCGGAAGTGGCCTTCGGCGTGCAATTCTGAGTCATGGAAGGGCTCTTCTCGACCCCCTCTCCGGCGGGTGCCGGACGTGCATTGGGTGTCGCTTAAGAGTTGGGAAATTCATCCAGCAGACTCGTTCGGGTAGGCTGCTCAAGGGGACTCAAAATGGACTCCCAGGATTCACCATTGACCTTAGGTCTTCTCCCGGAACGTGCTACGCCGTGGGGGAGATTCGTTTTCAGCTACGGCGTCCAGTCCCTGGTGGTACTGTTTTTTGTACTGACGGCGCTTCTCTATCCGGAGGTGCTGGTGCTGCCGGTGCACGACTACCACTTCATCAGCCTGGTCGATACACCACCGCCCGTGCCGCAGAAGCCCGCGCCGGTCAAGAACTTCCCGACACCCAAAATCGCGCAGGTGGTCATCCCACGGCCTGAGGCGTTGCGCGTTCCGCAGGAACTGGTGACACCCAAGAAACCCGACGTGCCCGAAGTCCAAGCGCCGAAGGTGAATCTGGCGGCGACCAAGGTGGTTTTGCCAGACGCGGGCCCGGTAATTCCTAAGCAACTCGTCAAAACCAACGTCTTCTCGATGGGCAGTTCGGCCACGCCGACCATGGCGGCGGCACCGCAGAAAGTGCAAACCGGAGGCTTCGGCGACCCCAACGGTGTCCCGGCGTCAGACAATCATGGCCGTCCCATTACGATTGCCCAACTCGGCAGCTTTGATCTTCCCAGAGGCCCCGGATATGGCAACGGCACCGGGGGCGCCAAGGGCGCACGCGGCGTGGTTGCCAGTACCGGTTTCGGCAACGGCGTTGCCACCGGAGATGGATCCGGAAGAGTCTCGGCCTCGCGCGGGACGGTGCGCCAGGGCGGGTTTGGAGACGCCGACGTCGTTGCCACACCTCAGCCTAAGTCCAATGCGGTCGAGCCGGTTGCAAAAACCATCCCCGCGGAGATTACGTACAAGCCCCGTCCGGTTTACACTGATGAGGGACGCCAGCTTAAAATCCAAGGTGAGGTTCTGCTCCAGGTCGTGTTCACCGCAACCGGGCAGATCCGCATCGAGCGAGTCGTGCAAGGCCTGGGCCATGGGTTGGACGAATCGGCGATTCGCGCGGCGGAGAAGATTCAGTTTAAGCCGGCGCTGAAGAATGGGCAGCCCACTGATTTTGAGGCTGTCCTGCACATCGTCTTCCAACTCGCATCGTAGGTAGAATGAAACAAAAAAATATGTTGCGCTCCCTCTTGGCATTGACGCTCCTCCTGGTCTGCGCCGCAGCATTACTCGCCCAGACTCCGTCGCCGCAACTTACAAACCGGGATGGCGCCGCCGAGCAATCCACAGCGGCGACCAGTAGCTTCGAGCAGGTCGTCGATCGAGCTATCGAGCGCGAGCATTTCTTCATCGCCCAGATGAGACAACTTCATCCGTTGGTCGAGACTTACCTCCAGAACCTCAAGGACGACAAAGACCTGGGCGCTCCCGTTCCCGCCAGTGACGTTTACTTCCTCGGGCGTTTGGACATGAGCAATGGAACCGATGACCGCGCGTTCATTTCGCCCACCACGGCCGGTCTGGGCAAGCGCATGCTCAGTAAGTTAAGCAACGTGTACTCCATGAAATTCCTCCCTTTGGGATTCGCCCAGATGGTGGTTCTCGATGAGGACTTTCAACGCAAGTACTACGACTTCACTTTTGTGCGCCGCGAGTTCCTGGGTGAAATCCGCTGCATCGTGATGGATGTTGCGCCCAAAAAAGACACGGGCAAAGGACGCTTCCTCGGCCGGGTCTGGATCGAAGATCAGGACTACAACATTGTCCGTTTCAACGGCACCTACTATCCCCACCCGCGTTCCAGCTACTACCTGCACTTTGACAGCTGGCGGCAAAATCTTCGCCCCGGCATCTGGCTGCCCTCGCTCGTCTATTCCGAAGAGTCCGATCTGAAGGCCCGTCTTGGACAGACCCTGCATTACAAGGCGCAGACCCGCCTGTGGGGCTACAACCTGAAAGATCTGCGGCGCAACTCCGAATTCACCGAGATCACGGTGGATGCTCCTCAGTCTGTACAGGATCAGAGCCAGAAGGCCCAGGACGCTTCGCCGATCGAAGCCCAGCGCGCCTGGGAACGCCAGGCTGAAATCAACGTGATTGATCGCCTGCAGCAGATTGGCCTGCTCGCTCCCGAAGGCGAGATCGACAAAGTGCTCCAGACCGTGGTCAACAACGTCATGGTCACCAATAACCTCGACATTCAACCCGAGGTGAGGTGCCGCGTGCTCCTGACCACGCCCTTGGAATCATTCACTCTCGGCCACACCATCGTCATGAGCCGCGGCATGATTGACGTGCTGCCCGACGAAGCATCGCTGGCCATGATCCTCACGCACGAACTGGCGCACATCGTGCTCGGTCACCGACTGGATACCAAGATGGCCTTCAACGACCGCATGTTCTTTCCCGACGAGCGCACCTTCGAACGCATGGACTTCGCCCGCGACCCCAGAGAGGAAGAAGCCGCCGACAAGAAGGCACTCGAGTTGCTCAACGGCTCTCCCTACAAGGACAAACTCGCGAACGCCGGGCTGTTCCTCAAGGCTGTGCATTCGCGCGCGCCCGCGCTGAAGAATCTCATCCGGCCGCACCTGGGCGACAGTCTCCTGAACGGAGACGCGACCAAGATGTCGCCCCTGATGACCGCGTCTCCCCAGTTCGATCCGAAGAAGGCCGATCAGATTGCCGCGCTTCCCCTGGGTGGACGCGTCAAGGTCGATCCATGGAATAACCAGCTAGCCTTGATCAAGACCAAGCCTGTGGCGATCACCTCGGCGGCTGACAAAATGCCCTTCGAAGTCACACCCTTCTTCCCGTTCCTGACAAGGCTAGGTTCTCCCTCGCCGGATAAGCCTGCTCCAGAAAAAACGGCTCAGGCCCCTACGGGACAGTAGGGGATGGACTCTCGGGCGACAACGAGTGGCAGGACTTAGTTGGATCGTTCGGTGGCACGCATCGCAGCCAAGCGGATCGAAAAACGTGCGCTCGAATGCGCCGCGCATCTCAGGAACAAACTAACCAGCGAAACTGCAACCCGCAATAAAAACGGCCCATGCCATCGCATGCGCCGTTGGAGCGAGGAATTTTCAGCGAGTTCACAGCGGGACAAGTGAGCGCGTGCGGCCCAGGCTACTGCGCCATCTGGCTTTGTACTTGCGAGAAGACGTTGTTGGCGTTGCCGCCGATCAGCCGAACGGTGCCGATCACAATTACCAGGATGACAGCCAGCATCACCGCATATTCGGCGACGTCCTGTCCCTGCTCCTCATCCCAAAGTTGACGGATCATTTCGATCACAGTTGCTCCGATCCGACGACAGTCCACAGTATTATGCCTATTCCCTAACGAGCACAGACTTCGTCGTTGTACTTATTAGGCTACCGCTAACCGGGGATCGAACCCAATGGCACGGGCGTGACAGCCCATGGCACTTTCGTGCCACCACCGGCAACTCGCTGATTACAATATAGTTTTGAGTGGGAGACCCTGGTTCACGGCAAACAACGCCAGTTCCAGACGGGTCGAAACGCCCAGTTTGTCGAAGATATTGCTGAGGTGGTGCTTCACGGTGTCTTCGCTGATTTTGAAGTATTCGGCGATTTCCCGGTTCGCGTAGCCGGCGACGACCGCGGATACGATCTCCAGTTCGCGTGGTGTCAATCCGAATTTCTTCTGCTTCGTTTCCTCGCTTGTGCTCTGCATCAGGTTGCGCAGGTATTGCACCAGGTTCGAAACGCTCTCGCGTCCCACCCAGTACTCGCCCGACATCACGGCGTGAATACTCTTGAGCAGCAACTGGGTCGCGGAATCTTTCAGGACGACCCCGCGCGCGCCCAGTTGCAGCGCCTCGACCACCTGCTTCTTCTCGGCGGCTGCTGTCAGCAGAATGATCCGCACCGTCCCGGCAGCTCCGGCATTGGTGCTCAGGTCACGCAAGGTGTCAAGACCGCTGTGGTGCGGCATGGCCAAGTCAAGCAAAAGAATGTCGGGTTTGATCGCGGTCGCCAGTTTGACGGCCTCTAGGCCGTCGCAGGCTTCTCCGACCACTTTCATGTCAGGCTCGGACTCCAGCAGACGGCGGAGCCCGTCGCGGAAGATCGGATGATCGTCGGCAATCACAATGCGAATCGGATGGGTTCTATCCATGATTTGTCTTTCGCATCGGCGGAATGCGCACTTCCAGCCGAGCTCCATGTCCAGGGTTCGATTCTATCGTGAGTTCGCCGGCAAGCAAGCGGACTCTTTCCCGGATGACTGCGGGCCCCTTGCCCATGCTCTCCAATTCCGACTCCGACCGTCTGCCGGAAAAAGCAAACCCCTGGCCATCGTCCTCCACCGTCAGTTGCAGGTTGTCGGCTCTTTGCGCCAGCCGCACCAGCACATGGTGCGCGCCGCTGTGCTTCCGCACGTTGACCAGGCTTTCCTGTACAATGCGCGCCAGTTCGCGGCATACCTTTTGGGGCAATTCCACCCGTTCCATTTCGCTGACAAACTCGGCCGAAATTCCGGTCTCCCGCCGGAAGCGCTCGACCGTATCGGAAATGAAGCCGAGCAGCCGTTCCGCATTGACCTCAAACGACTTCATCGCCTGCATGAGCTCCCGCAGCTTGAGCACTTCCTCCCGCAGCAGCTTCTGGATTCGCCCCAGTTCGGCATTCACGACCGGCGATTGCGTTCCCGACTGCCGGCGCAGCACATCCAGCTGCATCTCGACCGCAATCAGGGACTGAATGGCGCCATCGTGTAATTCGCGCGCGAACCGCGATCGTTCCAGCGCTCCGGCACGCTCGCGCAGCCGCCGGACCAGATACACGTTGTAGACCGCCGGTCCCACTTCCTGCCCGAATTCCTGAAGGAAACGCAGCTCTTCATCCGGGTCTCCAATCATCTCCGGATCCAGCAGAAATATACGGCTCGACCACTCCCGTCCAAAGCTGAAGGCGATCGAAACGATCGTCTCAAACGTTTCCAGCTCCGAGAGGTCGTCGAGGAAAGCAGTGCCCAGATCGCGGACGCGATTCCCATCGCGATCCAGCGCGACCGTTTCGAAGCCCTTTCCATTCCGGGTCGCATAGATCGCATCGGCCGCTGATTCAAATAGATATTTTGCCTCCGAGTCCGGCTGCGCTTCCCGCCAGCGCAACGGATCGGCGCCTTGGGCACTACAATTCATCTCCGCCAGGAAAACACGATAACTATTGGTTTCCTGCGAAGCATTCACAACCCGTCGGGCGCCATAGATGCTGAGAATCTCCCCGAGAATCTGCTGCAGGGTCCCGGTCAGGCCCGCCTCGACTCGGATGGAACTGAGGACGCGATTGATCACGGCCCGTTCGGCTCGTACCTTCTTCTGGTTTTCGGCCATATATGCCAGCAGCCCGCCCAACACCATCAGGTAGACCGAGGTCATGAACAACTGTTGCAGTTCCAACTCCGCGAAGCTAACTTTCAGCCGGGGCAAATGAACAACGCGTAGCCAGGCATCCAGCACATGCTCGAAGCCCGCGCGCATGGCGAGTGCCTCTGCCCAAAGCAGCAAAACAGCAACTGCCGCCGTGCCCAATGTCTCCCAAAGCCCCCAGCGGTACGCTGCGGCCACCATCACAAAAACAAAAAACAGGAAAAATGGCCCGCGCTGGGCGGTGGTGAACATGGAAATCAACACCGGCCAAACGATGTCGACGCTGTGCACCACCAGGCGAAAGGCCGCCGTGGAATGGGGACGAAAGCGCAACAGCAGCATGACGACCACGCCGTGCACCAGGTAGAGTCCCAGAAACACCCACATCCAGAAGGGATAAGGTGCGCCGCCCGCGGGCTCCCACCACACCGCAAACACGGCCGCAATCGAAAGCGCCACCCGTGCCGTCGCCAGCCAGCGCTCGGTGCGCCGAATCTCACCCGAACTGAGGGGGGCCCGGAAACGCCATAGATCGCGGAACCGCGGAACTATCCAAGACAAGGGAGTCACGTTGTTTCAGGGCCTAATTCTACGGTCAATCTCCACAGAACTCCACACCCCCCGGACGCTCCCGTCCGCCAACCTCTGCGACCGCGCCGCTTGAACGCATCGGAATTACACAAGTAATCCCCTCTGGGTTGGCTCCCGCTCTACAATAAGGGCCGGAGTCTCGTGCCTTGTCACCCCGGGTCAAACTCTGGAGTTGCCTGCTCGCCGCTCTGGTCCTGGCCCAGATTGCGGTGTCACTCTCCATGTCCCAGGGCGCGACTCTGACCGTAACCAGCGACCTCATCCAAAGCGCTCTGCTCCTGGTCGCGACCGGCGCCTTTCTCCCCAACACATTGCCCTCGCGGAGCCCCGTACCTCGCCCCCGAGTTTTCTGGATCCTCATGAGTGGAAGCATGTTGCTTTGGCTCGCCTACCAGGCAATGTGGAATTACTTCGAGGTGGTCAAGAGACAAGAGGTGCCGGAACCGTTCGGCGGGGATGTGGTCCTTTTCCTGCATCTGGTCCCCATGATGGCGGCGCTGGCGGTACTTCCTCATCTTCGCCACGACGAGCGGGATGCCCGCATCCGCATCCTGGATCTCTCACTCCTGATCATTTGGTGGGTTTTCCTCTACGTATACGTTGTGATCCCCTGGCAAGCGGTGCAAGTTGATCCCGCCGTCTACGGAAACAACTTCAACCTCGTTTACCTGACAGAAAAACTGGTTCTGCTGGCCTCGCTCGCGATTCTTGCCTACACCGCGCAGGGTGGCTGGCGCCACCTTTACGGGCAGCTGCTCGGAGCCACCGCCCTCTATGCCTCCAGTTCCTATGTGGCGAACTGGGCCATCGAACACCATCGCTACTACAGCGGAAGCCTCTACGACATCCCTCTGACCATGTCCATCGCCTGGATGGCAGCCGTTGCCGTATTCGCCTCGTGTTGGGATCTCGCACAGTCGAAGCCGTCAGAACCGATCCTGGGCATTCGGATCAGCCGGCTTGGGATGCTGGCCATCTTCAGCCTGCCCGGATTCGCACTGCGCGCCCTGCTCCAGCCTGGGGTGCCCGCGCCGGTCAGAAAATTTCGCATTACTTTGACCCTTCTTACGACCGTGGTCATGGGCGCCATGGTGTTTTTCCGGCAGACTCTGCTGGGCAAGGAACTCACTCGGCTTCTCGAAACATCTCGCCGTTCGTTTGAGGATCTGCAAACCCTGCAGGCCCAGCTCATCCAATCGGAAAAACTCGCATCGCTCGGCCAGTTGGTCGGGGGCGCCGCCCACGAGATCAACAATCCTCTAACCGCCATGCTGGGGTATTCCGACATTCTGGTCGAATCAGGCCTGCCGCCCCAGGAACGACGGCTGGCAGACCGCATTGCGGAACAGGTGCGTCGTACCAAGACGCTGGTCGCTAACCTGTTAACCTTCGCCCGTGAGACTCCGGCTCGAATGACGCCCGTGGACGTGAACTCTGTGTTGAGGACGGCCATGCGTCTGATCGCACCCCAACTCGAAGGCCAGCACACCACGCTGCACCTCGTGCTTGGCTCTTCCCTTCCGCCGGTAGTCGCCGACTCCAACCAGCTCCTCCACGTCTGCCTGCATCTTGCGGGACAGATCGCCGGCCCGCTTCATTCCGACGCGCACCCCGGGCTCTATGTGCAAACGCGCCAGGATAACCACTTCGTGTTGCTCGATTTCAGAAGCAACAGCGCCTCCAGTGAACCCTACCAGCTTCTGGGCACGTCCGAGGGCGGGAACAAACCTTCCACCCTTTCGTTGAGCGCCTGTTGTCGAATCGTGGAGGAGCACGGCGGACGGATCCTGGCACGGGGATCGCGCGGCGGATACGCGGCGTTCCGGCTCGAGCTGCCCGTTGCCGCCAAGACATCGACGGGCTCGTCCCCTTCTCCCGTGAACCCAACCCGCACCGCGGTCCGCTCCTAGCGCCCCGGTATCGCAAGCTCCTCCCGGAGAAAGCCCAAGCAGTCCCCTGTGATCTCTGTAATCTCTGTGGTCAGACTTTTGTGGCCAAACTTTTCGCGACGACCCGCCCTTTCGGTAGCCACTCAAGAAGAGTCTTCCGAACCGCCCGTCGAGGCCGGCACAATCTCAACTGTCCTCTTCAGTTGCCCGCATGCCGCAAAAATATCGCGCCCGCGCGGCCGCCGGATGAACGCGGGAATGCCCAACGCCACCAGAATCCGCTGAAACTCCAATACGCGCTCCCGCTCCGGCGTGTGGTAAGGCACTTCGGGCCCCGGGTTCAACGCGATCAGATTGATCTTGGCGCGCACGCCCCGCACCAGTTCTGCGACCTCGCGAGCATGCTCGGCTGCATCATTCACGCCCGCCAGCAGCACGTATTCGAACGTGAGCCGCTCCCGCGCCCGTAACGGGAACTCCCGCGCCGCCTTCATCAGGTCGCTCAGATTCCACTTCCGGTTCAGCGGCATGACATCGCTTCGCAACGCGTCGTTCGGCCCATTCAGCGAGATAGCCAGCTTGGGCCGCACCGTTTCCTTTCCGAAATCGTGGATGCGGGGCACGATGCCGGCGGTCGAAACCGTCATCCGCGACTCCGGAATCCCGACGCCCTCGGCCAGCAGCCGCACCGCCTTCATGAAATTCTCGTAGTTCAGGAAAGGCTCTCCCATCCCCATGAACACCAGGTTGACGCGCTGCGCCGGCGGCTCGACTTTTTGCTCACGCAGCAAGGCGGCAACCTGTCCCACAATCTCTCCCGCTTCAAGATTCCGCTTGACCCCAAGCAGTGCCGTAAGGCAGAACCGGCAATTCACCGCGCATCCCACCTGGCTCGAAACGCAAATTGTTGCGCGCCTCCATGGAACCGCTGTCGCGGACTCGATCTCATCACCCGCCTCGCTGCCATCTCCGCTCTCGCCGTCGTCCCCCTCCGGCATCCAGACGGTTTCCACGGTCTCCCCGTCCGCCATTTCCACCAGATATCGAACCGTGCCGTCGCGCGACTCAAATCTCCGCGTGATCCTCGGCATCCCGACGCTCCAGCCCTGTTCCCCCAGTCGCGCGCGGTAGTCGCGGGGCAGCGTGGAAATATGGTCGAGGTCGTCCGTCCTTTGCCGATACAGGGCTTCGAACAGTTGTTGAGCCCGATAGGCAGGCTGGCTCGATTCCAGCACCAGGTCCGTCAGTTCCTGAAGCGTCAGGCCGAGCAGCGAATTGTGGGACGAGCTGTGCATGATCTGGTTTGATCGTATTCAGAGCTTATTTGCAAAGCGAGTATCAAGGCAATTGTGTTTCGGAGAGTTGTCTCGTGCGAGGGACTCAGAGGCCGATGCCGCTCAGCGGAATTACAACAATAAGAAATCTGGCGGAGAGGGTGGGATTTGAACCCACGATACCCGTTAAGGTATGTCCGCTTTCGAGGCGGCCCGTAATTCGCATGTAAACCATTCTACGTCAATGGTTTAGAGTTTTGAAGGGTGCAATAAGGGTGCAAATAAAAAAACTCGCGGCCAGTTTTCGTCGAGTTCCTCGAAAAGCCACTGCCGAATTTCGCCCGCAAGGTGTCTCTTTCGGCTGGGTGACAGCTCTTCATCGCGCGTTTGCGCGCAAGCGAAAGCTGAATCACAATTCCAGCGCAGAGAGCAGGTTTCATGGCACGCGGACGCACGCGTTATCAAAGAGGCTGGGTGGTCGCGACCAAGGGCGGTGGCTGGGAGATCCACTACAACGTCTATCTGACCGATCCCTCCACCGGCAAACCGAAGCGACATCACCGCAGCCGCGTGGTGGGCTACAAGCCGAGGATGCGCCGGGCCGACGCCGAGAAGATCTTGGACGCAGAGCTGGCCGCCATCAACTGCGGCCCAGTCACCCGAACGACAGACGGGACCATCACCTTTGGCAATTGGATGCGGAATTTCTACATCCCCATGCGTGGCGCCAACTGGCGGGACGCAACGCGTCGCACCAACCTCGACTACCTCACCAGTCACGTCTATCCAACCCTCGAACACGTCGCGCTCAAAGACGTCACCAAGTTTCAGGTGCAGATGCTACTCAAC
>Ga0209698_10005672_pt1 | contig 13445 bp, 14 predicted proteins | sample LitLauG_LLR_2012_FD_187203 | JGI IMG/M metagenome (GOLD analysis project Ga0209698, IMG submission 187203) | Freshwater sediment microbial communities from Pennsylvania, USA - Little Laurel Run_MetaG_LLR_2012 (SPAdes) (version 2) | ecosystem: Environmental > Aquatic > Freshwater > Creek >... | reverse complement strand
GCGGTAGTACTCCTCAAACTCCACGCCGTGCTGAAGAGTCATGCACAGGTCGCCCGTCTGGTTGTAGTGGTGGAAGAATTCTTCAGGGGAATGCACTTTATAGACGTGCTTCCATCCGCCTCCCGAATAAGGCTTGAGAAAAGCAGGGAAGCCCACATAGTCGAAAATCTCCTGCCAGTTCAGGGGGTAGATCAGGTTCCGCATGGACTGCTCAGTCGTGCCCTCGGGATGTTTGTGGTGCGGCAGGATCACCGTCGGTGGGATCGCCACACCCATCTTGTGCGCGAGAGAGTAATTGAAGAACTTATCGTCCGCCGTCCACCAGAACGGATTGTTCACGACGATCGTTCCGTGTAGAACCGCGTTCTTCAGGTAGGCGCGGTAGAACTGGATGTCCTGCGAAATACGATCGATGATGACGTCGTACTTCTTGGGCTCATCCATACGGATGCCGCCGATCTTCACGAACTCTGCGGTGACGTCCTCGACCTTCATCGAGTTGATTTTCTCCACCACCGCGGGCGGGAAGGTGTTTTCCATGCCGAATAAAAAGCCGATTTTCTTCATGATTACTCCCTGGTCACGCAAGGTCTTTGCTCGTGGTCAGAGAGACGTAGCAAGCTACGTCTCTACGATCGGATCTGACTCAGAAATACTTTCCCGCCATCCTCACCCACAGCGGCCAATCATGCTTTGAATTGTCGTTCCAGATGTCCAGCCAGTTGGGGATGGCTTTGTTATTCAGGACTGCCGAAAACTTGACATTCTGATCCAAACACATGTCCCAGTCTGCTGAACCCAGGACGATTTTCATCTGACGGTAGCGGCTCAGAAACCAGTCGTCCGATATATTCGGAACGTAGTCCGGGGGATTGTTGAAGTAGCAGTCGTCGTCGTAATAGCCATCGAGAAACTGCTTGATGTCAAACGCGCCACTCATGCTCACGCAATGGGTCACGACGTCGGGATGTTTCAGCGCAAAATTCATGCAGTGATAGCCGCCGAAGCTGCATCCGGTGACTCCCAGTTGCCAGGCCTGATTCTTCCAGCGGATGAAGGGCAGGAATTCATGCAGGATGTAGCGCTCGTATTGCAGGTGCCGCAGGACCCTTATCCGCGGGTGCACGCCTTTGTTGTACCAGCTCTCCGTGTCGATGCCATCAGGGCAGAACACCTGGATTTCACCGCGTTCGATTTTGGGGGCGAGGGCACCGATCATGCCGCGGTCTTCGTACTCAAAGAACTTGCCCATCGAGGTGGGGAAGACAAGGAGCGGCGTTCCGGCATGGCCGAAAACGAGCGCTTCCATGTCGCGATGCAATTCCTGGCTGTAACCCTTGTTGTATTCGCGATTCATCAGGTGGTGTTATGGGAAATTGCGGGCAAACCCCCACATTGTGCAGCCGAAGTATCTTACCCGATGAATCCAGGAAAACCATAGCAAGCCGGAGCTACCCCTGTAGCGCGCATAACCCTCGATCCCACCAAAAAATGCCCGCCTCTGGCGAGGCGGGCAGCTGCGACGGGGGGCAGCAGGGAGAACTATGATCCGTTCGAGCAGACCGACAGGGACGTATTGTCCTGAAAGCTCATCCATCCATGCACGGATGTGCTGCCGGGCGCTCCAAAGTAGGGCAGGAAAACAAGATCCTGCAAGTTGTATGTGAAATTGTGAAGCACGTACGGGAAACCGCCGTAGTTCGCGTCACCCTCCTCCGGATCACCTACTTCCAGGATGCCGCACGGGGTGTTGTTCCCGTTGTAGTTCACGGTCAGAGGATCGTCCGCCCACTCGCCGATTTCATGCGAGAGTGCCGAGACGTCCTGCGAGAATGCTCCAACGTGATCGACGTAGGTCGCCTCGGCGTAGGACTGCGGGTTGCTGATGCTGCCTTCCGAGCTGTGGTAGCCGCCAATGCAGCAGCTGCCGCCCTGTGTCAGGTACGTATCGTAGAGCAGGAAAATGGGGAACTGGTTGGGCTGGATTCCCAGCTTGCTGACTAGTGTTGGGACCTGCGAGTCAAACCAGTTGATGTCCACCAGAGCTGCGGTGAAGCCGAACGGGCTGCCCGTCTTCCCATACGTGCGCGAGGGACTCAGTGTTTGTTCTGCCAAAACCGTTGGACTCAGGAGAAGATGTGAGTTCGTGTGCGAGGATACGGTGCCCCAGAAGTTCGAGCGCTGGAAGGCGTCGATGTACTGGGTCGTTCCCACGTTCACTCCGCCCAGCGTATAGGTGGTCGTCGCATCGAAGAGCGGCGAGGTTACCGTGTTGGTGGTCACGGTATTCCCGTTCGAAAGAACGTGCGAGGGATCGAACGAGGTCTTGGTCCCGCCCCGATTCGTGATGGTGATCTTCACCGGGATGATGTAGGTAGTGACGGTAACGCTGGTATTCGTCGAGGGAGCGGCCCCAGCCATGTTGTAGGTGTAGTTGGTCCCTCCGTACGTAAAGGACCCATTCCAGCTCTGCAGCGACGCTGGCGGGGGAGCGATGGCTGGATGAAGGTGCGGAGGCATGATGGCATACCTCGCACGCGGCTTTTCCACGGGCGCTTCTTGGGCAAGCGCGCTGGCGATCAGACCCAGGCAAGTCAATAAACACAAGACAACAACAAAACCAGGGAAGTTTCTTCTAGTCATGGTTATGCTTTTTCTCCTTGGGAGTTTGTTTCCGACTAAAGTAGGCGAGCCCCACCGGTATGAGACCCCATCTGGATCGGCAGATGATCCAGTCCGGGGGGTTCGGTCCAGACTTTCTACTCCCGAGTAGAACGCCGGTCAATGTGCAAAAGTTCTAAAACTGTTTTTTGTTCTGTTTTTGTAAATAGCGGGAGCGTGACGCCAACTTCAGCAAAGCGGACGAGTCGATTGTTCGAGGAAAAAGTGAATGAGTGGAGCGGAGTGGCTGGTTCTGGAGCCGGAAGATCGGCAGACTGAAGTGCCGCAATACACTAGTGTATGGCGCGAAGGACTATCTTGGTTTCCGGTACCAAAAGATCGCCAAAGCCACAAGAAGCGCCGTGATGATCCAAAGGACTAGGTCTTTCGCGCGGTTTTTTTCTTTCTCTTCAGCCATAAGTGCAGTACAGCATACATGAAACCGTGGTTCAAGTCTCGTCGTGATTTCCCCTATGGATAAAGGCTTTACGGTTTTGATTCTGCCTTGGCAGAGGTCTGCCGCTTGTAGTCTTTGAATTTCACAATCTCGCGCAGTTGCACTGATTCAACCCTGAGATGAAGGGTGTCGTCAACCCGCGCGTACGCCGGAAACCAGTAGCCATCCACAAGTTGACGGTACCCCACGAAGGTTGGGCGGATCTCAATCGGTTGATTCTTCTTTCGGCGAATCTGTTCCGGCACCGTTTTGCCACACAGTTTGACCATTTGAAAATCGCGATTATCGATCCACACGCGGCCTTGGAAGTACCGCTTATCCTTTTCCTGTTTGGCCGGTTCCACATGAAACACGTAGGTGTCGAGATCATCGACATGCTGCTGTCCCGCATAAGTGATTTTGTATTCCGGCAGTTGATCCGAGGTCAGCATCCAGGGCATGAATTCGCGGATGTCGTTCATGTCTTCCGCAGTCATCTGCACGCTGCGCAACGTGGGTACTTCCGAGAAAGTTACCTTCTCGATCCTCTTGCCCTTAATGTCATAGGACACGTTGGTGATTTCGTGGAACTGACCGTCGACCTTGTTGCCATTGAGCGTCTGCACAAGCGCATCCTGGGTGTAGGTATAGTGCGATCGCGCCTCTCTGACTTTGGTCTCCTCCCCTGCGAACTTCTGGATGATTTCCTGCTCGCCCAACCCTTTGGGGGGAGTGTTGTCAAGAACTCCGTTGCCGTCGGCGCAGTTGGTTTGTGCTGTGCTGAAGGAACACAGAAAGGCCGTAACGAGAACGACGAATGCAAAATGTCGGTCGGGATATGACAACGCGGCCCTCACGGAAACTGAATGACTCATCACGGACTCCGTTCGCGGGATCAGCGGGAACCATACAACGATGCCGCACCCTCAAGCAAGCCGGGGAAAAATTCGTGGACGATGAATGTGCAAAGTGTTGCGTGTTGGTTGAGAGATGGTATGTAACTATATGAAAACGCACACTGTCGCGGTGGCAGATGGCTTGCTTCTTGGGTTATGGGACATTGCCTATGAAAAAAATATTGTTGGCCATTGTATTTCTCGGTGCAACCGCCGCATTTGGACAGGCGGGAGCTCTCTCCAGCCAGGTTCAGGTGATTCAGATTCCTGATCATCCGCAGCACGCATCGCTCACTCCGATGGCTTGCGAGCGTCCACTGGTCGGCGGAGCGCCGGATACCTACACCTACGCCCAGGGCGAGCGCCCTCTGTGGGAGTTTGGGCCCGTTTCGGAGCCCGTACCATTGGGCGACGTCGCACGCGCCTACCGCAAAGACAAAGTAGCGGCAAAGAAGGCGGAGATCGTCTTCGAGAAGCAAGGTTCATAATCTCGACAGGGCAGGCCCCGGTCACCACGGAACAATCCGTCGAGTCTGCCCGTCTGAAAAGCCTTTTGATCTTTTTGAACGGAAACCCTCCTTGCCACGAGTTTGGCCTCGTGCACAAAACGATTTCCCCGCCTTCTGCATCCCACAGATACAATCAAGATTTCATAGATAGAATTGAACTCTTGAAGCTACCTGACCGCTCTCTGTCCGAAATCCGCGGCAGGTGTTCACTTTTCCCAAAGGGGAGGAAACGCAGGGATGAAGCGCTGCAAGACGCACCTGGTGCGCGTGTGTTTGTTCTTATTGGCCGCGGTTCCAGCCTATTGTCAACGAGGAACATTTGGAATTGATGTCGGCAGCAGTTCCGACAAGTTCGACTCGCTTTCTTCCGTCAGCGGTGTGGTGGTGGGCATTGATGGCGAGCTAACCGTGCTGCAGGCGAACGAGAAGAGTGGGCGCCCGGCCATCGTGGCGGGCGGAGAAATTCGCCTGCCGACCGATACGGCCAATCACGCGAAGGAATATGCATTGTTTGGCGGACCGCGTTTCCACATCCGCGACCTGTCGATCGGATTTAATGTTCAGGTCCACAGGATCATTCTCCCCACGGCGAATGTCGACAATCAGTTCTTCAACCGCTATACGATGAACCTGCTGGAAACGCCGCTGGTATTGAGATACAACTTCGGCACCGACAAGCGCGTTTTTGTCGAACTCCAGGGAGCGCCTGAATTCACTCCCCATTACAAGAGATCGTCCGCGGCGATCATTCTGGCGCACCCGAACTTCGACCACGGATATTTTGTGCGAGGGAGCGTGGGCTACAGGTTCGGCATCTGGTATGCGAAAGCGAGCTACGAAACCCGCTACTTCAAATTTAACGCCGATCCGGAGAATCCCAATGGACTGTACAACTGGAAAAGCAACCTGATCTCCGGCGGCGTGGGCTTCTGGTTCTGAAATCGTCAGGGAAGAGTGGAGAAGACCGAGTACTGGTGAGTCGCTGCGATTTTGTTGAAGCCCCCGTTTGCCAGCACAACGCTTTCCAGTTGCGGGTTGTGGTACAGCACGTACGCCGGCCTTGGCTTTCGCCGGAGGTTCTGCTCGAGATTTGCGATCGCCCGGCGCAAACCTGATTCAGGAAACGGATTGAAAAGGTAAACCACGATGGGGTCTTCGGGAAAAGGGAACGTCGTAGCATCGGCGCAGACCGACGCCAGCAGGAAGCATTTCTGAGAGTCGCTCCGATACTGTGCCACGTTTTGCAGAGCGATCTGGTGCAATGCGGGAAGCAATTCAACTCCGATAATCTGCCGGAACGGATAGTCCGAGGCCATCAGCAGCGCCCGGCCTTTTCCGGAGCCAAGATCCACAAAAGTGAACTCCCCGAAATCGAGGTTTGTGTGCCTCGCCAGAGCATCCATCATCTCGTGGAACAGCACCCGCTCCGTGGGCTGATACGGGGAATGGAAGATGCCCAGCAGCCGATCCCGCCAGCCAACAGCGCCACTGGTGGTGTTGACCCGGTAATCCCAGTCATAATCGGCGTCGCCGAAGCGTGAGCGCAGCCTCGAGGGCGTGGATTCACGCACGAATTCCCAGCAAGCTGCCAGAAACTCTCTCGAACCGCGAAGCAGGCCAGAGCGTTCAACACAATCCCTCCAGTACCCGCGGGCGGCCGAAAGAACGTGCAAGTGCTGGTCCGGGGCATGATCCATTTGAACCATTCTCCCAGAGATTTCTGCTTACAGGTTTTCGCTGGATTGCTACTGCGATTTGGTGTGGAACCTGGGCAAGCCAGGCGTGTAGCCGGGAGGCGTCCCCTTGGTGATGAACGGGAGATCGTCGGGATTAGCGACCAGGACTTCGCCATCCGTCGAGAGTTCGTAGGGATTGCCGTCGGGATCGACCGGGATGCCCCTCAGATGCTCAGCTGCGGCGATTTCCCACAGGCTGGTCGGAATGTGTCCGTTGGCCTGCACGAAGCGGGTGACTGCATTCTGCAGGTTGGAGATGTCTTCGTCGACCTGGAGCGCGCGCAAGTGTTCGAGCGCGTTCTCGCGGACATTGGCCTCATTCGTGGATTGATAGGCTGCGCTCCATAACAGGCGCGCAGTCGCGAAATCCTCGGCATGTTGTGCCATCTGGGCTGCCAGAATCTTCATGAAGGGATGGGCGCCGGGAATTTCTGATCCTCGCGCAAAAACTTCGGTCGCGTGCTTATAGTCCTTAAGCTCGGTGTAATACACAAAGCCGAGGTTGTAATAAAGCCGCCAGTTCTCAGGATTGTTCTTGATTCCGTATTCAATGAGCCGAATTGCGCGCTCTGGTTGTCCCGCTCCATTCGGAGGCGCGGGAGCCAGAAACGTCGCGCCGAATTGATAAGCCGGGTAGAGGTGCGGATCCAGCGCGGTCGTAATTTCCAGCAGCGGCCCCAGTTCGTTATACGTCCGCTCATGGAAGTAGTGCCGGTGGCCGAAGTATTGCACGGTGCGCGTCCAGTAGATGCAAGCCATCAATCCGTCAAAGCCCAGGCTGGCGCGCTTCACCATTTTCGGGGAACTGACATAGAGCGTATCGTCGGCGCTCTCGCGCGGACGAATGCGATCAATATGCTGGAGAAGAATCACGCAGGCGCACAATGACACCACACCGCACGCCGTGGCGATGATCGTCGTGCGCTTCCGCGACTTCATTTCAAGTTCCTGCGATCGAAGATCAGGACCGCCCCGCTCAGCGCCATGGCCGTGTAAAAAAGAGCGTAGAGAGTATTCTGCAGAATGAGTTGCCCGCTGATCGGTTGTTGGTGCGCCACAGTAGTGACGACGTTCAGCGCCGAGAAGTTCGGAACCAGGTATGCCGCGCCGGTAGCGATCCAGCGGGTTATGCCGTGAGTCAGTGCGGCAAATCCCCGCAGGTCATCGGCAAAGCTGCCAATCACGAACAGCGAAAACGCGAATACTGCTGAAAGCAGCGGTGATGAGAACGAAGAGAACAACAGAGCCAGCGAACAGATGATCAGAAATTGCAGAATGATGAAATACAGAGCGACGAAGATCAGGGAGTCCGCTCCAGCGAACTTGTGGGCAACATAGAGCAGCGCTCCGAACACGCCGATCGCCATGAAGAACGTGTTCACGGCAAGCGTCCCCGCCAACCCGAAGAACTTGCCGACAATGAACTCCCAACGCCGTACCGGACGCGACAGTACTGTGTAGAGCGTGCGCTTCTCGATCTCTTTCGATACCAGCCCGATGCCGATGAAGATCGCGATTACTACCCCGAACAGCGAAACAGCAGTCAGGCCAAGATTGATGACGACCAGTTTCTCGATATCGATCGAAATCTGACCTACGAGAATGGCAGCCCCCGAAAGCAGCAGCGCAAAGGCGATCAGGTTGTAGAGCACGCGGTCGCGAACCGCTTCCCGAAAGGTGTTTGCTGCGATGTAGAGGATGCGGGAGTTCATGCGGTGGTCCCCGCCGTGGTTTGAGAGTGCTGCAACTTTTCCACGAAATACGATTCGAGTGAGGTGCGCACGGGAGTGATGGCAATCAGTCGTAAGCGCTCTCGGCGGAGCGCATCGATTGCCGCATCCTGCTGGCTCTCCGGCAGGACTGCTCGCACCGTTTCCCCAGTGACGTGGCATTCTGCCCCGAGGGCTCTCATCGACGCTGGAGCCTGCGTGCCTTCCCACACGACCTCGATCTGGCCGTGTACGGACTTGGTCAACTCCTCCACCGACCCTACACCGCGCAGTTCGCCTTTGTGAATGATAGCGACCCGGTCGCATAGAGCTTCCGCGTCCGACAGGATGTGAGTGGAAAAAAATACCGTCGTGCCTTCTTGTTGCAGTTGCAGCATCAGATCGCGAACTTCGCGGCGGCCAAGAGGATCTAGACCCGACATGGGCTCATCGAAGAACACAAGTTTCGGCTTATGCAGAATGGCCTGCGCAATCCCCACCCGCTGCAGCATGCCTTTCGAAAACTTGCGGAGTTGTACTCCCTTGATATCGGTAAGGCCCAAGCGGTCAAGCACCTCATCGACGCGGACCCTGCGGTCTTTCCCAGGAACACCGGAAAGCTGCCCGTAGTAGTCGAGCAATTCGTGAGCGGTAAGGTAGTCGTAGAAATAGGGCTGCTCCGGCAAGAATCCGATCTGCGCTTTTACGTCCGGATCAGTCCACTCCTTCCCGAGAATCGTAGCCTTCCCGGCTGTCGGGAATACCAGGCCCATCAGCATTTTCAGAGTGGTAGTTTTTCCGGCTCCATTCGGGCCGAGAAAGCCAAAGATCTCGCCTTCTTCGACGGTGAGATGAAGAGGCTGCAGGGCGCGCTTCGGGCGCTTGCGCCAGAAGCCGACCATGTAGGTTTTTTCCAGACCTAGGATCTCAATCGCGGCCATAAATTGCAGTGCGTTTCAATGGCTTCCAGGTAAATTATAAGCAAACGTTGCTGAGACGCGATCACTCGTAGTGTTACGAGGGTCACGTCGGTTGATATCGGTTTCAGCCGCAAGTCTGCAGAGGTCAGAGAATTGACCAATTGAGACGGAAATCCTTCTCAACTTGATATTCCTCCGTTCAGCTGACAGACGATTCACTGGGCTACGGGAAAAGCTATGCACGAAGGCAGATTGCTCACGGGAACATCCCCCACACTGCCCATCTGGGAGCGTAGGACGCCGTCATTGGTAGAACAGAAATCGCGGTTCGCGCTCGAGTGAACGACCATCGGCGCGGCTCCAATCACGTAGGCCGTATTGATCACGGCGCCGCCGGTTTGAACTCCAGTGGCTAGGAAGAAGTATCCGCTCTTGCCCGAACTCCCCGGAACGGCTGCCGACAGGGCGCTGTCGATCAGGCACGCGGTCGTGGAGGATGGGGTGCACGGCACCGGTCCTCCGAGCGAGGCAATGTCGGGCGAATATCCGATGCTTGGGTATGCGGTGTAATAGGCAGCTTCCGCGCTTTTCGTCGCGCTGATGGCTCCAGCCGCGGCAGCTTCGTGAGCCGCCATCCGAGCCTGCAACAGGCTGGGAATTGCGATCGCGGCGATGATGAGAATGATCGCCACCACGATCAGCAAAAATCCATTCGTCGAGCGCATCGCAGCTCCCTCAGAGATTTGCTTTCAACGTTCCGGGGCGGGCTGTGAATGAAATGGCAGGTTCGGGGCCAAATCGAGAAAAGGCGGGGCGAACTTCGGTAACCTCCTGCGGGCGGGGCGTTCGTGAAGGAGGGGGGAGGAGGCGGCTGGAGTCCGAGAAGCAGCTCGCACGGATGCTCGCTGCTCCTTGGACCTCGTGAACTCTACTGATTTAGCGGATTGAAGGTGAGAATGCCCGCTTCGGTGTTCGAGCAGATCCCAGCGGGATCGACGCGAATCACGGCGTCTTCTTCAGCGCAGAACGCTCGGATTCCGGTCTGGTTCACAGAGATCGGAGCTCCGACGACGGTGTAGCCCTGGTTTACGCCGCCCGCCACCGATCCCGCTCCGGTCGTGAACTTGTATCCACTCTTGCCGCTCCCGGCAGGATTTCCATTGTTGGCCAGCACAGAATCGATCACGCACGCGGTGGTCGAACTGGGAATGCAGGCTGCGCCCAGAGGACCGCCGAGATTCACCAGCGCTGGAGCGTATCCGACTGTCGGATAGGTGCTCTGGTAAGTGATTTCTCCGGTCGTGATGGTGCGGACCGACTCAACGGCAGAGGACTCGTTCGCCGCCATGCGGGCGCGCAACAGGTTCGGAATGGCAATGGCCGCGATGATCAGGATGATCGCCACCACAATGAGCAACTCGATCAGTGAAAAACCTTTTTGTTTTCGCATTAGGGTCCCTGGGATTTGTTGGTACTGAAGTTCGCCGGATGCCGAGCCCCTTGCTGTCAGGCTCTCATCGCGGTTCGATCGACCTCAGATCAATCCGTAACTTTCCGCGCCCAGCAAGGCGCCGCGTGTATTTTAGCCGCTTCTGACGCAGGATTGGAGCAGAAAGATCGGGGCAAACTCCATTCATCCTCGTCTCCAAGAATAGAACGGAATAGGGCGCCGAACTTGCACTGGATCAAAGAGGAGAGAGTTCCTGAGGCCGGAGCGGCAAAAACGAAGGGAGCAGCGAACCCTCATTCGCTGCTCCCTTGGCTTATGCCCTTCCCCGAGGCACTTGCCGGAAAAACGTTGGATCCGCGCTATTGGTTCAGTGGATTGAAGACCAGAATACCGGCTTCCGTATTGGCGCAGACTCCGGCCGGATCCACACGAACCACTGCGTCCTGCTCAGCGCAGAATGCGCGAACGCCTGTTCCATTCAGTACCATAGGGACCGCAACAACGGTGTAACCGACATTGATTCCTGAGGCAACCGTACCGGCGCCTGTGGTGAAGAAATAGCCACTTTTCCCGCTATTGGCGGGGTTCCCGTTGTTGGACAGAACGGAGTCGATCAAGCATGCAGTCGTCGAACTGGGAACGCACGCTACGCCCAATCCGCCGCCCAGGTTCGCCAGCGCAGGAGCGTAACCGACCGTCGGATAGGTGCTCTGGTACGTGATTTCGCCAGTGTTGATGGTGCGCAACGAGGATACCGCAGACGACTCATTGGCGGCCATGCGGGCGCGCATCAAATTCGGAATCGCGATTGCCGCGATGATCAGAATGATGGCGACCACAATCAGCAGTTCGATCAGTGAGAAGCCGCGATGGTTGTGCGTGCTAGTGTTTGTATGCATGGCCCGACGAGCCCTCCGACTCAACAGAAAAACGACTCGTCATGTACCTCGCACTTGGACTGCCATGTGGCTCGAAACCTGGATCGAAGCTAAGTACTTATTTTTCAGTGGCCGAGTTCCGGTTCAAGCTTCCCGCTGACCTCAGGTTGTTGATTCGGGGAAATAAAGATGACAATTCTTGTCATTCCACGCGGCCCACTAAAGCGAAACTGGATAGCTGTACAAGCCTCCACTCTGAGAACTTAACGATCTACCGGTTTTGCTTTGCAAGCGGAAACTACTGGTTCAGGGGATTAAACGTCAGGACGCCCGCTTCGGTGTTGGCGCACGCGCCGGCCGGATCGACTCGAACGACTCCGTCTTCTTCAGCACAGAACGCCCGAATCCCGGTGCGATTGAGGACTAGCGGCACCGCTAGCACCACATACCCGATGTTCTGACCTCCGGATACCGTGCCCGCGCCTGTCGTGAACTTGTAGCCAGACTTGCCGCTGCCGGCCGGGCTTCCGTTGTTCGACAGAACCGCGTCGATTAAGCAAGCGGTGGTCGAACTGGGAACGCATGCCACGCCCAACGCGCCGCCCAGGTTGGTCAGAGCAGGAGCAAAACCGACCGTGGGATAGGTGCTGTTGTAGGTGATTTCCGCCGTGTTCACGGTACGGACGGAAGCAACTGCAGAAGCCTCATTGGCCGCCATGCGGGCGCGAAGCAGGTTTGGAATGGCGATAGCCGCAATGATCAGGATAATGGCGACGACGATCAGTAATTCGATAAGCGAGAAGCCCTTTTGCTTCTTCATCACAATGTTGCTCCCAAGCATTCTCGACCTATACCCGGCCGATTGCATTTACAACTTTTACTCGCACGCGCCATGCCAAGTCGGCGCGAAGGTCGGTGCTAGTTGTAGCAATGTTTTCAATCGATTGAAAGCTGGCGAGCGCTCGTGAAGATTACCTTCGGTCAGAGTGTCAGAGAGTGGCGGCTATTTGCGACAGTTTCTGTCATCGGCCGCAAATTTCGGGTTGGATGCAGGGAGCAATTGCGCCGATCCGGCGAATTCGAGAAGCAGGAAGAAACTTTGTGGCAAAAACTAAAGGAGCAGCGAGCTTACGCTCGCTGCTCCCTGGCTTGTACCCTCCCCCAGGTACTTTGCCAAGTCGATGCTTACTGGTTCAGCGGGTTGAACGTCAGGACGCCCGCTTCGGTGTTGGCGCACGCACCGGCCGGGTCGACGCGAACCACACCGTCTTCCTCAGCGCAGAACGCGCGGATACCAGTCTGGTTGATCGTGATCGGCACGGCCAGAGCTACGTAGCCGACGTTGACGCCACCCGACACGGTGCCAGCACCAGTCGTGAATTTGTAGCCAGACTTTCCAGCGCCAGCCGGGTTTCCGTTGTTCGACAGAACTGCGTCGATCAAGCAAGCTGTGACGGAGCTAGGAACGCAAGCTACGCCCAACGCGCCGCCCAGGTTGGTCAGAGCCGGAGCAAAGCCGACCGTAGGATAGGTGCTGTTGTAGGTCACTTCCGCGGTGTTGATGGTACGAATCGACGCGACAGCAGACGACTCGTTGGCCGCCATACGGGCGCGAAGCAGGTTCGGAATAGCGATTGCTGCGATGATCAGGATGATCGCAACCACGATCAGCAGCTCAATCAGTGAGAAACCCTTCTGTTTCCGCATCTCGATTTTCCCCTCGTGTAGTTCTATTTTTGAAGTCTCTGCGAACATCGCAGCCGCCTTGATGTTTGCATCTGCCTCGCCAAAGCTGGTAGTTACCTTGGTTTCGGTGCCCTTTTGAGAAGCGCTTTGTTTTCAGTGAGGGGGCACACTTCGGTGGTTACTTGGCACGCCCAAACTGTCGGTTTGCTGGCAAAATCCGTCGCGGCCCTGACAATTCCTGTCATTCCCGAAAAAACAACCGCAGAGGACGCCGGGGACGCTGAGGGATCTTAAGAAAATTCCAATTCCTCTGCGTACCCCGCGTCCTCTGCGGTTTTGGTTGGCCGGTACCGTAGAATGTGAGCGCACTTATTCTGGCGAAATGATGAACTTGTCCCCCGACCTCTTCCGTGTAGACCCGAACATTCAGAAGGCGTGGACATTGAGTTCGTCGCTGTACACGGATCCCTCGGTATTTCTCGCAGAGAAGAACAAGATCTTCTCGCGAACCTGGCAGGTCATCGGTCATGCGAACCAGGTCGCGAATCCCGGCGACTATTTCAC
>Ga0209698_10005671_pt1 | contig 13446 bp, 12 predicted proteins | sample LitLauG_LLR_2012_FD_187203 | JGI IMG/M metagenome (GOLD analysis project Ga0209698, IMG submission 187203) | Freshwater sediment microbial communities from Pennsylvania, USA - Little Laurel Run_MetaG_LLR_2012 (SPAdes) (version 2) | ecosystem: Environmental > Aquatic > Freshwater > Creek >... | reverse complement strand
ACCCTTGATGAGGTGATCGAGGGTGTCGAGGAGTGCGATCACGCCCACGCGCTCGCGTTGGATGATCGCGTGTTCTTCGAGTTGGTCGAGGGTCACGTCGCCCCGGGCCATCTCGGCGACCTCGATCGCCAAGAGGCCCTGGGCCATCGATACCGCGCGGGTGTCGACCACGCGCACGTCGATCACGTCGCGCACCGCGTCACGAGCGATCATCGCGGATTGGTAGGTGCCCGACAGGGCGGAGGAGAGCGACACGACCACCACCCCGGTGCAACCGTCGCGAGCTGCCTCTTCGAACGCCCGTTGGAAGGCGCCGGGGGAGGGGGCCGAGGTCTCGGGCAGAATGCGGGCGTTCGCGCAGCGGCGCCAGAACTCCTCGGTCGACAGGGTCACTCGGTCGACGAACTCCTCGGCGTCAAAGCGGATGTTCAGCGACACCATGGTGATGCCGAGCCGCGCGAGTTCGGCGTCGGGTAGGTCGCTGGCGCTGTCGCACACGACTCGAATCTTGCTCACTGTCCCCCCCGTCGTCCCTAGCCTTACATCTTTCGTGGCGATGGTTCTGAACCACGTTGCGCCACGAGGACGAAGAGGACGTAGGTGAGCACTCCGAGTCCGCTCGCCAACAGGCCACGGGCGAGGAGTCCCGCTCCGCGCGTCCACGTCGGTGTCGCCCAGGCGGCCGCCATGACCGTTCCCATCGCCAGCGACGCCACGACGCTGCGACGTACGTGAATCCCCCAGAGCGTCGAGGCGATGGGCACGTGACGTGCGCCCATCACGACGAGGGCGACCACCGCGGCCGCGGCGTAGGCCAGCGACACGCTCGCCGTGAGTCCGGCGAGGGAGTGGCGTCCGAGAAATACGCACAGCACGATGGTGGCGGCATTTTGTAACGCGTAGAGACCGAAGACGTCGGGAGCGCGCTGCATCGCCTGTAGTCCGCGGACGCAGAGCTGGAACACCGTGAAACCCGGGAGTCCGGCCGCCAATATTGCGAGGACCGTTCCCGCGGGGAGGGGGACCGATGCGTTGAGGTGGTTGAGCAGGATTCCCACGATCGGCTGGGCGAGGATCAGCAGAGCGACTGTACAGGGGATGATGATGACCAGCGACTGGCGCAACCCAAAACGTAATCGCTCGCTCATCACCCGGTAATCGCCCGCCGTCGCGAGTTCGGCGAGTTGGGGCGTGAGGACTCCCAAGACCGAGACCACCACGACGGCGTAGGGCATCTGCATGAACGACCATCCGTAGGTGTACGCACTGACCGGTCCACCGCCGCCGGTGGCGAACGCGAAGGCCAGGACGACGTAGAGCGATACCTGATTGGCAATCACGACCAACAACGTCCAGGAGCCCAGCCGAGCCATGGAGCGTAGAGCGGGATCGCGCCACTCGAAGTGCAGGCGCAGCCGGCCCAGGTCGCTGGTGACGAGCGCCGGCCACATGATGACGAATTGGACGGCGACCCCCGCCGTCGTGCCCAGGCCCAGCCACACGAGTGCGCTACCACCGGCGACGCTCGTGACACTCGGAGTGGGGTCCACGAGATGGAACCAGACCAAGACCGCAATACACACGATGTTGTTCGCCACCGGGGCCCAGGACCCGATGCCGAAACGACGCCGCACGTTGAGCAGTGCGGTGGCGAGACCAATGACGCCGTAGAAGAAGATCTGCGGAACGAACCAGCGCAGAAGTTCGGTGGCGACGCGGCGTTGGGCCCGCAGGGCCACGGTCTCGTTGGTGGTGTGGGCGTGCTGGAGGAAGGTGAAACCGGTGATGATGTGCGGGGCGAGCCACCACGCGGCGAGGGACGCCGCGGCGAGGACCCCCACGGTCGCGGTCACCACCGTCGAGATCGACCGCCACGCCCGTCGCTCGCCATCGAGGGCCAGTCTCTCCACCACGACGGGAATGAAGGTGGCCGAGAGGACGCCTCCGATGACGAGGTCGAAGAGCATGTTGGGAATCGTGTTGGCGAGGTTGAAGGCGTCCGCCAAGGGGGTGAAGCCGAGTACCCAGGCTAGGACCAAGACGCGCAAGAGGCCCGTGAGCCGTGAGGCGGCCGTACCGCCGGCCATGGAGAGTACGCGACGGCCGTGCGTGGCGTCGCGGCTCATCGAGCGTGTCGCCCCCGCGACTTGCGACGGTAGGTGCGTAACCACCACCACGCCAGTACCAGGAGCGAGCCGGCGCTCAAGAGGTATCCGACCACCGACGTGCTGGCGACGCGCACCTGCACCGGGGCCTGGGCCAATACCACCTCACCATTGGGGGTGGTGAGCTTGAGCTGTAGCGTGAGCGAGCCGCCCAGCTTGTTGATCACCGGGATGCGCAGCGGGGTCGTGGGGGTGGACAAAGTGACGGCGATATTGGCCCCGTGTCCACCGGGATACGTCAAGCGATCCGAGATGAGGTGTAGGACCACCGTCACGGGGTAGTGCGCCGACGAGAAGAGGGTCAGGGGCAAGGTCGTGTTGGCACCGGTGAGGGTGATCGTCGAATCGTCGATACGAAAGTGGCTCAACTGGGTGGTCAAGTAGGAGTTGACGAGCTGCAGCGCGGTCTCTCGATTCTGCGCGGTACCGATCTGTTCGGCTAAGGCCAAGTAGGTCTGAATCGCGATGGACTGCGTCGGGGCGGCGGCGATCGCCTGAAGAAACGAGTTGACCCTGGTGATCAGCGGAGCGAGAGTCGCGGCGTTCGCACTCGACCACGTCGAGAGGACGCCCGTCGAGAGAGTGCGAGTGACGGGACTGGCGTTGGTGCCCACGAGCGAAGCACTGAAGGACGAGGCCAAGGGGCTCAGGGCGACGAAGGGATTGGACTGGCTGAGCGCGAGGAGATCGTCGAGGAATGTCGTCGACACCTGCCCGACGTTGATCGGTACGACGACGGTGCGCACGGAGGGGGCATTGGGCTCCTCGAAGTGCAAGAAGGCCAGGGTCGCCAGAGTCATCGCCGCGCGTCGGCCGGGTTCGATCGCCGCGTCGGCCGCGAGCTGTTGGACGCCGCTATCGGTGGCCAGGGCGGTCACGCTCGCGAGCCCGTTGGGGTGGAAGGGCGCTCCCCAATCGAGCGTCGTCGAGGGCGTCACGCTCAGACTGTCGTCGGGAAGAACGACCTGGGTAACTCCGGCGTGGGCGAGCGCCGTGAGAGCGGTCAGTGAGGTGGGGTCCGACAAGAAGACGGGTCCATCGGTGGTGCGACCCGCGGTGGCGTTGAGGAATTGTGAAGTGATGGTGAGTTGGCGCGACACCTCGCCCGCGAAGCCGTTGGCGTAGAGCCCCGCGAGATCCACGCTGTTGGGCGGGGCCGCGACGGCGCGGTGGGCGGGGCTGGCGAGGGCGTTCGCGACGGCGCTGCGCCATTCACGCCCGGCGGTGCTGAGGAGGGCTTGGCTGAGTGGTCGGTAATCCACGGCGAACGTCAAGGGAACGGAGGCGTAGCGCGCGATGACCGCGAGGTTCGCCTGAGCGGTCGAGGACGAGGACCACGACGCGGGATCGAGGACCGGCACGTACACCACGCGCAGGGGGTGCAGGACGTTAGCGACGTGGACGGCGAACATGGACCACTCGACGGAGCGCGTCCCGTCCACGGTGACCGCGACGGCCATCGGATAGACCCCGTCACACGACGTCGCGACGCACGGAAGCCGCAGGTGCAACGGGGCGGACCCGCACCGGTGACTCGCCGCCGTGCCGACGGCATCGAAGAGCGAGATGTTCAGAGTGAACGTCGTGCCGGAGAAGCAGGTGGGTGCGCTCACGCCGGTGGTGGTCAGGGGTGGCGAGGTGGGTCCGTTGCCCGCAACGAGTGACGTGACCTCGGAGCGGTAGACCACGGGGCTGTAGACGCTGACCACGATGCTTTCCACGGTGCCGTGGGGGACCCCCAGCGTGAGATGCACGCTCGTCACGCCGGACGAGGGGAGGTTGACGACGGCGTCTTGTCCGATCACGGAGAATCTCGCGGTCGTCTGAGCCCGCGCGGCCGAGGGCCACGTCACCGTCGCGAGGCTGAGGAGTACGACGCCGAGCGCCCGCCACCAGGTCGAAAATCGGTGGAACATGCTGACACAGGCTACCTGCGACGCTACGGACGCGGCGTCTCTCCTAACCTTGAGATGCCGTGACTACTCCTTCCGACTTTCCCGACCGACTGGCGCGCATCGCGCAATGGTCGGCACCCCTCGCCCGTGCCTTCGATCAGGCGGGCTTCTCGCTCTACGCGGTGGGGGGCTCGGTGCGCGACGCTCTCTTAGGGGTGGAGCCCGGCCAGGACTACGAGATCGACTTCACCACCGACGCTCGACCCGACGACATCGTGCGGCTGATGACGCCCCTGTGCGGTGGTCTCTGGGAGCAAGGCCGGGCCTTTGGCACGATTGGCGGCGTCGTGCGCGCCAACGGCCTGGTTGCGGAGATTACGACGTTTCGCTCCGAGGCGTACGTCGACCATTCGCGCAAGCCCGCGGTCCAGTGGGGAGATTCGCTGCGGGCGGACTTGAGTCGTCGCGACTTCACCATCAACGCCCTCGCGCTCGACGTCATCAACGTGTTGGCCCAGCCCGAAGGGGTGCAGACCTTCTTCGATTATTTCGGCGGCTTCGCCGACCTGCACGATCGGGTGTTACGCACGCCCATCGATCCCCTGGTGTTGTTCTCCGACGACCCCTTGCGCATGATGCGTGCCGCCCGCTTCGCCGCGCGCCTCGACCTACGCATTGACCCCGAACTCGAGGCCGCCGCTCGCGCGAGCGCCGCGAAGATCGCCATCGTGTCCGAGGAGCGAATTCGCGGTGAACTCGATCTCTTGATGATGACGCACCAGCCCTCGGTGGGTCTGGATTTCATCGTGCGTACCGGACTGGCCGATCATTTCTTCCCCGAGCTACCCAAGTTGCAGCTCGAACAAGATCCGATTCATCGCCACAAGGACGTCTTGAAGCACACCTGGGCGGTGGTCGATAAGACCTCGGCGATACTGACGTTGCGCCTGGCGGCGCTCTTTCACGACATCGGCAAGCCGCCGACGCGAGCGATCACCGACGAGGGCGTCACGTTTCGGTTCCACGAGGTGGTCGGCGCCAAGATGACCCGCAAACGTATGACCGCGCTGAAGTACTCCAAGCAGATGATCGACGACGTGGCCACGCTGGTGGAGCTGCACCTGCGCTTTCACACGTACAAGTTGGGATGGAGTGACGCGGCGGTGCGACGTTACGTGCACGACGCCGGCCCCCTGCTGGCCGAACTCAATGAATTGACGCGCTGTGACTGCACCACCCGAAACTGGCGCAAGGCCGAAGAACTCGCGCGCCGCATGGACGAGCTCGAGGTGCGCATCGCGGAGCTGCGCGAGCAAGAGGACCTGGACAATCAGCGTCCCGCCCTCGACGGGGTCCAGGTGATGGCGTTGCTGGGTCTGCCCCCGGGGCCGGCGGTGGGGCGCGCCATGGCGTTTCTGATGGAGATTCGTCGTAACGAGGGAGAGATCTCGCGAGCCGAAGCGGAGTACCGCTTAAAGGAGTGGTGGGGCGAACAGTCGTAAGACGAGACCCCCCGCCGGTGGCGGGGGGTCTCGTCTTACGAAGGGTCGTTACGGCCAGACGGGGTTGTCACCGCCGTTGGCGAATTCCTCGATCATGGCGTGAGCAACGTCGTCGTGGAACTGCACGGGGGGCGACTTCATGAAGTAGGCGCTCGGACCGAGGATCGGTCCACCGATACCGCGGTCGAGAGCGACTTTCGCGCACCGCACCGCGTCGATGATGACGCCGGCGGAGTTGGGCGAGTCCCAGACCTCGAGCTTGAGCTCCACGTTCAGCGGCACGTCGCCGAAGTTGCGGCCCTCCATGCGGATGTAGGCCCACTTGCGGTCCTTGAGCCACGGGACGTGGTCGCTGGGTCCGATGTGCACGTCATCGGCGGCCATCACGTAGTTCTCAATCTGCGACGTCACGGCCTGGGTCTTGGAGACCTTCTTCGATTCGAGGCGTTCGCGGTCCAGCATGTTCTTGAAGTCCATGTTGCCGCCGACGTTCAGCTGGTAGGTGTGGTCGAGAGCCAGGCCGCGGTCCTCGAAGAGGCGCGCGAGCACGCGGTGCACGATGGTGGCCCCCACCTGACTCTTGATGTCGTCGCCAATAATCGGCACACCGGCGTCGGCGAACTTCTTGGCCCACACGGGGTCCGACGCGATGAACACCGGAATGGCGTTGACGAAGGCGCACCCCGCGTCGAGCGCGGCCTGCGCGTAGAAGCGCTGGGCGTCTTCGGAACCCACGGGCAAATACGACACGAGGACTTCGGCGCGGGCGTCGCGCAGGGCCTGGGCGACGTCGACGGCGTCGACGGGCGACTCGTCGATCACGGCACGGTAGTACTTGTTCAGACCATCCATCGTGGGTCCGCGTTGCACGGTCACCCCCAGCGACGGTACGTCGGCGAACTTGATGGTGTTGTTCTGCCCACCCTCAATCGCCTTGCCGAGGTCGCTGCCGACCTTGGAGGCGTCGACGTCGAAGGCCGCGACAAATTCGAGGTCGCTGACGTGATAGCCGCCCAGCATCACGTGCATCAGACCCGGGACGTTGTCCCCGGCCTTCGCGTCCTTGTAGTACGTCACACCCTGGATGAGTGAACTGGCGCAGTTTCCGACGCCGGCGATGGCCACACGAATCTTTTCCATGGCTCTCCTTTCCTACTTCGCGTCCGGCGCGAAGGCTTGCTGATTACTTCGTTCGGTGGACAACAGGGTGTCGATCCACTCGAGGTCCAACTCGACGCCCTTCGCCGCGTGCGTCATCACGCTGCGGGCGTAGGTGTCGAGTTGTTCATTGCGAGCGCCGGCATTCATTTCGGCCAGCCGCTCCACAAGATCCGTTCGTCGGCGCTCCAGGAGCGCCACGCGAAGCGAAGGGGTCAGATACTTGGCCAGGGCCATGCGCACTGAGAAATTCCGGGAGTCGTCCAGGGTCGCCGGGTCGGCGAGGAGGGAGACGAACTCCTCGCGTCCGCGCGCGGTGATGCGATAGACCTTGCGCGACCGACGCCCGAGCCCCGGCGTGGCGCGTAGCGCGCGCAGCGAGGCCCGTTCTCCCGAGAGTGAACCCGTCGACAAGACGTTGCCCCGGGGTTCGGTCGCGACCACGGCTTCGACGAATCCCTGGCGTTCCAAGCGGTTGAGCGCCGGGTAGATCGAGCCGAAGGAGATGTTGGAGGTGACCGCGAGTCGGTCACGTACCTGCGTGCGGATCTCATAGCCGTGGTGGTCGCGGTCCATGAGCAGACCCAAGATGGCGATGTCCAACATGGGTTTCATCATATCATTTCGATATATCGAACGTGACGTGATGACGAAGAGATGACGAAAGACCAACTTCTTATTGGCGATTGGTAGTGTCAGCGCTAATGGATTCGAGCTTTCGTACTTCTACGGCTGATGGTGCCGTCGTTGAGTTCGGCCTCGTTCGTCACGCCCTCTTGGCCAAAATCGCGGCGGGCACCTTACGGCCCTCCGACGTCTGTGACGCCCACCCAGAACTGCTGCGGGCGGCCAAGAATGTGGGTCGGTCGACGAGCGAGACCTGTCCGGTGTGCGGTGACGTGGAACTCGTCGAGGTGACGTACGTCTTCGGTGCGCGCCTTCCGGCGGGCGGCACGTGCCCGACGTCGCGGAGCGAGTTGCTCAAACTCGAACGCCGGGTGGAACCGGTGCAGTGCTACGCGGTGGAGGTGTGCACCGGTTGCTCCTTCCACCACCTGGTGCGCAAGTGGACCGCCGGCGGTCGACAGACTCGTCGCGGCGCCGAGGAGCGACGGAGCCGGGCCGGTCGATGAGGAGCGTCCCCGAGATTCGCTCGCGCAAACGGCGCAACGGGGCCGCGCCGATCGTCATGGTCACCGCCTACGACGAACCGACGGCTCGCTGGTGTGACGCCGCGGGGGTCGACATCTTGCTGGTGGGCGATTCCCTGGCCAACGTGGTCTTGGGCCACGCCGACACCCTGCACGTCACGGTGGCCGAGATGGCCCACCACGTCCGGGCGGTGGCCGCCGCGAACCCGGTCGCTCACGTCGTGGCCGACATGCCGTGGCTGAGCTACCACGTGGGTCCCGACGCCGCCGTCGCCAACGCGGGGGAACTGATTCGCGCGGGCGCCCACAGCGTGAAGCTCGAGGGTGGGGCCATCCGCCGTGACGTGGTGCGGGCCCTGGTCGACGCCGAAATTCCGGTCATGGGCCACCTCGGCCTGACCCCCCAGAGCGTGCTGGCCTTCGGGGGCTACAAAGTGCAGGCGAAGACCCGCGACGCGGTGAAGCTCCTCGTCGAGGATGCACTGCTCTTGCAAGGCGAGGGCGTCTACTGCTTCGTGGTCGAAGGGGTGCCCCGTCTCGTCGGCACCGAGTTGACCAAGGCACTCGACGTGCCGACGATCGGCATCGGGGCGGGACCCGACACCGACGGTCAGGTACTCGTGTTTCACGACCTGGTGGGCCTCAGCGCCACTGCGCCGGCGAAGTTCGTCCGGCGATACGCCGATCTGGGGGCCGTCATCACCGACGCCGTGGGTCGCTACGCCGCCGACGTGCGTGACGGGACGTTTCCGGGGGACGTTGAGTCCTACGCCACCCCGAACGCGCTGCTCGACTAGCCAATTCTCGCGCACCGGGCTAGACTTGTCGTTCCCGCAAGCGCGGGGAAGTACCACGTACCCTGCTCTGTTTTCCGCAGAGCCCGGACTCGTCCGGACCAGAGGGAAAGGAAAGTGGCCATGAGGCCTTATGAAACCATGATTGTGTTCGACACGGCCGTCGACGCGCAGTCCATCCAGGTTGCTCTCGACCGAGCGCTCGACACCATCCGCACGAATTCCGGAACCCCCGGAAACATCGACCGTTGGGGAAAGCGTCCCTTGGCGTACGAGATCAACAAGCGCAAGGAGGGCTACTACGTCCTCGTGGAGTTCACCGGCGAGTCGACCACGGTCGATGAGTTGGACCGCATCCTCACCTTGTCCGACGAGGTGTTGCGCTTCAAGATCCTGCGACGCAACGAGCGAGCCACCGCCAGCCGTGTCACGGCCCAGGCGTAGGTTCGGACGCTTCGCGACTAAGGAGAACTAATGGCCGATAACACCATCACCGTCGTGGGTAACGTCACCCGCGACCCCGAACTCAAGTTTCTGAACTCGGGACAGGCGGCGCTGCGACTCGCGGTGGCCGTGAGTCGCCGCTGGACGAATCGCCAGACCAACGAGCAGCAGGAGCAGACGTCGTTCTTCGACGTCCAGGCCTACGGCTCGCTCGCCGAGAACGTGGCCTCGTCGTTGGCCAAGGGTTCGCGCGTCGTGGTCACCGGTCGCATGGAGCAGCGCTCCTGGGAGACCGACAACGGCGAGAAGCGCTACGCCTTCGAAATCGTGGCTGACGAGATCGCTCCGTCGCTGCGGTGGGCGACGGCCAGCGTCACGCGCAACCCCCGCGCCGAAGGGGGCTCGTCGACGTACGCCGAGCGCCCCGCCCCCAGCCGTTCCAATGAACCCAGTACCTACGCCTTTGATGAGGAGCCCTTCTAATGCCCCGTAAGAATATGCCGACCCTGCCCAAGCGGGCACCGAAGATCGACACGCGCCGTGGCGCGAAGAAGAAGCCCTGCTCCTTCTGCCAGCACGGTGTCGGGTCCGTGGACTACAAGGACCTCGCGCAGTTGCGCAAGTACATCTCGGACCGCGGCAAGATCCGTGGCCGCAAGGTGTCGGGCAACTGCCAGCAGCACCAGCGCGACGTGACCGACTCCATCAAGACCGCGCGCGAGCTGGCCCTGCTGCCCTACACCCAGCGCACCGTGACCGAGCGTCGCAGTGGCCGCGGTGGTCGCGACGACCGTGGACCCCGTGGTCCGCGCAGCGACCGTGACACCGCCGAGCGCGCCACCGAGACGGAGGCGACCCTGGCCGACGTGACGGAGGACACCTTCGCGGTGGACGTCGAGGTTGAGGAGGTGGGCGAATGAAGGTCCTCCTGAGAAGCGACGTGCGCGGCGTGGGACGACGTGGCGACATCGTCGAGGTGAAGTCCGGCTACGCCCGCAACTTCCTCCTACCCACCGGAGCCGCCCTGGCCGCCAACGACTCGATGGAGTTGCAGGCGGCGTCGATGCGCAAGGCCCGGGACCTGCGCGATGCGCAGAGCCGTAGCGCCGCCGAGACCCAGCGTGGCGTCATTGAGGCCGCCACCGTCACGGTCGCCGCGCGCGCCGGCGCCAATGGGCGCCTGTTCGGCTCGGTGACCGAAGCGGACATCGTGAACGCGCTGCGCAGCGCCACCAACATCTCGTTGGACCGCCACGCGATCATCATGGACGAGCACCTCAAGGAAGTCGGTGCGGCCACCGTGTCGGCACGACTGTTCGAGGGCGTCGTCGCCACCATCAAGGTGGAGGTCGTGGCGAAGTAACGCCTCGACATCACGCACTACCTGGCGACTCCGGGGCCTGGCGGCCCCGGAGTCGTTGCGTCCGCGCCCGTGTCACAGGGTGTTGTCAACATGAGGAGATGGCGTTACCCACAGGGATTCCCCCACGTTGTTGTTCTTGTGACGCACAGGTGAATTCGACGAACGTTGGTGTCTCATGACGCAACTCGACGCCGAACGTAGCCGCCCCTCGCCGCCCTCGCCCGGACGGGTGCCGCCCAATGCCCTGGAGATGGAGGAATCGCTGATCGGAGCGATGCTCCTGTCGCCGGAGGCGGTCTCGCTGGCCTACGAAATCGTGGAGCCCGAGGACTTCTACCGACCTTTGCACGCTCAGATCTTCTCGGCCATCTTGGCCCTGGCCAACGCTGGCGAACCCGTCGACTACGTCACCGTGCAAGCCAAGCTCCAAGAACAGGGTGCGGCGTCGGTCGAAGTGGGATTGCTGTCCTCGTTGCAGATGAATACGCCCTCGGCGGCGAACGCGAAGCACTACGCCGAAATCGTGCACGAGAAGGCCCAGCAGCGTCGCCTCATCGCGGTGGCGGGCGAGATCGTGGACGACGCGTACGTGGCGACCGACGACGTGGTGGGGCTGATCGACGACGCCGAGCGCAAGATTAACCAGATCGGTGACACCAATCGCATCGACACCGTGTCGCCGTTGCAACGGCTTCTCGTCGCGGAGGCCAACATCCTCGAAGAGCGCGGCGAGACGCGCGGACAGTTCAACGGCCTCGAAACTGGATATCGCTCGCTCGACCTCATCCTCCAGGGCCTACAACCCCACAGCCTGACCATCGTGGGCGCCCGACCGGCGATGGGAAAGACGGCCTTCGCGCTGGGCATCTTGACCCACGTCGGAGCGGTGGTCAATCGACCCGCGCTCTTCTTCTCGTTGGAGATGAGCCGACAAGAACTGGCGGAGCGGATCCTGGCGTCGACCGCGCGGATCGATTCGTCGAAGCTGCGCACCGGCGACCTGAGCGATTTGGACTGGAACCGCGCCCAGGACGCCTTCGGGTACTTACAGTCGGCGAAGGTCTTCATCGATGACAATCCGAGTCTCACCGTGATGGACGTGCGGTCGCGCGCGCGGCGCATCAAGCAGCAAAATGGCGACCTCGGAGTCGTCATCATCGACTACTTGCAACTGATGAGCTCGCGGGGCCGGGCCGAGAACCGTCAGGTCGAGGTGTCCGAGATGAGTCGCGCGCTCAAGATCCTGGCCCGCGAGCTCGGCTGTCCGGTCATCGCCCTCTCGCAGCTCTCGCGCAAGCTCGAAGAGCGTGCCGATAAGCGCCCCATGATGAGCGACCTGCGTGAATCGGGCTCCCTGGAGCAGGACGCCGACGTCGTGCTCTTCCTCTATCGCGCCGAGCAGTACGGCGAGGTCGCCAACGACAAGAAGTCCGAAGCCGAAATCATCGTGGGCAAGAATCGCAATGGTCCGACCCGTACGGCGCATCTCACGTGGCGCGGAGAGTTCGCTCGTTTCGACAACGTTGCCGATACCAGTAACTTTTGAGTGGTTAGCGCCACGCGCGTCACATACATCGCCAGTTCCGTCTGGACCTGAGACGCGCGATGGATGACGTCGTATGAAACGTTACGCGAGCGATGGGATGTTCCCGGTGGGCGATCGTCAATGAGGTGGAGACCTGTGTCACGTCCTGAATCCGCCCACCCCATCTCTCGGTGAGTTCGTGGGACTGTAACGGCCATCAACGAAGGGTCGTTGTGGCATCTCGTTGGGCGTTAGATGGTCGTTCCCGATGGTGCGAGCCCATGCACCCGCGAAGGTCCATCAAAACTTGCCTCCGAAGAAGGAGGCGAGGGATGGGACGCACCTCTATGGTGACCCCACGCTTCGAGTGGCGCATAAGAAATCGAGCGTCGAGAGGTATCCAGCTCAGACGATAACGATGGTCACCTCCCGTCTCGCCATCACGAAATGGAACAGGTGGCGATGAAGTTTCCCGCGTCCTCAAGGTACGAAAGCCGGGTGATGAGCCCCCGGGCAACGATGCGGTGGCGCAGGGTGACGGGGCCATGAGTTATCTGGCATGCGCTTTCGTCGACTGAAGTGAACAGCACACTCACCCAGTGTCGAAAATAGGGGTTCGACGACGACTGTAGGACGACGCCGACATTGGAATGCCCTTGGAGATTCGATTGGTACTTATTCGCCGCCGCACGACAGGGTCGCAGCGGATCCGAGCGAGAAACCACAATCACAAAGAGGACTCGCAATTGCCGCCACCTATCCTCTGCCTGTGCGTTCCCTCAGAAAGAGTGATCTCGCCAAGAAACAATTCCCGAAGAAGCTCAACCCCTACCGACTTCCGTGTACATTCTGGGGTTTCTGTGTCATTTCAGGTACGTACTTCCTCGGGAGCGGCCGCGCGTACCTACGGTGACAACTTCTAGAAGGGTGTCGTATCCAATGCTGGGATTAACAAGAAGAATGACACTCGTGTTCGCGCTGAGCGTACTGACGACCCAAGTGGCGGTCACCTCGGTGGCCACCGCGAACATCGCGACGCCGTGCGGAACAGGTCTGGGGCCGTTCAACTGCACAACGACCTTTAGTGCGCCCGCAAGTCACGTGACATTGACGATTCCGGCCGGTACGACGTCGATGACGGTCACCTCCATCGGAGCCGCTGGCGCGCCCGGGGGAACGACGGGCTTGATCGTCGGCGGCCCCGGTGGCGCCGGCGGGGGCGTGGTATCAACGGTCGCCGTCGGCGGCGCGTCAAAATTCCAGCCGAATGACACTCTGTCGGTCTTCGTGGGCGCCGTGGGTAGTACTGCGGGTACTTTTGGTGGCGGGAGCGGTGGAAGTGGCCAAAGTGTCGCCGGAGGCGGAACCGGCGGTGGTGCGTCGGGAGTGCTGGACACCACCGCCTTCTCGCTTATTAATGTGGGTGGCGGCGGCGGTGGTGTCCAGCAC
>Ga0209698_10005670_pt1 | contig 13449 bp, 17 predicted proteins | sample LitLauG_LLR_2012_FD_187203 | JGI IMG/M metagenome (GOLD analysis project Ga0209698, IMG submission 187203) | Freshwater sediment microbial communities from Pennsylvania, USA - Little Laurel Run_MetaG_LLR_2012 (SPAdes) (version 2) | ecosystem: Environmental > Aquatic > Freshwater > Creek >... | reverse complement strand
GGCAGCGGGCCTGCCCGCTGTTGAACGGACGCGAGGGCGCCGTCGCGTGGCAAGGATCGTGGCGCTTCCAATCATCCCGTTCGTGAGAGGATCTATTCCATATGGCCGAACCCAAGAAGCCGCACGCCGAAGCGAAGGTGACGGTCGTCGAGAACCTCGACGACCTCGCTGCGAAGCGGCGCGGGCGCGTCGCACAGCACGATCCCGAAGAAGCCTCCGAGGGCCAAGCCGAAGGCGACGGCGACGTCGTCGGCATCGCGGCCGCGCTCGGTCGCGAGGTCTACACCTGGACGTCTCCCTTTTCCAAAGACGCCACCGTCGAAGTACGGTTTCGCCGTCCCAAGGGCGGCACGCGCGAGCTCGTCGCGCGCGTCCTCGGCGCCGAGCAATCGCAGAACCAATCGCTCGTGCGCGAATACACGGCGCTGGCCTCAATCATCGAATTGAACGGCGATGCTGTGCGCTCGCCGAGCACGCTGCTCGGCTTCAAAATGCTCAAGAAACGCGTCGGCTTCGTCGGCCCGGACGAAGAGGACTGGTTCGACGAGCCGATCGCCATGTTCACCTTCGCCTACGAATGCGCGATGTATCCCGAGCAATTACAGGCCGCGGCGGAGATCGAAGGCTCGGGCCTTTCGCCTGAAGACGAGAAGCGCATCTTGCGCATGGCGGGCCTGGTCCGCCCAAAAGCCTCGCCCAGTCGCTCTACCTAAATCACGTCCTCGATCTGCTCGCGCACAACGTGCCGGCACACTGGATCGAGCAGATGGACGACGAGACGATGACCGGCTGGGTCTGGGCCGCGCAACTATACGACGGAACGCACGTCTGGAGCGATTTTGCCGGGCGGCCCGTCAAGAAAAAAGAAGGGACGTGAGTCGATGAACCGGGCGTTTGCGAATCTCGACGCGCTCGGCTCCTTCATCGGACGGATTGCCAAGCGCGAACGCAAATGCGACGAGCGAGCGCGCACCGCGGTCGCCTCGACACTCACGAGCGCGATCCAGAATCGGCTCGGCAAACCGTCGCTGCTGTTGCCGCGCCTGGCCGATTCAACCCGTCAGCGACGCGTCGCACTCGGGTACCCGGCCGACACGACGCTCTTGATGACGGGGGCGCTGCGCGAGTCGATCTCGCACGCGACCGTCGGCCTGCGCGAAACGGACGTCGGCTCGTCCTCGCCGTACGCGCCCTACCACGAATTCGGCGGCTCGCGGAAGGGCAGGCCGCCGAAGCGCTCGTTCATGGCATCGACGGCGCGCGAGGGTGATCGCGGGTTATTCGCACTCTACACAGCCGAAATGCGAAAACTCCTGGGGCTCTAGTTCGTTCGACTTGGCTGCGGGATGAGGTCGACGGTCCCGGTCGTGACGCACACTTTTTGGCCGTTGGACCGCCGCGCAAGAATGAACCCGTGCGGAACCGTTGCCGGCTTGAGAAACGTCAGCACTTCGCCCTTCTTGAGATTGACGAAGTCGTTCTTGGGCGTTGGCTGAACGACAGGGCTTCCGTTCACGTTCTTGGCCGGCGTCACAAAAAGTTCGGGGTGATCAAAGAACTTTTCGCATTCGGCAATCGTCGGCGGGACGTTGATGTTCGCGACCACGCGGTAAATCGTCTTTCCGAGCGTCTCGCCCCGCGCTCGAGCGCGCGTTGGATGCGAGGCGAACGCTATCGTCAGCGCGACCAGTAGCGCGAAAGCGATCGCAAGACCTCGAAAAAAACGACGCACGACACGTTCCGATTTGTCGTAGTCTCCGAAGAGTGACGCGAGCGCGCGCCGTTCGCCCCAGCTCAAGCGACCGGACATGATGAGCGCGCCGATGTCCGCCCGTTCAGCCTCGGTGAAGCTGGACACGGGCCGGCGCATGTACGATTCGAAGCGCTCGCGGGGGGTCACGCGGGCATCCTAGCACGTTCCGGGGTCTGGGGGTAGGCAGTGGCGGCGACCGCATGGACCGTGCAGATCCGCCTCATGACCGCCTCGAACGCCCCGGCCGTCTTCGGGAAGCTCGCAAAGACCGTCAAGCAGGGCGAGAAAAACGTCACGGCGCTCGGCCGGGCGATCACGGCGCTCGATAAGCCGCTGATGTCCGTCGAGGCGCGGATTGCCGCGCTTGGAACCGCTTTCGGGGCGATGTACGGGGCGGCAAACCAGTCGTTCCGGGACACCGCCCGATCGGCGGCCGGGATGTCGCGCACGTTCGTCGGCGTCGGCCGAACCTCCAGCGCATCGCTCGACGCCGTCAACGTAACGCTGAGCCGCGTGCGGTCCGGCGCGAACCAGGCCGCGGCGGCGATCGGGAACCTCGCGCTTGCGGCGCACCGCGTCCCACGCGCGATCGGCGGTCCGACCGTTCAACCGTCCACCGTGGGCGTTGTCGGCGCGGCCGGCGGTGGCCTCATGATGAGCCCGTCGATGCTCCTCGCCTCGGCGGCCGGTGTCGCCGGCGGCGACGTGCTCTTTCACGGCATCCGCGGGGCTTCGAATCTGCAGAACGCGACGCTGCAAGCGGCGATCGCTACCGGTCGCATGGGAACCAATCTCGGCGCCACGACCGCCAATATGTCCGATTTCACCGACATCGCCATGCGCATGTCGATGATGACGGGTCAGAATATCGGCGATTCTATGGGCGTCATCTCCGCGATGGCTTCCGCCGGCGTTGCTCCCGAGCAGCTCAAGACGATCTACAAACCGATCGCACAATTCACCGACATATTGCACTTTGGCAAAGACCGGATGGACTACGGCGAGTCGGCAAAGCTCGGCGCCGGCATCGTGCACGATCTTCGCCTCTTCTCTCCCCAGGACACCGCGTACGGGCTCGGGCGAATCGCGCAGCTCGGCTACCTCTCGCCGCACGGCACGGCGCAGATCATCACGCAGATCCGCCGCATGGCTCCGACGCTCGAAAACATCTTGCCCGGGGACAAGCGGCAAAAGGCGACGACGATCACCGAGATGGCCGCGTGGGCGGACCGGATGGGCAACCTTCCGTTCGCAGGATCCGCCATTTCGCAAATGGTCACGCAGATGATCGCGCCGCGTTCAAAGCGTGTCTTCCAGTCGATGAAAGACCTCGGCATCTACGATAGCAACGGCACGAATCGATTCTTCGACCGAAAGACCGGCCAATTCGACGTGATGGCCGCGCTTCGCCAAGTCGCGACGACGTATAAGAACGCATCGAACAAAGGCGATATCACGACCGCACTCTTGCAAAACACGCAAAACGCGGCGCGGATTATGCAAGCCTTGACGAGCCCCGACGCGCTCAAGGCAATGGATCGAATCGTGGCGCAGCGCAAGGCGATGGGCAACGATCCCGTCGACTGGATGAACCGCGTTCAGATTCAACTGATGCAGCAACTTTCGACGCAGACGCAGCTGCTGACATCGAACTTCGCGACGCTGATGACGACCATCGCAAATCCGCTCATTCCGGATCTGACGCAGCTGATCGGAAACCTTGCGACCATCACGGGCAACTTGGCGGTGTTTTTCAAGGACCATCCCGGTGCAGCGAAAGCCGTCGGCGTCGGCCTTGGCGGCGTCGCGGCCGCCGGCGCCGTCGCCGCACTGATCACGGGCGGGTATATCGCCGATACCGTGTTTCAGTCGCTGCGTTATCCGATTCGGCGCGCCCTTGGTCACGGCAGCAGCGTTCTCGCGCGAGATGCCCTCGGCATCGGCAGCGGAGCAGCCGGCGCGGTCGTCGCGACGGGTGGCCGCGGTTTGGCCATGCGCGCGCTTGGAGGAGCGGGCGGCTTTCTGGGCCTCGGCCTCGCCGGCGCTTCGAAGGGGTTTGCGGGCGCCGCCGTTCGAGAGTTTGCGATGTTGCGCATCGCAGCGATCGCGGGCGGTCGCAGCATTCTCTTCACCCGCGTCGGCCTGATGGCAGTTGCCGGCGTTTTCGGGCGGCTGGCGCTGCGCGCCGTCCCGGTGATCGGGCAGCTGTGGCTCCTGATCGACACGATCCGTTTCCTCGGCAACCATTCGAAGGATATCGGCAAGGGTATCGGTATCGCTGCGCGCTGGATCGTGGATCACGGCTGGCCAATGATTCGCGACGCGTTCATCGGCTTGGTCAAGGGAATGTGGAACATCCTCACGCATCCCGGCGCCGCGATCGCGGGCGGCGTCGGCGGCGTGTGGGATTGGATGAAGAACTCGGCGGCGAACTTCGGCAAGGGGCTCGGTGAAGGGTACAACGGACAAAGCCAGCGGGCGAGTCGGACGACTCGCGGCCCGCAGAAGACGGCACAGCACACCGAGATCCATTTCCACAACACGAAGGTCACGGCGCAAAGCAGCGATCCCAAGAAGCTCGCAGACGCGTTTGTCAATCACGTCGCGAAGCATCTCCCCGACGCCGTGCGTGCCGGCGGCGGAACACCGCAGATGGGGAGCCATTCGCATTACGCCGTGATTGCGGGCAACCCGGCCGGCTAGGAGTCGCCGCAAGAAACGCCTGAGGCTCCGCCGAAGCCCCGCGCGCTGCCTCTGACGAAACGGGTCAAAAATCTGTGGATAACGAGATGCGCGACCGCCCTGCCCACGCGCCCGCACTCTACGCTGGTCTCTTCGGTATCGGTCCAGCGTTGGTCGCGATCATTCTCGCGTTCAGCGTGACGTGCGTTTCAGCTAAGGCCTCTTCAACCGATCGCGAGAAGATGGCCGCATACTGGGGCCAGATGGCAGACCTTTACTCGCAGGCGCTCGGCGATGCCACGTCCGCCTTCCAAGACGGCAATGACCGCTCGGTGACGGCGAATTATCTGGAGAATTGCAGCACCGTAGCTCGCGTTGCCACGCAGCGCCTCGATAGCGCGGACGCGCCTGCCGGCTGGGACGACGTAAAAGAAAAGCTACGGTCCGGCTTTTCGGATCTCGCGACGCGATGCGAAGACGCGAAGACTCATCTGTACAGCGGTGCCGATGCGAATCGGGATAAGGCGAGAAGCAGCACGACGGCTACGCCGCGCGATCTTCGTGCGGCTCTGCACCTCGCACGTCTGCACTACATGGCTTCCGGGGGAAGCGGTTCAGATCTCCGCTTAGCCGGAACCTAGCGGCAGCGTAACCCACTGATCGAGGTCGATCCGGCCGAGATCGAGCACGTGCCCCGGCTTGCCTCCTTCGGGCTCGGTCACCCAGCCGTGATCGACGTGGTATGCGAGTATTCCGGCGACTTTTCCGCGGCCGAGGTACGCAATTTCAACGCGCTGGCCTTTGAGGCTGAGAAGCTGTTCATTCATATAGATCGTCCCTTTCCCGTCACTAGCCGGTGCGATCTTAGGATAATGGGCAGCCGCGCCGGTTTCGCGCCTTTTTAGGCGATTGTAAAGATTTCGCCCTGGTAGCTGGCTTTGCTCGGTCGAGGGAGTCACGATGCAGCAGCCGGAGATATTTGCGCTGGGCGACGTGGTCTTCGACGCCGTGCAGTTCGAGGTTCCCGAAGACCTCGACCTCGCCAAGACGACGCTCGGCGGAACCATGGAGATCCCGCAAACGGACGGAACGCCGGCCGTGCGGGCAAGCCAGACGCTCGGCGTGGTGTGCGATCGCATCGAATTTGATGCCACGCTGCTCGGACTAAACGCCGAACAAAAAGCGCAAACGCTCGAGGCGATGCAGCTGCAGCAGCAGGTGTACTCGTTCCAGCGCGCGGCGCGATCGTACGACGTCACGATCTTTGCCATCACGCTGAAGTATCACTCGTCGAACGAAATTCTCTACCACATCGAGCTCGAGCCGATCGCCGAGACGACGGCCGGCATCGCCTCAAGCTGGCCGAGTGCGAATTCGCAGGTCAGCGATTCTGAGCAAGCGATCGCATCACTGATCGACACGGCCCCGGCCGATCCGAACCTTGGCCCCGCGATCGAGAGCGCCGACGGAGTTCTCCAGGACCTCGCCGACATGGACTTGAGCCTTGGGGGTCTGACCGGCGCGGCTGTCCAGAGCTCAGGGATCTTGCTCACGATTCTCGCAGCGATCGACCTTTTTCAAGCGGTCGTCAACGATTACGCCGGCGCGACCGACGTCACGAGCGTCACGTCGTACCTCTTCGCCAAGCAGATGATCGGGTCGCTCTCGATCCTGAGCGCCGCCCTCGGCAGCTTCACCGGCAGCAAGGCGCCGATGTTCGAAACCAACGGGATGGATCTGTACACGATCGCGACCCGCTACACGGGTGACATCCGAAACGCCGACGCGATCGCCGCGGTCAACGGCATTTCCGACCCGTTCAACCCGCCAGCGCAGATTCAACTCCCGTCGTTCTGAGGTAGCCGCATGCCGCAGCCGGGTGCATTTCGCGTCGCCGGCAGCGCGTACATCAACGGCATGCTCGTCCCGGCCACGTCGTGGTCCGTCGAGATCAACGCCTACTCGATTTCTTCCGCGCTCGAGGCGACGATCACGAGCGCCTCGGCGCGTGGGTTCGCGGCCCTCCCCGATTGGGGAGCTCTCATGCAACAAACCATCCCGATGAAGATGGCCTTCAGCCTCGGAGTCGGCGATAACGGTGCGCCACCGTCATCGGTTTCGCTTGAGCAAGGTTACGTCGATAGCTGCAACCGGTCGTACCACGATCGCACTGTGACCTTCACCGGCCGCGGGACGGCCTCGATCTTTCAGGATATTCAGATCACGGCGCCGGTGCTCAAGAACGCGGCCGGCAGCACGATTATCTCGAAGATGTTCGCGGACCAAAACATCCCGCTCACGGTGCTCGCCGCCTCACCGCAATACGCCGGAAAGACCCAGGATCAAGAAACGTTCGACCAGACCATGCGCGGCCGAAGCCAGTGGGACGTCATGCAGGCGATCGCTCTCGACGACGGCTTTCGACTCACGTGCCACAACGGCGCGGGAACGTACGGCCCGTACGGCCAGGGCGATCCGACCGTTTCGTACGAATGGGGCCGCGCGAAGAACGGCGGCGGCCTCGTCGAGCTCGACATCAAGCATTCGCCGCGGCGCTCGCACAACATCAAGGTCATCGCACGGTCGTACTTGCCGAAATCGCATCGCAGCATTTCGGAACCGTACGGCGTCACGAGCGCAAAGGACGGCGAGACGTTTCAGGTCGCAGCGCGACCCGGCCTTTCCAGCATGCAGCTCAAGCAATACGCGCAAGCGGTCTACAAAGATATCGCCAAGCGCGAATTTCTCGTGACGGCGACCGTCGTCCCGGACGCCGCATTCGTACAGACCGTGGCGCAGAACGGTGCAAACTTCAAGCTCAAGCTCGGCGGTCCCGATCTGTGGCCATCGCAAGCGAGTCCGATCTACGAAATCCGCCAGGTTCGATTCGAGTTCAGCGCGAGTAAGCGCGGCGGCATGCCTTTGCTCGCGCACATCCTCGCCGGCAACGTGAATCCGATCAACGAGGGAGGCTTCCTCTCGTGAGCATGCACGCGCTCGCGCAGGCGATCGGCGCCGTCTCGCAGCGCTTCAACGGGCAGCCGCCGGCGATCGTGCTCGGCTCGATCGTCTCGTACGACGCAGCCACGAACCGCGCCGTTGCGGAAGTCGATTGGGGCACGGGCTTCACGTACCAAACCCCTCCGTCGCAGCTGATGGTCCCTTGGAACGGCGCCGACTACACGGACCAAAGCGGGCCGCAAGGCGGCGAGCAGTGCGTCGTCGCCTGCCTCGATCCGTACGGAGACGTCTTCGTTATCCTTGGCTACACCACGAACGATGACGCCCCGGGCGCGAACGTGCCTTCGGGCGAGCGCAAGATCGTCGATCCGCGCGGCTCATTTGTCCACTGGGCCACCGAGCGCGGCGGCGCCGTGCGCACGTCGGCCGCCGGCTACGCTACGATCTTCGGAGGCACCGGCACCGAGGTCGGCGGCGAAAACCTCGACGAGACCAACGACGCCATCATGCGTAAATCAGACGTCGACGCGGCGCTCGCCGCGCAAATCGCGCAACTCAAGAGCGACCTGACCACATGGGCCGCGGCACATCTGCAGGGCGGCTCCGGTGCGAGCGGCCCGACGACCCTGACCGCCGTCGAGTCGACCGGTTCGACGAAGGCGCGCGCCGCTTCTTAGCCTGCGACCGGAGGTCGTCACGTGGGTGATTTCGCGCTGCCGTTCGGCGGCGATCTTTCCGCGTCTCCGAGCGGCGACTTTGCAACGGTCGACCACGACCTCAAGACGATCCAGCGCATCATCAGGCGGCTGTGCACGAACCCGCGCGTCGTTCTCCCAGACGGCGAGATCCTCGACGCCGATTACCGCTACTCACCAAGCTACGGTGCCGGCGTCGGCCGGGTCGTCGGGAGCGCCGCGAGCCAGCAGGATCTCAACCAGCTTGAGAATGCGGTTCGCCAGACGCTGCGCGCCGAGAGCGGCGTTTCGCAAGCGACGCCGCCGACCATCACCATGACGATCGTCTCGGGCGGCGTGATCTTGCGCGTGACCTACGTCTCCGCGTACAACGCCCAGGTCGTCAACCTGCCCGCGCTCGTCTTTTCGTGAGGTCTTCGACGTGGGCTTGACGCTGCAGAGCTTCAGTCAGTTCAAGAGCGCCCTGCAATCCGGCATCGTCGCGCTCACGAAGTTCATCGACGATTTCAGCGACGGATCGGTCGCAAACGCGATGACCGAAACGATCTCGACGCAGCTCGGCTTCGTGCAGTCGCAGGCGCAGCAGATCCTGCTCATCACGCGCGCGTCGACGTGCACGCTGCCCGATCTCATCACCTTCGTTTCAGACTACTACCTGTCGCCGCCGTGGCTCGGGCCGACGAACGCGAACGGCACGCTCACCTTCACGCGTTTCCAGCCCTCGTCGCAGCCTCAGGTGCTGCTCGACGGCACGATCGTACAGAATCTCACACCCGCGCCCTCAAGCGCGCTACAGTATGTCGTCACGGCGAATCCCGCCGATCCCAACTGGTCGGCGAACGCCGGCGGCCCTGGCATTCCCGGACGCACGCTCGCGCCCGAAGCGACGTCGCTATCTGCGACTGCGCAGGCCGTCACCGCCGGCACGGCCGGTAACGTCGTCGCGGGTACGCTGACCGTCATCGCGTCGCCCGGCGTCCCCTTCGATCAAGTCACAAATTCAAGCGACATCGACAACGGCAACGATGGCGAGACGATCGCGCAGCTGCAGCAGCGCTTCTCGGACTACATCTCGTCGCGCTCGGGCACGCGCTTCGCGATCTCGGCCGCCGTCGCGGGCGTCCAGGCCGGCCTCTCGTTCACGCTCAACGATCTGACCTACTTCGACGGCTCCGCCAGGGACGGGAACGGCACGATCGTCGTCGACGACGGCAGCGGCAACATCCCGCAGCAGACGCTCAACGCGATCTCGGCCGCGGTGACCGGGCCAAACCAGAAGTCGTTCGGCGCGCGCATCTGGGTGATCGCGCCTGAGAACGTCGCGGTCACGGTCGAAGTCACCGATATCACGGTCGCGACCGGCTTCTCCGAGGGCGACGTCGCCGCCGCGATCCAAGCGGCGATCGTCAGCTACGTCAACTCGAACGGCGTCGGCGGCGCGCCCGCGGGTACCGGTTCGAACGCTCCTTCGCTCAAGCTCTCGTACGTCGGCGTGGCCAACGTCGTCGGCTCGTTCGTGGGCCTCGGACCGACCCAGGGGCTGCTTTCGTACGGAAGCGTGCTGGTCAACGGGGGCTCGGCCGACGTAGCGCTGACGACCTTCCAACTCGCGCGCACGAGCGCGTCGGCCGTCACGGTCAGTTCGTAGAGGAGGCCGGGCGTGGCGCTGTTCGACGCCGGCGACTTCTACAACCGGCTCGTCGTCAATTTCCCCAAACGCTGGGCAGGGTCGGCCGCGTTTACTCCACCGAGCGGCGAGAACACGCAAGACGCGGGCTTTCTCTACTCGCTGCTCTATTCGGTTGCCAGCGCCGGCCTCGCGTTCCTGATGACGCTGTTCGCCTACGTTCGGCTGCAGACGCGACTCGCGACGACGACTGACCAGTACGCGGACCTCGCCTCCATCGACTTCTTCAAAGGGCGTCTGCCGCGCAATCGCGGCGAACAAGACCCGTCGTTCACGACGCGCATCCGCGAAGCGATCGTCGCGCCGACCGGCACGATGGCCGCGGTCAAGGCGGCCGTGCTTGCGTACTTCAACGCGAATCCCGAGCCGCAGTACGTCTTCATCGACGTCTTCGATCTGCAGAGCGATCCGATCCGCGCGGCCTATTACGGGCTCACGGACGCGCAGTTCGCGATCGTCGCGTACTACGAACCCGACAACTCTTCGTCGTGGTTCTTGGGCCAATCGTTTCTGGATCAGAACACGTTCTTGGCCGTCACGGGCGCGTTTACGAAGTCGGAAACTCCGCCCTATCCAGCTCTCGGCGTTGCGGTCGGCAACGTGAAAGACTGGTGCTACCGCCCCATCTACATCGTTTCGGCGGGCGATCCCGTCTACCAGATCTAGCAGAGGAGCGCACACGTGCCGACGGATCTCGCGCAGCAGCTCCTGACCAACCCGCTGCCCAACGGCATGCTCGTCGGTCCCGCGGATCTGCAGCGCATCCAGCAGATGATCGACGATACCGTCGACAACCTGATCGCCGCGCTCGGCGGCCCCGATTTCAACTTCACGAGCGGCTCGCTCCAAGTCGTTCCTGGCACCGGAATGAGCGTCGTCGTCGGGGGCGCCGGGCAGCGCGTGATCGCGCAGGGGCGGATCTGCGACACCTGTCCCGCCGAAACGTTCGCGGTCGCGGCCGCCGGCGGAACGGCGCGCATCGACCTGATCCAGATCGCCTTCAACCGCGCCGCTGGGTCGACGAACGTCGAGCGCAACGTGCGCGCCTCTGATGCGCCGACGGGCCTTTTCCCGACGTCCGTCGTCCTCGTTGCCGGCAGTGCGACAGTCGATTTCCCCTCGGAGTACGCCGCGGCGCCGCTCGTCTTCTGTCAGCCCATCGGCTCCGACTCGACGGCATCGGTTAACCCTTCGGCGATCACGACCACGGGCTGCACGATCACGAGCTCAGACCCGACCGATACGCGCACCGTGCAGGTCTACGCCGTCGGCATCGCCGCGGCCGCATCGGGCGTCGCGACGTCGATCGCGATGGAGAACAACTTCGCGGTTTACCAGTACGTCGAGGGCTCGAGCCCGACCGAAGCGCCGAGCCCAAGCGAAGGCTACGAAGCGTTCGCGACGATCCTCGTGCCCGCGGGCGCGACGAGCATCCTTGCCGGGAACATCACCTACCTTTTCCCGACGCTCGCGCCGCCGGTTGAGAACTTCGTCGCGCAGACGATCACGGCGCTCGGCCCGATATCGACCAGCGGCCCCTACAATGTCGAGTCCGGCGGCGGCGTGAACGCCCAGAGCCCGGGCATCTTCGGCATCGGCACGCCCGGCAAGATGCAGATCGGCGGCAAGAACACCGCCCCCGCATACGCGACGATCACGACCGATAACGAGACCGCGCTCGGAATCGATGGCCCGACGGGCGGCAGCGAAAGCGTGCCGTTCAACATCACGATCGGCGACTCGACGCCGGGAACGGCGAACCCTGACGGCGGCCTCGTTTTCGGTCACGGTGGCGCGTGCGGCAACGTCAGCGTTGCCGGTTACCAGATCGGCGAGTCAACGTACGGGCCGACCGGCGCAACCGTCGCGGGTGAAGTCACCGCCGAATCGCTCGATGTCTCGGGCGCGGCGTCGCTCGGGTCTGCTGCGATCGCGGGCAGCGCGACGGTCGGCGCGAATCTGACCGTCGACGGAACGATCACCGGCAACATCCTCGAGAACTGCGAGAGCACCGATGACACGGTGCTCATCAGCGCTGGGTCCGGCGGCAAGACGAACTTCAAGGTCAATCCGGCCGCCTATCCCGTCGGCATCGAAATCGTCGAGACGATCAACAATCTCGCGATGGGCGCCGACGATTCGCACACGGCCGCGAACACGATCTCGTTTGTGCTGCCGACAATCGCGGGCTCGAGCTGGCACCTCGAGATGCACGCGATCATGGACACGGACTCCACGGGCTTCGTTGTCGTCGCCGGCGGCGGCGCAGGCTCGACCTGGGACGCCGGCTACACGCTCGCCGATACGCCCGCGCAAGAGTACGTCGAGCTTTTCGGCACGGCGGGGAGCGGCGCGACGGTCGCGTGCACGGTGTCGCCGACGAAGGCCGCATCAACGCAGGTCTTCTCCAAGATGCTCGTGCGCGCCGTGCGCGTCGCCTAATTGCACTTCCGTTCTGAGGAGCCACGCATGTTCTGGAATTTCTTCAACCCGATCGACCTCAACGATTTTATCTTCCTCGGGCTCGGACTCGCGGCGGGCTGGTTCGCCCACCTCGCGCGTCGGCCTCGCGTGCGCTTCTAAAGCGGGCTGCCCTCGTTTCTTCGCTTCCGCTCCCGTGAGGGTCAGGCCAGATCATGCACGTCTTTGGGCTCGACGGAACGACCCTGACGCAGCTCTCGCAGATATTCTTCGGCGCCGCGTCGTTTCTCATGGCCGGGTACGGCTTCGTGCAACGGCACAACATCAAGACGTGGTTCTCACGCCGCGAAACCCTCATCGCCGAACGGAACGTCGCCATCGCGACGGCCAAGGACGCCGTGCGCCGCGCAACGGCGGCCGAAACCCTCGCCTTCGACTACGAACGCAATCTCGCGGAACTGCGTCGCTACGTCGACGACGCCCGCAAAGGCGTGGCCGAGAATTCAGAGCGCCTCGATCGCCTGCAGCGTACGGCCGAGCGCGCCGAGCAGCTCGAGCGCAAACTCGAAGCGCTCGTATCGTGGACGACGGACCTCTTGCAGTACATCGTCACGATCGAGAAAAAGGCCAAGCGCGGGGGCGTCGACCTCAGTCGCGACGCGATCCCGCCCGTTCCGCCCATCTTGGCGGATCGCTTCTCCGTATTGGAGACGCCCCATGATCCATCAGCCTCGTAGGCAGCGCCGGAGTTTCTACGTCGTTCCCGTGCTGATCGTCGCGCTTCTCCTCTCCGGCATCGTTTGCGGTGTCGCCGGCACCGTCGCGTCGTTTTCGTATCTGATCCCGCACTGACGGCCGTGGAGGTTTCCCATGTCCATCGAAGCGCGCCAGGCGCTCGTCGATAGCGGTCGCCTGTTCTTTCAGCGCGACTCGCAGCGCGCCGATCTGCTCGATCCGAACGTCACGCGAACCGAGCTGATCGCTCTGCTCTCGTATCTCGTCGACAAGGGTCACCACCTCGAGCTGACGGCCGTCAAGAGCGATCACCACGACGACTCGGACCTCGCGCCGAGCGGTGTCGGAACGCACTGGTGCGGCTGGGCTGCGGACTTCTGGCCGCTGACCGGGCCGAAGCCGGGCGCCTACGTCGACGCCGTGACGCAAACGTTCCGCGACTTCCTCGGCGATCTCGCTGGCGCGCCGTATCGCTTGCAAACGGGGCTCGGCGGCTCCGCCAATTTGCCCGAGAA
>Ga0209698_10005667_pt1 | contig 13451 bp, 15 predicted proteins | sample LitLauG_LLR_2012_FD_187203 | JGI IMG/M metagenome (GOLD analysis project Ga0209698, IMG submission 187203) | Freshwater sediment microbial communities from Pennsylvania, USA - Little Laurel Run_MetaG_LLR_2012 (SPAdes) (version 2) | ecosystem: Environmental > Aquatic > Freshwater > Creek >... | reverse complement strand
GGCGATCTATGGGTCAGGCGCTACTCGTTCCGGTACGGAGTATCGCTACCGCATCTTCGCCGCCCTGAGCATAACATTTTCAGATCTTGTTCATTGGGTCGGTTCGTCTTGAATCCACAAAAAAAAGAGGGCTCAGGTTGCTTGGGGCGCAGGAGGTCGGATCGGCAAGAAGTTCTTTGAGGCCGTTGAGGGACTGCTCAAGGCACAATGAACGAAGCAATTGGGCTCGTGCCAAGGTGAGGTAGTAGGCAACTTTGAAAATAGCGTTGGTATTCATCGCTGATCGATAGCGGCACAGTCTTACCGCTCTTCAGCAGGTCGATATAGCCCGGTTCCAGATTGCACGCAAGCGTGCCTGAAATCCGCCATCCGTGGGACATTGTGAGCGCCCATGAACTCCGGACGGGTAAACACCACGTCAACACCCTGGTCAGCACGCCTCCTTCGACTGAAAGAATTCGCGTAAGCATTCTTTGCGCAGCTCGGTCATGTTCCGGATGGCACGCGGCAGCCCGATGGCCAGGGGTCCAATCTCGTAGCGCTCGCCGTTGAATCGCCCGATGTAGAACCCGTCCTCGATGCGGATGAGTGGCCGATCGTTCAGCCGGCGAACGATCTGGGCAATACTGATCCCATGCTGCTCCTCAAAAGCGCGACGGCCCAGAACATGGTAGCTGTGCTTGCCGACCCGGTGATGTACCAAAGCGCACAGCGGGATGGCCGAGAGGTCGCTCGATTTCTGTGAGAGTCCCCGGGGTCCGGTATGGTGCGCTTCGATATTATCTCTGGTTCCGCAGACACAACAGGGCAGGGAGCGTATGAACCTTAAGTAGTCGGGATCGCGGGAGGGTTTGGGCACAGTTCAACTCCTCCGGAGCGAAAGCTTACCGGTTGACAGAACGGCTCCTGGCACGGAAGCGCCTGCGTCGAGCGCGGTCTTGATCCCGGATTTCGAAACCTCGCATTCGGCTCGCTGGACTTGGCGCAGGATCTCCGCCCGCGGTTCAATATCGAGCGAGTCCAGCACTTGTTCCCACGTACTCGCGGGAAGCCGAATGGTAAGCGTTTTGAACTCCGAAGGTACTGCGGATTCGTCCACGATCTCTATCGACGGTGGACAGGCGCGGGCGCTGAAGGTGACGGTGTTGCCTTCGAGTTTGCGCCTGGCGCCTCTGGAATCTGCGCCCAGAAATTCGATGGTGTTGAGGACATACTGTTCGACCCGTTCGAACGCACGCTCGTAAGCACCCTTTCTCTGTCGAAGGCGCTCGATTTCCGCTTTGGCGAATGCGGCCTGGGTTTCGAGATGGGCCATGTACTGGCCCACCCGATCGCGCTGTTCGACGGCGGTTGAGAGCGCTTGCTGAAACTCGGCGAGAAACTCCCGCTCCTGCTCTTGGGGCACGAGTTCAGCGGTTTCAACCAGGGCGGCCAGATAGGTTTCGATCTGGAAGAGGGAATCTGCAGTGATTCCCGGAGACGGAACGGCAACTAAGGCTGCCATGGTTAGGCCACCTCCGGTTGCTTGGCGATCCTCACCAGGCGGGTGTAAAGCTCCACCGCTTGACTACTGGACGTCAAGGCCGCGGCCGAGGCTTCGCCGGTGTCCTTAAAGATCGCGCCGGCCAGCCGCAGCTCTTCGAAGTAGCGGGTCTCTCCCACCAGTTCCCGGACCTTCATAAAAGCTTCTCGCATTTCCCCGAAGGTTCTCCAAGGCTTCGTCGTCGGTGGTTCGTCCACCCTGCGCGCGTCGTCCGGCTTCTTCGCGACTTCCGGCTCGCGCGCGTCGTCCACCTTCCGTCCGTTCTGCTGCGATTCCCTCGAAACAGGTCTGACTCCGTTCGTGTCTCCCGGCCTCGCATTCGTTGGATAGACATCTTCCAGATCCTGGGTGAAGAACTCACTGGCTCCGGTGGCATTCAGAACCGCGGCGATATAAGCGCGCTTGGTAGCCATCTTGAGAATCGTGTTCACCAGATCTGCCGTGTCCGGATTCAGGACCCGGCCGATCTGCTGATGGACGATCTCCGGATCACCGTCGGCAAATTTCGCGCCGCACCCGCCTTTTTTGTGGAAGCACACCCATCCGCCGCCATACTCGGGCTTGCTTGGAATGATGGCCGGTTCCTGACAAACCGGGCATAACCGGGTTTGCGTCCGGTAGTGGTACTTCGACTCGCGGGAGTTGCAGGAACCCTCACCTTCTCCGAAGACCTGGCCATCCCGTAACAGGCGGCATTTGAAGCGGTAGTAAAAGAACGGTTCTCCCCCGAACTTCGCGCCATTCCAGGCTTCAACCGCCTTGACGCATTCGTAGCTGGCAACCAACCCAAAGAACACGGTGAGCTTCTCGGCGCCGGGTTTCAGAAGTGTCGGTTTCGGGGATCCGCCGACTTTGCCGAAGTCCTCATCTTCCACCAAAATGCTCTGAACAAACTCGACGATCGATTGCCGGCGTTGCCTGGCAACCTGCAAGCTCATGATGGGCAAAAACGCCAGTTCCCGCCCCATGGCATCGGCAGAAATGGAGATTGCGTTATCCTGCGGCTGTTGGGTCTTGCCTAACGACACCGGGGCGGTCGGGTTCTTCGCCAAAAGGTTTCCCGGCTGCTCCCGCTGTTCTGTTCCGTTCGGATTCATGGTCAGGCCACCTCCGATTTGCGCCACGCCGCGCCAGTCATCTTCTTGCGGACGTCCCCGATCAGGATGGCCGGTTCGACCCCGCGGTGTTGTTCGCAGAAATACCAGCGCTCTCCGTCGTAGAACTTCACAGTCGCGCAATCATCGCAGAACACGGACTGACAGCCGGAAACTTCGCAGCCGTGCAGGGTATCTACGCATTCCGTGCAATAGGGCTTGAGACAGCTCGTGCACTGGTGTTCGGTTCCTCCAATGCTTCGGCAAACTGCGCCGGGGTGATGGGAAAAGAACTGCTCGGAGCAGTTCGGGCATTTGCCAACCGGGTGTTGTGGCTCGGCGGGCGTCAAGTGGTAGCTTAATCCAACCATTTCTTGCTTCTCCTGAATTTCAAACAATCATTTGGGGGCCTATGCAAGACCCCCTCATGCTTTAATCTTATGCTAGACCCCCTATTGCTGTCAACCCAAGCATGACTTGCGTTTTCTGTTGGCGCTCCTCGCGGGAGTGGGGACGGGTAGAGGCGTGGTTTGGCGCCCTACGAGCAACTGCTCGCTTTAGGTGCCGGAGGGGGTTTAGTATAACCTAGATGGCAAAAAAGACGCCTCTCAATGAGGATGCTCTAGAGTTCTTTCGGAAAGCGGGAGCGTCGGGTGGGCGCAAAGGCGGAAAAGCGCGCATGGAAACCCTTACCAAGGAACAACGGCGTGAGTTTGCCAAGAAGGGCGCTGCGGCGCGTTGGGGAAAGAAAAAAAAAGACAAGCAGTGAAGCCGGTCCTACCGTTCTTCTTTGTTTTCGCGCGCGTTCAGGAAGATTCGTAAGGCGGTCAAAGTGAAGAATGAGTGATTGCTAAACCTCCCGCTGCAGGAGGCACCGGAATACACGCGATGCGATCGCCTAGCCATCGCGATGCCCGGTACGATTCGACGGCCTACGAGCTGGCTTCTTTTCTGCGGTGCTTTTCGGAATCGGCGCATCCGTCTTCCGGGCCCGTGCTAGCAGCATTGAATCGGGCAGAAACCGCAGCAAGCTCCTTCAGAAAAGAGCGAACATCTCGCATCAGCGTCTGGATGGTGTGCTGTTCTTTCTTTGCCGTCTTAGAATAGCGCCCGTGCTTGGTGACAGCGCGGCGTATGCGTTCAATTCCTTCCGCTGTTTTCGGTCCCGTACTCAGTCCGCCGTGAAGCCGGCATCGGCCATTCCGCATCGCCGGACATTCACAAGATGTCCCTCGGCGAGTCTTCGCGCCGCAACGCGGAGCCGCGCTGTAGTCGCCAGGTGGATTCCCATTCCTCAGCCATCCACGCCGCAATTCAGGGGGTCTTCTTTTCGTTTTCATCCGCAGACCTTTTCCCTTGCTTCAGTTGTCCAGTATTGATTGGACCTACAATCGCCTGTCCTCCCTCAGAGATGTGAATGTGTTTGACGATCATCTGCTGCTTGATAGAGCTGTCCTTCTGTTTTGCCATTGCGGAAGTTAGCTCCACAAACAGACGAAACAGGCGGATCGCTCTGTCCATGTGGATGTCGGGACCTTCAGCGGGCACATAAGGTCCTGCTTTGCACAGAGAGGCGAGCGCAGCCTGGTGGACTGCAACCATCTGCAGTGCCAACAACGCTTGGGTGACCGTCTCGGGTTTCATTTCCCGCATCATCGTGAAGAGCGTCAATACATCCTGGCGCTCTCCGAATGACCAAGAAGCCTGAAGCTTGTCTGACTGCTCGACGATAACGGCGGCGACCCTTTGATCCTGGAAACCGACACTCTGCAGTATCTCATTCACTTTTTGCGCCCTAGATTCCGCTTCGCTCAGCGGTTTCTGCACCGCGGTTGTCGCCTCAATTCCTGGCGACGACTCTTTCTCGGGGTTGTTAAGTTTGTGTTTAGTATTTCCGCTCCGCGGTTTCTGCACCCCGGTTGGCATCTGCATTCTTCGCAACGGCTTTTTATCGGGGGCGTTAAGTTCGCTTTCAGCACTCTTCCGACTGCTTCTCATTTGGTACCTCTTTTATTTACCTCTCCTTGAAATGTCGGGGAGCGGGACTGGCTTGTGGCTGGGGACTGGCCAAACTGACCAGCCTCTTTAATCATACTTAGTCGTTGATGGAATGTCCATCGCCGTTTCCAGCCCAGTGATTCCGTACGCCACCGCGCGGCTGGTGGCAAGCGCGCTGATTTGGAATAAGTTCCGGTATTGAGGGGAGGCGACCGGAGTTGTGACTGATCTGGGATGATGAAAAAGATTGACACCAAGGTTCTTATCATGCCGATTCCCCGGTCGGAGGGAATGCAGTAGTACCGGGTTTGCAGATGGGCGCCTGGGAACGTAGCTGAACACCTCGTGCCTTGCGGAGGGCAGGAGTCAACTGGTATTGGCATCCGCGGCGACGAACCAGTAGGCGATTCTCTTGGCGCACTCGTGGAAGGTCTCGCATTTTCCGCGAGCGTGGCTGCGGACCTCACGGCGGTAGAAAACCAGGGACAGGGTATAGGCCAGGAACCGTCGTCTTGATTAGATGACCGTCTTTTTCGCTGACGGTGATGCGACGCTGATGTTTGATGCGAACCGTTTTGACGACTCGCACTAAGCGGTCGGCGACGGGCCAATCGACCTCCGGCAAGTGCCAGTATCGAATCTCCCGGCCCGTTGCGGCGTGAACACGGGGGGATGTGGCCAATTCCGTCCCTGTATCGGCGGCGAGACGCGGGTTCTGTCGTACTTCGGATGGGGTGGCAAATCAAAAGAGTTCCCTGCAGATAGTCTCAGCCTGTGACGGGAAGCTGTTGGTGTATCACCAGTGTTCAACCTCGGAGTTCACCGCGTTCTCGTCTTCTGGATACGGCGTCGTAAGCCTTGCATTCCGCGAACGAAAGAAATATAGTACTCCCACAGGAGTTCTCACATGACAAAAACAATTCCGCCGCGAAAGCCAACAAAGCTGCCGAAGCAGCCTCTCAAGATCACGATCTTCATCCCGCAGGACCTCGGCCTGAAGCAGGCTGACGTCGATGCTCACCTCGATAAGTTCTTCGTTGAAGTGGCCGGCACACTCGGCAACACGAAGGGGCAAAAGATCCAAGTCATCGCTGTGGACGGGCCGCCCAACGACTATTAGACCAGGCCAGTAGCGCAATAAGAATCGGTCCTGATGCCAGATGCCACTAGATGAGGAGCGCGCCAAGGTTTGCCTGGTCAGCCCGCCTACTTTAACCGACCTGGAAGACAGAAAACTGGCCGGGTCGGATGCGGTCCGTATCATTGCCGAGCATGCACCGATCGGTATTTTGACGCTGGCTGCCGTGCTCGAGCAGCACCGACCGGCTCCCCGAATTGTAGACCTGAATTCAGCCTATTTCGAGTATCTTAGATCCAGCCGAAAGCAAGGAGATTTCTGCAGGTTCGCGGTAAAGCGGATCAGAGATTCCTCGTCCCGTGTTTTTGGATTCAGCACGATCTGTAGCACCTACCCGCTGACTCTCCGCATCGCCAGGGAGATCAAGCGGACTCGTCCTGATGCTTGTATCATACTGGGCGGGCCGCAGGCCTCTGTGGTGGATGTTGAAACGCTCCGGGCCTTTGACTTCATCGATTTCATCGTCCGGGGCGAGGCGGAGGAAACGCTACCCGCTCTGTTGACCGCTCTTTCACAAGGTGCCGGGTGGGACGGTATCCCCGGTCTCACATTCCGTCGTGAGGGGCACGTGGTTCGGAACCCCAATGCTCCCGTCATCCTGAATTTGGACACCATTCCGATGCCCGCTTTTCATCTCTATCCCGAGTTGAAGAGCTGCCGTTTCGTTCCTCTAGAACTCGGCCGGGGCTGCCCTTTCGCGTGCAAGTTCTGCTCGACCAACGACTTTTTTCGCCGGCGTTTTCGCTTGAAGTCGCCGCAGCGCGTCATCGAGCAAATGCGGTTGGCTAAAGAGGCATATGGCATCGAACGGTTCGAGCTTATCCACGACATGTTCACCGTGGATCGTAAGAGGGTCGTCGATTTTTGCCAGGCGGTGCTGGGGAGTGGGGAAAAGTTCGAATGGAACTGCAGCGCCCGCACGGATTGCATCGACGAGGAGTTGATCGCCCTCATGGCGCGGGCGGGATGCCGAAGCATCTTCTTCGGCATTGAAACCGGATCAGCCCGTCTCCAGAAGGAGATCGACAAGAACCTGGACCTTACCGAGGCTGGCTCCAGGATCCGATCTACCACCCAGTACCATATCGCCACAACAGTGTCGCTGATCACAGGCTTTCCCGACGAAACGATGGATGACCTCCGGTTCACCGTTCGCTTCCTCATGGACGCTGCGAGGCTGGACTACACCGATCCACAGCTGCATTTACTTGCGCCGCTTGCGGAAACGCCGATCCATTCTCAATATCGCGACAAGCTGGTGTTGGACGACATCTTTTCCGACATGGCCTACCAGGGCTGGCGGCAGAACGCGGCGGAGCGGGCGATGATCGCGCATCATCCAGCAATCTTTCCGAATTTCTACGGGATTCCTACAACATGGCTCGACAGAGCCTTTATCAAGGAACTGAGGGATTTCATCCTCAGCGGAATCGAGCGATTCCGGTGGCTACTCGTGGCGCTCCACCAGGACAGCGGCGATCTGGTACGGGTCTTTGAGGAGTGGAGGGCCTGGCGCCGGCAGGCCCTGCAAAAGGAGTTCGTGTCCGACACAGACTCAAGCTTGTATTATTCCAGAATTGAATTTCGCCTGGAGTTTTTGCACTTCGTTCTTTCAGATTATGTCCCGCGAATAGCGAAGGCGACTGCTGCCCTGTCCGCTCTCCTCGAATGCGAGGAATCGGCTCAGGCGATGGATGACCGCACGGTTCCAGCCCGGGTGAATCCCGCCAAGACTTCCGATGTGGCCTTCGGTCTAGACCGGGATGTGATTCCGAAGCTGATGAAAGGCGTGCGAGTCTTAGAACTCCGTGCGGATTACAAAGAAATCATTCAGTGTCTGAAACAAGCAGGAGACCTTAGCCGAGTCCCCACGAGATGCGTGGTTGTCGTCATCCGCCCATTCTCCGAGAGACGGTCGGACGTGCTACAGCTCAGCCCTCTTTCGGCACAGCTTCTGCGTCTCTGTGACGGCAAACGGTGTGTGGGCAAAATCGCCGGCCACTTTTCCCTCCGAGACGTTGACGGAGGAAAGGTTGTCCCCGAAGACGCTTGCGTTTTCGGACTCGGAAACCTGCATCAACATGGGCTCATCGTCTTGGACGGGCACGCCAAGGGCAATCCTATTTAGGCGCTTTCCTTTTCAGTTCTTCCAACCAGTTCAGCACCACGTTGATCTGCTTGGTCGCCGATGCCTGGGACTCGACGGGCTTTAGCATCAGAAATCGCCGGCCATCGGGGCTGACATCGTAGTAGGGAAAGCTGCCGGAAGTCTGCAGGTACGGCCCTTCAAAGAGCATTCTGGGTTTGCCAACCGAAAAGCCCCGCAACGTATCCACATCCACCGCCATCATCCTGCTCCCGCTGCGATAAAACAACTCGTGGCCGTTGGGATTCCAGACCGGCTCCTGCCCGCCTTCGGCAGATATTTGTGACTTCCCACCCGGCCCAGGATAGGGCCGCACGTAAATCTCCCGGCGGCCTGATTCGTCCGACGAATAGGCCAGCCATCGCCCGTCGGGAGAAAACCTCGGCGCGGTTTCCTCGTAGCGCGTCCGTAGGAATGGCTGCGCCTTGAGATCAGACAGCCGCAGCACCCAGATGTCGCGCCCGGTCTGTGGGGTAACTTCTACAAAGGCCAGCAGCTGCCCGTCGGGCGAAAACGAGCTTGGGGCATTGGGGTACTCGCTCGTCGTTAATCGCTCCGCCCCGACGCTGCCATCGGAGGCTTGCGAAAAAAGATTGTCTGGACCCGCCCGTTTTGAGTCGAACGCAATCCTCTTTCCGTCGGGCGACCAAGTGGGGGTGCCGTTCACAGTTCCCTCATCCGTCAGCCGAGTGAGGGTCTCTCTGGAAAGGCTATAAACCCAAACCTGCATCTCCCGCTCCACGATCCCGAAGACCACACGAGCGCCGTCGGGCGAGATACGCGGGAACTGGTAACTGCGCGGGGCGGGGGACAGGATTTGCTCTTCGCCCTTGCGGCTCACCCAGGCCAGGCGGCTTAGGCCGCCACCAACGTCACTCGCCAGATAGACCAGAGTTCCAGTGGAGGAGACGCTGTACTGGGCCGCTCCGCTGGCCGTCGACTGCATCACGCCCTCTATCGCGGGGACAGCGGCGCCGGTCAGCGCCAACTGCCGCGCATCGAACGGCGCCGCCATCAGCGTTCCGGATTGCACGTACAGCAAATGCCCGGTCTGGGTATATCGAGGCTGGCTTCCGTACGCCAGGTTCTTTCGCTCGTTTCCGCCCCGCTGGACTGCGATCTGCGCGTTGTTCCAGGCCGTGAAGGTTGCCGAACCCGTGAAAAGAACCGCCTTGCCTCCTGGCAGGAACTCCGGCCATCGTTGAACGCTCTCCCCTTTTCCTACTTGAGTCAGGGGCTGCAGCGAGCCTCCTCCTTGCGGAACTTGTTGCAGGCCCTCCGCTGCGACTGCCATCGGCTGCAACGCCAGAATTCCTTGGCTGCTCCAACTGCCCCCTCCGGGATCGGGAGCGTTGGTGAGGGTCACCGCCGCTCCGCCGTTCAAGGAAACCTTCTTCAGCTTTCCGTCCGCGAAATAGCCCACCCACTGGCCGTCGGGCGAAAAGAACGGAGCCACCGCTCCCTCAGTCTCCGGAATCGGCTTTGCCTCCAGGCCTGCGAGCGGCCTCAGGAAGAGCTGTTGGGTTGAGGCCTGCGCAGCCACGTAGACGAGGTTCTTCCCGTCGGGCGAGATCGCGAGGGCTGGTTGGTCCAACGCAACAAAGCGCTGACCTGCCGGCAGCGGGATAGTAACGCGGCTGACGGGCTGCGGCGCCGCGGACCTCGCGTACCAGACGGCCACGAAACCGGCGACGAACACCGCGGCTACGCCACAGAGCGCGAGCGCCCGCCAGCTCTTGGGAGGCTGCGCCGATGCGCCTCCAGCTTGCGAGCCGCCTTCCGTTATCCATCTCAATTCATCGTGCAAGTCGGCCGCTGATTGCCATCGCTTGTCCGCATCCTTGGCGAGGCTTTTTCTTACCACTCGATCCAGCGCCGGGGGCATCATTGGTTGGAGCGTCGAGATGGATGGCGGTTCAGTGTGCAGGATGGCCGCAATCACGCTGGCGCGGCTACTTCCGGCGAACGCCTTCTTAGACGTGGCCATTTCGTATACCACCGCGCCAAAGGCGAAAATGTCCGTCCGGGCGTCGGCATCTTTACCCTCCAACTGCTCGGGCGCCATGTACTGCACTGTGCCGAGGATGACGCCCTTTTCCGTCAGAGTGCTCGCGGATGACGGCAACCCCGGCACCGCCTCCGCGGCGTGCACCTTCGCCAGACCGAAATCCAGCAGCTTTGCGCCGGCCTTGGTCAGCATGATATTGCTGGGCTTCAGATCGCGATGAATGACGCCATGTCGGTGTGCGTGATCTAATGCGCTGGCAACCTCGATGGCGTAGCGCAACACTTGATCCAACGGCAGCGGCCCTTTCTTCAGCCGCTGGGCCAATGGTTCGCCTTCCAGATACTCCATGACCAAATAATCCGTGTTGTCCTGGCGGCCCACATCGTGGAGCGTGCAGATATGCGGGTGATTCAGGCTGGAAACCGCACGGGCCTCACGCTCGAAGCGCTCACGCACGTGGGCTTCTCGCGACAAATGCTCGGGCAGGACCTTGATGGCGACAGTGCGGTTGAGTCGAGTATCTTGAGCACTGTAAACCTCTCCCATGCCGCCCGCGCCAATTGGCGCGAGGATTTCGTAAGGGCCGAGTTTCGTGCCGGCAGCGAGCGGCATATGAGCGATGCAGCCTAGTTTAATCGATCAGAAGCGCCCAAGTCCTGAGTTATGCCGCACTCGGAAGTTGGCCGCAGATCGTGGTGGAGGCTACAATGATTTTGCCGGGCGAAACGGAAGCAGCACTGCGGGGACGCAACGATGCTGAGAGATAGCCCGGCGGGCTCATCAAGACCATGAACGGAGCGCGGCGGCTTCGCTTCTGCGCTCTTGAACAAACCCACATCGGATCGGTAGACCCCGATGCCTTGAGAATCCCCGCTCTGAGGGCGGAATACTCACTAGCGGAGAGCGCCTTCTCTCCATTTCACGCTGAACCAACACACCTGCCGCAGGAGCGTTTGCGTTCGACAAAAGGGCCAGGCAACATTTCGCCCAGAGAGCCGAGGCCGCGGACGAGTCTGCCGCGCAACTTTAAGTCGGGCTCGCGGGACGGGCTGACGCCGATGCGCGCACCCACCTTACGGAATCACTGGTTTCCCGACCAGTGGTGCGAGTGGAGTTACGCGGCCTGTTTCACCAGGCGGTATTCGTGATGCCAGCCGACGAGCACCGACGTCTTTCCGCTGTGCTGAAATCGCCCAGGGGATTCCCGTTGTCCACGTCGCTGTTCACGGGGTCTTCTCTTACTTTTCATCCGCACCCCCCTCCCCCTGATGCAGTTTCTGAGCATTCTGATGCAGTTTCTGAGCATTCTGATGCAGTTTCTGAGCATTTATTGGATCCCACGGTCGCCCGTCCTCCTTGATGGACGTGAACGTGTCTGACGATCCTCTGCTGCTGGGCAGGCGTGGCTTGCATGGAGTGGGCGCGCATCCGCATTTTCTTCGCAGCATCTATGGCCTCAAGGAAGCGAACTCCATGCGAAAATAAAAGCTGCGCAAACACCTTTCCGGATGCACCCGAAGCCAAAAGCGAATGACCTGGCTGGGTCGTTGACCAAGCAAGACCTCCACAACATGGAAGAGCGCCTCATCGAAAAAATGCGAGACATGCAGACTGAAGTGCTGCACGCCTTCCACAACTGGGCCAGACCATCGGAAATCAAGAGCCGAGCCCACGGCGCGAACATCGCCGGCCTGGAAGAGCGCATCTCCCTGTTGGAAGAACGCCTCAACGAGATCGGCCGCGGCCCCAAACACCAGTAGCCCCGTGGGTGGCTGACCCAACGGAAAGAGAGCGCAGACGGGAAAGCAAATGCCTGCGTGCCAAGCCGCCGCAGGATGACCCGCAAACCTAAATTCTGATAACTTGATGTTGTCAACAAAGCCATGAACCCGGAACTTCGCGCCCAACTCGCTAAGGCGGGTCGCCAAATGCGCGATGTTCCCCGCGCGTTGCGTCTCGCATCGAATGCCGCGCCCCGCTGGACGGCCGCCGCCGCCGTCTTACTGGTGATCTAGGGACTGCTGCCGACCGCGTCTGGCTTTTTCGGTCGCCGGCAAACGGAACCGTTGTCGCCTCTCGCTCCGCTGTTCACCTAGTCTACGCGTCGCAATTATCCCGTGCTTCTGTTCGGAGCCACGACACCGAAGCCCTTTCGCAGGTACGATTTTGAATTCGACATTTGTTGGTGGAACCAATAGAGTCACGCGACTCTTGATGCTCCTCGAGTCATTGAGTGAAGACCTGCCAAGCTTCGTGCGGAAGAGGTTCGCCTATCAGCACGCCTCCTTCGACTGAAAGAATTCGCGTAGGCATTCTTTGCGCAGCTCGGTCATGTTCCGGTCGGTTGGAGAACGCAGTTAGGGTCGATTCCGCGCGGACCCGTAAACCTTCGGCGTGAAACTGAGGTCCGCGACGAACGGGTAACTTGGCCTACGGTGCGAGTTCGCGGGTAGGTGGACGATGTCCTGGTTAATCGCGCCATCGGAGAGCGCCATGAGGTTCGGGTTGGCGATGGGCGCCAGTTCGGGCGAAAGATAGCCGGACTTCACGACGACAATCTTGAAGGACTTCGGGTCCAATCCGAAACGCGTGAAGTCTTGGATGTCGTGATAGGGACGGCGGTAGGCAGCCAGTACCAGCGTGATGCCCTGGATCTGCACCACAGCTTCGCGGCGGGCCGGATTTGTTTCCGCAAGCAGAAACTTGACCATGGCTTCCGTCTTGACCGGCTGGCTGGCCTTGGGGTCGAGCGTCGCTCCAATGGAGAGGGGGATGCGCGCGCCCACACCTCCCTTGTAGCAAGCCTCCGTTGCGGGACGATCGGTGATGCCAGCGAACACCACGTTCTGCGCTTTGTGGCGCAGTAGAGATTCCAAGACTGTGGCTTGATCGCCATTGCCGCCACCGGTTGGGTTGTCGCCCGAGTCCGCCAGAATCGCGGGCTGCGTCTTCGCGTCGATCGCACGTTGGACGCAGTCGTCCACCCTGCAGGTTTCCGTCCCGAATTTGAATTCGGCGCGTGCGTCCCAATATTGCTGAGCGAGGTTGGTGGCGACTCTGCGCTGATTGTCGGGGGCAGTGCCTGTGATGACCACCGCCGCCGTGGAGCGGGGTTCGTCAGCCCAGACGTAGCCGACCAGCAGGCTGACGTCGAGGATGCCGGGCTCGCGATTGAGCGCCGGCAATTGCGCCCATAGCCGCTTTCCGGGCTCCCATTCGGTGCTGCTGCGTTCGCCTGGCATGAGGACCGGGATCGGCGCCCACATGAGGGTCGGACGGATGTTCTCGTTCAGGCAGTGAAGCAGCATGCCGGTCGCCCGGAGCATGGTCTCTTCGCGGTCGATGTGGGGAGCGGTGCGAAACGCCGACAGCATGTCGAGCGTGTCGATGATCGGCTGGCTGATGTTGCCGTGGAGATCGTAGCTGGCCGAAAGAAGACAGTCCGGTCCGACCACCTTGCGGGCCGCATGATACCAATCGGCCTCCGCGTCCTGCATGCCTTCAACAAACATGGCGCCGTGCAT
>Ga0209698_10005666_pt1 | contig 13454 bp, 10 predicted proteins | sample LitLauG_LLR_2012_FD_187203 | JGI IMG/M metagenome (GOLD analysis project Ga0209698, IMG submission 187203) | Freshwater sediment microbial communities from Pennsylvania, USA - Little Laurel Run_MetaG_LLR_2012 (SPAdes) (version 2) | ecosystem: Environmental > Aquatic > Freshwater > Creek >... | reverse complement strand
ATCGAGACGCCCATGCTCACCAAGAGCACGCCCGAGGGCGCGCGCGACTACCTGGTGCCCTCGCGCGTGCACGAGGGCATGTTCTTTGCCCTGCCCCAGTCGCCCCAGCTCTTCAAGCAGCTGCTGATGGTGGCCGGCTACGACCGCTACTACCAAATCGTCAAGTGCTTTCGCGACGAGGATCTGCGCGCCGACCGCCAGCCCGAATTCACGCAGATCGATATCGAAACGTCCTTCCTGGACGAGATCCAGATCCGTGATCTCATGGAGGTGATGATCCGCGAGGTGTTCCAGGAGGTCCTGAACGTGGCGCTGCCCGATCCCTTCCCGGTGATCCGCTACGAGGAGGCCATCCAGCGCTACGGTTCGGACAAGCCCGATCTGCGCGTCACCCTCGAGCTCACCGAGCTCACCGACGTAATGCGCGACGTGGAGTTCAAGATCTTCCGTTCGGCCACGGAGCGCAAGGACGGGCGCGTGGCGGCGCTGCGCGTGCCCGGGGGCGGCGCGCTCGCGCGCTCGGAAATCGATGCCTACACGCAGTTTGTTGCCATCTACGGGGCCAAGGGCCTGGCCTACATCAAGGTCAACCAGCGCGCGCAGGGGCGCGACGGACTGCAGTCGCCCATCGTCAAGAGCCTGCACGACGCCGCCCTGGCGGCGATCCTGGAGCGCACGGGCGCCCAGGACGGCGACCTCATCTTCTTTGGTGCCGACCGGGCCAAGGTGGTGGCCGACAGCCTGGGGGCCCTGCGCGTGCGCATCGGCCACTCCGATTTTGGCAAGGCCCAGGGGCTCTCGGCGCCGGGCTGGCGGCCGTTGTGGGTGGTGGACTTCCCCATGTTCGAGTTTGACGAAGAGGAGCAGCGCTGGGTTGCCGCGCACCACCCCTTCACCGCGCCCAAGGACGGGCATGAGGACTACCTGGAGACCGATCCGGGACGGTGCCTGGCCAAGGCCTATGACCTGGCGCTCAACGGCTGGGAGATTGGCGGCGGTTCGGTGCGGATCCACCGCGAGGATATTCAAAGCAAGGTGTTTCGCGCCTTGAAGATCGGCCCGGAGGAGGCGCGCAGCAAGTTTGGCTTTTTGCTCGATGCGCTGCAGTACGGTGCGCCGCCCCATGGCGGCATCGCCTTTGGCCTGGATCGCATCGTGACCATGATGGCCGGCGCCGAATCCATCCGCGACGTGATTGCCTTTCCCAAGACGCAGCGCGCCCAGTGCCTGCTCACGCAGGCGCCTTCGCCCGTGGACGAAAAGCAACTGCGCGAGCTGCACATCCGCGTGCGCCGGGCCGAGGCCAAGCCCGGGGCCTGATCCGGGACCGCGCTGCATCCGGGGCAGTCCATGAGCCCGATACGGCTGCGCGTGGCAACCTACAACATCCACAAGGGTGTCACCGCCTTCGGGCGGCGCTCGCGCGTGGCCGAGCTGCGCATGGCCCTGCACCGCATGGATGCCGACCTCGTGTTCTTGCAGGAAGTGCAGGATCGCAACGAGCGCTTGATGCCGCGCCAGGCCGAAGATCGGCAATCGGGGCAGCTCGACATGCTCGCCTCCAGCGGCTACGAGCACCGCGCCTACGGCGTCAACGCCATCTACCCGCACGGCAACCACGGCAACGCCATCCTCTCGCGCCTGCACATCGAGCATGCGGCCAATCACGATATTTCCGACCACATGCTCGAGCGCCGCGGCATGCTGCACGCGGTTGCGCGCCTGCCGGGGGAGGGCGCGCGCAGCGTGCACCTGATTTGCGCCCACTTCGGGCTGGCCAAGCGCAGCCGCACGCGCCAGGCCGATTGGGTGGCGCGCTTTATTGAACGCGAGATCCCGCGCTCCTCGGCCCTGATCCTGGCGGGCGACTTTAACGACTGGCAACGTGGCGTCGATGCGCAGCTGCGCCGACGCCTGGGCATGCACGAGGTGGGCGACGAAGTGCAGCAGATCTCGTGGATGGAGCGCCTGCTTGCCTGGCGCCGTCCGGTGCGCGTGGCGCGCACTTTTCCCAGCCTCGCGCCCTGGTTGACGCTGGACCGGATCTACCTGCGCGGCCTGCGCGCCACGGGAACGCGCGTGCCACGCGGCCGCTCCTGGGCGCGCTGTTCGGACCACGCACCACTGATCGCCGATCTGGAGCTGTGATGCCGTCGTCGCGGGCCATTGCCGAGAAGATCGCCGATACCCTCGATCCTTTTTTGCCGCCGCAGTTCACCGAGGGCAACCGCATCCGCGTGCTGGGCACGGCATTGGCATATTTTCCGGCGGTGCTCGAGGCAATCTCCCAGGCGCGCAGCAGCGTGCACCTGGAAACCTACATTTTCGCGGACGACCCGACCGGGCACGCCGTCCTGGCGGCGCTGGAGGCCGCAGCGCAGCGCGGCGTCGAAGTCCGCATGCTCATCGATGGCTTTGGCAGTGGCGAGTACGCGCGGCGCCTGCGCCAGCGCTATGGCGGAGTCGGGCCCCTGCAGGTGCGCATTTTTCGGCCGGAACGCTGGTGGCGCCCCCAGCCCAGCCTGTTCCGGCGCCTGCACCGCAAGATCGTCGTGGTCGATGATCGCATCGCATTTGTGGGCGGCATCAATGTCGAGGAGGATCCGGCACGCGACGAGGCCACAGGCGAGGCCCTGGGGCCGCGCTTTGATGTGACCGTCTCCTGTGTCGGCCCCATGGTTGCCTCGATCGCCTTTGCCGTACGCCGGCTGTGGTGGGCGGTGGGGGTGGCCAACATGGGGGTCATGAGCGAGCCGCCGCCGCGGCGCGAGCCGGCCGCGGCGCCCGATGCCACCGGCGTGCGCGCCGCCCTGGTGCTGCGCGACAACCTGCGCCATCGGCACAGCATCGAGCGCGCCTACCTCGCGGCGATCCGCAGTGCGCGCCAGCAGATCCTGGTGGCCTGCGCGTATTTCCTGCCGGGGCGGCGCTTTCGTGCCGCGCTGGTTCGGGCGGCGCGCCGCGGCGTGCGCGTGCAGCTCGTGTTGCAAGGACGGATGCGCCACCGGGTGCAGCACCATGCGCAACGCGCCCTGTACGGGCAGCTGATCGCGGCGGGCATCGAGATTCACGAGTACCAGCGCAGCTACCTGCATGCCAAGGTGGCCGTGGTCGATGAGAACTGGGCCACCGTCGGCTCGAGCAACATTGATCCCTTGAGCCTGCTGCTGGCACGCGAGGCCAATGTTGTGGTGCGCGACCGCGCCTTCAGCAACCAGCTGCGCACCCTCATCGAATCGGCCATCCAGAGCGACTCGCGCACCTTACGAGCCGCCGATCTGGCGCGCCGTTCCTGGACCGAGCGCGTCACCGACTGGATGGCCTATGGCCTGATGCGGGTAGCCACCGTCGTGGTGGCGCGGGGACGCAATTATTGAGCGGCGCGCCGGCGCACCAGCGCCACCCCGCCTTCGCGAAAGAGCAGGTCCACGGGTGCGTTCGGATCGAGGCGGTCGGTGCGCGTTACCGCGAGTTCCCCGGCTTGGGGCGGACGCGCCGGCGTGATCTGGCGCCGGTAGACGCTGAAGCTGGGTGCGGAAAACTCCCACTGCACCGCCACGCCGGGCAGGCTCGCCGCCACCTGCGCCGCGTGCTGCACCGGAGCGTTGAGCATCCGGCCCAGCCAGGGAATAAACCCGTTGCCCAGCGCAATGGCCAGCAGCGCGCTGGCGGCAACCGCGCGCTGCGCCACCGGACGGCTTTGGTAGGCAAGCAGGGCGCCGGCGGCCGCCGCTGCGGCACCTGTGATCAGGTAATAGCTCGCCGAGGCTAGGGCCGCGGCGCGCTGCGCCTGGGCAAGGTAAAAGCTCGGACGCACATCGAGCGCGGAGGCGCTCCACCACTGCACCAGGGCCGGCACGGCCGGCAGCAGCAGCAAGAGCGCAAAGGGCAGCACCAACAGGTTGGCCACCGTGCCCGATTCGGCGATGCGCCGCGCTAGCAATAGGAACACCGGTGTCATGCCATAGAGCAGGTAATGGGGAAGCTTGGTGCCTGACAGGGAAAAAAACACGAACACGAAGGCAAACCAGAGCATGAGAAAGCGCGACAGGGGTTCGGGCCAATCCGCGCGCACCCGGCGCAGCGCCTGCCAGAGCATTCCCGACCAGGGCAGCAGCAGCAGGGGCGCAAACACCAGGTAATAGCCCAGGCCCCCGCCATGCCCTTCCAGGGTTCCCTGGAAACGGTCCAGGTTGTGCCGAACCAGGAACCCGTCGATGAAATCGCGGCCGTGGATTACCAACTGCGCGATGTACCAGGGCCCGGCAACCGCCGCCAGGATCACCCATCCGACCGGGTCAAAGACCGCGCGTCCCCAGTCGCGCCAGCGGCGCACGGAAGCGCAATAGGCCAGGCTCACCGCCAGCGGGATTAGGATGGCGATCGGGCCCTTGGTCAAGACGCCCAGGGCCATCCAAAAGTAGGTGCGCCGCAAGGCCGCCGTGCGGCCCGTTTCCAGGTGACGCCACAGGTCGAACATCGTCATGGCGAGCAAGGCATTGAGCAGCGCATCGGCGGTGGCCGCCCGGCCCATGGCAATCACCCCCAGGCTGGTGGCGGCAATCCACGCGGCCAGCAATGCGATCCCCGTGCCCAGGCGCGGCTGCGCAAAGCGGGCGATGGCCAGGATCCACGCGAGCACCGCCAGGGCGGAAGGCAGGCGCAGGGCAAACTCGTTCAAGCCCAGCGCTGACACGCTCAGGGCCTGCAGCCAGTAAATGAGGATGGGCTTGTCGTAGCGCGGCAAGCCGTTGAGCGTGGTCGAGAGCCAGTCGCCGCTTTGCAGCAGCTCGCGCGTTGCCTCGGAAAACGCCCCCTCGTCCACGTCAAAGAGCGGATACAGGCCCAGCGTGGGCAGCAGCAGAAGGGCACAGGCAAGCAGCAGGAGCCAGCTTGCCACGCGCGGATTGGCGGTCGGGGGCAAGGCGCGCGCGTTCGGCGGATTCATCATTGCTCTGCGCCGCGCGCGCGCCACAGGTGCAGCAGGGCCCAGGCTGCGGCGCCCGCACCCAGGGCGGCGCTGCCCCATTGCACCGGCAGGGCAGCGGGGTAGCCGGTATCGGCCAGCGTGAGGGCAACGGCGCAGGCGAGCACGAGCAGCGCAAGGAGCGCGATGCTGCGCGGCCGGCCCCAGACGTCCAGGCGGCCGGCGGCCCAGGAGCCGCTCACGCCGGCCAGGATTCCCAGCGCCGCGCCGGCCAGGGTATCGGCCGGCCAGTGGGCCCCGACCATCACCCGCGAGGCGGCCACCAAAACCGCGAGCGCCATTACCGCCAGGGCCCACGGCGCTCGTGCGCGCACCGAGGGAGCGCCCAGCAAGACCACCGTGGCAACCAGGAAGATGGTGATCGCGTGCCCCGAGGGCAGCGAATTGTTCCCGCGCAGCAGTTCACCATGCACATGAAAGAGCCCCGGGTCGAGCACGGCGGCGGGCCGCGGCTCGTGAAAAATACGCTTGGCCACAGCGGAAAAAACGCCGCCCAGTGGCGCGGCGATAAGCCCCGCGCCCAATACCCCGGGTGCGCTGCGCAAAAAGGGCGCAAGCAGCATCACGGCGACCAGGCCGTGCCCGAGGATGGTCAGGCTGCTGGGCAGCGCCGCCGGCAGGGCGGCAAAGGCCGCGTCGTTGAGCGCGAGAAAGGCCTGGCGATCGGCCGCGCTGCGCGCCAGCGCGGCGGCCGCGAGCGCGCACAGCACGGCAAAGCCCAGCAACATACGGGGGGTAAGGGCGCGCTGCATCGGTGGGGCGATTCTACTGGTGCGCATTGCGCGCCCAGGGCGGGGATGCGGGTCCCGGCGATTCCACAAGATGTTGCGTCAAGAACCGTGCATCGCCAACATGTTGTGCTCCGGATTGCGCGGCCCTGGCGCGCTGGGGGCCTGCCGCGCGCCGTTTCCCCTCTGAAAAATGTTGTGGCAAGACAAGAAAAGCGAATTTTTCCCTCTGAAAACGCTTGATTCTCCTCGTGGATCGCATAGTATTGCGGTCACGCAACGAGAGCGCTCTTCGAATATCGATGGAGCATCAAGAACGCTGTCGCTGTGCCCTTTCTTTTCAACCAGGAGATTGTTGATGGCTACTGCCAAAAAGGCAAAGAAAGCAGCAAAGAAGGCTCCGGCCAAGAAGGCCGTTAAGAAGGTAGCGAAGAAGGTTGCGGCCAAGAAGGCCCCGGCCAAGAAGGCCGCCAAGAAGAAGTCCGCACGCAAGCCCAACGCGGCGTTCATGAAGCCACTGACCCCGGTTGGTCCGCTGGTCGCCGTGATCGGCGCGGCGCCGCTGCCGCGCACCGAGGCCACGAGCAAGATCTGGGCGTACATCAAGAAGAACAAGCTGCAAGACTCGGTCAATCGCCGCAACATCAACGCCGATGACAAGCTCAAGGCGCTGTTTGGTGGCAAGACTCAAGTCTCGATGTTCGACCTGACCAAGTTCGTCAGCAAGAACCTCAAGTAAGGCTACCGGCGGCCCGGGTGCCGCCGCTTGCCCTAGAGGGTGGGGGCCCGTGTAGCTGCGCGCTGCACGGGCCCTTTTCTATCGGTGGCGAGCCCGCGCGCTGCGCGCGCCGCTCAGGATTGCGCCCAGCGCGAATGCCGCGGCAGCGAGACCTGTAAAAACGCCATCTGGTCGGCCAGGATGCGCCGGTTGCTCAGGATGAAACCCTCGTTGCGGCACACGCGGTACGGGACATAGAGCAGCGGCATGCCCGCTTCCTCGGGCCGCCGATTGCCCTTGCGCGTATTGCAGGAACGGCAGGCGGTCACGACATTGGTCCACTCGTGACGCCCGCCCCGGGATACCGGTACGATGTGCTCGACGGTGAGGTCGGACTCGCTGCAATGGTTGCCGCAGTAGGCGCAAACTTGGCGGTCGCGGGCGAACAAGCGGTGTTTGCTCAGGCCGACATGGGCGCGTCCGTTGGGACTGCGATACCGGCCGCGAATCATTACGATGGAGCTGCTGACCACACAAGAGCGTTCGCCGGAGAGTTCCTGCAGACCGCCGGTCATGGAGAATTGCGTCTCGCCCAGATCGTTGACCACCTTGCCCGATGCGTAGTAGCGCGCAGCGCGCGTAAGCGCCGCCCACCGTACTGGCTGCCCGTGGGAGTCGACGATTAGGATGCGAGGGGGGGATTCGAGTCCACGCATGCGTACAGTTTGCCACTTCAGCGCAAAAATTGCATGAGTGCGCCTGCCCGGGTCCAGCGCAAGCGCGGGCATGCCGCTGTCCCCGCGCCCCTTGCCGGCCAGGCGCCGGCGGCGCAGGAGGTAGAACTCAAGTGCACGGTGCGCAGCGCGGACATCGCGGCGCTGCGCGCCCGGCTGGATGCCTACGCCCTGCCCAGGCGCAATCCGATCGACAACATCTACTACGACACGCCGCAACTGCACCTGGCGCGGGCGCGCGCCGCCCTGCGCCTGCGCGCGGTCGGCGCCGGGAACCGGCGCCGCTGGCTGCAGACCTTCAAGACCGACGATGGCGATGCGGCGCTTTCGGTGCGCGGGGAGTGGGAGACGGCGGCCCCCAAGGGTCGGCTCGACCTGGCGCGTTTTGCCGGCAGTCCCCTGGAACGGGTTTTGCGCGCAGCGCCCGGGCCGCAGGAGCCGGCGCGCACCGGCGCATTGCCCGCATTGAAAGCGGTGTTCCGGACCCAGTTCGTTCGTACAGCCTGGACCGTGCGCGCGTACGGCGCGCAGATCGAGGCGGCCCTGGATATTGGCCAGATCACGGCGGGCGGCCGCAGCGAGCTGATCCAGGAGCTGGAACTCGAATTGCAGGCGGGCCCGGCCAGCGCGGTCGTCGAACTTGCGCTGGATCTGGCGGGCGCCGATGCGACGCACCCGGGTGCGCGGCTTAGCCTCGTGCCCTACGGCGCTTCCAAGGCAGCCCGCGGCTACGCCCTGGCGAACGGCGCTGCCGGTGCGACGCAAGCGCCCGAGCGCCCGCCGCTGGACCTGCAGGACAGCGTTGGGGCGGTGGCGCGCCACTTGGTCGGCGCGCAATTGACGCGTTTCCTGGCCAATGCCTGCTCTGCGGCCACGAGCGCGGATCCGCGCTGGGTGCACGGCGCGCGCGTTGCCCTGCGGCGCATACGCGCCGGGCTGGAACTATTGCGCGCGCAATCCCAGGTGCCCGAGCAACTGCGTTTGGAGCTGCGCGCCTGGGCGCGGAGTTTTGGCCGCGTGCGCGATTGGGACGTCTTGTGCGCCGATGTGCTGCCGCTGCTTGCGGAGCAAGGCGGCAAGGGCGCCGCGGGGGCGTGGTCCCGAATAAACTCGGCCGCCCAGGTGCGGCGCAGTGCGGCCTGGGCGCGCCTGCAAGCGCAGCTCGACGACCCGCAGTTTGCCCTCTTTGCGCTGCGTGCCTTGCACTGGAGCACCAGTCCGGCGAAGGCGGGCAAACCGGTGCTCGATGCGGCTGCCAAATCCTTGCGCCTGGCACAGGTGCGCCTGGAAAAATCGCTGCAGCGCTTTGCCCGGCTCTCCGCGGAGCGCCAGCACAAGGCGCGGATCCTGGGCAAGACCGTGCGCTACGGGCTGGAGATGATGCCCGCGGCCGCGGGCAAGAAGGCGACCGCGCGCCGGCGCGCGCTCATGAAGTTTCAAACGGTCGCCGGCAATGCGCGCGACGCGCGCCTTGCCCTCACCTTGATCGCCGGTCTGTCCCGATCGACGGCCCTACGGGCGCAAATCCAGGTGTGGCTGGCGCAGCAGGAACAAGCGGTTTTGGATGAGGCGCGCGCCCTTGGTCGCGGCTTGACGGGCAAAAAGGCCTGAGACTGCGCGCGTCGCGCAGGGCCTAGCGCGTGCGCGTGCTCGATCCGCCGCCGCCCAGGTCGCCGTTGAGCGGCGGGATGGTGGTGACGGCATCGGCCACGGGCTCGGCCGCTGGACGTTGCGCCGGGCGGATCGCATGCCCCTGGCCGAATCCGACGCCGGCGCGCTTGGCCCGCTTGATGTGATCGTTGGTCTGCAGCCCGGCAACAATCAACCACTGCTCCGAAATCCCGGCCACCCGCGCCTCCAGGGTTAGGTTGTCCCAGGAATCATCGTGCGTGGCCGTGGGCGCCAGGATCTTGGCAAAGTCGGGCTGGACCAGCGAGAAGGCGCTCAGCTCCATTGTCAGGCGCGGCGCGGTGACGCGCAGCCCCACGGCAATTTGCTGGCCACGAAGGTATTCGGCAAAGGCGCGGATGCGATAGTTGGAGCGCTCCACCTCGACCGAACCGCGCAGGATCACCGAAAGTCGATGGGCAACAAGCGCATTGGCGCGCAGCAGCGCGTCGATTTGCTCGTCGTATTTGCGCACGGTGCGAAACGACAGGGTCACACCCACCTGTTCAGCATCCTCGCGCGCGAGCATGGCCAAGCCGCGCTCGAGCCCCAGCAGCTGCAGGCGCGAGGATTGCAAAGGCGTGGGGTCAAAGCCCTCTGCCCAGAGGTAAAGCTCGTCGAACCAGCGCTGGCGGCTTTGCAAGGAGCGCGTGGGCCAGATCGTGGCGCAGACATGGCCCGAATCGGGCGCGCGCTCGTCTTCCGCGCATAAAACTTGCGCGGGCCAGCGGAGCGCGGGCGTTAAGGGATATTGCACGGACATCGTGCCGACGATACCGGTTCTCGATCATTCTGACGCCCCAACAAATACGGTATGCGCCGCGCCCTTGAAATTTGACCTGGTGCGCCGAAAGGCGAAAAGGCGGGTTTTGTTCCCGATCAAGGGAGCGCAAGGCGCGCGCAGCCCAGGATGTGCGATTGAGCACAGAAACCGTACAATCCTGCTTTCGCTGCGGTGCAGCAACGAGCGGGATCACATGCAAGCAAACGCCCAGAACGTGCGCAACGCGCTCATCCCGCGCTCCGTGGCCTTGGTGGGCGCTACGGCGCGACCCGGCGCCTTGGGCAACGATGTTTTGCGCAACATCCTGGAGGGCGGGTTTCGCGGCGAGGTCTACGCGGTCAATCCCAAGTACAAGAACATCGGCGCCACGCCCTGTTATGCCAGCGTTGCCGACTTGCCCAATGCGCCGGATCTGGTCGTTGTCGTGACCCCGCCCGCGGCTGTTCCGCTGGTGGTGCAGCAGGCAGCGCGCCGCGGCGCGGCGGGCGTGCTGGTGCTCTCGGCGGGCTTTGCCGAAGTCGGACCCGAAGGTGCGGCACTGCAAGCGCAGGCGCTGGCCAGTGCGCGCGAGTCGGGCGTGCGCATCATCGGCCCCAACTGCCTGGGCCTGATGCGACCTTCCATTGGACTGGACGCGACCTTCGCGCGTACCTCGGCGCGCCCGGGCAACATTGGCCTGGTCTCGCAGTCCGGTGCGGTTGCCCTGGCCCTGCTCGATTACGCGTGGTCGGGCGGCTTTGGGTTTTCCTCGGTGATTACAACGGGCGACGGCGCCGACGTGGAGTTTGCCGACCTGCTCGATTTTCTGGCGCTTGATCCGCAAACGCGCAGCATCGTGCTGTACGTCGAGGGCGTGCAGCGGCCCCGGCAGTTCCTCTCGGCCCTGCGCGCCGCCGCCAGTATCAAGCCGGTGATTGTGCTCAAGGCCGGACGCCATGCCAGCGGCTCCAAGGCGGCTCTCAGCCATACCGGCGCGATGGCGGGCAACGATGCGGTGTTTGACACGGCCTTGCGGCGCACCGGCGCGATCCGCATCGCCAAATATGCGCAGTTGTTTTCCGCTTCCGAAGCGCTGCTCAGCGGGCGCCTGCCGCTGGGCTCGCGCCTGTCCATCCTCACCAACGGTGGCGGCCCCGGCGTGCTGGCGGCCGACGCGGCCTCGGACCTGGGAATACCGCTGGCCAAGATCGGCAGCAAGGCGCGCGCACAGCTCGATGCGCTCTTGCCGCCCACCTGGTCCCACGGCAATCCGGTCGACATCATTGGCGATTCGGATTGCGCGCGCTTTACCGGCGCCTTTGAGGCGCTGCTGGGCGATGAGGCCAACGATGGCCTGCTGGTGCTGTTTTGCCCCACCGTGCGCCTGGGCTCGGAAGAGCTCGCGCGCGCACTGGTGCCGATCGCCGCCAAGAGCAGCAAGCCGGTGGTTTCGGCCTGGCTGGGGGAAGCTGACGCGGCGCAGGGGCGTTCGGTGTTCAAGCAGGCCGGCTATGCCGCCATGCGCAGTCCCGAGCAGGGCATAGAGTCCTTCGCCTACCTCGCGCAGTTCGTGCGGCACCGGGCCTTGCGCCTGCAGTTGCCCCCGCCAATCAACCGCGATGCCGGTGACGCCAAGCCCCTGCAGATCGAGGCAATTCGCGCAATATTTTCACAAGCCCAGGCCCAGCGGCGCATGTTGCTGGGCGAGGACGAGGCCAAGTCGGTACTGGCCGCCTGTGGCATCGAGGTGGCGCAGGGGCGCCTTGCGCGCAGCGCCGCCGAGGCGATCGCGCTCGCCGAGCAGATCGGCTATCCGGTCGTACTCAAGGTGCGTGCCGAGGGCGTCACGCACAAGAGCGACGTGGGCGGGGTGCTGCTGGGCCTTAAAACTGCCGAGGAGGTAGGCCTGGGTTTTGAGCTCATCAGCGAGCGCGTGCGCACCCGGGCGCCGGAAGCGCAATTTCGCGGCGTGCTCGTGCAGTGCATGGTAACGCGCAGGTCCGGACGTGAACTCATCGTGGGTATCGCACGCGATCCGTCCTTTGGCCCGGTGATCAGCTTTGGCATGGGCGGGATCGCCGTGGAAATCGTGCGCGACTCGGCCCTGGCATTGCCGCCCCTGAACCGCATGCTGGCCGGCGATCTCATCGACCGCACGCGTGTTGCCACCATGCTCAAGCCCTTCCGCGGCATGGCCGGCGTCAACATGGACAGCCTCATCGATGCGCTGCTGCGCATCTCGGAGCTGGCCTGCGAATTTCCCTGCATCAGCGAGCTGGACATCAACCCCTTGCTGGCCGATGAAAGCGGCGTGATCGCGCTCGATGCCCGCGTGGTGATCGATGAGCGGCCCACCGCGCCCGATCCGGTGTATTCGCACCTGGCCATCCACCCCTATCCCAAGGCGCTGGAGCGCGACTTGCGCCTAAGCGATGGGGTGTCGATCCAGCTGCGCCCGGTTCGGCCCGAGGACGCCGAAGCGCAAAAGCGCTTTGTGGCGCGCTTATCCGACCTCACCTTGTACCGCCGGTTTCATGCGCCGGTGCGCGAGCTCACGCTCGATCGCCTGGTGCGCTTCACGCAGATCGATTACGACCGGGAAATGGCGTTTGTGGCGATCGACGACTCGGGACCCGAGGAGGAGATCCGTGGCTTTGCCCAGTACAACCGCGTCCAGGGCGGCGACCAGGCCGAATTCGGAATTGCCGTCGAAGATACCTGGCAGGGGCGCGGCCTGGGCTACGCCATGATGGCGGCCCTGGAGACCTGCGCGCGCGAGCGCCGGATCGGCGAGATCTTCGGCTACGTGCTCGCCGACAATGATTCGATGCGCGGCATGATGGTCACCCGCGGCTATGTGGCCCAGCGCGACGCCGGTGATCCGGGCGTAATCCGCTTTCGCCTGCCCCTGGAAGCGTCCGCCGGCGCGCCGGCGCACTGAGGCGCCGGCTTGACGCTGACTATCCAGCGGCGCCCAGCAAGCCCTCGGCGCGCATCGCCGTGCGCACGTTGGTCCTGGCACCGACGCGCGCCTGATAGGTGGCAAGCGTCGGCCACTTGGCCAGGTCAATGCCCACGTGGCCGTTCCAGCTCAGCACCGTGAAGAGGTAGGCATCGGCAACCGTGAAGTCCTTGCCCATGAGGTAGGGATTGGCACCCAGCTGCCCGGCGACCCACTCCAAACGGTTTTGCACGCGCTCGCGCTGGCGCGTGCGCAGCCCTGCATCCAGGGTGCTGTCAAACAGCGGTGAGTACTGCTTGTGCAACTCGGTGGATATGAAATTGAGCCACTCGATGGCGCGATAGCGCTCCAGCGTGCCCGCGGCGGGAATCAGGCGGCGTTCGGGAACCTTGTCGGCAATGTACTGGACGATGGCCGGGCCCTCGGTAAGGTACTGCCCGTTTTCCAGTTCGATGGCCGGCACGTAGCCCTTGCCGTTGATCTTGCGAAAATCGGCCCCGTCGGCAGTGCGCTTGCTGCCCAGATCAACCTTGATCAGTTCGACGGGCAATCCGGCCTCGCACAGGACGATGTGCGGGGAAAGTGAACAGGCGCCGGGGGCGTAGTAGAGCTTCATAATGTCAACCTCATCGTGCAAATCCAGGGAAGCGAATCGTAAGCCGTTTTGCGGCGGCACGGTTTCGCACCAGGCCCACAATGTCCGAATCCCATCCGCAACCCGCATCGGCACGCCCATCCATATGGGTCGATGCCGATGCTTGTCCCGCCGTGCTGCGCGATGTGCTGTTTCGGGCCGCGGAGCGCACGCGCACGCCCCTTACCATGGTTGCCAACAAGGCCTTGCGCACCCCGGCCTCGCAGTTCATCCGCACCGTGCAGGTGGCGCGCGGCTTT
>Ga0209698_10005665_pt1 | contig 13454 bp, 17 predicted proteins | sample LitLauG_LLR_2012_FD_187203 | JGI IMG/M metagenome (GOLD analysis project Ga0209698, IMG submission 187203) | Freshwater sediment microbial communities from Pennsylvania, USA - Little Laurel Run_MetaG_LLR_2012 (SPAdes) (version 2) | ecosystem: Environmental > Aquatic > Freshwater > Creek >... | reverse complement strand
GGGCGCGGAACGATCCCTGCAGATCGAGCGGCCGGTCGGCGACGCTGCCGCCGCCGAGACCGGCGCTGCAGCCGCCCAGACCGGCGCAGGCGCCCGCGGCGAGCACCACGCCGGCGGCCAGCAGCCCCGCGCGCAGCGCGGGGCTCAAGACTGCGCTCCACGCCGGGCGGGGCGCAAAACTGCGCTTCCGGGCAGCGCGCGGCTCAACGCTTCACTCCGGGCGCCGCGAGCACGCCGCCGTTGGCGTTGCGCGCCAGGTACATCGTCAGCGCCACCGAGACCTCCGAGCCGTACACGAGCTCGGGAAACCGCTGCTGACGGAAGCAGTCGTTCAGCCGCCACTGCATGGTGCGCATCTCCCCCTGCGAGACGCGGTAGGCCGGCCAGCTGGTGTAGGCCCTCCGTGCGTCGGCGGGATCCGCGAGGTTGGGCAGATCCTGCAGGCGGATGCGCTTGCCGCTCTGTCCGTGGCAGGTGGCGCAGGCAAAATCGTGGGTGCCGGCGCGGTAGACGAAAATGCGCGCGCCCTCGCGATAGGCCGCCTGCTCCTCCGGACGGCTCAGGGGAATGTCCATCTTCCAGCCGCGCGACTGCGCCGCCACGTAGGCGGCCAGCGCCTCGAAATCGGAACGCCGCTCGCCGTCACCGAACGGGCGTGCGAGCGCCTCATCGCGGCTGAATCCCTGCAGCGTGATCATGCAGTAGAGCAGCCGCGATTCCAGATCCATCACCCGGCCGGCGTCGGCGAAGTAGCGCGGCAGCGACGCGTAGGCGCCGGCCACGACGCCGGGCCCGCGGCCGAGGTCGCAGCGCTCCAGAGAGACTTGTGCGGGTCCGCGCCGGGCCTTCCACAGCTCCTCGCCGCGGATCTCCCACAGCTCGCCCGGGTTGCTGTCGGCGACGGCCTCGCGGTACTGCTGGATGCCGCGGGTCATGCTATCGCCGCCCTGGGCCGCCGCGCCCGGCGCCGCCGCGGTCGCCGCCGCGGCCATCAGCAGACCCGCAATGCGGGGAAGGTAAGTCATGCCGTGCATACCCCTCGAATCGGCGCGCCGGCCCGCGGCGGGCAGCGCCGGCAGCGACTAGGCGGTCACCACCGCTTCGTCGGTGCGTGTCTCCCCTCTGGTGTCGACCCAGGTGATCTGGATCCGGTCGCCGGCTCTGGCGCCGGTGAAGCTGAACTGCAGAACCGGGTTCTTCGACACCGCGGGGCCCCACTGCGCCGAAAACACCGGCCGGCCGTTGAGGTTCGCCGTGACGCGGTAGATGAAATGGGCCGGGACGAGCTTGCCCGCCGCATCCTTGCGCAGCCCGGTCTCCATCTCGTGGCTCATCAGCACCCGCACGACGCAGTGACCGTCTTCGATCTTCGCTCGAATGCGCATCGGATCGGCCATGCCCGCTCCTGCCTCAGCCGCCGCAGCCGCCGATGGTGACTTTGATCTCGTGCGTCGAAACGTAGAACCGGCCGTCGGCCTTCACGAGCGCGTAGACGCTGGATGATTCGTTGAGCTTGAAGTTGGTGCGGAACGACGGGTCGGTGCCCGGCAGCACCTCGAAGAGGGCCGCCATCGGATTGGGATTCTTCTCGATGATGACGGCCACCGATTCGGTCTTCGGAATGCGGCTGCTGATCGAAATCGGCACGACCTGCCCGTTCTCCGCGATGTCGGGGGTGTTGCCCCAGGACACGTCCTGCGTTTCCACGGGGGTCGTCCCGCCCAGCGCTTTGACGGCCTCGCGCAGGTTGCGGGCGGCGAACGGCCCGGTGGCCCAGTCCACGTCGGCCGCGGCGGCGGGTGACGCCAGCACGCCTCCGCCCAGCAGTGCCGCCCAGACCGCGGCTGCGCCGGTCCCCAGCGCGCGGTCCAGAACCGCTCTTCTCATCCTATCCATCTGATTATCCTAACGTACAACCGCGGCCGCTGCCGAGCGGACTCGGCCGGCACGCGGGCCGGGCGAGCACCGCCCGAGCCCGCGCGGTCGCATCAGTGGGTGGCGAATCCCGCCCGCGGGTTATAGCTCGCGGCCGCCGCCAGCTCCCGATACAGGTCCTGCTCGCGCTCCGTGGGGGATGCCGGAGTCACTACCGTCAGCGCGCAGAACAGATCGCCGCGCGTTCCGTCCCGCTTCGCCAGCCCCTGCCCCGCCAGTCTCAGCTTCTGGCCGGCCTGCGCACCCGGCTTGATCGTCAGGCGGACGGGTTTGTCCAGGGTCGGGACGTCGATCTTCGCACCCAGCACCGCTTCGGACGGCGTCAGCGGCAGAGTCATGGTGAGGTCATGCCCGGAGACCTCGTAGAGGGCGTGTGGTGCCAGGGAGATGTTCAGATACAGATTTCCGCGCGCGCCGCCCGCGTGCCCGGCAACGCCGCGGCCGGGAATGCGCAGGCGGTCGCCCTGCGTCACCCCGGACGGAATCTTGACCCTCAACTTGCTGCCCTCTTCCAGCGCCGCATGCGGCTCCACCGCCGTGAGCTGGAGCGGCAGCTCCGCGCCGCGGTGCGCCTGCTCCAGCGTGATGGTCACGCTGGCCTCGATGTCGCGGCCCGACATGGGGGCCTGGCGGCGTCCGCGCCGCGCGCCGCTGCGCCCGCCGAGCCGCTCGAACAGCTCGCCCAGATCCAGGCCGAACATGTCGCCGAGATCGGCTCCCTCGAACTGAGCGCTCCAGTCCGGCGCGGGCTCGAACTCCTCGCCCGGCCGGCGCATGCCGAGCTGGTCGTAGGCGCGGCGCTTCTCGGCATCGTGGAGCGTGTCGTACGCCTCGTTGACCTCCTTGAAGTGCGCTTCGGCGTCGGTCTCCTTGGAGACGTCGGGATGGTACTTGCGGGCGAGGCGGCGATAGGCCTTCTTGATGTCATCCTCGGAGGCGCTCCGATCGACACCCAGAATCGCGTAGTAATCCTTGTATTTCATCAGCTGACCTCGGCCGGCAATACCCGCAGAGCGCGCGGGCTCTCCTGGCGGCAGATTGGGATCCGGGCGCCGTATTGCAAGGGGCCGGGGCCGCCGTCATCGCTCCACCCGGAAACACGGCCGGGACGCCACGCCGGGCCGCCGGGCGCCGAATCGCAGGGTGCCGGATCGCCGGGCACGCCGAGGGGGCGTGCAGAGCGGCCAGGCGGCATCAGCAGCCGGGTGACCCCGGTTCCGCGCTGCACCGGCCCTTGAGGGTATTTCTCTCGCGTTCGTAACGGTCGAAGTCGGGCATGGCCGGCGGGGCAGCTTCGCGGCCAACCGTCTGGATGCTTTTCGATTCGCGGACGCCATCGTAGACGGCGCGATCGACTTGATCCGAACAGGCGCCGAGCAGCATCGCGGCGGCGAGCAGTACCCATCCGTGCCGGCCGATCGGCTGCGTTGCGGGGCTCATGATGTCTGTGCTCATCCGAAGGCTCATTCTAGTCCAGTCGAGCCCGTCCGCGTGCCGCCACCATGGGCCCCGGCGCCTGCATTGCCCGCTCCGGTCGGTTGCCGGATAATCTCGCGCGTGCCGAGACTGCGTTGCGGCGCTGACAGTGCCGGAATGGCGGAACCGGTAGACGCAGCGGACTCAAAAGAAACTGCGCTTAGAAGTGCACTGTCATAAGCTATTGATATTTTTGTTCTAATCTCGTCAATGCTTGCACGTTTTGCTTGCAAAGAATTGCAAAGATACGCGAATCAACCCTCCAACTTTTTGCGGATTAGCTGACTGCGCGATAACGTCGCGTAATCGAAGTCATCGGCCTCGGTGGCGTAACTGGTAGCCGCGATGGATTCAAAATCCATTGTCAGCAATGACGTGTCGGTTCGAGTCCGACCCGAGGCACTCGAAGTAATCATCGATCCGGCATGCGACGCATCTTCAGCGATTAGACGCAAACGCGCATGACCTCCACTGCGAATTCGCCAAATTTTTGCTTGAAGAGGCGGATCTGTTCTAGCTGATTCTCTGCCCATTTGGCTCGATCCCTTAGCGAAACGACTTGCTCGTGCTGATCAAGATCGCCGAGGGGTACGTTCAGCCAGAGGCTGTTCTGAATCAGGACGTTTGCGTCTTCAATGTCGCCTACGCGATAGTTTGCCGGCAATCCGGTTGCAATCGGGTCGTAGTTAGTAATTCGCTTTTGCAGCGAAGCGACAAGGTCGTCTGTGATTGCGGAGACTACTCTGTCGTGCATAGTTCTATCAGCCTGAACCATCTCCTTTGCGCCCAAGGGCGCACCCGCGGCAACTTCCTGGCTGGTCCGGCGATGACGCAAGGTGTCGAATCCATTGAAGACCCACCCTGCAAAGACTGGCTTGCCAAGCAGATCAAATTCGCCGTAGTGGGGATTCGATTCTTTGAATCGGCTCAGGCCAATGTTCCAGTCTGACACGAATCCCGGAACCATTTGTCCAATGAGCCCCACGCAGTACACACTGAAGTTGTCGGACGTGCAGGGAACGATGTAGTAATCCGACGAGTAAAAAGCGGCGCGTACCAGTGCACCAAACGACGGCGGCAAGTCGACGATTACGTAGTCGTAGTCGGTGTGGGTCCTTTCTGCTGCTTTCGATACGATCCGCTTCAATGAGACGTACCGCGATAGACCGCTCCCCATGAGGAGGTCGTTACCAACGTTGAGCGAATCCGCAAAGACGTTTAGCCAAAAATCGCCTGCAACAAGGTCAACATTGGGGTGTGTGAATTGCCCCTTATGTAGAAAGACTTCCTCGCCTCCCGTGTTTTGCAAGAACCGTTGCAAGAACGAGCGAATCGTGGTGCCGTACGGGACGTTTTGGGTTGGAAGGGTCTTGACGAAATTTGATTCACCGAGCATTGCGAGTGACACGTTGCACTGTGGGTCAAAGTCGATAAGCAATACACGCTTGTTAAGCTTACCGAGCGCGTGTGCGAGGTTCCAGCAAATCGTGGACTTTCCGACGCCGCCCTTGTTGTTGAAAACAGAGATGATGTTCGCCATTAAAGCGTCCCTTTCGGTGCGATTCCGATAAGTCGATGTGGCGAGAGCGGCAGTGGAGCACTCGGGTTTTCGCGCCGCAACTCGTTCTAATGCTGCCGGCTATTGCTCCAGGTACCGAACGGCTGCGTCGACCCAAGCCTCTTTTTTGATGCGGCACTCCCAAATGACCATCACTCTCCAGCCGTAGCGTCGCAGCTTGGCGATATTGCGCTTGTCGCGGCCTCTGTTGGCCTCTATCTTTGCCGACCAGAATTCAACGTTCGTCTTCGGCTGCGATCGGCCGAACTTACAGTTGTGGCCATGCCAAAAACATCCGTTGACCAAAATTACTTTGCCACGCGATGGAAATACGATGTCCGGCGTCCCAGGGAGATCTTCGCGGTGCAACCGATACCGATAGCCCAACTTGTGGAGTGTCGATCGCACCGCTAGTTCTGGCTTGGTGTCGCGTCCCTTGACCTGCGACATATGCCAGCTGCGATGGGCATCAGTCATTAGATGTCGATGATCGTATCAGCCCGTGCTAGGCGCTGAAGAATCGCCTTCTCACATATCGTTGCGAACAATATATCACAAGAACGTGTTACCTTTCCGACATATATACTACCCATGGCCACTGTACGCTTTATATATGATATATTCTCCTTCGTCGCATATATTTACGCTGATCGGGTCATATTCGAAGGATGCCGCAATGCGTGACAAGCAGGCAAAATTTATGGAGCTTGCCGAGAATCGTGTAAATCGGGCGCTAAACGATATTCGCCTGATCGGAAATCTAGCCAACCGGAACAACTATGACTACTCGGAAGAACAGGCGCAAAAAATCCTCGCCGTCCTCGAAGGGGAGATCAAGTCCCTCAAGTCAAAATTCCAAGCCGAAATCCAGAAGCGGCGCGAATTCAAGTTCTAGCGTAGACGGACGCTGGGTGTTCGAGCCGAATCCCCCAATGGGGGGGCCTACAGGGGAGGCCTACGTCAGCACCCTGAATGCTACGGGCCTCTCACGGGAGGAGACGCTGGCGCGGGAGTCCATTCAGAACTCTTCGGACGCGATTGCCGACGATCAGCAGAAAGTCACCATCCACTTCCGCAAGAAGGTTCTAAAGGGGACGAAGGCCGTAGCTCTCCTTGATGCCCTTGGGCTGAACAGCCTGCGCGAAAGACGAGATCATCTGGGGCTGGCACAAGGCAGCATATTCGATGCCGCTCCCGGTCCCGGGAGTGAATTGGCGGTTCTATACGTCGAAGATTTCGGTACGGTCGGTCTGACCGGCGAGCCTCACGACCCGGCTTCAAACTTCTATCGCCTGCTCTTGTCCCTCGGTGATAGCGCTAAGTCTCGCGAAGAGGATGGCTCAGGAGGATCATACGGCTTCGGCAAGGCTGCCTATTTCCTCAACTCCCGGATCAGGACGATATTCGCGTATTCGGCCTTTAAAGACGCGACAGGCGACTCCCTTGAGTCACGCCTATTTGGCTGCGGGTTCTTCAATCGCCATAGCTGGCAAGACACGAGCTATACAGGGCGCGCATGGTTTGGCGCGTACAACCGTCCGACTGCCTCCTACCCGGTGGTCGACCCGATCCGCAATTCCCACGCCCTCGATTTCGCTAAGACCCTTGGCTTCAAGCCCAGACTCACGCCAGAAGACCAAGGTACCTCGATTATGATCGTCGATACCGATCTCGCTATTCAAACGCTCCTAGATAGCATCGAAACATGGTGGTGGCCCAAGCTAATCGAGAACCAGATCGATATCCTCATTCTCGACGAAGAAAAGGGAGAAGAACACCATCCCCGACCCCGAAGCAGCCGCCGCGCGGATCTGAAGCCTTTCATCGATGCTTATCAAGTCGCCGTGCGCAGCGTTGAACCAATCCGCCCACACCAAAAGCTGGAAGAGTTCAATCGATTGGAAAACCTTGAGGCCGGCAGCTTGGGGCTTGTAATGCTCACGCCTGAACAGGAGACTATCGTTTCCGACCATCAAAAGAATTGCGTCGCTTTGATAAGACTACCAAGAATGGTAATCCAGTATCTTCCAGTTTCCAGTACAACACCTACCATCGTAGGAAGCTTCATCGGACATGCCGACATCGAGAAATACCTGAAATTGTCCGAGCCGCCCGCACACAATCTTTGGGATCCGAACGCCGAGCGATTGGAAATTGACCGTCGCATCGGCGCCCGACTCGTAAAATCGGTCCTGGATCGAATAAAGCGCAAGTCAAGAGAATTCCAGAATTCCGCCATACCTCCGACGCCACCCAGACAAAACCGATTGCAACGCCTTGAACGGGCACTGGGCAAATACTTCATGACGAAGGGACACGCCGGCGACAAACCGGACACCGGCGCCGCACCTATACACCTCGGGTACCTCGTCGAGCCAAACGCAACGCCCGCTGGAGATGGATCGCTAGAAATGAAATGCAGATTCGAAATCAAGCTCAAGGACGACGCACCTGAGAGTCTTCGGCTCCGCGTAAAGATGAATTGCAACATCTTGGAAGACGAAACGCATAAAGGTGACGATCTTCCCTTCGAAATCACAGTCGGCGGTGTTGACGCCACCCCCGCTCCCACCGACGCTCACACGCTGGACTTCGAGCTTTCCAAATCTCAAAAGGCGCGGTTCTCAATCAAGTCGTCCCCCTACGATTCGGCGCTGTCCGTTAGCTTCGGACAAGAGGTCTCACAAACATGACAACCGTGCAATCTTCCGACTGGCGCCGGTCCGAGCCTCGAACAGTTCGCCCGTTCCTTGCCGCAAAGAAGGTCGAACATATACTGAATGAATCCGCTTTGCGCTTGAAGCCAGGCGAACCATTTGAGCGTAGCGAATCAATCCATGTACCCGCAAGCGAAGTCGGACGTCTTGAGCCCACCATAAGGCTCGCTATTGATCCAGCGGAATTGGCCCTCATAGATGACGATGACAAGAACACCATGAAGTGTCTGGTCTTCATCGAGAGCTCCTTCGTCAAGCGTACGGAACTAGTCCAACAGATCGATCTTGACCTGCGCGAACCAATCGACGTAGAGATTCCTGTCGACCTCGCAAGAAGAATCCGCTTTGGTAGCTCTTCAAAAGTAACGATAGCTCTGTGCTTAATGAAGGAACGGGATAAGACGGCAGGAAAGCTTTTTCATAAGGGGCACTGGCTAGCAAAAAAGACATTTGAGGTGACCGTAGAAAAGGAATCGGCGGCCTTCAAGATTGAACCGCTGGATGACCTGGTCCGACATCAGTTCGGGTTGCCCGAGGGGACGCTCTACTTCATAAACTACCTTGGCGGTTTCAATGAACCGATGGAGCCCGATTCGCCGCCAGCGAGAGTTTACGTCGCAAAGGAGGTCATTGATCGACTGTCACTTGCTACGCAACAAAAGACCGCCTCCGTAGTCGAGTCCTTTCTCGCGGCCGAGATCACCTGCTTTCTCGTGTCCAAGGCTTTTGCCGATTTCGGTCCTGATGAGGAAGTGGCGCAAGGTAGTCCGCTCGCGAGCCTCGTGAAGCAATTACAAGAATCGTTCTCCGTGGATACAGGCACAATCCGTCGCTGGTCGACCGAAAACAACGGCCTAACGCTTCGGGCATTCCTACACGCCGACAACCAATCGGTTCGAAGCATTTTAATGGGCTAATGACATGACCTATCCAACGATCTCCGCCAAATTGGCCGAAAAGTATCTCGATTCCCTAAAAGCCGGTCATGAGCCCGCACTAGACCAGTTCATCGTATATCGCGAATCAATCGATTCATTTGGCGAGCAGGATGCCGTTCAACTCCATCAATCGGTCGAGCAAGTTCGCAGTCGATATCCCGAGATAATTGCTCCGAAATCTCGTCACGCCAGTCAATTCGAGATGGAGGCGACTCCGCTGATTCACGCTGCGCTAGGACAAGGGCGGCCGGCGGAATATTGTGCCGATCCCGAATTCTGGACTTGGCTTGCAATCGCGCATTTTCTCGATGTAACAAAATGGCGATACGGCGAAGATCTGAAGAGCGCCAACCTTGGAATAGGCGCCCCCGCCGAAAATTTCATTTACCGATTATGGCTTCGCGGGGAAGTCGTGCTTCAACCCGACAGCGACGATCCCTATGAACTTGCGAAACGTGGACCGTCGATCGACTTCTGGCGCAGCCACATTTTTCGAATCACGTACTCTAATTGGAGGCCATTCGCGCGAGCCTTGGTACGGTTTCAATATCCGACTCTTGATGGCGAAGCTCGCCTCGAGCGGAACGCGATCCGAGCTCTCGCAAAGCGTCTTACGCAAATCAAGAGCAATCAGATTTTTGCGTGTCTCAACGATGCTGAAGCATCATCCCTCATCGAGAATGAGGCACAATCGCTCCCTTCTTGAGGTTGAGGGCCGAGAATGGTAGTAGTTGAAGATTACTCTCGACGAAGTGGCAAAATCGTTCGGTCAATAGCTACGCCAGCGTTTTCTTCCGGATCAATCGTCGACGATAGAGCTAACCGGGGCCTAGAACCTGCGGCCGCGTGGTGGCAGTCCTTCTTGCGGGGCGCCTCTGTCCAAGCTCTATCAAGTGAACCCGCCCCACTTCGTATCGTTGACGCGTTCTCGGGCTGCGGGGGCCTATCCCTGGGCGTAGCCCTATCTGCGATAACGGCTGGGTTTCGTCCTACTATCAATGCAAACATTGACATGGATCCTGTTGCGCTTGCGACCTATGCCCAAAACTTCTACCCCGATGCAAGCCTACATGAGAACGTCGATGCCCTTGTTGACTTTCATGTTCTGGGTTCCCAGAGCGCGTCGCGCTTTGCTTATGAGCCGGAAGTAACGGATTCTCGGCTTTTCCAGTACGTCGACTCTACGGATGTGTTCCTGGCCGGCCCTCCGTGCGAAGGGCATTCGAACTTCAACAACAAGACACGCCGCGATGATCCGAGAAACCGGCTCTTTCTCTCGGCTATCGCGCTGGGAGTTGCGCTTCGAGCCCGAGCCCTCATTGTCGAAAACGTTCCCGATGTCGTAAGCTCAAAAGGTAGCGTAGTGGAGGCTGCCAAGTCCTTGTTATCTAATTGCGGCTATACGTTTCTATCGTCGGATGTGCTTGCCGCACACGAGTTGGGGGGGGCGCAGACGCGGCGGCGCTTCTTCTTGATCGCAACCAAGGCTACCGAGGGGATCCCGCTATCCACCTTCAAGGTAGCGCTCCGCAAGCCGCCCTATTCCGTTAGGTGGGCGGTTTCTGACTTGCTGAACTTACGTGCCACGGTCGAAGGGTTTGACGAATCGCCGACTCTCTCGATCGAGAATCAAAAGCGGATCGAGTGGCTTTTCGATAATGACGCCTACAACCTTGCCAACAGCGAGCGACCTGACTGCCACAAGAACGGGCATACCTACCCGTCTGTGTATGGACGACTCTGGTGGGAGAAGCCGTCTCAAACAATTACAACGGGATTCATGACGCCGGGGCGCGGCCGTTTCATTCATCCCCTCCGTCCGCGGGTCATTACCCCGCATGAGGCCGCCAGACTGCAGGGATTCCCAGATTCCTACCGCTTCTTGACTGGGGACGCTGCGATGACAAAGCATCAGCTAGGAAAGCTCATCGGTGACGCCGTGCCGCCAGTACTAGGATTCGTTGCTGGCCTCGCCGCGATATCCAACATGGCACGGGCCTAAGGGTCGTGGTTGCCGGGTACCGCGCAGGTCATCGCACAGTTGTATCCGTCCCTCCAGTTATCTTCCGCGACAAATATTCCCCTTTTTTGTGGACGCGCTTTCTTATCGCCGTTTCGCGTGAATCTCTCTCGACGTCACAGTCCTCAGTGATATGGCTTAATGGTCCCCGGCGCTGTTGACCGATTGTGTTGCAGCAGGTTTCGCTTGGCCTTCTGCAATTCCAACCGATTTCCGGCAACCTCTACCTCCGCTTTCAGTTGTCTCGCTCTGTCTTTGGCGGCCTTTGCACTCGCCTTCATCCTCTTCAATCGCTGTTCAGCCGCGATGCTCGCTTCTATTTCCTCTAATCGCATGTTTGTCCTCCTTTTGTTATTGATATTTACCGGGGAGGTGTGAGAGCAAACTCTCCCTGAACGACCAAGCCGCCCATTCAAATCTTCAACGTCGCCTTGATTCTCTCCCACTCTGCAGACAGCGAGGGGTTCAGCTCCTCGAATATCTTCGATGACGAGGTGATGGCTGCGTTCGCCTTCGCGCTCTCGTACATGGAGACTGCTTCTAGAGTGAGTGCATTGAACTGCGCAACAGCCGGTCGTGACTGGAACAACTTGTACACGTCGTCAAAGGTCTTTTCGTACCGCATCCGCAGCCACTCCAGTCGTAACCAGCCTGAGAGAATCTGCTCGCTGAAGACCGCTTGCGAGGCGGCTACTACCCAACCAAGGTCCGTTCGCCGATAGTGCAGCAAGGCCAGCCACACTAAAACGTAAATCGCGATCTTCGTTCGCTCCTGCTTCGCCATCCGCAGTGCAATTGTCTTACTGAACAGCGCGTTCTCCAACACTTGCGCGGCCATCCGCTTGATTGGATCTCTGAAGTCGTTGTTGTAGTAGCCGTCGGTACGCTGATGAATAAGACTCACGCCGCAGGCGCTGCTGAAAAAGTCCTGACGACGCTTGTCCTGCGCCCGCGGAGTGAGGTACAACCGCAACGTCAAGCCAACAGCGAACATTGCAATCACGGCGACGCCGAAGGCGATCATTATCACCTCGTAAAAGACCGGCTGCGTTCTGCCGTCGACCAAGAGCGATGCGAATGAAAGCAGCGCACTGATGTAAAACAGCCAACTCGAGGCCAGCTCGGTTTGCTCTACGGCGTCGTAGTAGCGCTTACGAATCGGGTCAGATCGAGACATCGCTTATCCGTACGCAGGGAATTTGTCGCCAAAGATCTGCCGCCAGATTTCAATCGCACCCTCGTGATCAGCGTTGGTATCGTACGCCCTTGCCCACGCATCCCTGCTCTTCGTTATCGCAGTGTCGAACCGTTTCAACACCTCTTGGCGATCCGACCAAGAAAGGTAGTCGTCAGCGTTTCCAGTGTCGTACCAAAGGTGCTGCTCAAGCAGCTTTCGTGCGTTCTCGAAGAACTGAAACACTTGCCAAGCGGTATCAGACAAGTCGCCGCTGAATACGTTGATCGCCAGAACCTCGATGTGATAGCTGGCCAAGTAATCGCTGTGAATGCGGCTCCAGTGCTTGATCATCTTGATGATCCGCCTAAAGTTTGAGCCACAGTCGGATGACTTGGACTCGATCTTTGCCGCAAGCGCCTTAGGCCTCGATTTGACCCATGTACCCGTATTCGAGTCTGGCACGTTGTAGCAGGAGACGGACCCGTCGTCGTTTACCGTTCTGCTGACCGGCACGATGTCGACGTCTGGCCAAGTATTGTAGGATAGGGTGACAGCTTGCCCATTCTTGCGAACCCCCGTGCGGTACTCGGCCAGCACGTCGCGAACGCTCTGAAGCACCTGACTGGGTGTTTTGTCCTTTATATGTCTGCCATAGTGCAATGCGACCATCACATCAAGGTCCGCATGCTCCTTCAAGGCAGTGTACTTCGGGATAGAACCAGTGCTAAACGCCTCAACAATCTCGAAGGACTTTTCGAGAGTTTTGACGATGTCATCGCGACGGCGTTTCGCAGTCTCGCGGTGATCCCCGCCAAGGTTTATGTTCTCGAAGAACTTGTCGAACGAGACGGCAACGGTATAGGGCATGGCCGACCAACGCAGCGTTTCAAAGAATGCACTCGCCGAACCGGTGCTTTGTATAGCACTGACGAATAGGCACCCACGGCGGACAAACTGATGAAGAGTTTTCCCAATCAGCGCCGTAAATTACCAGATTCTCAAAATCCCTCATGTGCGTTGAATGCGCTCAGGCGGATTTGCGTTCTGCAATGGATGGGCCGGCGAGCAGCCCAATCGTCAAGATTCCTTTCTTTCCCGAACTACCGAACGCGGATTACTTCTTCTTCCCAAACCCCGCCCGCAATGAGCCGCTGACTTGCTCGATCTGAGCATCGAGTTCACCGGCTTGTACCGCTTCCTTGACGGTCTCCAGCGCAGCAATCAGGTCGCCCATGGTGCCAACCTCAATAGCGTTCTTGCCCTTTGCTAATTCTATCGGCTTCGCGCCATATCGAATCGCAAGCATGATCTTGCCGCTTGCAGCGTTCCACCACCACTGCTTGACGCGCGCGGCGACCTCGACCTGCCTGCGCTCGCCGCTTTCTGCATCCTGCACGAACTTGACGCGCTTTGCAGCGTAGGTGCTCCCTTCAGTCGCTGCCTTTGCGCTGGCGATCTGGTCCAGCAGTTTTCCAGTCAGCTTCGCTCTACGTAAAACGATCGGCGACTTGGGCTCTGCGTGGGCCCCTACAAGCGTAACCGTCCGCCCAAGGCCCTTCTTTCCGATCGAGGAGTAAGCCGCCAGGATTGAGGGCTTGTGGATGCCGGGCTGAGGTGTCCACCTATTTTATAG
>Ga0209698_10005664_pt1 | contig 13457 bp, 10 predicted proteins | sample LitLauG_LLR_2012_FD_187203 | JGI IMG/M metagenome (GOLD analysis project Ga0209698, IMG submission 187203) | Freshwater sediment microbial communities from Pennsylvania, USA - Little Laurel Run_MetaG_LLR_2012 (SPAdes) (version 2) | ecosystem: Environmental > Aquatic > Freshwater > Creek >... | reverse complement strand
GGAGCCGATCGGCGGCGGCGGGGGTGAAGGCGGGGGCCACCAGTCGCCGGAGTCGGGCGTGATCGTCGCCCTCCATCGAGAGGATGGACTGGCGGCGCTCGTTCTCCGGGCCGTCGGGCTCCAGGCCGTTCATCTGGCGCAGCAGGGAGAGAGCATTGTGGAACCGCTTGTCCCGCAGGAGAGAGACACAGTCCTCCTGGCGGCTGAGCGAGAACCCCAGCGGGCTGCGGGCCAGCCAGTGGTGGCGGCGGGCCTCGGCGATGGCCGCCAATGCGTCGTCGCGCCCCATGCCGACGGTGTCGACGTCGGGGAGGTCGAGCTCATACACGGACGTCACCATCGGGCACACTCCCGTCGAGGAAGGAACCCGGCCAAGTTATCCCGGGTTGTCACAGGCCGGGGTCACTAGGGTGCCGGGCATGGACGCACTCGAAGCCGCAACCGCCCTCGGACCCACGCTCGGCACGGTAGGCGCCGCCTTCTACTTCTCACCGCAGGCCTCGGCCCGGGCCTCGGGCATCGGTCTCGACGTGGTGAGCCTGTACGCGGCCGGACGGGGCAGTGTGCTCGGCGACCGTTCCCCGGCCGAGGTCGACGACGCCTTCTTCTTCTTCAAGTCAGGCCTGATCGGCGGGGTCGTCGAGGCCGCCCGGGCGTCCACGGACCCGTCGGCCATCCTCGACGCCCATGTCGGCTCCGCCGTCGACTTCGCACTTGCCACGTTCGCGGAAGTCGACCCCGCGGTGCTCGTCGGCTTCGACGACGCCGCGTCACGGGTGGTCGCCGATCTCCCGACGGGCCGGTGGCCACTGGTGGACGGCTACCGGTCCGTGCCGGTCCCGGACGACCAGGTGGCGAGCGCCTTCTGGCATGCGGTGATCCTCCGCGAGCTGCGGGGCGGGGTGCACCGCGAGGAGGTCGAGGCCGTCGGACTGACCGACGCAGTCGCCTGCCAATTCGACCGGGGAGACGACTACTACCGCCTCCACGGGTACGGCGACGCGGACATGGTGCCCGAGACGCCGGAGATCCTGGCCGCCCGGGCATCCGCCGAGGAGGCGACCGATCGGCGCATGGCCGAGTTGCTGGCGGTGCTGGACGAGGACCGGCTGGCGGCACTGGTGGCCGGAGCCGAGGCGATGATCGATGCCGGGGCCACGGTCGTCCTGCCGTCGCTCTGAGGCCGGTCAACTCGGCCCGGACGTCCCCCTGTCGGCGAGGGCGGGGAAGGCGACGAGCCGGTCGGCGGTGGGCACGGCCTCGCCCGCCCAGCGGTAGGCGACGAGCGCACCTCCGGGCCGCACCGCGCTGTAGTCGACGCACACCGCCCGCGATGCCGCCGGCCGGAGGGCCCCGCGGAACCAGTAGTGGCCGAAGAACACCGGGACGGGATCCGTGTAGCGGAACTCGCCGGCATGTGCGGTGGCCACGTCGGGTAGGCCGGGGTGCGGTTCCCCGTCCAGGGTCCTCGACCCTCCGGGGATGATGGCCACGTCGCGTAGCGAGGTGGCGGTGTCGTCCCACCACCTGATCCGGGCCGCCCATCGGGGCGCGTCCTCGGGATCGAGGAACGCCAGCCGTTCGGGCAGCCGGACTTCGGGACCCTTGAGGACCACCTCGACGGCGTCGAAGGCCTCCGAGTACCGGGTGCTGGCCTCGACCATGAACTCGTCGGTCAGCGGCGTCCCCGGCGGCACCCACTTGTCGAGGACGGCCAACGAGGCGGGGTGCCAGCAGGCGTGGGCGATGCGCAGTCCGCCGAGGTCGAGGTAGAGGGGGAGGGTGCGGAACCACTGGACGGTGGAGGCGTGGAGCGCCGACCCCTCGCCGACCTGGGTCAGGAAGGCGGCGTGGTGGCGACGGTTGTGGGCCCCCCGCCGACCGAGGTGGGCGCGCAGGTACTCGCCGGGCTCGTCGGGGTGCGGCGTCACCCAGGCGATGGCGTTGAACTCGTGGTTACCCATGACCACCCGGGCCGACCCGGCGGCGTCCATGGCCCGGACCAGTTCGAGCACCCGGACCTGGTCGGGGCCTCGGTCGATCAGATCACCCACGAAGATGGCTTGGTGGCCGTCCAGCCGGTAGGCGCCGTCGACCTCGGTGTAACCGAGCGTCCGCAGCAGCCCTTCGAGCTTCTCGGCGGTCCCGTGGACGTCGCCGATGACGTCGTAGGCGGTCATTCCTGGGGCCTCCCCTCGTGGTCGGTGGTCGGATGGCGGGCGCGTCGGTCCCGCGGTGGCGACGGGACGGATCGGGACGTGCAGGCGGCCCTCCGGCGAGGCCCCGATACCGCATTCAGTGTACGGGCGGACATCGGACAGCCATACCGCACGGGGCCGGATTTGCGCTCAGTCCTCCATCAGGTGGAATGCGTGCCGACGGCCGTGTTCGGCGGCGAGGGCGATCCACAGCTTGAAGACACCGTCGATCAGTTCCTCCTGGTCGGCGCCCACGTAGACCGGGTGGAGTCCCACTCCCGCCACCACTGCCTCGACGGTGGACCGGTCGTCGGCCGGTGCCGAGAAGTACAGGTCGGCGACCCCGTCGGCAAAGCGCGGCTGGGCCATGACCTCTCCGCTCAGGGTATTGAAGGCCCGGGCGTAGCGGACGTCGGCGGGGAGTTCGTCCCGGCAGTTGGCGGCGGCCGCGCCCATGCGGTTGGTGGCGTCGATGACCAGCTGACCCGAGAGCAGACCACCGTGCTCGGCCACGAGTGCGCCCACCGCAGACGCGGGCACGGCCAGGACGACGACATCGGCCCCGGCCAGGGACTCGGGGATCGGGACGATCGTGGCGTCGGTCGCGTCGGCCACCGTGTCGTCACCCGGATGCCGGGATCCGAAGCGGACGACGTGACCGGCGCGGGCCAGGGCCGTGCCGAGGATCCCCCCGATGTACCCCGTGCCGATGACGGCGATCTCCATGGTGACGCTCCTCTCCTCGATCCGACTCTACGGAGGACCGCGCCGGCGTCCGGCCCAACGTCAGCGGATGAGACCGAGGCCCATCTGGCAGTGCGGGCCGCCCCAGTGCTCGACGATCTTGCCGTCGCGCATCCGCAGGATGGCGGTGCCGTTGATGACCACCGGCTCACCCGAGGCGGGGACGTCGTAGAAGGGGGCCCCTGTATGGGTGCCCTCGACCGTCCAGTTGGAGACGACCAGGTCGCCCTGCTCGATCAGCAGGTTGACGGTGAAGACCATGTCCGGAAAGGCCGCCCGGGCACTCTCCCACCACTGCTGTTCCTCGCCCCGCACGTCGGTGCCGACCTTGTCCGGGCTGACGCGGGTGGTGACGTGGCTGTGGAACTCCGGCGCCCAGAAGGCGAAGACCGCCTCGCTGTCGCCCCGCTCCATGGCCGAGCTGTACTCCGCCAGGGTCCTCAGATTGTCCGACACGGTGGCTCCCTCCTCGAAGCAGTTCCCGCACCCTACCCACGCCCGGGCATCCCGGCCCGGGCCCGACCGGGTGCGGGCGGGCCCGACGGCGGCAGGGTCAGGCCGGGACGCCTTCGATGAACTGGTCCGAGGTGGACAGCTCCTCGAACTCGTCGTTTACCAGGCGTTCGTGCTCGGCACGGTCGGCCACGGCCGACGAGCGTCGCCACCGCCCGACGAGCAGGAAGATCGTCGGGATGAAGGCCAGCTCACCGACCACACAGACCCACCACCAGCGCTGCCACTCCTTGGGTGCGGCCGCCCGGGCGGCCAGGACCTGGCGACCGTGGGCGGCGAGGAAGGCGCGGTCGGTGTCCGGGATGTGGGAGGCGGCGACCAGGTGGGCCGCCGCCTCGGCGAACGACTGTCCCGTGGCCCGGTGGATCTGGGTGATGGCCGCCACCTGGGCCGGCCGGTCCGACGGATCCGCCTGGAGTCGGGCCAGGGTGGCCGGCTGCACCGACTTCAAGGTGGCGATCTCGGGGCCGAAGCGGGCCTGCAGCGCCGATGCCTGGGGTCCGTAGTCGGCGACCGGGGTGGCGGAGGGGACCACGAAGGGGACGACCAGGAAGGCCGTGGCGGCCACCAGCCGCAGGGCCCAGCCCCAGATGGCCAGCCCGGTGGCCACCAGCGCCGGGTTCCGGCTCTCCAAGGTTTCGGTGTACGCGGCCATCCACGGGGCGTAGGCAACACCACGGGATGCCGACATCACCATGATCACCACCACGAACGTGCCGTAGGAGGTGTGCGGATGGGTGGCCAGCGAGGCGAAGACGAGGCCCGTGCCCACCGCCAGGACCGCGCCCAGGAGCATGAAGGGCTTGCGGACCTGGAGCTTGTCGGAGAGCACCCCGACGGCCACGACGGCCACGGCGTCGGCCGACCAGAACCAGTTGCCCAGCCCGTTCGCCTCGGACTGGCTGAATCCGAAGACCGAGACGAAGTAGATGACGAAGAACCCGACGGCCGACAGGTAGAGGAGCAGGAAGAGGCCGACACCGAGGGACGGAACCACGGTGTTCCACCCGATCATCTGGCGGAACGGACGCTTCAGGGCGTCCTCGACCTTGATGCCCCGGGCCCTGACCTCGGCCAGGACCCGCTCCCGGAGCGATGTCATCAACTGGTCGCGCAACGAAGGGGTCAGCTCGCGCAGGAAGAGGAGGGCGAGGACGAAGACGGCGAGCCCGACGCTCCCGGCCACTCTGAACTGGAACTGCCATGCGGGGTGCGTGTCCAGGGTCTGCGAGGCGACCAGGGACACCGTGAGGCTGCCGAGGACGGGGCCGAGGGTCCAGAAGCCCATGGCAGCGCCGCGCCGCTGCTGGGGGGAGAAGTCCCGCACGAGTGCCGGAGTGGCCACGAGGACCATCCCCTCGAAGAAGCCGACCACTGCCACCGCCGAGGCATAGGCCAGCTTGGTATGGGCGTTGGGGATGCCGAAGAGGGTCACGGTGCCGACGGCAAAGAGGCCGACGACCACCATGTTGGCCCGCCCGATCCGGTCGGCGACCGATGCGATCAGCGAGGCGACGGCGCCGGCCACGCTGCTCAACACCACCACTGTGAGGTAGAAGCGGAACGACATCTGGTAGTAGGCGAGGATGGACGTGGAGACGGAGCCCGCCACGTACTGCTGGTAGTACATCACGATGCTGGCCAGCACCACGAGGGCGAGCATCCGGTAGCGGACGCGGCTGGCCGGATAGTGCTGCAGCTCCCGGCGCCAGAGGCGACTGATCCCGGGATGGTCCGCCACGGCCGACGTGGCACCCGCCCCGGCGACGGTCACGAGAAGGCCGCGATGACGACGGACACCGAGTGGAGGAGGTCGGATCGGAGGTCATCCGGATCGCCGTGGCCGACCACCCAGTCGACGACGGCCCCGAGACCGAGGCGCGCCAGCGCGGTGGCCGCTGCACCCGGATCGGCGTCCCGCCGGAGTTCGCCCTCGGCGATCGCCTCGGAGAAGGCCCGCTCCAGTTCACCGCGCACCCGATGCAGCAGGAGGAACCGATCCGAGCCCTGTGAGCCCAGGACCCCGGAGGCCAGAAGGCCCCGGACCAGCTCGCGCTCGTGGTCGACGATCCCGGTGAACAGCTCGATGATGTCGGTCACCCGGAACAGACTGCGCGCCTCGAGCTCGGCCACGCCCGCGTCGAACCGGTGCACCCCTTCGACCATCAGGGCGGCGATCACGTCGTCCCGCCCCCCGACCAGTGCGTAGACGGTGGGCACGCTCACCATCGACTCGTCGGCCAGGGATCGCATGGTCAGGGCCTCGACACCGTCGCGACCGATCAGGTCATGGGCGGCCCGCAGGATCTGGAGCCGGCGGCGCTGCTTGTTGGTGGACCGGAGATCTTGCACGTGTGCATGTTATTGCACACGTGCAAGTACTGCCCTGTAGGTCCGTCGGGGGCAGATTCACCCGGAGGATCTTCTGGTCATCGGAGACTCCCGGCCGTATAATCACGTTGAGTAGCGCGACGGTCCCTCACGGTCACTCCGGGCCGGGGACCGCGGAGATGCACATGGGACCTTCGACAACGGTCCCGACCAACACTCGGCTCCCTGATCTGGCGGGCGGTCGATCCGTCGTCTTGGTCGTCGACCAACAGCAGTCGACACCACCTGAGGTGTTCTCCCGGGTGATCGGACAGGAGCCCGGTCGCCGCCTCGACCCGCTGTGGCCGGGCGGTGTCCCGCCCGAGGTGATCTCCGTCCGCGATCGCGACCATGCAGTGGACGTCTGGGACCGGGAGCTGGTGGCGGCTGTGATCCTGATCCCGCCGTCCGACGACCGCCAGCTGCGGGAGCGGACGCTCGACCTCCACCACCTGTCCGCACGGGCCCCGTTGATCGTCGTCCACGACGGGCCGGCCGAGGTGAAGGCCGACCTGGTGGAGTGGGGGGCGGACGATGCCGTCGAACGCGGGCTGCTCGACGTCGAACTCGTCCCCTCGCTCATGACCGAGCTGCACCGGCGTCGGCGGATCGCTCTCGAGCAGACGGTGTCGGCCCACGTGCTCATCGACGTCCTGTCGTTCGACTCGGGCTATGTCGTGCTCGACATGTCCGGACGGGTGGTGGAGAGCGCACTGCGGTCGGGCGAACCCTGGTTCGGCGGTCTGACCGGGTTGTCGGGGGTGGACCTCATCGCCCCTGGCGACGACGCCCGCCGGTTCGCGTCGGCACTCCGGCAGGCCCAGAGCGTCCCCTCGGTGGTCCGCACCGTCGAGGTCGAGGTCGTCTCGTCGACGCCGGACCGGCGGTGGCTGGAGATCTCGCTGGTCAACCTCGGCTCGGTGTCCGCCCTCGAGGGCGTGGTGGCCATGCACCGTGACGTCACCCCCGGCCATCGCCTCTCCGCCCCGAACGGCCGGGGCGGGGCCGACGAGTCCGTGCTGGACTGCCTGGCCGAAGGCGTGGTGGCGTTCGCTCCTGACGGCACGATCACCCATTGGAACGAGTCCGCCGCCCGGCTCCTCGGGACCCCAGTCGCTGATGCCGTCGGTGCCGACATCAATGCCCTCGTCCCCCACGTGGTGCCCCCGGGACCGGAGCCACCCGACTCGTGGAGTGACGAGGTCCTGGTCGTCCAGTCCGACGGCGAGCAGGTGCTCGAGCGCCATTTCACTCGGATGTGGGACCCCGGGCGGAAGCTCCGGGAGACCGTGCTGGTCGTGTCCTCGGCGATCGACGAGCACGCCGCCTCGGCGATCGCCCGGCGGTTCGCGGCAATCCTGGACTCGTCGTCCGAAGCCATCCTGTCGACGGCGTCGGATGGGGACATCACCACCTGGAATGTGGCGGCGGCCCGGATGTACGGCTACCGGGCCGAGGAAGCCGTCGGCCGGCACGTGAGCATGCTGGTGCCCGAAGAGCGGCGTCCCGAGCTCGCCACCATCCTCCGCCGGGTGGCGGCCGGTTCGGTGGTCGAACACCTCGAGACGGTGCGGCGCGGCAAGGACGGGACCGAGGCGATGGTCGTCCTCAGCCTGTCGCCGCTGTTCGATGCGGGAGGGGCGGCGGTCGGATCCATCACGGTGGCGCGTGACGTCGTCGAGCAACGGGTGGCGGAAGCCGATCGGGTGCTCGCCGAGACGCTGTTCGCCGGGACGTTCTGGCGGTCGACGTTCGGGATGGGCATGGCCGACCTGGTGGGTCGGCTGACCCACGTGAATCCGACGCTCTGCGAGCTGCTCGGTCGGCCGGCGCGCGACCTGATCGGACATCAGTTGACCGATTTCGCCCACGTGGAGGAGGCCTCGCCCGATGGTGACGGCATCCCGGTGCTGCGAGAGGGGACCGACTCCTATACCGACGAGCGCCGGTACTGCCGACCGGACGGGACCGTGATCTGGCTCCAGGCCAACGTCACGTTGAGCCGGGGGCCGCAAGCGGAAGCCCTCTACCTGATGCTCCAGGTGCTCGACATCACGTCACGCAAGCGCGTCGAGCTCGAACTGGAGCACCGCGCCCTCCACGACGATCTCACCGGCCTCCCGAACCGGGCACTGCTCAACGACCGGTTGGAACAGGCCCTGGCCGTGGCCCGGCGCACGGGCGGTGGCGTGGGCGTGGCCTTCCTCGACGTCGACGGGTTCAAGAACGTCAACGACGTGCTCGGGCACCGGGCGGGCGACAGCCTGCTCGTCGGTCTCGGCCAGCGCCTGAGCGCCGCAGTCCGGCCGGAGGACACGGTGGCACGGTTCGGGGGCGACGAATTCGTGATCCTGTGCACCGATGTGACCATCGAGGAGATGTCCGGGCTGGCCGAGCGGATCGGGAGCACCATGGTCGACCGATTCGACGTGGGCGGGCACGAGGTCGAGGTCCACGCCAGCCTCGGTATCACCGTCAGCGCCGCCCAGAGTTCGGTGCAGTCGATGCTGTCCGAAGCGGATGCCGCCATGTTCCGGGCCAAGGAGCTGGGCCGAAACCGGGTGGCCGTCTTCGACGACACGATCCGCGCCAGGGCGGCCGACTTCCTCGATGGCGAGCGGGCGCTCCGTCTGGCTATCGCCCGGCAGGACCTCGTGGCGTTCTACCAACCGGTCATGGACTTGGCGACCGACCGTCCGATCGGGGTCGAGGCGCTCGTCCGGTGGGTCCGCGAGGACGGGAGGGTGGTGCTGCCCGGCGAGTTCATCCCCCTGGCCGAGGAGTCGGGCCTCATCGTGCGGCTGGGCGAGCTGATGCTCCTCGAGGCCGCGCAGACGGTCTCGGCGTGGAATGCGGGCGTTTCCGGGGACGGTGGACTGTGGGTCGCCGTCAACCTCTCGGCGCGTCAATTCGCCGAGCCGACACTCGTCGACGCGGTCCGTCACGCGCTGGCGGCGACCGGGCTGGCTCCCGACAAACTCCATCTCGAGATGACCGAGACGGTGGTGATGCACGACGTGGAGGAGTCGATCGTCCGGCTCGACCAGATCCGGGCCCTGGGTGTCCATGTGTCGGTCGACGACTTCGGGACCGGGTACAGCTCGCTCGCCTATCTCAAGCAGCTTCCCGTGGACACGCTCAAGATCGACCGGCGATTCATCGATGGCGTGGCGTCCGATCCCGACGACCGGAGCATCGTCGAGGCGGTGATCAGCCTGGGCCAGGCGCTCGGGTTGATGTGCCTGGCCGAGGGCGTCGAGTCCGACGAGCAGCTCGAGGCGCTGGTGCAGCTGGGCTGCGAGTCTGGCCAGGGCTACCTGTGGGCGCATGCCATGGCCGAGGGCGACGCCCGGCGTTGGCTGTCGATGCGCGGCTGCCCCCGAGACGGACCCGAACCGCGGGGGACGGACGCGTAACAGAGTCGTAACAGGCCCTTCCGTCCCCGGTCCGCCGGTGCGACAGTGGATGCATGGGTTCGATCGTCGATCTCCAGGGGGTGCCGCGCAGCGGCGAGGGGACACGGCCGGCGGCCCCGGCCTCAGAGCACCGGACCGACTGGCTGTTGGCCGCCACGGCCGTGCTGGCGCCGGTGGCCTGCACCTTGCTCCTCGTCCCCTGGCGTCACCGTCTGGCGGCTGCAGACAGTGCGCTCATACTCGTGGTGGTCATCGTGGCCGTCGCCACGTCGGGACGCCGGTGGGCAGCCGCACTGTGCGCTCTCGCCGCAGCCCTTTCCTTCGACTTCTTCCTCACCCGCCCCTACCAGTCGTTCCGGATCACGCGGGGAGCCGACGTGGTCACCGAGGTGCTCCTCCTCGTGGTCGGGCTCGCCGTGGGCGACCTCGCCGCCCGCGGACGCCACCACCGGGCATCGGCCCGCACGCGGGAGGGTCACCTAGCCGTGCTCCATTCGGTGACCGAGCTGGCGGCCGGCGGCGGGGTCCCCGAGGACGTCGCACGGGAGGCGTCCGACGTATTGCGCCGCCTACTCACCCTGCGTAGCTGCACCTTCGCCACGGACGCCCCCGATATCGCGGCCCGGTTGCTCCCGGACGGCGAGATCCGGATCGGGGACGTGGTCTGGTCGACCGGCGATCTGGGCCTCCCGCACCGGGGCGTCGACCTCCCGGTCCGGGCCGGAGGTGCGGTGCTCGGCCATTTCATCCTGGAGCCGGTGCCGGGGGTCCCGGTGACCCGTGAGGTCCTGCAGGTCGCCGTGACGATCGCCGAGCAGGTGGGGGCCGCATTGGTGGCGGCCAACGAGCCCGCACCCTCACGTGGCTGAACGCCACCTGCCGTCGCGCCGGGCTTCACGCGATGGGCCCACGCCGGCAATCTTCCCGAAACGATCCCCGCGTACGGTCAGGATGGCGAGGAGCGTGGCGCCGGGCCTCCTCGGCCCGAGGAGACCGGCCAGGGGCGGGCCCGGCCGGTCCCCTCGGTGCACACGACGCAGGTGTTGCGGCACGGAAGGGCGAGTGACGGAGCGATGGCGAGGGACGGACACGACGACGGTACGAGGCCGATGGCCCTGTTCGTCGGCGACACCGACGCCCGCTCCGGGTCGGTCGTTCACGCGCCGGCGGCTCCGCACGTCATCGTGCTGTTCGGTGCCACCGGTGACCTGGCCAGGCGGAAGCTGCTGCCCGGGCTGTTCCATCTGTCGCGGGCGGGGATGCTGCCCGAGTGCCGGATCCTGGCCACCTCGCTCGAGTCGTTGGACGACGGGCAATATCGCGATCTCGCCCGCTCGGCCTGCGAGGAATTCGCCCGGGGCCGGGTCACCGAGGATCACTGGAGCGAGTTCCAGGGTCGAATCAGCTACGTGCCGGACGAGGTCGGGATCACGGAGTTGGCCGAGACGGTCGGGCGGTTGGAGTCGACGTTCGACACCGAGCCCCGCCGGCTCCACTACCTGAGCATCCCGCCCGACGCGGCCGACGCCGTGGTCCGCTCGCTCGGTGAAGCCGGGCTCAACGTGCGAGCCCGGATCATCATGGAGAAGCCCTTCGGGACCGACCTGCCCAGCGCCCGGCGACTCAATACGCTCGTCCGCGAAGCCTTCGACGACGACCAGGTCTTCCGCATCGACCACTTCCTGGGCAAGGAGGCGGCCCAGAACATCCTGGCCTTCCGGTTCGCCAACGGCCTGTTCGAGCCGATCTGGAATCGTCAGCACATCGACCACGTCCAGATCGACGTGCCCGAGACCCTGGGGGTCGAGGCGCGTGCGGGCTTCTACGAGCAGACGGGCGCCTTCCGGGACATGGTGGTGACCCACCTCCTCCAGGTGCTGGCCTTCGTGGCCATGGAGCCGCCGACCGCCCTCGAGCCGCGCTCGATCAACGAGGAGAAGAACAAGGTCTTCCGGTCGCTGCGGCCCATCGATCCCGGCAACGTGGTGCGCGGCCAGTACGAGGGGTACTCGCAGGCCGTCGGTGTCGCCGCCGATTCCGACACCGAGACCTTCATCGCCCTGCGGTGCGAGATCGACAACTGGCGCTGGGCGGGGGTCCCGTTCTTCCTCCGCACCGGAAAACACCTGGCCGAGGGGGCCCGGATCGTGTCGATCGCCTTCCGGGAGCCACCGAAGTCGATGTTCCCGGCCGGGTCGGGCGTCGGCAGCCAGGGCCCCGACCACCTGACCTTCGACCTGGCCGATGCGTCGAAGCTCTCCCTCTCCTTCTACGGGAAGCGGCCCGGCCCGGGCATGCGGCTCGACAAGCTGAGCCTCCAGTTCGCCCTTCACGAGACCGAGGAGTCCGACAACGTGCTCGAGGCCTACGAGCGCCTCATCCACGACTCGATGAGCGGCGACCAGACCCTGTTCACCAATGCCGAGGGGATCGAGCGGCTCTGGGAGGTCTCGCAACCCCTCCTGGACCACCCCCCGGAGGTGCAGCTCTACCGGGTGGGGTCGTGGGGTCCGTCGGCCATGCACGACCTGATCGCGCCCCGGTCCTGGCGCCTCCCCTTCGAGCGGGGATGGCGACAGAAACGGTGAGGGGACCGGGCCGGCACGACAGCCGGGCGGAGGGCGCCGGTGTCTGACGGGAGCTGGGGGATCGAGGGCCACATGATCGTGTGCGGCCTCCACGGCGTGGGATTCCGCACGGTCGAGCAACTGCACCAGAGCCGGGTGCGGGTGGTGGTGGTCGACGACGCCCCCGACCCGCGTCTGGCCCAGATCGTGGAGAGCTGGGGTGTCGAGCTCCTCGACGTCCTGCGCCGGGACCAGCGACCCGGGGTCGCCTGACCGACCCGGAGCCGGAATGGGCAAGTACCCGCACCACGACGTGTAACGCGGGGCCCCGACGTACGATGCAGGAGGTACGGGGCCTGGCGGGAGCACGTGCGCGGCACGGTGCCCCCGTGGGTGGCCCGCACAGCGAACAGGGGAAACCATGAACCGCAAGCTCGTGACCGCCGCCGTGGCCCTGGCCACGCTGTCCCTCGGACTCGTCGGGCTCGCCGGACCGGCCGCCGCCGCCCCGACCCCGGTCCTCCTGAACCTCGACCAGGGCACGGCCTTCTCGATCCTCGGCGCCTCGTGCGGCGGGATCCAGGAGCAGAGCTTCGCCACCGGGTTCGACCCGACGACCGGCTACCCGGTCGGCGTGGTGGACATGAGCACCTCGTGCAGCAGCGGCGGACGGGGCAGCCATCCCCACCTGTACACGGCGACCGCCGACGTCACCTGGGACTTCACCGCGTCCGTCGTGTCGGCGACGGCACCGGCCACCCGGACGGTCGACCCGGCGTTCAGCGCCACCGATGCCAACGGGAACCAGATCTACAACCAGGCGAACGCCGCCTACCTGCTGCTGGCCCCCGGATACACCCCGACGCCGCGGGTCACCGGCATCTCGGCGACGGTGGGCCCCGCCTCGGGCGGGACCTCGGTGGTGATCAGCGGCACCGGCTTCACCGGGGCCACCCAGGTCGACTTCGGCACCACGCCGGCGGCCAGCTTCTCCATCACCAACGACCACTCGATCACCGCGGTGGCCCCGGTCGCCCCCGCCGGCCAGGTCGATGTCACGGTGACCTCGGCGGGCGGGACCGACGCCACGGGCGCCTTCGACCTCTTCACCTTCGTGGCCGCCCCCGTCATCGCCTCGCTCAGCCCGAATTCGGGCCCGCTCCAGGGCGGCAACCAGGTCGTGATCAGCGGCACGGGCCTCGCCGCCGTCACCTCGGTCTACTTCGGCGGCATCTACGCCTTCGTCTCCTCGCAGAGCGACACCTCGATCACGGTGACCGCCCCGGCGGGCGAGGGGGTCGACAGCACAACGGTCACGGTCTCGTCCGTGGGCGGGACCGCGTCGGCGGGCTACACCTACACGGCCCCCGACCTGTGCGGCACCGGATGTGTGTTCACCAGCCCCAACACGGCATCGGCCACCACCGGCGTGCCGTTCTCCTTCACGGTGTCGGCCACCGGCGGGGTGATCCCGACCTTCAAAGAGGGGGGCAGGCTGCCGCACGGCGTGACCTTCGTGAACAACTATGACGGCACCGCCACGTTGTCGGGGACACCCGTCAACACTCCTCTCAGGTTGGCCGCCGGCACCTACCTGCTCAAGATCAAGGCCACCTTCGCCTACGGCACGGCGGTGAAGTACGTCAACC
>Ga0209698_10005662_pt1 | contig 13462 bp, 4 predicted proteins | sample LitLauG_LLR_2012_FD_187203 | JGI IMG/M metagenome (GOLD analysis project Ga0209698, IMG submission 187203) | Freshwater sediment microbial communities from Pennsylvania, USA - Little Laurel Run_MetaG_LLR_2012 (SPAdes) (version 2) | ecosystem: Environmental > Aquatic > Freshwater > Creek >... | reverse complement strand
GCAAAACTGCGCTCACCCTCACGTGGCTGCTCTACGGGCACACAGGCGCCGGCACGAACGCCAACACCTGGCGCGATCGCTGGGGACAGTTGATCGACAAAGCCGTCGGAACGGAAATCACATAGCCACTAGTCTCGGAAGGAGGATAGGATGCGTTTTCACAGACGCCAACTGCTGCGAACCCTCTCATTTGCTGTTGGGTCGAGCTTCATCTTGACTCGACCAGGCCTCGCGGCGCAGACGGGCACACAGTCGACCTCTTCTCCCGCGGCGGCGGGGGCAGTTGCTGAAAAGGGGGTCGCTACAGGAGCGGAGATGGAAAAGGTGACGGGAATCGGAGGGCTATTCTTCCGAGCGCACGATCCGAAAGGGTTGGCGAGTTGGTATCAGCAACACCTGGGAGTCTCGCTCACACCATCGAGTGAGGGCGACCCTGTTTGGGAGCAAGAGGCAGGCCCCACGTCTTTCACTCCTTTTCCTGAGACGACCAAATATTTTGGCGACGCCAACAAGGTCTGGATGGTGAACTTTCGAGTCCGGGATCTCGACAAAATGGCAGCCCAGCTACGAACCGCAGCGATAGAGGTTAACGTCGACCCGCAATCCTATCCCAACGTCGGACGGTTTGCCCGACTGCATGATCCCGAGGGAAATCCGATCGAATTGTGGCAACCTGCAGGGCCAAACGCTCCACGCTAGGTTAGTAAGCAGGTCAGGACTGTTCCCGGGTGACGAGCAGAAGGGGTAACTATTCGGATTTACCGGCAACAACGGAAAGGGTGGACCCCGCAGCAGTTCCCGCTGCGGGCTTCATCTCAAAGACTAGAGACCCGGAGGTCAGACAGTGAACAAGAACATCCTGTTGGTTGAGGACGATGTGGGGCTGCGGTCGGCGCTAAGTCTTCGCCTGAGCAGCGCCGGGTATCAAGTGGATACGGCACAGGATGGCGTCGAGGCTTTTGAGAAGGCCACTTCGCAGCCTTTCGACCTTATTATTCTCGACCTGTTGTTGCCGGCGCGCGGCGGACTCGATGTTTGCCGCGACCTCCGGCAGGCCGGGCTGGCGACTCCGATCCTGATGCTGACTTGCCTGCACCAAACAATAGACAAGGTAGTCGGGCTCAAAATCGGCGCCGATGACTACGTCACCAAACCTTTCAAGGCGGCCGAACTCATTGCCCGGGTTGAGGTATTGCTGCGGCACGTTCCAGTCCACTCCGGTTCCGGGGTGTTTCAATTCGGCCCGATCCGCGTGGATTTCCAGCGAAGAGAAGTCACGCGGGATCAAAAGCCGGTGACTCTGGCCGCGCGGGAATTTCAGCTGCTCCAATATCTCATCGAACGGACCGGGCGGGCGGTCCCGCGCGCAGAACTTCTGCGCTCCGTCTGGGGCTTCGAAGGTGCCTCGACGACCCGCACCGTCGACGCTCATGTAGCCGCCCTGCGCCACAAACTCGAAGCGAATCCCAGGCAGCCCGAACTGATTCTCACTGTCGCTAAAGTCGGGTACAAGTTCGTGGGATCAAGAACGATCTAGTCCGGCCGATTCACCAACAATCTCGCTCCTTATTTCCCCCCGCTTTGTCCACCGAGTGCAAGGCCTCGTCGTCGACGGGAGGCATGAAATGCTCTCACTCGGCGACGAACCATACAATGTAAACAATATGTGTTTTTTGTAAAGTATGTGAACTTTTTCCCTCTTTGCTAAACCTCAACAAGGTGGTTGGTGACTTCCTGTGATTATGCCCCAGACGGCAGTGGATCGAGTTGACCCCCTGCGCACCGCACGAGTCTGACTGGCTTTGCGTCTCAAGCAAAGTAGTAAGGCAGGTTGAGCGGTGGCGCAGGACATCGCATCGCGCACGTCGAGTAATTTCGTTGACTCCGGAAGGAGGCTGCACAGCCATGAGGAAGTCGTCCCAGGTTTGGATTCCCATACTTCTCGTTGCCTTCGCGACGGTAGCGGCGAGCGCGCAGTCGTTTCGCGTTCAGTGTCCCACGTCCACCATCACACACCCGTTGACCGGGACCAACTGCAGCACGAACCCCACCGGACCGGGGTGCAATAACACAGAACCTCAGTACAACGGACCGACTCAGTTTACCGCCCCGTCCCTCGGCGTCCCCGGAGGTACGAGTGGGGACTTTGTCACTCCCGTTGCGGGGACCGTGAACGGCGCCATCAAGTGCATGCAAATCTCGGGCGGTGACGGCTATTCGACGATGGGCGACGGCACGCAGATCTTCATGTTCGGGTTTGGACCACTCTCCGGCCTGGCGGACATTGCGGCCGGCCATCCCGGCACACAGTTCCCGTATGCCTTCAACGTACCCTATCCGGGCACGCTGACGCGCGGCGACCCGGCCACGACCGACGGCGCGATCAGTGGCGGCGCACCGGGTCTGGGAGGTAGCGCGACGCCACCGTTTACCTGGAACGGCGCGGTCGGCCTGACGCCTGACATTGCCTTTCTCGTGACGGTTGCGAATCTCATCGAGGGTCCGTTCCCGGCCACCACCCCGGCGACCACTGCCGGGAGCTGCCCCGCCCCAGGCGCGAACACGGTGACGGCTTGGACCGACGCTCCATTCAGTATCGCCGCTGGACAACCGGTTGTGATCACAGGCGCTACCGCTGAGGGAGGCACCGCGACCCCGGGCGGCTACATCGGCACCTGGACGGTTACCTGCGTAAGTAGCGGAACCGGCACCAGTCCTGATGGAGTTAGCGAATATGTGTTCCAGTACACAGCTACTGCCTCAGGGATCGCCTCGGATACCGGCAACGACTTGGCTGCCACCGCTTCTTCGCCGGCGGGCATCGATGGGCACGTGGATCCCCGCCCCATCATGGATGTGGGCGTGATGAACGCCAATATCCCGGCTCCACTGTTTGCGTTCGACGAGGACGACGAGTTCTTTCTTACCCTCACCAACGTGGGCATGATCATGCGCCCCGACCTGTTCGAGCAGCACACGGTCCACTTCCACGGCTACCCGAACGCTTCCCCTTTCTATGACGGTGTGCCGGACGCTTCCATCGCGATCAACATCGGCGCCAGCTTCACCTATTACTACCTCGCTCCGGACGCCGGGACTTACTTCTGGCACTGCCACATCACTCCGCCCGAGCACTTGCAGATGGGCATGGTGGGACAGCTTTACGTGCGGCCGCGGCAGGATCGCATTCCGACGGGCGCGAGCCTCGTTACGTATCTGGGATACCAGAACGGCATCTCCGAGCCGACAACCAATCCAGTTGTAGACGGGCGCACCGTCTGCAATCCCTCGAACGACATTCTGTGCAGCGCTACCATGCCGGCCTTCACCACCGGGGCCACCCGGCCCGCGGCCGGGACCCTCTGCAGCGGTGCGACTGTCGTGTCGGGAACAGAGGGGACGACGCCTCAATACGTCTACAACGACGGCGACGGCTCGAGCTGTTACGACGTCACGTACCCGATCCAAATGCACGGCTTTGACCCTAACTTCCACTTCGTTGGCATGACCTTCAACCCGGAACTGTTTGTGGACATGAAGGACAAGTACTTCCTGCTGAACGGGCGCAGCTATCCCGATACGGTGACGCCCGGCCCGCAAGCCACGATTTCCAGCGACGGCCAGATGCACTACTCCCAGCCGCTGCCAGCCATCATCAACATCCCGGCTGGCGGAAAAGCCTCTCTGCGCCTGGTCAACCTGTCGGTCGCGGAATACTTCACCTTGCAGAGCGTGGGCGTTCCGATGCATGAGGTCGGATTCAACGCCAAGCTGTTGCGCGACCAGGACGGAAACAACACCGAGTTCTACACCAACTCCATCACCCTGGGCGGCGGCGAATCGCTCGACGTGATTCTGGACGCCAGTGACGACGGCTGCAGCGCCTACCTCGGCACGGGCTGTGCCGCCAAGCTGTATACGCCGGGTAGCACTTTCTATATCTACTCCTCGAATCTCGACTACCTGTCGAATGACGCGGAGAACTTCGGCGGGATGATGACCGAGGTCCACATTTGCAACAGCGTATCCAGCGACACGTATGGAAACACCTGCAATTAGGAGAGCAGCAATGAGGCCGATGAACATGAAAAACGCGACATCAAAGACACTACTGTTCCTGGCGCTGATGATGGCGGCCGTAACGCTGTTGCTTACGCCGACGGTTTTCGCTGCGGCTCCTGGAATCACCAGCACGGCGGGTACGCTCGGGACCTTCAATTTGACGGTCCAGGACGGTTACCTGAATCAGCCGGACGGCGAGGCGGTTTACTCCTGGGGATATGGCTGTGTGTCCGGGTCGGCGCCGACCTTTAAGCCGACGGCTATCAGCACCGCCTTTTGCAACACCATGCAGGTTCCCGGTCCGACCATGATCGTCGGAGAAGGTTCGACGGTTATCATTACTCTGACCAATAATCTGCCCGCTGCCGCCGGCAACACCTCCATTCTGTTTCCCGGCTTCAGCGTGACCACCACAGGCGGCGTGACTGGGCTCCTGACGCAGGAAGCCGCTCCGGGCGCGTCGGTGACCTATAAGTTCACCGCGACCACGCCGGGGACGCACCCTTATTACAGCGGAACGCAGGGCGACCTCCAGGTCGAGATGGGCCTTTACGGCGCCATCATTGTGCTGCCGTCCACCCCGCCCACCGCCTGCGCCAGCCCGGTGACCAACCTGTTCGGAAAGTCCGATTACGGGACGGCCAACGGCGTCGCTGGATTTCCTGAGAGCGACTTCCGTCTGTCGACCGCGGCCTTCGATCACCCCAAGAGCTGCTACGACCGCGAATACCTGGTCCAGTGGGCCGAGATGGATACGCGAATTCACCGCCAGGCGCAGGCGCAAGTTCAGGCCACTTTGGCAAGTGGTGTGTGCGCGACAGCAGGGAACCCAGCCTGCAGTCTGAACGTTCAGACCGAGCCTTACCATCCCGCTTACTTCCTGATCAACGGCCGTTCCATGCCGGATCTGATGGATCCCAACTACGCGGGAGAGTACCCGCACCAGCCTTATAACGCCAATCCGCACCTGCATCCGGGTGAGAACATGTTGCTTCGCACCATCGGCCAGGGACGCTGGCAGCATCCCTTCCACGAGCATGCCAACCACGTACGCATTCTGGCTCGTGACGGCAACCTGGTTCTCAGCCCGACCAATCCGACGACGAGTCTTGCCGGCGTTCTGATGTTCGACACCGACACCACTCCAGGGGAGTCGTTCGATGGTATTTTCTACTTTACCGGCCGGGGATTGAACTGGGATCCCTACGGTCACCATCCAGCGACCAACCCGAGCACGCTCTCCTCTCCGTTTACGATTACCTCGATCAGCGAGACTGGAAACACGGTCACAGCCACAGTCAGCGGCGTGATCCCCTCTACTTTCGCCGCGAGTTCGATGGTAACCATTGCGGGTGCGCCGACTGGCTACAACGGGACGTTTGTGGCGGGTTCTGTCACTCCCGGCACCACAACGACCACGTTCACCTATACCGACTCGACGACACTTCTGACCTCGGGAGCGGGCGGGACGGCTACCGCCAACCTCGGCAGCGTTAACAATTCATTCGCGACCGACCCGCTGGCTTCGTTGCCTTGTACTCCGGATGCGAACGGGTACAACACAGGGAACACAACGGCCCTGAATTACTACGAGTGGTGCCAGGACCATAACAAGCCGGTGCAGGTGAATCCCTTCGGCGATGTGGCCTCAGGCGGCCCGGCTACTCTGCCTGATCCAAATGTCTTTACCAATGGCGCCTGGTACAGTGGCACGCCGTACTTGGGCCCCGATGCGACCCTGCGCGCGTCCCATGCCGCCTGCGACACCACCAACAACGCCAACTGCACTGACATGCAACCGGCGAACCTGCAGGTCAATCCCTCTAACGAGCGTGGCTGGGCCTTCATGTGGCACTCGCATAACGAGCGCGAGATCACGACCAACAACGTCTTCCCTGGCGGCATGCTGATGATGCTGCTGGTCGATTCACGAGAATTTGCGATTGACGAAACGAAGTAAGCGCAGGCGGTTTGCCTGCCAATCGAAGGCCATCAGTTTGAGCACCCCCAGGCCGGCGGATGGTGAACAGGAATTCAGGTATATGTTCAGGACCGACCGACAACGAGAGGCGAGAACCATGATCCGGATCAATGATTTCAAGTGCAAGGCTACATTGAAGGCCGCAGTTGTAATGGGCGTGTGCCTTCTCTTCGCGGCAGCGGCGGCGTTTGGCCAGATCAACTTGACGGCGGGGCCGGCCACTGTAACCCTGCCCGACGGAACCGTGGTGCCCATGTGGGGCTACAATTGCGGAGCCCTGGTGACAGGGTCGGCCGCGACCTGCGCGCCGTTGAGCGGAACCAATCCCGCCACGAACGCCGCAGCCGCCGGTGCACTCGGCGGAGTTTATCTTCTCAGCGGTGGATCGGGCTACTCCCCTACGACCTCCATAACCATCGGTCTCCCGACCGGCGCCATCCCCGGCGTGACGAACGTCCCGGCGACGGCGACCCCAGTGATTGTTGGCGGCGTGATTGTTGCCATCAATGTGACCAACCACGGAGCTGGCTACATCGCGGCTCCCCTGGTCACGATTGCTGATGGCGCTGGCACTGGCGCGGTCGCCGCGGCGAGTCCGGCATGGTCCCCGGTGTTGATTACGGTTCCGGCCGCCTCTGGCGGGGCGAGTTTGACCATCAACCTGACCAACAACCTGTCGTTCACCCCCACCACTGGCGCGGCAAACACCATTCCCACGTCCATCGTGATCGTCGGCCAGGTGGGCGGTGGTCTCGGCGCGGCACCGACCCGGACGCTGAGTCCGAGCCACGCCGAAGCGCAGGGATGCGCTTCGTGGTTTATCGCCTCCGGCGCCACGCCGCCGGGTACCCCATGCCTCGCCCCGCAAGCCGGTGCGTCAGGTACGCCCCCTGTCCAAGGAATGCGCGTGCAATCGATGGGCGCAGAAGTGGTGGCAGGCACACCTGGGACACTGACTTGGACAGCCCTTAAGCCGGGCACTTATCTCCTCGAGTCGGGCACGCATCCCTCGATTCAGGTTCCCATGGGCCTGATTGGCATGCTGGTGGTCACCACCCCGCCCGCAGGCGCTGTCCCGGGCACAGCCTATGCCGCGGCGTCCCCGACGAACCGCGCCGCGATTCCGGCGGTGTCGTACAACGCCGAAGTTCCTCTGGAATTCAGCGAAATCGACCCCGTGCAAAACAAAGAAGTCGACGTGGCTGTTCGTACGTCGGGTTTTAACGAGACGTTGGTGTGGTCCGGTATGCCCATCAACCCGAACACGGGTCTACCCGGCTGCGGCAACCCGTCGTCCAGCACTTATCACACGTGCTATCCGCCGGCGGTGAATTACACGCCGTTCTATTTCCTCATCAACGGGCTGGCGTTCGACAAAGCCAATCCGGCGCCTTCGCTATTCGCAGCTACGGCTGGTGTCATCACCAGCACCACCACCCCTGTCACGACTGGGATCACCGGCACCGTTCTTGTGCGCCTGGTGAATGCCGGTTTGCGCATGCACGTGCCTTCGATCGTTGGCTCGCTAACCACTGGGTTCAGCGGATCAGGTGCGGCCGCTACGGTGGGTGGATTCACGCTGATCGCCGAAGATGGCAACCCCTTGCCGAACTTGGCAGCTCCCCGCGTCCAGACCGACGTGTTCATGGCTGCAGGCAAGACCTACGATGTGATGGTCAATGTGCCCGCAACCCCGACCGGCGCTACTGCGCCTCCAGCCCTTCCGATCTTTGATCGCGAACTAGCCCTGTCGGCGAATTCTTCCGTCCGGGATGCCGGAATGTTGGCCTACATTGGCGTCAACGGCGCCGGGCTTCCGGTTACGGCAGGGTCGGGGATATTCGCGCCGGCGGTAGCCAACGCGGACACCTACAACTCCGTCGTCCTCTGCGCGACTGGGGCGGCCTCGTGCATTCCATTGGTCGTGAACGATCCGTCCAAGGGCGTGATGGCCAACGACGTGAATGTCTACGGCGTTGCGCTGTCGAGTGCTCCCACTTACGGCACGTTGACTTGCAATGCGCTTCCGTCGAACCCGACCCCGGGGATCTGCGCGAACGGCACCTTTACCTACACTCCGAATGCTGGCTGGGCCGCAGACACATTTGGATATTGCGCCAACGGCACGGCTCCCGGCACAGCCGGGGCCATCTGCACTACGGTGGCCCTGAACGCGTCGTCGCTGAAGGGAAACCCGAGCGCGGTCAACCAGGCCTTCACGTCGAAGATGGCGACATTCATCCGGATTCCATCGCCTGGCCTTTTGTCGGCCAATTCGGATCCGAACAGCCTGCCTCTGAGTTTAGTCACTAGCCCTGCGCCGACCATAACGGGCGGAACGCTCGTGGCGGACTCCCAGGGCGGGTTCACGGCATCCGTACCAGCCGCGGGCACATATACCTTTACTTACAACGTTCAGAACTCACAAGGGGTGCAAAGCTTGACCCCCGGCACCGTCACCCTGACATTTCCTGCGGCGAGCAACTTAACGGTCCACGTGCTGGACGCCCAGGCGTACAACAACTGCAACGGGGACAGCTCCTGCATCGGCAAACTAGCGCCATTTCCCGACTATCGCTGGATCATTGAAGAAGACAAGACCTTCTGGATCGATCCGAATTGCACCACGAACAGCAGCATCACCACGCCGGGTTGCCCAGCCGTCGTGGGCGCGGCGGGACTGAGCACCATCCCGACGTTTGGCGTGCAATTCCACACCAGCAACATGGATTTCGTCGCCCAGGGCTGCACAGGGCCGCTGTCGTGCGAAGGCGGCCAGACGATGTACAACCCAGCCACCAATTCTCACGTGCCCGCGGTGTGCGACGTTGGCAACGGCGCCTGCCGGCAAGATACGACAGGAAATGGTTTTACTCCTGTCCTGCCCAGCCAGGTTCACCTCGATCCCGCCAAGCGCTACTACATCTCGGTGTTGCCCGGCGATGCGGCCAACCCATTTCCTGCTTATCTGGGCCAGCCGGTTTGCACCAATGGCGCAGAAGCACCTGCTACTAATACGCAATGCGGCCACACCATGAGCGGCGCTCCCATCGCGCCAGTCTGCAACATATTGGGTGGGCCAAACGCCTGTACCGGAACCCAAACCTTCGCGAGCACCACCGTCAATGTGCTCGTGCTGCCCACACCGTTGCCCACCGGTAGACTTTCGGTGATCGTGTTCGAAGACGACTTCCCGCTCAATGGCGAGCAGGATGGCGGCGGCGGAAACGGCACGGTTGCGCCGATTGAGCCCGGCCTTGGCGGTTTCAACATCGTCCTGTGGGACACCTATGGTGGACTCGGCGACGTGACCGGACAGGATACCTACGACGATTTCAATCAGCCCCTGTCAAATGGTCTGGCGGGGACCATCGATCCTTCTTCGGGTTTGGACGCCTGCCCGGTTTCGGCCAATCCGCTTTCAGGTCCGGCCGGTGCCGGACCGGCGCCAGCGTCGGGCATCACGGGTATGATCGTGACCTGCCCGAAGTATGAATCAGACGGGACAACCCTATCCCCGCTGGCCGGCCAGGCGGTAATTTACAACCTGATGCCGGAGAAATTCAGCGTCCAGGCCTACCCCGCAGCGGACCGGATTGCCCGCGGAGAAGAATGGATCCAGACCAACACTCTGGATGGCCAGCATCCCCACGATTCCTTCATCCGCATCGGCGAGCCGAGCTACTTCCAGGAATACGGCCCGGCCGGATATCACGTGGCCATTGGCTTTGCCAACCCGGCGATCATCAATGCGCGGGCGGCAGATGTTTGCGCTGGCGCCGGCAGTCCGGGTGCGGTCGGCCCATGCAGCAACACCATTGACGGACAAGTCGACGTCCAACGCCTGAGCCGGAGCCCGGATCAGAGACTCTATGCCAGCGGTTCGCGCGATGCATTAACCTGGACCCAGTGCTGGGTGAGCTTGGGAGACCCGGACGCCGAAGACTTCATGTTCACCAAGTGCGACGCCAACGGAAACTTCAGGTTCAGCGGCGTCCCCGGCGGCAACTGGAGACTGACCATCGGCGACCAATGGAACGACCAGATCATTGATGGTCTGTCGACCCCGGCGAACGTGGGATGCGTCCCCACGCCTCCCGCCACCACCTGCACCGGCGGAGTTGCCAACCTCCACATGGGCAATATCGGCGTCCAGCAGTGGCAGTCGAATCTCTACACCCGCACCTTCATCGACGACAACAAGAACGGAATCATGGATCCGGGCGAGATCGGGATTCCGTTGGTCTATATGATGATTCACTACCGGGACGGGCACAACAGCAACTCTCTGACGACGGACTTCAACGGCGTTGCTAACTTCAACGAGACGTTCCCGCTGTTCAACTGGTATGTCGTAGAAGCCGATACGGGCCGCTACAAGACGACGGGTATCCACAGCGTGTACGACGCGGGTGGGCCCGCCGACGGCTCGCCGGCCTGCGGCAACGGTACCACCTCCAGACAGTGCGGGACCTCGAAAGCCTACAGTTTCCTGGCGAACACCTACGAGTCCGTTCCTCTGCCTGCTGATCTGTCCGTACCGGGCGCAGTCTATTGCGCCACTGCGGATTGCTCGGCTGAGGGTACTTCGAACGCAAATGGCGCGCTGTTCGCCACTCCGAGTGCGGCCACGAACCATCAACTCGGCTCCACCGGCCGCATCGATCCGCCCTGGGTTTGGGCGGAAGGCTGGAACGGAATGACGAGCCAGGGCAACTGGATTGAATTCGGCAAGGCGCCGTATGCAGCCTGCAACACCAATCTACCGGTAAGCGCAACGAATTTCTGCGCCACGGTCACTACCACCGTCCCCGGATCCACCACGCCCACGACCATGCAAGTGGGCGAGAACGGCGGTATCCACGGAATCGTCAGCTATGCCTCGACGCGTCCCTTTGATGATGCGTCGCAAATGATCCAACAGCCCTGGGAGCCGAACGTTCCGGGCGTCACCCTGAACCTCTACCAGGAAGGCTTCGCAGCGGACGGCGTGACGCCGACCCTGACCCTGGTGGACACGACCCAATCGACTAGTTGGGATGACTGGGCGCAAGGGTTCTACCCGAACAGCACGGCGGGAACCTCCGCGTTGGGTGCAGGGCAGAAGCCGTACATGAACTGCCCCGGCCAAGGCACGAATGTCACCGGAAGTGCCAACCAGGACCTGTTCTTCTTCACGTTGTATGGCCAGCCGAATTACCTGGACTGGTACAACTCTGTGCATAACGGTGGCACACTGCACGCGTTCCCCTATAACGACCAGTACAAGTGCTATGACTCGATGCACATCTGGAACCAGGTGCAGCCGGCGCCTTACGACGGCCAATACTCGTTCCCGAGCAGCCTTGGCGTTAACCCGACGACGGGAAAGCTAATCACGCCCGCTGGTTATCTAAACCCAATCACCAATGCGACCCCAAAAATAACCGGGACCAACTGCACGATCTGCGTGCCGAATCCCGATACGACGGACCTCTATCGCGTCGGCACTCCCATGCTGCCGCCGGGCAAGTACGTGGTGCAGGTGATCATGCCGCCGGGCTATGAGATTTATAAGGAGGAAGACAAGAACCTGCTGATCGGTGACAACTACATCGCGCCGGTCACGCAGCAATTCGGTGGGCTGGGTGGGGACATCTTCATCCTGCCTGACCAGGCCTCCGTAGCATCCATGTACGACGAGAGCAACGCCGGCTTCAACCCCACCAACTACCAGGACCAGACCACGGGGTTGGGGTTGTCGGATGAACTCTCCGGCGTCCCGGGCTTCCCCGGTTTCCAGGATCCTGTGTGGCCGTGCGTGGGCGAGCAGCGCATCGTGCCTGACTACCTGAGTCTGTTCCCTGGGGCGAAAGAAGTGGCCCCGTTTGCCGGTGCGACTCGTCCCCTGTGCGACCGCAAGGAAGTCACCCTCGCCAACCAGATGTCGGTGAAAGTGAAATTCCCCATCTTCACCTCGACCCACATCGCCTCCAAGTTCACGGGCGTAATTACCGACGACTTCACGTCGGAATTCGATCCGTTCTCGCCTCAGTTCGGCGAGAAGTTCGCTCCGCCGAACATGTCCATCTCCACCAAGGATTATCTCGGCAACGAACTTTCCCGCGTGTGGTCCGACCACTGGGGAGTCTATGACGGTTTGACTTTCTCGAGCTGGGAAGTGAACCCGCCCAACATCACCGGGTATTCACCCTCGATGATGGTGCAGTGCATGAACGATCCGGGCCCGATCCAGGACACCAACCCCCTCTCGGCGACCTACGGTCAGAGGATCACCGATCCCCTGTTCAACCCAGCGTACAGCCAGTTCTGCTACGAAGAGCCGTACATGCCGGGCTTGACTCAATACCTCGACACGCCTGTTGTGCCTACGCAGGCTTTCGTGGGTGCGGGATACAACAACGCGGATTGCGCCTACCCGGACACCACTCCGGCGATCAAGGAGGTGGACGGCGACCAGATCGGACCTTGGGTCAGCGCCGCCGGTCATACTCTGACCATCACTGCGATTGGCGACACGCAGGTGAATAACCACGCGTATTCAGGTCCGTCCGCCAATGTAGCTCCGTTCAATCTGAAAACCATCACCCGCCACTACGGGTTCGGCGCCGCGCAAGGCACCGGATCTGTCACCATCGGTGGCCTCAATGCGGTGGTCGGCAGCTGGAGCGACACTTCGATTACAGTGACGGTACCTGGACCCACCAGCACTTGCACAACTGCGTCGGCCACTTGTAACCCCACCCCGGTGCCGCAGTGCGCCATTCAGCAGCAAAAACAATACGTGCCTGCTGGCACCACGACAGCGCGGTGCGGCCAGCTGGTCATTACGGCCGGTAGCGGCAAGCAATCAGTTGATACCGTGACGGTCACCATCGGCGGCAAGGCTCCCTATCACGTCCCCGCCTCGCAGACGATCCAGAGCGCCATTGACCAGGCTAATCCGGGCGACTTGCTCATGATCGACCCGACTTGCACGACCCCGGGAACCACCACAGTAGTTTCCTGCACGAGCACCACCACCAAGTCCGTGAGTGCTCACAGCGAGATGCTGCTCATGTGGAAGCCTGTCCGGTTGCAGGGTGTTGGCGCCGTCTCTTCGGTCATCAGCGCCAATGCCATCCCCGCCGGCAAGCTGCTCGACCCCTGGCGCCGGAATCTCAACTGCCTGTTCGGGCTGGCCCTGAACGGCACCCCGACGTCGGCCACGAATCTATACGACAGCCCGACAGACACGGCCAATAACGGCGGGCCGTACACCTGCCCACAGACGGGTGTCGCCGGCGACACTTGGCTCAACTTCAACGGTGTACCCAATGCTCCCCAGATTGACCGCTTACCGCTCGAAGCCACCGTGGGTTGGGATGCTACGCAGAATGGCAACCTAGCCGAACAGTTGCAGGAGCCCTCGCTGATGGG
>Ga0209698_10005661_pt1 | contig 13463 bp, 9 predicted proteins | sample LitLauG_LLR_2012_FD_187203 | JGI IMG/M metagenome (GOLD analysis project Ga0209698, IMG submission 187203) | Freshwater sediment microbial communities from Pennsylvania, USA - Little Laurel Run_MetaG_LLR_2012 (SPAdes) (version 2) | ecosystem: Environmental > Aquatic > Freshwater > Creek >... | reverse complement strand
CAGCTCTAGAGCCGCTTCACGGAGCTTCAACAATTCCCCCGTCTTTCGTCCGGACATTCCATCTTTCGCCATCGGAACGAAATCGTACAGTCGGGACGGGGTGGGGTCAACCGGTGGAGTTACAAACAGGGCGTCTTGTTGTTGGGGTGTAGTTCTGAATATAAGTGTGTATTAGTCGACATGTAAACCGTCTGTGCTATACACTTTCTATTCTTTGCCTTAGATCACCATAACGGGAGGCGTAATGCGCAGGGCAGGCTTGCCATTCTTGTTGGGTATTCTTTTTCTATCCGCTAACGTGTCAGTTGCTCAGGACGGAGTGTTTTCCGGCTGGTTTGCGCGCGTGGACAAAAGTAAAGATGAGCAACCGCACTGGGTGACGCCCGTGGCCACCACGACGCCGCGTCTTGAGGAAGAGTATCGCTACGACCAGTTCTGGCAGGAAAACGCCAAGGGAGTTACGACCAACAACTTTGATGGCGGAAAAGGCCTGGAATTGATTCCCTGCGACAAGGTGGAAGTGATTTTCAACGTGCCTCCCTATATCAACCACAACAACCCCAAGGTCCGGAACGGATGGGGTGATGCGGCATTTCTCGTGAAGTACCGATTGCTCTCGGCGAACGAAGAGCACGGAAATTACATTCTGACGGCGTTTTTGGGATGGAGTCTGCCCACCGGACAATTCTCGAACGGAGCGCTGCATCCGGTGATCACTCCGACGATTGGGTATGGAAAGGGGTTTGGCGATTTTGATCTGCAAGGCACTCTCGGCGTCGGCATGCCGACCGCGGATACCAGCACTCTGGGACGCACGATCGCGTGGAATAACGCGTTCCAATACCGCTTGTTTCGCAAGTTCTGGCCCGAGGTTGAGTTAAATTCCACCTTCTTTCAGGATGGCAAGAATGATGGCCAGAAGCAGAATTTTGTGACACCGGGACTACTGTTAGGGCGCTTCCGACTAGCGGGACGAGTCGGCCTCACATTTGGTGGCGGATACCAGATTGCGACGACGAAGTTTCACACCACGAATCACAACGCGATTCTGACGGTGCGGTTTCCGTTCTGAGGGCAGCCGTCAGCCGTCCGCGTAAGTTGAGATGAAATACCCGGGCGCTGGAAGCGAACACAAGGAATAACGCGGCGGACGCGAAGATGGTGCGGAGACTGCCAGGATTGCGCACAGGCAAGCTAACGATACCCGCAATCGTCAGCCCCGCCAACAAAAACGAGGCGCCGCCAATGCCGATGTCACGCGTCAGTTACGGCCACTCCTGTTTGACCCATCTTTTCATGCGCAGGTAAGATCAAAGATTCCCTTCTTCGCCGTGATTTTGCCGGGCTTTGCTCGGTTGGACAGCCGAGGACGGCTGTCCCTACGCGGGCGTTGGAGATGCACACATCATGACGCACGAATTGCCAAAAGCTTACGAACCGGGCGCGATTGAAGCGCGCTGGGCCGAGTATTGGGTCCGGGAAAAACTGTTTCATGTGGACACGCCGGCGGAGGGGGATTCGCGTCCGGTGTTTACGCTGCTCTTGCCGCCTCCGAATGTGACGGGGCGGTTGCATATGGGGCACATGCTGAACCAGACGCAGATGGATATTGTTGCGCGCTGGCATCGCATGCGCGGATTCGTCTCGCTGTGGCTCCCGGGCACGGATCACGCGGGGATTGCCACGCAAATGATGGTGGAGCGCCAGCTTTTGAAAGAAGGCAAGAAGCGGCGCGAGATGGGGCGCGAGAAATTTATTGAGCGCGTCTGGGAATGGCGGCGCGAGTATGGCGGCGCGATTCTCGATCAGATGAAGCGGCTGGGCGCGTCGGTGGATTGGGGACGCGAGTACTTCACGATGGATGACCACCTATCGCATGCGGTGAAGGAAGTGTTCGTGCGGCTGTATGAAGAAGGTCTGATTTATCGCGGGAAGTACATCGTCAACTGGTGCTCGGACTGCGGGACGGCGATCTCGGATCTGGAAGTGAAGCACGAGGATGTGGCGGGGAAGTTGTATGAGATCAGGTATCCCGTGGTTGGTTCGAACGAGTTCATAACGGTGGCGACGACGCGTCCGGAGACCATGCTGGGCGACACGGCGGTGGCGGTGAATCCGAAGGACGAGCGCTACCTGCATCTGCATGGCAAGAAGGTGCTGCTACCGCTGATGAACCGGGAGATTCCGATTATTGCGGACGAACTGGCGCAGCCCGAGTTTGGGACAGGCGCGGTGAAGGTGACGCCGGCGCATGATCCCAATGACTTCGAGGCCGGGTTGCGGCACAACCTGCCGCAGATCGAAGTGATCGACGAACACGCGAAGATGAACGCCAACGCCGGTCCGTATGCGGGACAGGACCGGTTTGAGGCGAGGGCGCATGTGATCGAGGACCTGCAGGAGCAAGGGTTCCTGGTGGGCACGAAGGATTACACGATTGCCTTGGGCAAGTGCGACCGCTCCGGAACGATTGTGGAGCCGCGGTTGTCGACGCAGTGGTTCATCAAGATTGCTCCGCTGGCGAAGCGCGCGATTGAGGTGGTGGAGAAGGGATACATCAAGTTCACGCCGGAAAATTACGGGCAGATTTATTTGAACTGGATGAACAACATCCACGACTGGTGCATCTCGCGGCAGTTGTGGTGGGGACACCGGATTCCGGCGTGGTACTGCACAAATAAGGATTGCAAGGAAGTGGTGGTGGCGCGCGAGGCTCCGGCGGCATGCGCGAAGTGCGGTGGAAAGTTGGAGCAGGATACCGACGTGCTCGACACGTGGTTCTCGTCGGGACTGCTGCCGTTTACGACGTTGGGTTGGCCGGAGGCGACGGCGGATCTCGCAACCTTCTATCCGAATTCACTGATGATTACGGGATTCGACATCCTGTTTTTCTGGGTGGCGCGGATGATCATGCTGGGATGCTGGTTCATGATGCCTCCGCATAAACCCACCCTAAACGCCTCAAAGAGCGAGTCGTTTAGGATGGGGCACCCGGCGGGGTCGGAGTCAGAAGAAGATGCGCTGCGGGAGAGCGTTCCCTTCCGCGAAGTTTATATTCACGCGCTGGTGCGCGATGCCGACCGCCAGAAGATGTCGAAGACGAAGGGGAACGTGCTCGATCCGATCGAAGTGATTGGCCAGTACGGGACCGATGCCACGCGGTTTACGCTGGCGGCGATGGCGGCTCCGGGAACGGATATTGCGTTCAGCGAAAGCCGGACGGCGGGGTACCGGAATTTCGCCAACAAGATCTGGAATGCGGCGCGGCTGATGTTCATGAATGTGGACCGTATAGACTCCACAATGCGGCCGGTGACAGCCGAGGGCGCCTGTCACTCCGCAGGAGTTGCCGGGTTCCGGGCTGTCACGCTGGAGGATCGGTGGATTCTCTCCCGGTTTAACCGGGCAGCGGCGGATGTGAATACGTCGTTGCAGAATTACCGCTTCGATGAGGCGGCGACTCGGATTTACGATTTCTTTTGGGGAGAGTTTTGCGACTGGTATCTGGAACTGATCAAGCCGCGGCTGAATTTTGAGGAAGGCGCCGACACGACGACGGCGCGCGTGGCATGCGGGAATCTGGTCAATGTATTTGAGGCGTCGCTGCGGCTGCTGCATCCAGTGATGCCGTTTATCACCGAGGAAATCTGGCATGCGATGTATGACGGGAAGCCTCCGCTGAAGTCGATTGCGTTGGCGGCGTATCCGGCGGCGGATGAGAAGCAAATCGATCTGGCGGTGGAAACGGAGATGGCGATCCTGCAGGATTTGATCATCAGTGTGCGCAATTTGCGGGCAGAATTGAAAGTGGAGCCCAAGGTGAAGGTGCCGATCGAAGTATTCGCGCATGAACCGGAAATTCGGGCGATGCTGGAAAAAAGCTTGAGCGCGGTGCTGCAGGACCGTCCGGCGAATGTGGAGAAGATTACGTTTGTGGAACGGTCGCTGGCGAATTTGCCGGGGGCGCGGAGCACGTCGCGATTTGATGTCCATGCGATCTACGAAAAAAAGATCGACGTGACGGTGGAACGGGAGCGTCTGAATAAGGAGTTGGAGAAGATTGAGAAGCAATTGGCCGGCGCGCAGACTCGGCTCGGAGACGAACAGTTTTTGAGCAAGGCTCCGGCGAAGGTTGTGGATGGTCTGCGGAAGCAGGTCGACGAAGCGATGGTGCTGCGGGAGAAGATGCTGGGGCAGTTGAAGGAGCTTGGGGAATAGTGGCAAGTGGCCGGTTTTCTTCTCAACTGACCACTAACCCCTAGCCCCCAGCCACTGATTTTATGGATTGGAATTCACGACGGATTACCGCGATTCTTGAGAACGCGCTCAACGAAGATCGGGCGACGAGCGACGCGACCAGCTACGCTTGCATCGATCCGAATATGCGCGCCTCGGCCACGATTATTGCCAAGCAGGAGTGCATTCTGGCAGGGCTGGGATGCATCCCGCGGATTCTCGATGTCTATGCGGCGCTCGACGGGGCGGTTACGTCGCATTATGAGGTGACGAGCCATCCTTCGATGTTCGATGGGATCCGGGTGAAGCCTGGGCAGCAGATTGCCGTGATCCGCCACAACGCGCGGGTGATTCTGTCGTGCGAGCGGGTGATTCTGAATTTTCTCCAGCGGATGGCGGGGATTGCGACGACGACGCGCAAGTTTGTGGATGCGGTCGAAGGCACGCGGGTGCGGATTCTGGATACGCGGAAGACGGCTCCGGGGCTGCGCGTGATTGATAAGTACGCGGTGCGTTGCGGCGGCGGTCAGAATCACCGCCTCGATCTGTCGGACGGCGTGCTGCTCAAGGGCAATCACATTGTGCTGGCGGGAGGCGCAATTCCGGCGCTGGAGCGTGCCATCCATAACCGGCGCGGCCGGCAGCCCATCGAAATTGAAGTGCGCTCGCTCGAAGAATTGCAGCAGGCGCTCGACCACGGTGGGGAGGCGATTTTGCTCGACAATGTGAGCGTCGAGACCGTCAAAAAAGCGGTCGAGATTTGTTCGCGGCAACCACGGCGGATTGCGCTGGAGTATGCGGGCGGAATCAATCTGGAGAACGTGCGGGCCTATGCGGAGACCGGCGTGGATTTCATTTCGGTGGGAGCGTTGACGCAGTCGGCGACGGCAGTGGATATGAGTATGAGAGTTCAGCCTGCGTAAAGAGTCGCTAGTGGCTGTCGTTCATCGCTCGGTCTTGATCCCGCCCGGAATTGGTTTTGCCAGCAGCCAACGACTAGCGGCCAGCCACTGTTTATAATCCCTCCATCACAGCTTCTGCGAAAACTCGCAGCATTCCTTCGGTGCACAAGGCGACCGACGTTCGCCTCGGCCGTATTGTGCGGCTGCTTATGAGCCACGCCACGGTCGTGGTCAGCGGCACCAAGATTGCCGAAGAGATCGGGACCAGTCGGTCCGAAGTTTGGCGCCTTATTCAACAACTGCGCGGGTTGGGCGTGGATGTCGCGGGGCATCCGGCAACGGGGTATCAGCTGCGGTCGGTTCCGGATTTGCTGTTGCCGGAGATGGTGGCGCCTTCGTTGAAGGGGACGGTATTCGGCGCGAGTTCTGGCAAGCTCATCCATCATTATTACAAGATCGGATCGACCAATTCGGAGGCGATGCGGGCGGCGGCGGAGGGAGCTCCTGAGGGCAGTGTGTTTCTAGCCGAGGAGCAGCTGGCCGGGCGCGGACGCGGCGCGCATTCGTGGCATTCGGCGCGATCGTCGGGGATCTATTGTTCAGTGGTGCTGCGTCCGGCGATGCCGCCTTCGGATGCGCTGATTTTTTCGCTGGCGGCGGGGTTGGCGGTGCGGGCGGCGGTGATAGAGGTTGCTCCGCAGTTGGCAGTCGATTTGAAATGGCCGAACGATCTGCTACTCGGGGGCAAGAAATTTTGCGGCATCCTTACGGAGATGAATGCCGAGGTGACGCGGGTGCGGCATCTGGTGGTGGGCATCGGGATCAATGTGAACCAGATGAAGTTTCCGGCGGAGTTGCGCGAGATTGCGACTTCGTTGCGGATTGAGACTGGCACGGAGTGGTCGCGGGTGGAGCTTCTCGCCGCTTTGCTAAAATCGCTCGACCGGGAATATAGAAATCTGGTCGAGGATGCGGGAGCGCGGGAAGCGATTCTGCGACGGTTTGAAGATAGTTCGTCGTCGGTCCGTGGCCGGAAAGTGAGTATCGAGGAAAATGGCGGACTGGCGGGCGTTACAGAAGGATTAGATGAGCGAGGGTTCTTGCAGGTGAGAACCGAACAGGGGTTGATGTCCGTGGTGAGTGGGACCGTGAGACTTGTTTCTAATTTGTGATTGGTGATTTAGAAACGATCGGCATTACGAGGTACAAATCAACAATCGGAAATTCCCAATTCTTATGCTGCTAGTCATGGATGTAGGCAACACGAATACGGTGCTCGGCGTGTTTGAGCGGGTACCGCATCGTCCGGGTGAAGATGTAACCACGGAAGCGGCACGCTACGAAAAGCTGGTAGCGAACTGGCGCGTCGGCTCGCATCTGGCGCGGACGGTCGATGAGTACGGAGTAATCTTCCGCAACCTTTTCTCCATGGAAAATCTCGAAGTCTCGGATGTGCACGGTATTGTCATCTCGTCGGTCGTACCGCCGCTCGATGCGGTGCTGCGGCAAGTGTGCGAACGCTATTTCAACTCCAAGCCGCTGTTCATTGAGCCGGGCGTCAAGACCGGGATGCAGGTGTTGTACGACAATCCCGCGGAAGTGGGCGCGGATCGCATCGTGAATGCCGTCGCGGCGTTTGAGAAATACGGTGGGCCGTGTGTGATTGTCGATTTCGGCACGGCAACGACGTTTGATTGCGTTTCGAAAAAGGGCGAGTACATGGGCGGCGTGATTTGTCCGGGGATCGGGATTTCCGCCGACGCGCTCTTTCAGCGCACGGCGCGGTTGCCGCGCGTCGAAATTCGCAAACCCGCCCGAGTGATTGGAACGAATACCGTAGGCAGTCTGCAGTCCGGCTTGTATTACGGGTATCTCGGACTGATCGATGGCATCCTGGAGCGGTTGGTGGATGAGATGGGTCCGGAAACGCACGTGCTTGCGACCGGAGGGTTGGGGTCACTGTTAGGCAGCGCATCGCGTTTTATCAAGGATGTAGACGAGTTTCTGACGCTCGAGGGGCTGCGGATTATTTGGGATCGGAATCAGACATTTCGGCGGGAAGCGGCTCCCAAAGTGGCGAAAGGAGCGGGTCCAGCGAAGGCGGTTGACGGCGACGCGAAGCCGTGGCCGTCGGCGAAAGCGCCAAAGACAAAGTAAGAGGTCCGATTGCACAGGTGAGAACCTGGAGCCTTTAACCTCTGCAATCTGACCTCTGCAATCGGGTTTTCACCTCGACCTTTAACCTCGCTGGAACTTCTCGTGGAAAACTACTTCAATTACTTTTCGGAAGTCGAAGAGCACTACCTGCGGCGGCGCGGGACTCACCTGCTGCTCTCCACTCTCGATTGGGCCCTGATTGAGACCTGGAAGGATGCAGGCGTGCCGATCGAGGCGGTGCTTCGCGGAATCGACGCCGCTTTCGACAAGTATGATCTGCGTCCTACAAAATCCAAGAGAATCAATAGCCTGGCGTATTGCTCACAGGCCGTGCTGGCGGCTGCGGAAGATATGAAGGAAGCGGCGATCGGATCCGGCGGTGAAGAAAAGATTCCGGGGGAGCCCGGATTTGAAGCGGCGCAGATCGCCGCGTTCCTGCGCGGGAATGCCGAAAAGCTGGAAAAGGCGAAGCTGCCGGAACGGCCAGGTTTTGCCACCGGCGCGTTGGCGCGGGAAGAAGCAAATTCGCTGCGCGAGATTGCGGAGAGCATCGAGAGTTCCGGGAAGCTTCCGCGGCTGGAAGATGTTGAGAGACGATTAACTGTGCTGGAAGAAAGGCTTTTTGCCGCGTTGATGGCGGTGACTCCGGACCAGGACTTGGTGAATGTGCGAGCGGAGGCCGATCGAGATATTGCTCCGTACCGGCGAAACATGGCGACGGCGCAGGTAGAGCAGCTACACAAGCAGTACGTCCATAAGCGGCTGCTCGAACGTTGCGGCGTCCCGCGGCTGAGTTTGTTTTATATGCACTAGCGCGGTCCACGAAGCTGGGTAGCGGACAATCTGCTGCCTGCGCCGAAAGCCTTCCGCATGGCCGGCGACCAGCACGAAAGCTACCCTGTTGTTACTGTTGCAATCCAACGCGGCGCATCAAATCTTGGAACCGCGGATCGCTCCGAAACGGGTCATACATCGGGTCTACTTTGATTTGCACCACTGCATTCGAGTGCTCTGAGTACGCTTGCTGCAGCAGTTCGATCACCCGTTCTTTCTGGCCGGTACCCGAATAAGCGATCAACAACGTTACGGTTCGATCGGCGCGCGCGCTAGAAATATGCTCAAGTTTCGCCAACACCCGGCGCGCCTCCTCCGCATGGCCCGAGCGGCCATAAACGAGCGCCTTCCGCCATAATGCCCACGGCCCTTCGCCGTAGGCTGTCCCGCGATTGATCTCGGCGATCGCCTCGTCATATCGGCCCAGTTGCAGATAGGAAGGAATCATCACGTCGCGGACATGCTCAAAATTGGGATCCAGTTCGAGCACCGAGCGGCATTGCTTTATCGCACTGTCATATTGGCGCGAGTCATACAGGATCGATGCGTAATCGCTGGCAATAATCAGCGACAGGGGATCCAGTTGCCGCGCCTGCTCGCTCTCGGCAAACGCTTCCTGGAATCGACCTTGCCACGAAAGAAACTCGGCGTACCACTGGTGCGCGGTGGCATATTGCGGATCGAGTTGAATTGCCAACCGGAATTCCTTTTCCGCGCCCGGCCAGTCGTAATCGTAGTTCTCTTTGATCAGCGCGAGCGAGGCGTGTGCCTCGGCGAGACTCTCGTCGAGTTCCAGCGCCCGCAGAGCCGCACTCCGCGCCTTCGGCATGAGCTCGTTTTGCGGACCCACATACCAGGTGCTCATCAAGGCAAAAGTATCGGACACGCCCGCATAGGCCCGGCCGTACTTCGGATCCTTATCGATCGCCTGCTGGAAGTAATCGGCTGCTTGTCGAAATCCTTCCACTGTCCTCTTGTTCCAGAAATACCTGCCCTTGAGATACAGGTCAAACGCTTCATATGAGTTTGGCCCGGACTTCGCCCCCGGCGGGTGCGCAGCAGCCTTCCGCCCCGCCTCGGTCGGCCGACTCCCGCTCAGGCTGAACTCGATTTCATTTGCAACTTCGCGCGCAATCTCCGATTGCAGCTCCAGCAGATGGCCCAGATCGCGATCGTATTCCCGCGCCCACAGGTGGCTCTGGTCCTTTACCTGGATGAGTTGCGCCGTGATACGAACCCGCTCCGAATCGCGCCGCACGCTGCCCTCGATCACATACTGCGCCCCCAAATCCTTTCCGATCTGGGGGATTGATTCCTGCGAGTGCTTGTAGTGCATCACTGAAGTCCGGGCAATGATCCCGAGATGCGCGGGATCCAGGTTCCCGAGCTGGCTGATCATCTCCTCCGTCAGCCCATCGCTGAAATATTCCTGTCCCGCATCCCCGGTGAAATTCTCAAACGGCAGAACAGCCAGCATGGTTCTGCCGGGCTGTTCCGCTGCGCCGTGTGGCGAACGCCAGATCCAAAGGGTAGACGCCACGATCACGACTAGCGCGACTCCGGCGGAGGCGATGACGGCCGATCTCAAATCCCTTTCGTGTCGCGGGGGCGAGGGTAATTGAATTTCGGGCGCACTTTCCGCATCCGGAGGCGGCACAGGCGTCTCTATCTCCGGCGCTTCTGTCTCCGCCCCGCTATTGGCTGTCTCGGTAACTGGAACTAGAAACCGGTAACCTTGGCCTTGCACGGTGAGGATGTAGCGCCGATCGGCCGTCTCATCCAACGCCTTCCGCACCATGAAAATGGTCTGCGTCAGGTTCGACTCTTCGACGAAACTGTCCGGCCAGACCGCTTTCATTAGCTCGTCCTTGGTCACTATCCTTCCAGCGTTTTGTACCAACAAGAGCAGGACATCGAAGGTCTTCGGGGTTAGTGACACAGCTGCCCCACCCCTCCTCAACACCCGGCTTTGGGCGTCGAGACGGAACTTGTCGAACTCGTACAAGTTGCTGGTCAGACTGGGCATAACCCGGTTTTAAGAGGTTTTGAGAACTTTTGAGCGCCCATTTTAGGACATGTGAAGGACATGCGAAGTAACTTTTGCCGCGGGGGATGGCGGATTGGCGAAAGCCAGAAACTAGCCGAGATTTTATCACGGCTGTTCCCAGGCGACCCGTTAATTCTGGGCAAAGCAGGCTCTACGACCGACAAGAGCCCGTAGCTTCCACCCAGAACTCCCTAACAAAACAAATTTCCTCGAAGGAGCTTCCTATGTCGCGCATCAGCAAGTGGTTCTGGCCCAAAGGTACCCGCAAACGAATCCTGCACTGGGTTGTCTTTCTTGGAATTCTTACCAGCGGAACTGCGATCGCCGACATCTACCTTCCGAATCTTTTCCCGTTCTTCGACTTTACGGGCTTTTCCGCCACGAACAGCACGAAGGGCTCGATCGATTTAAGCAGCGCCTTTTTTCAGAGCCTTGGGACAAACGGGCGTACCTGTGGCACTTGTCATGCCCCGAGTGATGGTTTCGGATTAAGCGCGGTAGACGCCCAGATCCGCTATTACCTGTCGCATGGGAAAGATCCGCTGTTCGCGCAGGTAGATGGTTCGACCTGTCCCACTGGTCCGGTCAATAACAGCCTGGTCGTGAACTTCGGGCTGATTCGCATTGGCATTCAACTGCCGCCGAATCAGTTCAGCGCCAATCCTCCCCAGTACACGATTACCCCGGTGGAGGATCCCTACGGCTGCGCGCTGACCACGAACCCGCAAGGACAGACGACGGTCTCCATCTACCGCCGGCCACTTCCTACAACCAATCTCGGGTTCCTGAGCGCCGTGATGTTTGACGGCCGGGAGTCGTTCTTTAATCCGCTCAATAATGAACAGACCTTCCAGGCAAACCTGAACGCCGACCTGACCCAACAGGCGATTGACGCCACGTTGGGCCACGCACAGGCTCCTCAGGCCCCAACGGAAGCTCAGCTCGCCGAGATTGTCAGCCTCGAGATGGAACTCAACTCGGCCCAGATGGCCGATTTTTATGCGGGAAATCTGTACGGGCAGAAGGGTTCCTATGGCGGCCCACAATATTTGCCGTCACAACCGTATTATCCCGGTATCAATGATTCGCTCGGTGGCGACCCGCAGGGTAAACAGTTCGATCCCAATGTGTTCACGATCTACAGCTCGTGGCAGAACTCACGAAACCGTCAGCAGGCGTCAATCGCTCGGGGCGAACAGATTTTCAACACGCAACCCTTAACCATCAGCAACGTGCCAGGCCTGGTCACCGGCGGGCAGCAGATTACGGGTACGTGCACGACCTGCCATGACACGCCAAACGTGGGCAATCACTCATTCCCGCTGCCGTTGGATATCGGTAACGGCCGATCGCTAGCCTACGAAACCGATCCCAACATTATCGCCGGGTTGAAGCAGTTGGCTCCGGCGACGATGCCCGTGTTCCAGTTGGTCTGCAACCAGGGACCTCTTGCGGGACAGACGTTCTATACAACGGACCCGGGGAAGGCCCTGATTACTGGGCAGTGCAGCGATATAGGGCGCGGAAAGGGCCTTATTTTGCGCGGACTCGCCGCCCGTGCTCCGTACTTTCACAATGGCGCCGCCGCCAATCTATCGCAGGTAGTGAATTTCTACAACAATCGCTTTCAGATGAATCTCACCTCGCAGCAAACGCAGGATCTGATCAATTTTCTGCAGACGCTGTAGGTGCTGAGCTCTTCAGCGCATTTGGATAGCAGCTTCTGATGGCACAGCTTCCGCCAGGTAGTGGGAGTATCAGGTCAAACCGTGCTTATGGGGTGGAGCCCCGGGTGAAGCCGGGCTCTTTTCAAGACAGAGTAATGGAGGACTTCTAGCGGCACGACTGAACGTCGTGCCCTTCCCAAACCTTTTACGGGATTGTCTGGGAAGAACGCAATCCCCCGTCTCTTACTCCGCCTGCTTAGTGATGTTTAGCAGCACACCTACACACGCCAGAGTTACGAATAATGAGGAGCCTCCGTAGGAGACGAAGGGGAGGGGGATGCCTTTGGTGGGCATGAGGCCGAGGACTACGCTGATGTTGATGAAGGCTTGCAGGGTGATCATGCTGGTGATGCCGACGGCGAGGAAGCGGCCGAAGTTATCGGGTGCGCGGAGGGCGGTGCGCGTGCCTCTCCAGAGGAAGATGGCGAACAGGATGATTACGGCTAGCGCTCCTACTAACCCTAACTCCTCGGCAGTTACTGCGAAGATGAAATCGGTGTGGGGCTCGGGGAGATAGAAAAGTTTTTGCTTGCCTTCCATCAGGCCAAGGCCGGTGACGCCTCCGGTGGCAACGGCGATGAGGGACTGGATCATGTGAAAGCCGCGGCCCTGCGGGTCGGCATAGGGATTGAGGAAGGCGAGGATGCGATCTTTTCGGTACGACACGTGGAAGATCAGGAAGTAGAGCGGGAGGATGGAGGCGGCGAGGGCGTATCCGAAATAGCGCAGGCGGATGCCGGCGACAAAGAGCATGCAGGCGGTGATTCCGGCGCAGGCGATGGCGGTGCCGAGGTCGGGCTGGAAAACAATCAGCGCGAGAAAAACTACCGTGGGGACAACAGCCGGAATCAGCGTATTACGCCAGTCGTCCATGTCCCTGGTTTTGTTTTCGAGAAACCACGCCAAGAACAAAATGAGTGCCGGCTTGGCGAGTTCGGAGGGCTGGAAGGAGACCGGGCCGAGATGGAACCAGCGGTGCGTGCCGTGAGCGCGATCAAGAAAGAAGACCGAGATGAGGAAAAGAGTGGTGAAGCCCAGCAACAAGAAAACCAGCGGTGGACTTTGCAGGCGTTTGTAGTCCACCTTCATGGCCACGACCATGGCGGCGAGACCGGCGACCGCCCAGATCAACTGCTTGACCAGGAATTCGTAGGCCGAGCCGAAGCGCTCTTTGGCCATGACGGCGGAGGCGCTGAAGATCATGACCAGTCCGATGAAGACGAGGATGGTGGTCACGGTGAACATCCAGCGATCGACACTGACGCGCTTGGCCACGAATTTCTATTTCACCATGGAGGCGCGGAGACACGGAGGAATTCGTGCTGTGGATTTTGCGGAAGGATAACTGTCTTGGTTCAGGTCAACGGAGAAATGGTTTCATGGATTGCTTTTGTGGGCCGGGGCCCCACGCCCCCAGGGGCTAAAGCCCGCGTCCATTAGGGCGCTTGACGGCACGGCTGAAGAGACTGCGGAAAGAGTCCGTTAGCGCGCTACGTGCGACCACCGGGGCTAAAGAGTATGCGTGAGAACGGGATCGTCCCTCCGGGACTGGCATTGTTT
>Ga0209698_10005660_pt1 | contig 13465 bp, 10 predicted proteins | sample LitLauG_LLR_2012_FD_187203 | JGI IMG/M metagenome (GOLD analysis project Ga0209698, IMG submission 187203) | Freshwater sediment microbial communities from Pennsylvania, USA - Little Laurel Run_MetaG_LLR_2012 (SPAdes) (version 2) | ecosystem: Environmental > Aquatic > Freshwater > Creek >... | reverse complement strand
GGTGTCGTCTTTGCGAAAAGTGAATTGGCAGATGCCTCCATAGACCGCGATGTACTGGTCCTGCTTGCCGATGGACTTGCCGCAAATGCCGATCTCGATCTCGCAAGCTTCGCGGGCCAGTTGCTCGGCCGTGACCAACTCGCCCTTTTAGGCGTACAAAGCGTGCAGCAGCCCTACCTACTGTCACGGTGCTGGGAGATCCCAGGCCGGAACCCTCGGACGGCACAGCGGCCAGCGCGGTGATCTCGACGTCGTTTTCCACGCCGGTGCGCAGCAAGGCCTCGCGCACCAACTCGTGCTCGAGATCGCGCACGTTCTCCACGGTCTCTTTCTTGGTGTAATTGACGATGATCGATCAGCTCGTCGAAGCGCGGCACGACGACGACATACACATACTTGTCGATGGCGGAACTGACCACGGCGCCTTCATGCTCGCGGTAGTAGCGGCTGAAATCAGTGCCGCCGCCGGCAAAACTGACGCGCAATGGCGTTTGTGAAATGATCATGATTCCTCGGCAGCGCGGCAGGCGGCGGCATAATCCGCTTGGGCGTTGAAGTAATTTCCTTACCTATATACACGAAGTAGCCGCGGATGGCAGCCCCATGGCCCGGCCTACAAGCGCAGGCATCAAAGACCGGCCAATGGCGGTCGGACTGGAGGAGATCCGATCATGCGTGGCATGAAACGTGATCAACTCGGACAATGGGAAGGTTGTGAGATTGTCGGCGTAGACGACCAGGAAAGATCCGTCCGCGTCGACAAAAAGCGGATTTCGCCGCTGCCGAGCAACCTAGGCTCATAGGCCAAGGTTACAGGTATGCCGCGGCGCGCTGCTACAAATTCCTCGACGTGCTCGGCCAAGTGGTGGGCGTTCACGAGCACGGCTTCCACGCCCGCTCGCTCGCAGTCGCGCAGCCAGAGTTCCAACAAGGGCACGCCGTTAGCGGCACCAGGCACTTGCGGGTCGTGGATGTGATGGAGCGCAAGCGAGTCCCCAGTCCCGCCGCCAGGATAATCGCCAGATATCGACTCATCAGTACCATCACGGCACGGAAAACTGCTGAAATGTTACATTTTCCAATCGCTGACGACCAGGCGTACGCTGCCGACATCGCAACAGCCCCGAATCGGCAGAGGCCCTCTAAGGTGACGTTTCGGCGAGTACATTTTTGCGCAAGCGTGAATGCTATTTATCGCACCCGGCCTTAGAGGCTGAAGTGTCGAGAAGCTGTGCTATTCTGCAAGTCATGCAGGACGCGAAAGTAGCCGGAATGGCCCCCTCGATAAGTGTAATCATTCCCGGCTATCGGGTTGCAGAATCCATCGCCGCCACATTGGACTCGGTGCTGGCACAGACTTTCAGAAAATATGAAATTACCGCGGTGAACGACGGCTCGCCGGATACCGAGGAATTGGAGGAGGTTCCGGCGCCGTATTGGGAGCGGATCACCTACCTGCGCCAGGAAAATCAAGGCCTAAGCGGAGCCCGCAACACCGGCATCCGGCCAGCGCGGGGCAAATATATGGTCCCGTCCATCGATGGCCGAAGCCCTTATTATCGGCAATGTACCGGAAGCGCGCGGAACCGTCAGGGAGTTATCTCCCTACGCGGGCGACGTCACCTTCGAGCGGCTGGTCAAGCGCCAGTGCACGGTGAACGCATCTGTCACGTTCTGCCGGCGGGAGGCGTTGCTTGCTTACTAGCGGCGGGTGCTGGGACACCATCGCTGCCACGCGGGCCGTCTGTCCTCAGACCCCATTGCCATGCTTGAGACGTACTTGGCCGTGCTGGCGAGAGCCGCCCGCGATCCAAATCTAACAGCCGCACAGCGGGAAGTCCTGGAACTGCAGTGTATCGTGCAAGAACGCTTTGCTGGCTGGAGACGCCCGAGCAACCGTCAGTCATCTGACGCGGGCGAATGCGCAATACAAATCTCTGAAACTCGCTACTGTGCCGATGTTGTTGCAAGTAGCGCCCAGCGTCCTGCAGCGCTCTACTGCTGGCGCGATCGGCATACCTCTAGGCTGAAGACACAATCGTGAAAGACTCTTCCCGGGGCCAGCCAGTCACCGCGAAAGGCGGGTCTCTTACAGCCCACGTTTCCTGGCTGATGTTCGCTAAGACGATCGCGTTTGCGTTTAACCTGGCGCTACCGATGCTGCTCGTCCGCCGGCTCGATCAGGCGCAGTTCGGCGTATACAAACAACTCTTCCTGGTCATCGGAACCTCGGTCACGGTGCTGCCGCTGGGCTTCGCCATGAGCGCTTATTACTTCCTGCCCCGCGAGCCGGACCGCCGGCAGGAAACGGTTCTGAATATTCTAATTTACAACATGGTCGTGGGAAGCCTGGCCTGCGCTGCATTTCTGTTCTGGCCGGTGCTTTTGGCCATCATTTTCCATCAACCTGGACTGACCGGCTACGCTCACCTGATCGGATTAGTGATCCTGCTCTGGATTGTCTCCCAGGCCCTGGAGATGATTCCTATCGCCAACGGGGAAATGAAATTGGCCAGCGCCCTGATTATGAGCGTACAGCTTACGCGTACGGCTATCTACCTGGCGGCGGTGATTGTGTTCGGATCGGTGCGGGCGCTGATCTGGGCGGCGGTGGTGCAGGGGGTTTTGCAAACAGTAGTTCTGTGGTGGTATTTGCAGTCGCGCTTCGGCGGTTTCTGGCGGCGTCTCGATGGGCGCCTCATGCGCAGCCAGTTGTCCTACGCCGTTCCGCTCGGTCTTGCCGGCATACTCTATGCGGTGCAGACCGATCTGCACAGTTATTTCGTTTCCAACCGGCTGGGCGCCGTGGCTTACGCCATCTACGGGGTGGGGACGGTGCAACTGCCCCTGATGGGCATGTTGCAGGAAGCCACCAACGCCGTGATGATTCCCCGCGTCAGCGCCTTGCAGCAACAAAACGACACACGCGAAATCATCCAATTGATGGCGCGCGCCATGCGGAAGCTGGCTGCCGTGTACTTCCCGGTGTACGCTCTGCTGGTCGTGGTCGCCCATGAGTTTATCGGCGTTTTGTTCACCCGCCGCTACCTGGCGAGCGTTCCGGTGTTCGTGATCAATTTGACCTTATTGCTGCTGGGCATCCTGATGCAGGATCCGCTAATCCGCGCGTATGTGGAGCAGCGGTTCTTTTTCATCCGGCTGCGGGTCGTCTTATGCGTGCTGTTAATAGCCGCTCTCTGGTTTGGGACCACTCGTTTTGGCCTGATGGGAGCGATTTCAGCCGTGGTCCTCGTCAGCGTGATCGAACGGATCGTGATGGCGGTACTGTTCGGGCGCATCCTCGGCGTCAGCCGGAAGGATCTCGTGCTTCTGAAGGATGTCGGGAAACTGGCACTCGCCGCAGCCGCATCGGGCCTGATTACGGAAGGCGTCCGGTTCCTGCTGCGGGATGCCAAGCCGCTGGTCATTCTGATCGTCTGCGGCATCGTGTTTTCTGTGATTTACCTTGGCGGGATCCTTCTGGCGGGAGTTGTGACGCCCGAGGAGAACGACCTGGTGCGGCGTAAGATTGCGGCTCTCGGATTACTCAATGCATAACACAGTTGATCCCAAATCCGGCACCGGCGATTGGAAAGCTTTTAGCCTGCCGCTGGAACGGGTGCTTGACGCCGCGGCAGACTGGAAGCAGCGGCTGGCCGGCGTCGCAAAGCCGTGGCTCTGCTGGAATGTCAGCCATCGATGGTCCTACCTGCAGCAACGGCTGGTACAACACGTGGGCTGGACCCCCGTGGTCGGTTTTGACCCCAGAGTGGGACCCCCGCCACTGGTTCCGGGCGCTGTGCTCATCGATTTCAATGATGCCTTCCGGTTCCCGGTGATGTGGCCGATGTTTCCCTTGGAGTTCGCCTTTCTCTTTGCCGACCGCCTGGCTTTCTGGCACGCGGACCTGCTCTGCCGCTTGCCGGTGCTAGAGAAACTCGCCGCCAGTTTCTCCGCGTTGCGGGATGGGCAGATGTCCGCGGTGTTAGACAAGGGTGGCTTGCGAAACAGCTTGAACTTCAAATCTCACCGTTTTTGGGAACTATGCGGCTGCACCACGAAGAGCGCCAGCGAAAACCAGTTTTACAACGGCGCCGGCTGGTGGCGGTGTTTTGCGTTTCATCCCAAATGTGTGCTGGTCGAGGAGCGCGCCCGGCGCCAGCCGTATTCCTGGGACAGCGGCGTCGGCATTCACTACTGGAGAGACAACTACAATGGCTGTGCGCTACCGATCGACGTTCGGCTGGTCAAAGAGGGACACTGCAGCGAGATCGGCAAGCCGGACTATCGAACGGCAGCGCATCATCTCGAGGCGACCCGGGACCTTCCGTCCGAACTCGATATGAACTTTTCTCTCGATCATGTCGCGGAGCGGTTAGGAATTGCCCACTTTTTGCGGCAGACTTCTGAGATCTAACCCGGTGTCCCCGGCCAGATCCAGAACGGCCAGCCCACTGCGCGCGATGAGTTCCAGGGCCGGCGCCGCTGCCCGCTGCGTGACTACAACACAGTCCGCCCATTCCAACATCTTCTCCAGACGGGATTCCAAGAGATTGGCGATGTGTGGGATGGCAGCCAGAACGAATCGCTGGTTGCTGCCGTAAATCTCCTCCAGACGGATATGCGGATCGTAGACCCGGACCTGGCGCCCTTTGCCGAGCAGGTGCTCCAGTAAGGCAACCACCGGACTTTCGCGCAAGTCGTCGGTGTTTTCCTTGAAGGCCAGCCCGAATACGCCGAGCCGTGCGGCCGGCAGATCCATCACTTTCTGAATCGCCCGGCGCAGGTGTTGGTCGTTGCTGGGCAAGACGGTCTCCAGTAACGGCACTTTCAAATCCAGCCGGCCCGCACGGTACACTAGGGCGCGCAGGTCCTTCGGCAGGCATGATCCGCCGAAGGCGAAGCCGGGCTTGAGATATGCCGGCGAGATATTCAGCTTCGTATCCCGGCACAAAGTATCCATCACTTCCGCGCCGGGGACGCCCAACGCGCTGCTGAGCGCGCCCATCTCGTTGGCGAAGGCCACTTTTAGCGCGTGGAAGGTGTTGCACGAATACTTGATCATCTCCGCCGTTCGCAGAGACACCAGACATGCTTCCACTCCGAGTGGCTGGTATAATTTCGCCACCTTTTCCATGGCGCTCCGGCCGGTGCCGCCCACCACCACCAGAGAGGGCTCCAGAAAATCGCTCACGGCGTTGCCTTCGCGCAGGAACTCCGGATTCGACACTACCGCAAAGAGATCGGAACCGCCCAGACACGCGACGGTCAATTGCTCGCACGTACCGGGGAAAACCGTGCTGCGCACCGCCACGATCAGCCGGCGGCTTTTTCCCTTCCAGGCTGTGGCGATCTGGCTGCAAACCCGCCGTAGTTGATCCAGCCCCAGGTTTCCGTTCCGCTCGGAAGGCGTGCCAACGCAGATCAGGACAATTTCCGCTTGCTCGAGGGCCGGTTCCAGGACTGTGGTTGCCGCTAGGCGGCTGTTCGCGCGACCTTCCTGGATCAACTCCGCTAACCCGGGTTCGTAGAAAGGGGCCCGCCCGGTCTCGATGCTTTTGACCTTGTACTCATCCCGGTCAACGCCGGTTACGCGGTGACCCAGATGCGCCAAGCAGGCAGCCGTGACTGACCCGACATATCCCAGCCCGAGTACCGCAACCCGGGTTTCACTGGTAGATGCGTTCACGTCCCTAGTATGACATGCGGAACCGCAGGGCCTAGCCATGGGAACGAGGATGTACTACATGCAAGGTTCTGCAACCTCCCGTGAAAACCGCACTTGGCCGGCGCCTATCATATAACTATTGTGATATCAATCGATTGCATGACAAGCCCTTGGAACGGGTTCCGGATCAGCCGAAGAGGTGTCCGTCGATGTGGACTTGAACCAGCTCGGGGTGCCAGCGCCGCTCCCTCTACGCTTCCGCAAACTCAAGTAGCGCACAGCCCCTATTGAACGTGGAGGATCTGGCGGAAACGCTGCATCTCAGCCCACGTGCGGTTACCTCGATGCGGCACAACCAAAAGTATCATGGCCGCAAGGCGGTCCAGAGCTGGCGAACCTCATGGGCCGCGAGGTTCTTGACCTCTATCTGTCCTGAGAGCTTTGGGCTCCGTTGCTCGCGCATTCCGGGGGTTGCCTGGGCGAAAGTGCCAATACCCCTAGCGGGCCAAGCTCGATCACACAGAAAAGACATGGGATAATACAGGGATGCGCGAGCGTGTGATCATGACTCGACTGGTGCGGGGCAGGGCGCCTGGACGCGAGTTCGATATCGCCTTCTGGCGGGCGTTGGGCCCGCGCCGGATTCTCGAAGCCGCGTGGGATCTGGTCGTAACGGCGGCTGCCACGAGGGGCGTGCATGAAGATCAACTCCGACTTCAGAGATCTGTTACGAGACTTCAACGGCCGGCGTCCGGTACCTGATCGTGGGGGGCTACGCGGTGATGGTGCACACGGAACCGCGCTACACCAAGGATCTCGACCTCTGGATTGAACTGGCCAAGTCTAATGCGCAGAAACTGTTTCTGGCGCTGGCTGAGTTTGGCGCGCCTACGACGGATATCCATCCTGGCGATTTTACCGAGCCGGACGTATTCTTCCAAATCGGCGTGGATCCGGTTCGCATCGACATTATGATGTCTGTTTCCGGGCTCAACTTTGTTACGGCCTGGGAGCGCAGAGTGACGGTTGACTTCGGGGGACTCCGGTACTCTGCCGCGAGGACGTGCTGAAGTCGAAAATCGCCGCCGGGAGAATTCGCGACCGCCGAGATGCCCAAAGACTGGCCCGGCCACGTCGTAACCAACGATAATGGCTGCCTGACAGTCCGGAAGCTAGCGACTCTCATCGGCCCGCGACGTAGCCGATTATCGGTCCTGAAAGCTTCCCGGCAGCTTCACTTCACTTCACTTTACTCCTCTTTGTTCCATGGAAGCTTCCACCGCCAGCGACGGCTAAGTCGTTTCTTTTCCCTCCAGATGTGACTTCCGCGATTCTTGACACCTAAACTTGTCTTTGAGAGCCCACCCGGTTCTCAAAACGGGACGCATGCAGTCACTCAGTGTTTCCACTGTCAGAGTGCAGGGCATTCGTGCGCTCGCCGATCCAACAGATGATTCCCTACGCCGGAGACACCGGGATCCAGCCCGATGCCGACTGGCCGAAGCGGGGTACCCCGCGGAATTCAGGAACGGTTCATCCATGGCAGGCGGCCACTCTCAGGTAAACTACACAAAATGAACGTATGACAGCTGGGGATGCACCGCACGCATCCGCGCAGTTGGCGCGACAAGCAGTGGACGCCACATCATCCTGGTTTTTCACGATTCATATTTTCTTAATCGGAGGCTGCGACTTGAGTCGATTAAGTTCAGCGTTTTAGTCCCGCAAACTAACGACTTCACACACGCCGCTGCCGTGCCACCAGATACAGGCACGATGCCGAGTCACGCATGGACCATTCGCGCCGAATCTAAGTCACGAGCCGAAGGCCGGAGAGCCCGCCGCGTGTGCCGACGAATCAAACGCATCAAGATACAGGCTGGTCGGGCACGGCCCCTGAAGCCGATGTCGAAGACTCTACGCACGGCTATTTCACTCCGGTGAGCCGCAGCCGTCGGCTGGTCGTGCGCCCGCATATGGTAGCCTCTAAAAGTGAGCGCGGAGAATTTTCCCAGTGTAGGTGTTTAAGGCGAGCACCAGTGGCGGAGGTAGCAGCGCTTCGAAATCTTGCCGTGAGATCGACGGAATGAACAAACTCGATGAACTCACAAAGATTCTCTTTGGTAACGACGAATCGAACGGTCAGCCTCCTCTTTCCCCGTTCCTCGATCAAATGTGGCGCAGATCGGGAAGACCAAACCCAGGCTCACCCGATCCGGACGAGCGCGAACGCTTTATCTTCTGGTATATCGAGCGCTTTTACATGCGCTGGGGCCATCAATGGCCGCTGCCGCCGTCACTGGAGACGTGGCTCAACGCGCCGGCCGTGGATGTGAGCCAGGAGATACAAGAAGCGCCCGGCCTCCGCTCCAGTCGACCGAACGCAGGGCGCAAATACCTTTCACGGTATCTCCAGCATGTCTGGAAGAAGGAAGCGCAGCGATTCAATGTGAAAACAATGGAGGGTTTCTTTGACTTTCTGGCGTGGTATGCCTTCCGTTTTGTGCCCGAACACCAGATTCCGCCCGTGCTCCTACCGAATGCGTTGGTTGATCAGTTGAACCAAGCCGCCGATAACCAAAGTTTGCCGTTGACGACGGGAATGCTGTTGTACGAAAAGCTCGAGCGCCCGGATCGATTTCAGCGGCTTTTGGAAGTCCCGAAGGCCAAGCTTTACGCTATTTGCTACGAACTGGCGAGAGTCGTTCTTGCTTCCGGCGATCCACGTTTGATTCCTGAGTATCTCTCCGGATTCTGGCGCTCCTCGCCCGGCGGCGGCGAGACGGCTTTCGATTATGTGACGCGCCTGGTGGAGGCACGACATGGGGAATGTGACGGGGGAGGGTCCGATGCTCTGCGACTACGAACGGAACTGCCGCTGCCCCATTTGTTCTCCGCGCTTGCGCCCGCCGAGAAACCAATTCAAGAACTGGCACCCACGCGGCCCCGCAGGCTATCGATTGTTTCTTACCGCGACCACAAGACCCTGTGCGGGTTAAGTAAAGCGGGAGGTTATGCCATCGAGGCGCTGCGCGGAACCGGGATTGAAACCATCGACCTCGACTACAATATAGAGCGGAAGAACCTGAAACAAGAGTCGCTTTATAACGGACGGATCTTCAACAACAGCCTCCGGAACGTACACGTGTTCAATCTCAATCCGGAACACGTCCTGGAATGCGTGATGTGCAATCTGAGCCGCATTCGGGAGGACGACTATTGTATCGGCCAGTTTTATTGGGAGGTGTCGGACATCTGCGCGATACATGAACCAACCGTGAGTGTCATGGACGAGATCTGGGTCGCGAGCGAATTCCTGGAGAGCGTATACCGGCGCCGGGCGGGCATTCCAGTTGTGAACATGGGAGCGGTTGTCTCGCCAAGCCCTTCCGAGCGAGCGTACACGCGCGCCGACTTTGCGCTTCCGGAAAGCGACTACCTGTTCCTGGTAAACTTCGACGGCAGCTCGATCGTGGAACGGAAAAACCCTTTGGCGGCCGTTGCGGCGTTTCAGGACGCGTTTCCGCAAGGGCATGAAAAAGCAGGATTGGTGATCAAGACGAGAAACCTAGCGCAGCCCCGCTCGAACGCTGATCGCAAACACTGGGAGCAGACCGCGAAGCGCATCGAAAAAGACCGGCGGATCAAGTTGATCGACGCTACCTTGCCGGAAGACGCGATGACCGGACTTTACCAGGTAACCGATTGCTACGTATCCTTGCACCGGTCCGAGGGCTTCGGATACGGGCCGGCCGAAGCGCTTTATTGGGGCAAGCCGGCGATTGTGACGGCGTTCTCGGGAGTGTGCGATTTTTGTACTGAGTCCACTGCCAAACTGGTGGATTACGAACTCATCGCGGTTAAACCCGGGGAGTATCCATACCTGGACAGCGACAGATCTTATTTCTGGGCCGATCCGAACATAGGAACGGCGAGCCGGCATATGCGCGCGCTGTACGATGATCCACAGCAGGGGGTGGATCTGGCAAAACATGGGCATAGCCTGATTCGCGACCGGTATAGCATGCGAGCTCTCGCGCAACGATATACTGCTCGCTTGAACCAGCTAGGCTCCGCTTCCGGCCGTTAGATCAATGCCATGCGATCAACGGTACTCATAGAAGGTCCCTTCGAAAGCGATTATTCACTTGCCATCGTGAACAGGAATTTGGCTTATGGAATGTTGGATACGGGCTGTGCGATCGCGCTGCATCAGCGCGACAACACCAGGGCCTATCCTCCCTCTTCCGCCTTCCTCCGGATGCATCCCCTGCTCGCCGCTCATTTTCAGCAGCCGGCCACCGGCGCCCGGCCGTATATACACACGCGCTACATCTATCCGCCGTATTGCGACAGTATGAACGGGTCCGTTCGAGCATTTCATTGCTATGGATGGGAGGAGTCGGCTTTTCCCCGGCGGTATGCGATGGGCTTCGAGAGCGGGCTCGACCTGGTGACGGTGATGTCCCGCTATGTCATGCAGGTTTTGAGAGATAACGGAGTGACTGTCCCAATTGAGGTGGTTGGCTTGGGAGCCGATCATATACTCGACTCGCCTCCGGTTCCGGTCGAGTTTCTGAGGCCCGGATCGTTTCACTTCGTTCACGTATCGTCCTGCTTTCCGCGGAAGGGGGCGGACGTTCTGGTGCGCGCCTTCTGCGAAGAGTTCCGGCAGACCGACGATGTCTGTTTGATCATCAAGACCTTTCCCAATCCGCACAATACCGTGGAAGAATTGGTGCGGGAGGCCGACCGGCGATACCGGGGGCATGCTCCTATCCGGATTGTCGGGGAATCGCTGACAAACGGCCAGATGCGCTTTCTGCTGGAAAAATCCAACTGCCTGGTGTCAGCCAGCCGGGGCGAGGGCTTTGGGCTGCCTCTGGCGGAGGCCATGTTCGTTGGCTGTCCGGTGATTGCGACCATACATGGCGGCCAAGCCGATTTGTGCTCCCCGGAGTGGTGCTGGCCGGTGGAGTTTCAGATCGTTCCGGCAAAAACTCATTTGACGGAAGGACCATCCTTCTGGGCGGAGCCGTCTGTCGGTTCCTTGCGGGAGCAGATGCGCCAGGTTTTTCGGGCGCCGCGTGAGGAAGTGACGGCGCGCACGACGCTGGCGCGCGCACAGGTCTCGGCGAACTTCACTTGGGCGCAAGTAGCGCGTCGGCACCTGGAGGCCTGCGAGGCGGCACTGGCAGAGAGGTCGAACGGAACAGGGTCGCGGCCTTCACCGGATTGCGGCCACATCGGATTCATTTCGACCTGGAATACCAAATGCGGCATTGCCGAATATACCCGGTACCTGGCAGAGAGTCTGGACACGGGGACGAAGTATTCGGTTTTTGCCGACCGGGCAACCGAGACGGTACGACCGGACACGGATAACGTGTTTCGATGCTGGGCGCAAAGCCAGGAGCCAGTTCAATCGCAGGGCGCGGCGAACGAGCTTTTGCGACTGATCGCGGAGCGCGGCATCGATGTGGTGTCGCTGCAGTATAACTTCGGCTTCCTTCCGTCCCGGGTTGTGGAATATCTCGTGGAGCGGCTGCATGCCGCCGGTATTGCGGTAATGATTACGCTGCACTCAACGAACCACCCGAGTTTCGGCAACCTGACACGCGCGCTGGCCCGGGCCGATGCGGCCATCGTACACAGGCAAGAAGAATTCGTGAGACTTCTGGACTGCGGCGTAGAGTGCGCAGTAATGCAAAGGCAGGGAATCTATGTGCCGCAGGACAAGGCGGGCAGGAGGGCGCCTTCGGGATCGCGGCCGCTGGCATTTACGGTTGCGTGCTTCGGCTTTTTTCTTCCCCCGAAAGGCATCCGCGAGCTCCTGCAGGCCTTCGAGGCCGCCGTGCGGGTGAACCCCGTGCTGCGCTTAAAGCTGGTGAATTCTCTTTATCCTGGCTCCGCATCGGCAACCTACGCGGCGTCGTGTATGCGTTTTGCCGAAGAACGGGGGCTTGCGCAACGCACGGAAATTTGCACTGATTTTCTGGAACAGGATGAAATTCTGAAGCAATTATCGAGCGCGGATCTGATCGTGCTTCCCTACACCATGTCCACCGAATCGTCCAGCGCGGCCATCCGGCTGCCGTTGGCTTCGGGAACCCCCATTCTTTGTTCCGACTTGCCGCTGTTCGACGAGTTTCAAGAATTGGTACACCGATACCCCGCGCACGATGTCGCGGCGCTGGCCCGTCGCCTTTGCGAGTTGTCCACGGATACGGCGGAGCTCCGGCGTTTTACCGCGCGCCAGGAGGCGCTGGTGGAGGAGCTTTCCTGGAAGGCGGTCGCCAAGCGTTTCCAAGCGCTGGCGGCTTCCTGCCGGCGGCTGCGGCTTATGGAAGTTTCGGTCAAGTGAGCGTGCGCGGCGATGCCTCGATTAGTATGCTGAGAAGAGTCGCGAAAAGGCGGGAGCGCTTCCTATGTCCAGTGAACAAGGAGAAAGAATCATTCCAGACGCAAAGTTCCTCAAAGAAATCGCCGCTGAAGTGGAGCTCGACAGAAATTTCTGGGCACCGGCAAGCAGGGCCGCCGCTTTGAGCTCGACGGAGGTGGACCGGCAATTGACCGCCACCGACGCCTTGGTGGCGGGCGTTCTGGATGGTTCGGCGCTGGTCGGGGAAATGCCTCCGCAGCCGCCCACACTCAGGGCCAAGATTGGGCGGGCACTGGTGAGCATTGTCCGGCGGGCCGTGTTTTGGCTGATCGATCAGATCCGGGGTTTTCAGGTGGCCGTGGCGGCGAGTCAGCAAGAACAGGCTCGCCTGTTGCGCGCGCAAGCCGCGATGATCGAGAATCTGAACGCCCTGCAGGCCCAGCAGGAGACCGTGTTCGCGCAGTTCGACCGACGCATACGCGAAGAACTGCACTCGAAACAAGCTGAGGCGGACCGGTACCTGCATCAGACGCGCATGCAGCTCGCCCTGCAGGAGCGGCGCCTAACCACGCTGTTACGGGAAACCCGGCGCAGTGGACCGAGGGCTTCGGACGAAGCGGGAAGCGCTGGACAGGCCGAGAGCGTGGTGCCCCTGACGGATCCCATTTACGTGGAGTTCGCGAATCTTTTCCGGGGAGACCGTGCCGACATCAAGCGGCGCTTCGAGGTTTACATTCCGCGTCTGAAGGACTGCAAGCTCGGACATCCGGAGATGGCCGTCCTCGACTTGGGCTGCGGGCGCGGGGAATGGTTGGAACTACTGCGCGACGAGGGGCTGACCGGTTCCGGGGTAGACATGAATCTCGTCATGATCGAGGAATGTGGCAATCTGGGTCTATCGGTGACAGCCGGGAACGCCATCCAGCATCTTCGCTCTCTTCCCGCCGCCAGTATTGGCGTCGTTACCGGATTTCACATCGTGGAACACCTTCCGATAGACGATCTTCTGGCGCTCCTGGATGAGACGAACCGCGTTCTGCGGCCAGGCGGCTTGGCGATTTTTGAAACCCCGAACCCGTCGAACATGCTGGTGAGCACGGAGAATTTCTACCTGGATCCGACGCACCGGAATCCGCTTCCGAAGGCGCTGCTGAGATTCCTGCTGGAAGCCCGCGGCCTCTGTGACATAGAGGTGCTGCCGCTACATCCCTATCCGGAAAGCTACCACCTCGTCGATGACGGGCATCCGTGCGCGAGGTTGCTGAACCAGTTGTTATTCAGCGAGCAGGACTACGCCGTGATCGGGCGCAAAGTCTAGACTAGAACGCCAACTCAAGGAGTTCCTGGTGGACGTGAGCTGAGTACATATTGAATTGCGGCAACAAATCTGATAAGAGCATTAGGCAATCGATGCA
>Ga0209698_10005657_pt1 | contig 13467 bp, 6 predicted proteins | sample LitLauG_LLR_2012_FD_187203 | JGI IMG/M metagenome (GOLD analysis project Ga0209698, IMG submission 187203) | Freshwater sediment microbial communities from Pennsylvania, USA - Little Laurel Run_MetaG_LLR_2012 (SPAdes) (version 2) | ecosystem: Environmental > Aquatic > Freshwater > Creek >... | reverse complement strand
GACGTGGTCCGCACCCAGTTTCCGCGCAAAATCCAGCCGGTACTCCGACAAGTCGACCGCAACAATCGTACCCGCACCCAGCATGCGTGCCTTCATCACGAAGCACATGCCGAGCGGCCCCGTTCCCAACACCACCACGGTGTCATCGAAGCGGAATGACTCATTCGGAAATGCCGAGATCTGCTTAGCACGGTCCAACCCAACCGTGACGGCCATGATCTCGGTGAGCACCGCAATTTCCGAAGGCAACTCGTCCGGCACCTTCACCAGGAAGCTGCCGGGCACGACATAAAGGTACTGCGACCACCCGCCAAACAGGTGCGGAGGATCCTTGGCGCTGATGTTATTGCCGTAGTCAACGGTGTTCTCGCAGCAGTAGTAGGGAAAATCATGGCGGCAGTAATAGCAAGTCCCGCAACTGACGTTCGGACCAACGATGACGCGATCACCGACCTTCAGCCCGATGCCTTCGAAATCCGTGTACCGCCCGTCGCCCCCAATCGCGGCAATCGTTCCGACATTCTCATGCCCCTGGATGATCGGAAACGGAACCGGCCGCGGCGCGCCAATGCCGCCATACTGCCCGACGTGTCCTTGGTAGGTGTGCTTGTCGGTCCCGCAAATCCCGGACACCTCCATCTTCACCAGCAAGCACCCCGGCACCGGATCGGGCAGCGGATACTCCCGGATTTCATAATGTCCGGGCTCCACCAGGGTTGCGGCAAGAACGTTCGGGGATGACATGATCGTCAAATCTTTCCTGCTTATTTCCAACGTTCGCCGAATAAAATTTCGGGGGACCGCAGTCCCCCGAGTCGTGTTTCGTTTTTTCGACGCTCCCTAGAAGTTCAACTTCAGAGAAAGCTGTGCGACACGGGACCCCAATGACGTCGCGGTCACCTGCCCCACGGCGCCCGGAAGGATGCCAAGCGGCGTCGCAAATTGAGCGTGGTTGAAGATGTTGAAGAAGTCCGCTCGGAACTGGAGATTGACCTGTTCGGTCAACGCCGTATCCTTGTGAAATGCCATATTCCAGTTATTGATTCCCGGACCGTGGAAGAAACGCCGTCTCGTATTACCCTGTGAGCCGATCGCCGAAGATACGAATACCGTCGGATCGAAATAGTAGTGCGCCGTAACCCCACCGAGCGTTTGCTCCTGCCGCGGGTCAAATTTGTGCAATGGCCCAACCTGGTTCGGCGTATCGACCGGGAGGGTAATCGGACCACCAAATGCTGTGCCCAGTAGAGAATGGTCGTCGGTTTCCACCATGGTCACCGGCAAGCCTGTGGAGAAGGTTGTGACGCCACTGATCGACCATCCGTTCGTCAAGCGCTTCGGACCACCGAGTCGGTCGATCGGGAGCACATACGTATAGCTCGTCACAAAATTGTGCGTTTGATCCCATGCTGAGAGCCCACGACTCAAATTGGGGTTCACCGGATTAACTTGCTCGCCATAGCCAGAAGCAATGTCGAGTGACTTGCTGTATGTGTAGCCGAGGAGCATCTGCAGGCGCTGCGACGTGTGTCGAAAATTCAGTTGCAGAGAGTTATACGATGATTTTCCGGCGGTAACGAAATAGGAGTCGTTGGCGAAGGGGATGACTCCATAGTTGCCATCGGGGAGAAGGGTCCCTATCGGGGACGACCCGGCAGGAAGCCCGGCCACAGCCTGGGCCGGGGTCAGTTCAATGCCCGGAAGCCGAGGGCGCGTTCCAGGCACAATTACGGTTTGCTTGCTACTGTTCGTATAGGTGAAGAAGTTGCTTTCCAAAGTCGGACCGCAACCGGGTGTATTCATGCACAATGTCGGATCGCCCGGATTGGCGGACTTCGACGAAAGCAGTCGGTGTCCCTGGGTTCCAACGTAACTCAAGGTCAACAAATCCGCCCCGGTGAGTTGTCGCTGGAAGGAAAGCTCATAATTCTCTGCATACGGTAGACGGGCTCCATAGTAGAAAGCCGGCGAACTGCCGATCGTGCCGAAAGCGTTGAGGAACTGAGCCAACGTATCGTACGGATAACCGCTCGCTGGATGGCTCGGTGAGACTCCTTTGGGCGGGGGAGCGACCGGGTAGAAGTTCGGAATTGATGACCCCTTCGCGCGATTAGTGAACGGAGCCGCGAATGTCGTCTCATTCTGACCCGTGAAGTCTCCGAAAGGAGCGTCGCCGATTTCATTGAAGTCTGTGGCGCCCTCAAACGAAGCGTACGACAGCGTGTAGCCCGCGCGAATACTGGACGCGCCTGACTTGCCAAGAAGGGCTCCCATCGCTCCCTCGTGCCCCCCGAACGAATAGGCGAACCCGATCCGCGGAGCAAGATTGTTCCAGCGAACCGGAGCCAAGCCGCGAGGAACTCCCTTATCGCCGGGGAATACCCATCCGGCCGGAGACCCTTTGAAGATTTGCGACTGCTCGCCCGGAATGATCGATTGAATTTCGTTGAATTTCTCGTAGAACGGAGCGCTGACGTCATAGCGCAACCCGAAGTTCACAGTAAGGTTCGGACGGGCGCGCCAACTGTCCTGACCATACAAACCGAAATAATAGCTGCGACCATAGGAGGGGAAGGCTTGACCCTGTATATAGCCACTCGGCGCACCGATAAGGAAATCAACGAAGTCGCTCCCCGTTTCGCTTGCCTGACCGTTGAAGTTAGAGCCGAAGCCGAAATTTCCATTGGCGACATTCGATAAGCTCTCTTCGAGCTGGTTGAAATGATATTGAGCGCCGAATTTGATGGTGTGAGTGCCGAACACCTTACTGAAGTTGTCCGAGACCTGGTAGATATTGGTGATCAGCTCGTTCGGACGGCTCGGTACGCCGATGACGAAGTTGTTGAAGTCAATTTCAGGAATGCCCTCGACACTGGGTGTGCCAGGAAAGATGCCGGGCTGTCGGTTGGCGCCTGAAGCAAATCCCAAATCGGAGAGTGACTTTGACGTTCCGCCGAGTGGCAGGTTAAACCTGGTCTTCAGCCGGAAATACCCGACACGAAATTCGTTTACCGCCGCGGAACTGAGAGTCTTTACGTCGCCGAGTTGGATCGTGTGGGTTTGGCCCTTGCTGTCGATTGCAAATCCTGGATAGAGCGGGAAATTGCTGGGCCAATAAGGGTCAATGCGATCAAAGCGGTCAAAGAAGTAGTAGGCGGTCAGCAAACCGAAGCGTGAGTTGCCATCCACGCGGCCGCTGAACTTATTGTCGTGCAGGTTTATCTTGCCAGAACTGGTGGAAAAGGTGCCTAGTCCTCCTCCCTGAACAGTCGCCGGATCCGCCGGCAGAATGTAGGGCAACAGGTTCTGCGAGATGAGATTGAACTTACTGGGGGCCAGATGTGGGTTTCCTGAGGGATCGCCGAACACGCAGCCTGTAACGGGATCAGTGCTAGTGCAGCCTGTAAAGTAATAATGTTCGCCCGGATTGACGGTATAGCCAAGGAGTTGACTCAGCTGACTAGCCCAAGGATTCGGCCCGGTGGAGTCGCTGTTCACAGCACCCGTGAGGCTCCCGGCGATACCTGTAAAGTCCCCCGACTCCATCTGAGCACTAGGAGCGTTGGGGACGACGTGGGCCTGGCCTTGGATCCAACGGTTGCCTTGGTAATCAGCAAAGAAGAAAACCTTGTCGCGAACGATCGGGCCGCCAAAGGTTCCGCCGAACTGGTTTTGGTGATAAGCGCCTTTGACGCCTACCGGGTCGAAATAGTTGCGCGCATTCAAACTGGTATTGCGCACAAATTCGAAGACGTTTCCATGCCAATGGTTCGTGCCCGATTTCGTTACCACATTGATTTGCGCACCGGCATAATTTCCAAACTCGGCATCCGTGTTATTTGTCAGAATACGAAATTCTTCGATGGAATCGAGATTCGGCACGGCTCCTGCGGCAGAATATCCGAGTTCTTGAACAAGCATCCCATTCATGATGAAGCCGTTGGCGGCTTCACGCATACCGTTTACCGAGTAGGCACCCGCGTTCAAATCCCCAGAGACCGGAGGAGGAGCAAAACCAGCTGAAATAAATGGACCGGCGTAGGCACCGGTCATAGGAGACTCTGCTGAGGCCACGCCTGGCTGCAGCGACAAAAGGTCTGTGTAGCTCCTCGTGATGAGTGGCACGTCCGTGATGCGTTTTCCTTCGATCACCTCGCCCATCTGCGAACTCACCGTTTCGACGTGCAACGCGTCGGCTGAGACCTCGATCTTCTCCGTCATCTGCCCGATCTGCAGCGTCGCGTCGACTGTCCGCGCTTCGTTCACATCCAGCGTGATGTCGGTCTGGCGGTAGGTCTTGAAACCCTTCTGCTGGACCTCGATGGTGTACTTCCCCAGTGGCAGCGATTGGAAGGAATAAAAGCCCTGACTATTGGTGCTCTGGGTAATCGCAATTCCGGTACCCACGTTCGTTGCCCTCACAGTCGCGCCCACGACCGCGGCCCCGCTCACGTCTTTCACCGTTCCCGAAATGCTGGCGGTTACGCCGGCGAACACCTGCCCGCACGCGATCAGAACCAGCACGACCACCAGAACAACTTGCCAACGGCTCCATCCTTCTCGGTTCATATCCCCTCCCAGGCGAGAACCTCCAGGAAACGGAAGTCCTCGGTCAAGTTGCCGATCAGAATCGCTTTGCGAGTCAAAGCTCACACACCCATTCACGTCGGGCTCTAACCGCTTATTACGTACATGGGCTTATAGTAGAGCTGCCGTCCTTTGTCAAGATGTTTTGCGGGCGAAGCGGGAGTGGTCCCCCAGCGGTAAGCGATCGGGACCAGCGTCCGGTGAGAAAGCGTAAACGACTGACACTCTAGCGACTTAATAAACCGGATTTCCTGGATTCCGATTGTCCGTCGCCCGGCAAATCCGCCTTGGATCGAAAGGTTTCATTGTTTCGATTTGCGGATCTCCACCTGTCAAACCGCTCAGATAATTGTCGGAATCCTCAGCCAGGATTGGGGCCTGCGACGCGAGTCAATAGTCAACCGGAAAATGAAAGGCGATATTCTTCGGCTGCGCCCAGCCGCGAGCCCCAGGCCAAGTCCGGGGTGCAGTGCGCGCCGGCCGTTCCCCACTTAAATCAGAAGGTCCACCTCAGCGCGAACTGCATCACACGCGGCCCGTTCAGGGCATTGATCTCCTGGAGCTTGCCGAAATTTGCGTTTGGAACCAGATAGCAAGTCTGGTTGAGGGTTGCGCCGTCTCCGCAGTTGGTGGAGCGGTCCGGATTGTTACCCAACGCCGACGCCGCGTACTGCACGGAATTCACTCCCGTCCCGTTCTGAACGTAATAGTTGACGTGGTTCATGACGTTGAAAACTTGCGCCTGCAGCGCGAGGACGTGGCGCTCGGTGAGGTTGAACCGGCGGGTCAGTCCGAGGTCGATCTGCTGTGTCCACGGTCCGTAGAAAGAATTCAACCCGGTAAACGGACTGGGGCTGCCAGCGTTAATGCCGAGCGCGGAGTTGGGCGTGCTCTGCAACGCGGCCGTGTTGTTCAAGGAGTTCGACAGCGCGCCGACGTCGAGCAGCGCCGCGTAGGGTCGTCCGGAGGCAAACTGCATGGTCGTGCTGATGGTCCAATCCGACAGCGCGCCGCGGAGAACGCCGGAGAGTAGATGGGATCTGACTGCGGGCGCATAGATGGCCGCGATCGAGAGACGATGCCGCTGATCCAGCAAGTAGGGTGCATGTGTGTTGCGGAAGTCGAACTGGTTGTTGAAGTCAACCCCCCGCGACATCATGTTCTTGGAAAACGTGTAGGCGGTCTGGAAGGCCACTCCGCTTTGGAATCGCCGTTGCCCCTGCAAGAAGAATGCGTTGTAGTTGTTGAGACCGGGGCTGATCAGCGCGTTAAGCTGTCCCGTGTATCCGGGACGGTAGCGCCCCTCGGTCAGAAGGTGCGAGTCCAGGTTCGGCAGCACAACAGATCGGCCGGTGCAGGGAGTCCCTCCGGGAGAGCACAGCACGTAGGTCGTCGTGCCCGCCGGTGGGTTCAGGTTCAGGTCGTACGCACTGGAGGAGGCCAGGCGGACTCCGTGCGTCCAAGTGGTGCCAATGGTGACGACCGTGTCGCGCAGGATCTCACGTTCAATCTGTAAACTCCCTTGCAGGATGTACGGAAAACGGAAGTGGGGATCGACCACGGAAATATTGGAAGTGGAGAATTGTGAAAGATCGGTGATCTGGCTCGGGAAAACGGCGGTTTGCTGGTTGGGCGCCAGGTTTGGGTCGTAGTTAACCGTCACGGAGGCTTGCTGCGATAGCGTTCCGTTTGAGATGACCGAATTGCGATAATTCAGCCCATTGAAATTCTCATAGAACATGCCGAAGCCGCCCCGGACCACGGTTTTGTCCCAGGGTTGCCAGGCAAATCCGAAGCGCGGCGCAATCCGCTGATATTGGTTTGGGAATTGGCCGGTGATCGGGAACGCGGGATTCTCCGTGGGCTGCGGATAGATCTGAAAATCTTCGCGCACACCCAGATCCAACGTCAGATGCGGGCGGATCTGGTAGGTATCCTGGACGTAGACGCCGAGGTACGGGACAGCAAACGAGAATTTCGGCTGCCCCGTGCTCTGAAAAAAATTCTCGTAGATGCCGAGAGCAAAATTGGAGAGGTCGGTAAACGTGTAGGTACCGCGGAAGGTCCCGTTCTGTGCTTGCGCATCGGGATCGAATCCCCCAAACGCCAGGTCCGTCAGGTGGGTGTGCGTGAACTCGACACCGAATTTGAGAGTGTGCTTCCCGCGCAGATAGCTGACATGATCCGACAGTTGCCACAAGGCCTCGTTGGTGCGGCCCCCGGCGAAGCCCGCATTGCCCATTTGAAAATTCGTTCCTCCCCCAGTTTCATTGCCGGACGGAGCTAGCAGAACCGCCGGAAGGCCAGGATTGACCACACCGGTCGGGGTGGAATACTGGTCATCGCGCGAAAAGCCGGCGCGCACTTCGTTGAGAAGGTTGCTGCCATAAGCGTGGCTCCAGCCGGCGCTGCCCTGGTAGTCGCGAACGAAGGCATTGGCCAATGTACTCTTTCCGAAAAGCGCAGTCTGCGTACCCAAAATAAAGCCGCTCGGAGAGTCAAAGCGGTTCCAGTTCACGCTGAGGTAGAAACGATCGTCTTTCGAGTCGCGGTAGTCGACCTTCGAAAACAACGACCAGTCATTGCGATTCCGAGGCTGCACTCCCAGATTCGATTGAATGGCGTTCAGCGCATTGGCCACGCCTTGCAGGTACGCGGGATTGTTCGGGTCGGCTGTCGCAAGAGTCCCAGGGACCGGAAATGGCGCACTGGGAGCGGGAAGCGGGAAGCGGGACGCCGTCCGCAACTCCAAAGTCCGTCTGGTCGAGTCCGACGAAGCTCGGATTAATGGCCGCGATCGGATTCTTCTGCCGTTGTTGCTCATAGTCGACGAAAAACCAGGCGCGGTGGGGCAGGATTGGGCCGCCGAGGCTCCCGCCAAACTGCTGCAGAATGTCCACCGGCCGGGCTAACCCATTCGCTTTGCTGATCGCGTCGTTGGCACCGGTTCCCGAATTGCGGTTGTAGTAGAACCCTCCGCCGTGCGCGCGGTCGCTGCCCGAGCGGGTGACCACATTCACGAAGCCAGTCGCAGCGCCGCCATACTCGGCGCGATAGGGCGAAACGGCAACCTGGAATTCCTCGATGGCATTCTCACCGAAGATGTAGGGTACTTTCTCGCCGCCGCGCGCGTTGCCGAAATAGTTGCTGGTAGCGCTGGCGCCGTCAACCGAGAACGAGTTGGCTCCATTGGCGTTGGCGTAGCCGGTGTCCTCGCCGCCCTGCTCTCCGGCAAAGCTCACGAGTCCGTTTTGGCCATCTGCGGTAGCGTTGGGAACCAGCAGTGCGAAATCCAGGAAGCGCCGGCCGTTGAGCGGAAGCGCGTCCAGGAGCTCGCGATTGATGATGGAACTCTGGTTGGAGTCTTCCGTACGGAGCAGGGGCGACTCGCCGCTCACCGTGATCGCTTCACTCGCCGCACCCGCTTGCAGGTGCACCCTCAGGGACGTCGTCTGACCGATCTGAACCAGGACGGGCTCGACCATCTCCTTGCGAAAGCCGGGAGCGGCGACCTCCAGCCCATAAAGACCGACGGGCTGAGACGGGAAGACGAAGATGCCGGCGGAATTCGACAGACGCGACACACTCTGCCCGTTCGATCGGGAGGTGAGCGTTACCGAGGCGTTGGCAACCACCGCTCCGCTGTTGTCGCTAATGACGCCGCGGATCGCTCCACTGGTGCCCGCCACTTGTGCGGTCGCAGTCGGGCAGACGGCGGTCAGCAGCCCAAACCAGATGAACAAAACTGCGCGGAGCATGGCCGGGACCTCCCGGGGCAAGAAGCGCGACACGCTCAAAGTTCACCACCCTCCATTGACGCCGAACTGCCTCATGCAACGGCCTGTCGGACTTCCCAAGCGGCTGACCTGATACGCCAGACTACAAATCCTTGATGAAGGACAGAATCCTGGAGCGTGAAACCGCCGTAACATCCGTTTGCCATCGCGCTCGGATCTGGTCGCCTTGCTCTTACGATTCTAATCTCCGGTTCACGCTCCTGTTGGCCACGGGCGAACACCGGCGCGCCCGAACTTGTTACCCCGGGCACTTCCCTTCCTTGCTTCTTTCGCCAACAATAGAGGTTCCCATGTTTTCGACGCCCACCAACCCGGGCAAGCCGAATATGGCCCACGCCATCGAGCGCTACTTTAACATCGCGCTCTATCTGCTCGTGCTGACCGGCTTTGGCACGCTCGCCTCGACCGGTGGCCTGGACTTGCCAGCGGTCGTGTTGGTGGGTCTTGCTCTGCTGCTCCGCGGTTACCAACTCGTGGCCCAGCACGAATGGAAAATTCCGGAACGCTGGACCACGTACCTGACGGTGCTCTACATCTTCGTTTACTTCGCAGACTACCTTCTGGTCTCGCGCAGCTTCCTGGCCGCCACCGTCCACCTGGTGCTGTTCGGGATGGTCATCCGCCTGTTCTCGCTGCAGCGCCCACGCGACCACTACACGCTCGCAGTCCTGTCGTTCCTGATGGTGCTGGCGGCCGCTGTGCTCACCGTTGACAGCGTTTTCCTGTTCTCCTTTGCCGGGTTCTTGCTGGTTGCCGTGATCACGTTTGTGCTGATGGAAATGCGCCACTCGCTTGCCGAAGAACATGCCCGCGCGCAAGAGCCGCGCATGGCTTCTCCGTACGGCCGGATGGCTTACGTTCTGCTGGCAACCGCTCCGCTTCTCGTGCTGTTGATCATGGCTGGGAGCTTCCTGATCTTCTTTCTTCTGCCCCGAGTCTCTTCGCGCTACCTGAGTTCTTACACCTCGACCAGCGATTTATCGACCGGCTTCACCGATCGGGTGCAGTTGGGCCGCATCGGGCAGATCCAGCAATCCAGCGCAGTCGTGATGCACGTCGAGATCCAAAATGATCTGCAGGGCGCCTATGATCTGAAGTGGCGCGGGGTAGCCCTGAACCGCTTTGACGGCAAAATGTGGTCCAATGCCTTCGAGCCCAACCTCATGCGGCCGGGACGCGATGGGACCTACCGCTTGGCGCCCGCCGTCAATGTCCGCGCCTCTCTCCCACTTCCCCGCCGCGCGATCCATTACCGCGTTCTGATGGAACCGCTCGGCACCAACGTTTTTTTTCTGGCGGAGAGGCCCACCATGCTCAGCGGCAACTACCGCCAATTGAGCACCGACGCTGGAGGCGCCGTCTACAATCTCGACACCGAGCATCCGGTCAACCGCTACGAAGCCGAGTCGGAACTTGTCGAACCTGACGATGACGAACTCCGCCTCGCTCCCAATACCCTGCCCGGCGGCATGGACGAATACCTGAAGCTGCCCCCTCTGGATATCCGCATTTCGAAATTAGCCGAGGACATTACGGCCTCGGCTCCCAGCAATTTCGAGAAAGCCGCCGCCGTGGAACGCTTCTTGCGCACACGTTTCGGATATACGCTGGAACTCCCCAGACGTGTTCCCGAAGATCCACTGGCTGATTTCCTGTTCGAAAGAAAACGGGGACATTGTGAATATTTCGCCAGTTCCATGGCGGTGATGTTGCGCTCACTGCGCATTCCCTCCCGCTTGGTCACAGGCTTCCGCACGGGCGAATTCAACGATCTGACGGGGCAATATGTCGTGCGCGCCAGCAACGCGCACTCCTGGGTCGAGGCTTACTTTCCAGGCAGCGGCTGGGTCAGTTTTGATCCCACTCCGGCGGCCAGCCTTCCCACCCGTTCCGGCTGGTCGCGGATGCAACTGTACGCTGACGCGGCGGCGTCCTTTTGGAGGGAATGGATCATCAATTACGATACCGCGCACCAGCGTTCTCTCGGCCGCGATGCAGCCTCCAGCAGCCGTCATTTTGTGGACGAGATTCGACACTGGGTACAACGGCAGCATCGGGCGCTCCTGCGCACCGCCCGCAGCGCTCAGCAACGAATGACTCGTTCTCCTTTCCGTTGGATGGGTGGAGCATTCGCTGCAACTGCTGTTCTCATTGTCCTGATCAATCTCGGTGCAATCCTCCGCGCACTCCGAGCCCGCGCCCTCCGGGCACATCCCGATCGGGCCCCACGCGAAGCCGCCGCCTTGTGGTATGAACAGATGCTGCGCCGGATGGCGCGCCAGGGCTGGCGCAAGTCTCCGTCACAAACACCCAGCGACTTTGTGGAGGCCATCCAGGAACCGAGTTTGCAGCAGGGGGTTGCGGCGTTTACACGCGCTTACGAATCGGCGCGCTTCGGGCAGTCGGTAGACGATGCCCGGACCTTGCCTGAACTTCTGGAAGAGATTCGCGCCGGAAAAGCGCTAGCTGATCGGCCTCGATAGTTCAACCTGTCATCCTGAGAGGCCGTGACTTTTTGGTGCCCCAGGTTCGCGCCCGTTCTTTGGGCGCTAACCTGGGCCTCAGTTCGCGGTCATCCTGATGAGCGAAGCGAAGGACCTGTGCACTTGAACTTGCGATGCATCCGCACGTTGCAATGCTCTAGAAGACACTAGAATCGCCGAATCACGCCGATCCCCACGTAGTAGTTGTGTTGTCGGCTATTCCCAGTCTTGAAGTTCAAATCCGGAACACCGGAATAGAAATCCCGCGCTTCCGTTCGAATTCCCCAATGGTCCCAGGGCCAGACGTCCACTCCAATTCCAAACTGAATCGCCCCCGTATTGGTGCTTCGGGGGCCGGGATTGGTGCCGTAGAAATTCAGTGTCGGAGCTTCCCGGAAGCGCGCATACCCGCCGCCAACGCTGACCCATGGGGTGAGGGCCTCACCGGCGAAAAAATTCACCTTCGCAGAAGGAGTGATGAATAGAGCTCCGATGTCTTTCGGGATCCCATGGGAGGGAGTGGCTAGGTCCATGCGGGGATAGATCGCCACCGGCACTTCCCAGGAAAACCTGAACATCCCGTGGTCTCTAAACCGGCGACTATAGTTGAAAGCGAAGCTTTCTTCGTTTCCAAAATGAAGCGTGGGAGGCAAGTCAGTGGGGTTCTGGATCGTCTGCGTACTGACAAACGTCCTCCCTACGGTCACCGAGATTTGGTTTACGTCCTCGAAGGGCTGCCTTTGCGCAAGGCCACGAAGAGCAAGAACGGACAGAAATACCATCAGAAACGCGAGCCGCTTGGCCGACATCTCTCCTCCCAGGTCTCGAGGGACATAGTTTGAACAAGATTAGCACGCCACCACCGTGTCGGCAGAATTCGGATGGTACTCCCTTGGTGCTCGACCGCTTTCCTGCCTCCGCGCCCGGCTTCCTGTCCCCAGATGCTAGAATCGTGGAAGAAAGTTTTTCTATTTCTTACTCCTCGTGCCTTCAGACAAAACCATTTCCGCGCCTTCAGCGCCATCCGTCCCCTCCAAGGTAGGATTCGTCAGCCTGGGCTGTCCCAAGAACCTCGTCGACAGCGAGGTCATGATGGGCATGCTGGCCCAGGCGGGCGCTCAACTCACCCCCGATGCCGGGGATGCCGACGTCATCGTGGTCAACACCTGCTCCTTTATTGGCAGTGCGCAACAGGAGTCGGTCGACACGATCCTCGAAATGGCGCGCCACAAGGCTGGGGGCAAAGCCAGAAAACTGGTGGTCGCCGGCTGCCTGGTGGAGCGCTTTCGGGACGAGATCCGCAAGAATATTCCAGAAGTCGACGCGGTCATTGGTACGGGCGAGTTGGACAAAATCCTTGCCGCCACCGGAGTAGCTGACGTTCCTCGCACGCCCAGCCCCTTCCATATTTTGACCACGCGCCCCGAGGGTGACCATCGCCGCGCAAAGGGACGCTTCGCGCGCGACTCCTGGGATGGGGCCGTCGCTGATCTGCCGAACTATCTCTACGACGAAGCCACCCCGCGCGTGCTGGCGACGCCGGGTTATACCGCCTATATCAAGATTGCCGAGGGCTGCGACCATCCTTGCAGTTTCTGCATTATTCCCCAGCTCCGCGGGCAGTTTCGCTCGCGGCGCTTCGAGTCCGTCATTGCCGAAGCCGAACGCCTGGCGCAGTCGGGCGTGCGCGAAATTACTCTGATCGGCCAGGACACGACTTGCTACGGCGAAGACCTCGGATTGAAAGATGGCCTGCCACTTCTGCTGGAAAAACTCGCGGCCATCGAGGAACTGCGCTGGATTCGGTTTCTCTACGCCTATCCGAACAAGATTACGGGGCGGCTGCTGGAAACGATCGCGGCTCATGAGACCATCTGCTCGTACATTGATGTTCCTTTGCAGCACGCCTCGGCATCGGTTTTGAAGCGCATGAAACGCGGGGGCGGAGCCGATCTGTTCCTGCGCTCGATCGAAAAGATGCGGCGGACGATCCCGAACGTCACACTGCGGACCTCGTTCATCGTTGGTTTCCCCGGCGAGACCGAACGAGAGTTTGAAGAGCTGTGCGAGTTTGTGCGCGAGGCGCAGTTTGACTGGATGGGAGCCTTCGCCTATTCCGATCAGGAAGGCGCAGGTGCTTTTGAACTGGGCAGGAAACTGCCCGCGCGCGAAATCGAAAGCCGCCGCAAATCGCTGATGTCGATGCAGAAGAAGATCAGCCGCGCAAAAAAGAAGGCGCTCGTCGGAAGCGAGTTCGAGCTTCTCCTCATGGGCCCTTCCGACGAAACCGATCTGTTGCTGGAGGGCCGAACCGCCATGCACGCCCCGGAAATCGACGGCAAGGTCTACGTCAACGACTATCGCGCAGGCCCCGAACCGATGCCGGGAAAGTTCTACCGCTGCCGAATCACCAAAGCCCACGATTACGACCTGGTCGCTGAAATCGTGTAAAGTCAAGAGAAGCCGGGTGCCCCACTCATCGCGCTTCTTGCGATGAGTGGGATTCTGACGTCTCCAACCGATCCCATGCCCCGCAAGCGCTCACTGAAGTTGAAATGTCCGATCTGCAAGAAGCCGGTGACGGCTGGCGCCCCCGACTT
>Ga0209698_10005656_pt1 | contig 13467 bp, 5 predicted proteins | sample LitLauG_LLR_2012_FD_187203 | JGI IMG/M metagenome (GOLD analysis project Ga0209698, IMG submission 187203) | Freshwater sediment microbial communities from Pennsylvania, USA - Little Laurel Run_MetaG_LLR_2012 (SPAdes) (version 2) | ecosystem: Environmental > Aquatic > Freshwater > Creek >... | reverse complement strand
CGGCCTCGGCCACGACTTGGAGCGTCCGCACCCAGCCCGCGCGTCTGGTCAACGGTGCTCCGATCCTTTTTCAGGTGAAACCTCCAGCCAAGTTGGAGTCGCTGAAAGGCACCTGGCTCGGCCACGAAATCGCCTTTAATTACGACGCTCAGTCAAAGACCTGGTTTGCGCTGGCAGGAGTGGGGTTCGAAACGAACCCGGGGAAATACAAACTCGAACTTACGGCTGAACGCGGCATTGGCCAAGCACCCTTCACCCAGTCGCGAACGTTTACCGTGGCCCGCGCGAAGTATCCCAAAATCGAGGTGAAGCTCACTGTTGAAGGCAAGTTCACAGAACCGAGCCCCGAGCAGCTAAAGCAGATCGAAGAAGATCAGAAGGTGAAACAGGAATACCTGAATCGTGTCACTGCGGAACGCGAGTGGGAGGGAAAGTTCAGCGCACCCGCCAACGCCGCCATTTCCGACGTTTACGGTTCCCAGCGCATTTTCAACGGCAAAGCACAGCGCCCCCACTTCGGTCTCGACTTCCGCGTCCCGACCGGAACGCCAGTAAATGCAATGAATGACGGCACCGTCGTCCTGGCGCGGCCTCTCTACTTCGAGGGCAACTGCATCGTGCTCGACCACGGGCAGGGATTTCTCACGCTGTACTTACATCTCTCCGATTTCAAGGTGAAGGAGGGAGACACCGTAAAAAGCGGACAGGTGATCGGCCTCAGCGGCGGCACAGGCCGGGCCACGGGTCCGCACCTTCATGTTGCGGTTCGATGGCAAGGCACCTATCTCGATCCGGCGCGGCTGATGGAACTACCTCTGCCTTGATCTTGCTAGACCTAGGCAACGCCACCGGAGAGCTTGCTCTTAAGGGTTCGCGATGACTCCCCCAGAGCTTCGTTCAACGAGTCTTTCAATCCCAGATTCCGAATCAGGCGGTGCAAATAATTTGGATGGACTCCCAGAATTCTCGCAGCCTCTACATAGTTGCCGTGCGTCTGCTCCACGGCGTCGATGATTAGTTGTTTCTTGAGCTCTTTGACGGCGGCGTGATACTTGCCCTCACTGATTTCCTCAGCCTGCGGTTGTTCGAGGAGCGACTCAGGAAGGTCTTCCAATTGCAACATGTCAGGCGCTCCCAGTACCAGCGCCCTCTCAATCGCGTTCTCCAGCTCGCGGACGTTCCCCGGCCATTCGTAATGCACCATCGCCGCCATGGCTTCGCGCGACACCGGCCGCGCCTTCACCTTGCATCGCTGCGCATATTTCTGCACGAAGTGCCGCGCAAGCATCGGGATATCTTCCTTGCGCTCGCGCAGGGGAGGCATGGTAAGCGTTACCACGGCAAGCCGGTAGTAAAGATCCTGGCGAAATTGCCCGTTCTTGACAGCTTCATTCAGATCACGATTCGTCGCCGCAATCAGACGCACGTCGATCTTGACGGGATGAGTTCCGCCCACGCGCTCAAATTCGCGTTCCTGCAGCACGCGCAGCAATTTCACCTGCAGGGCGGGTGCCAGTTCGCCAATCTCGTCCAGGAAAACTACACCCCCATCGGCAACCTCGAGTCGTCCTTTTTTCTGTGTGGAGGCCCCGGTAAACGCGCCGCGTTCGTACCCAAACAGATCGCTCTCCAACAGGGTCTCAGGAATCGCGGCGCAATTGATGGCGACGAATGGCTTGTTGTGCCTGGGGCTGTTTCGATGCAAGGCTCGTGCCACAAGTTCCTTGCCCGTGCCACTCTCGCCTTCGATCAGGACCGTTGAATCGGAGGGAGCCACGCGCGCCAGAAACTGAAAAATCTCTTTGATCCGCGCGCCTTCCCCCACCAGACTCTGTTCCTGCCTTACCTCGGTCGAGAGGCGCTGGTTCTCCTGCTCAAGCCACTGTAGACGGCGGGCATTGTCGAGCGCGACCGCCGAGACTCCAGCAACCGCAGCCATCAACTGCAGGTGATCTTCTGTAAACCGGCTGCTCGAATTCGTGCTGTCGACGTAAATGCATCCGATCACACGCTTAAAAACAGTAAGCGGCACACAGAGCAGAGACCGCACTTCGGAGGCAGCCAGGCTCTCCACGTCACGCAATGCGCCAGAGCTGAGCACATCTAACCCGAGGATCGCGACATTTTCGCTCATTACCTGCCGCGCGATGGTACGACTCACGCGTACGAGTTGCGCCTGCCCCGAACGACGCGTGCGTGCATAGAGTGATGTGAACTCCTGAGAGGCGCCATCCGCCAAAAGAATCGCGCCGCGCCCTGCTGGCACGACTTCAAAAATCAGATCCAGCAATTGCGCCTGCAATTCCTCCAGATCGCGAATGGCATGCACGACCCGGCTGATTTTCAGAAGTGCATTGAGATTCGCCGCGACCCGCGAACTGGCCGGCAACTCGCGCAGAAGGCGGTCCGGCTGGAGGTACATAACCTCCTTCGGATGGATCATCTTCGTTTCGGCTGTGGGGTTGGCTTCATCAAACTCCACATGGCTGGCGGGTACCAACTGGTCCTCGTCCTCGGTCAGAAACAGAAATACGGAATCGCCGGTGGCAATCTCGTCACCATGACGAAGCCATTGCTCTTTCACTAGGACGCCATTGACCAGTGTCCCATTTCGGCTTTCGAGGTCCTTGATTTGGTAGCGCCCGTCTTCTTCCTGCCGCAGAAGGCAGTGCTTTCTTGAAACCGAGGGATCCACTACGGCTACTGCATTCGTCGGCTCGCGTCCCAGCGTCGCCTCCCGTTCAGGCAGCGGAATGGTGGAGTCTTTAAGGGGTCCGGCTACAGCCAATAGTCTGGGTCGCAAATCTGAGGTCTCCACTCCGCGCAGAATTTTTTTATCACAGACCGGATGCAATTGCATGCCTCGGGAGACTGTTTTCCAATATCCGAACGGATAGTCGGGCTATCCGAGTGGCTAGTCAAACGAAGTTCATTGCCTGAAAACAGGAACACCCTCAACCGGCCAGATCTTGGCTAACAAACTGTAAAGACTGGACTTCCATCGATGCTCCGAGACCTCACACGCGCAGCCGAGTCGTGGCACGCGGAATGCACTACTCAAGGCTGCGGAACTCGGCACAAAGCGATGGGGGAAGCGCTTTCAATCTGTTCCCGCTGGGTTCGCGGAAACCAGGAGTTCGGGGGACCCCCTCATCGAACTCCTGGGTTTCTTTCTGGAAATGACTTTCGAGAGTTCTAGCCGCTGTGAACTTCAGAAACCCTCTGATTCCTGTCTACCCGGCAGCCTGGCTTGCTTGGGCAGACTCTGTCATCAAAACGGCGATGCCGTCCCGATAGCTGACGAATCTACCTGAGATTGCGGGTATTCTCTCCCCCGGAACAAGGATTCCAACCAAGTTCAGCGGATCCGCGGCGGAGACCGTAATCGTTTCTCCGCTGAGAGGAAGAGCGCGCATCGCGCGTACCGATTCAACAGCCACAGGCAACGCGAATTGCTCTCCAAGAAAGCCATCGACGAAGCGTCCGCCCCGAATTTCGCCTCGATCCTCCAGCCGCCGGAAGCCCATCAGCAACTCACGCCACGTCGGCAGGTTTGATTCCCGCGCCAGCAGGTCGCGAATCACGATTCCGTAACGCCGCAGCAGCATCCAACAGGCCGCCTCGACTGCGCGCGGGCGCTCCACGACGGCATCCGTGTGCAGCAGCGCCCAGCGTCCAGCGCTGTGCCGCGGACGTGCACTCCGCCCAATTCCCTGCCCGGCGCGCCTCTTCGGATCGATTAGCGACCGCAAATTGTCGAAACCATCGGCGGTGACCACCCCGGCAGCAACCAGTTCCCATAAAGCGGTTTCGATTTCAGCCTTCAGTTTGCCTGTGCCACGCACGACGTCGGCGAAGAAGGATGCTCCCCGCTGCCGTAAGAATTCGAGGACCAGTTGCGCCCCATTACTTAGGCCCGTCTGCGCTCCTTCTGCCCGATTGTGGGGGAAGTGGGGATTCTCATTCAGTCCCATCCAATCGGCTTCTTCACGGGCAAAGAACGTGATTGGCGCTACGCTGGTTGGAATCACCCGGCGCTGTCGCCCCGTACTGTCTCCTGTAGCACTCGTGCCGCCCGCATCGAGCGTCGCCGGATGTGGTGACAATCGTCCCCATCCAACCGCTCCCGTCAGGCAAAGTTGGTCGAGCCACTTCGAATCGTAGTCAACAATGCGCCTGGCTAGCACCTGCCGCTCCCAGGCATTCGCTGGAATTTCGAAGCCCTGCAGTTGCTGCAGAACTTCCAGCGTTCCTCGCTCACCGGACACTTGTGTTCCCCGAGCCACATGCTGCCAGCGCATGAGCCACTCCATGAACTGTGCCGCCGTAACCGGCTCGATCTGCTTGCGCAACATCCCAACCGTGAGCCGATGAATGCGAGCCAGCAGTCGCCGTTCGCACCACTCCGTTTCTTGTGGCGTGTGTTGGTGTGCCACAGGCCCGTGTGGCGCGGGCACTCTCTTCGACAAGCTCTGGGCAGTCTCTGCCCGCGTGGTCGTAGAACCAAGAAACTTTCCACGAAGAACAGTCCCGGTAGCCTCCATCCGCAACAGAGCCTTTTCAATATCAGGTGCAGGCAATCCCAACACATCGCCCAACTCGGACGCAGACGTCGGTCCCACATGCGACATCCAGCCAGTCACCAGCGTGAGCAAGGCATCTTCGCGCGAAACCGTAGACGCCTCCACATCGGCAAGCTGCTGTTCGAACCGAACCGACGGAAACAGAGCAGCAAAACTCCGCGCCTTCTCCGCAGCCACCCAATAACGTCTGCCGTCTACCGAGGCGATGCCTGCCCGGCCCTCTTCTGCCAGTCTTTGGAAATAAGGACTCCAGTCACGGCTCAAGCCTGGGTAGCCCATGTCTGGTTCGTTAAGTACTTGAGAAATCGGGATTCCGCCAAACCCATTGAAACTTTGGGGCAGCGCCACCAGAGTATGCAGCACATCGTGCAATTCGTCCGCATCCCGTACGTCGGGCCATGCCTCTTGCTTCACCTGTGCGATAGCCCCCGGATCCAGCTTGCCTACTTCTTCCAGAACCGATTCGGGCAGCACACGCCGCATCTCCACGGCACGCGCTCGACGTTCCTCAAGTGGAGCATCGTCCAAATATGCATAGGGATTCGCATTTAGGATTTCATGCGAAAACTGCGAAGGCACCGGCGTATCGACTGCGATTACGCGAATCGCTCCAGAAGCCATCCCGCGCAGCACAGTCTTCAAGCCCTCGACATCCATCGCCTCGGTGAGCACATCCTTCATCACCTCGCCGACCAGCGGATGATCAGGAATCTTGCGTTCTCCCTCGATGTTCTCGAAGCATGCCGCCGCATCGGGAAACACCGACGCCAGCAAATCGTCGGATCGAATTCGTTGAATCTGCGGGGGCACCTTCTTGCCGTTCTGAAAGCGCAGCAGGGCCAGCGCCCGGTTCGCATCCCACCGCCAGCGCGTGCCAAAGATCGGAGAGTCCAGCGCCGCCTGCTCCAGAATCGGCTGCACCGTGTCCGCCTGCAGAAAATGAAAGACGTCGCCCAGCGGAAAACTATGCTGCTCTGCCAGCGCTATGTTGAGACCGTTGTCCGTGGCTGCCGCTTGTAACTCGAAATTGAAACCTACACAAAAGCGCTTGCGCAGCGACAAACCCCAGGCTTTGTTGATGCGCCCGCCAAACGGTGCGTGGATCACCAGCTGCATGCCGCCACCTTCATCAAAGAACCGCTCGGCAATCACCGTTCTCTGCGTTGGCACATCACCCAGTACAGCGCGGCCTTGCAGAATGTATTCGATCGCCTGCTCGGCTCCGGACTCGTCGAGTCCGCATTCCTCCTTCAACCAGCTCACTGCGGCTGCGACTTCTGGCTGCGTCGGCGAAAATCCGACCGGTGATGTGTGAGGCAGCATCTCGCTGATTTTTTCCCGCACCTCGCCGACATAATGCGAGAGTTCCTCGGTTCGCGCCGGAGCCTCCCCTCGCCAGAAGGGCACGCTGGGCGGAGCTCCATGCGCATCCTGCACCAGCATCCGTCCCGAATTCGTCTCGATGCGATGAATCATCCACGACGTATTGCCCAACAACATGATGTCGCCGCGATTGCTCTCCACGGCGAAGTCTTCGTCGACGGTTCCTACCACGACCTGATCCGGCTCAGCGACAACCGTATAGAGCGAGTTGTCGGGAATCGCACCGCCACTGGTAATTGCTGCAAGGCGTGCCCCGCGTCGGGCACGCAATTTCTCATTTACTCGATCGCGATGGATGTACGCTCCATACCTCCCCCTTCGTGCCGCTATGCCTTCCGATAACATCTCGAGAATTGAATCGAACGCCTCGCGCCTCAGAGTGCGATACGGATAGGCACGTCGCACTAGAGCGTACATCTCCTCCTCGCCCCACTCTTCCGCGGCACACGACGCAACAATTTGCTGCGCCAGCACGTCCAATGGCGCCTCGGGGATTATCAGCCGATCCAGATCGCCTAGCTTGATCGCCCGCACCAGCGCCGCGGACTCCATCAAATCGTCGCGGGTAGTGACGAAGAATCGTCCCTTCGGCACCGCTCCGCGCCAGTGTCCGGAGCGGCCGACACGCTGCAGCGCCACGGCAATCGACCGCGGAGAATTGATCTGCACAACCAGGTCAACCGTACCGACGTCAATTCCCAACTCCAGCGAGGCGGTTGCAACCAACACTCGCACCTGGCCTTCCTTCAGTTTCTTTTCTGCGTCGAGCCGTAACTTGCGTGACAGGCTGCCGTGATGCGCCGCGACATTCTCTTCCCCGATGCGCTCGCCCAACTGATGTGCCAGTCGCTCGGCCATGCGGCGCGTATTGACGAACACCAGTGTCGACCGATGTTGCCCGACAAGTTGCACCAGCCGGTCATAAATCGAATCCCACATCTCGTTCGAAGCCACCGGTCCGAGAGGCATCGGTGGCACTTCGATTCCGAGATCGAGTTTGCGCTTATGTCCGATGTTGACGATGACCGGATCCGCCCGCCCGCTACCGGTTAGGAAATGCGCGACCTCCTCGATCGGCTTCTGCGTCGCCGACAATCCAATCCGAACCGGCGGATTATGGGTTAATGCCTCCAGCCGCTCCAGTGACAACGCCAGATGCGCCCCGCGCTTATCATCCGCAACCGCGTGAATCTCATCCACGATCACCGTCTCGACATCGCGCAGAATGGCGCGGCTCTTGTCAGCGGTAAGCAGAATGTAAAGGGACTCCGGCGTAGTAACCAGAATGTGCGGAGGCCGCTTCAGCATTGCCCGCCGCTCATGCATCAAGGTGTCGCCCGTCCGCACTGCCGTACGGATCTCAGGCATCAGCAGGCCACGCTCACCCGCAAGGGCCAGAATCTCACCGAGCGGGATCTCTAGGTTCTTCTGAATGTCGTTTCCCAGGGCCTTGAGCGGCGAGATGTAGAGAACTTCGGTACGATCCGTCAGGTGCCCGGCCAGGGCCTTGCACACCAATCGATCGATGCAAGCAAGGAAAGCGGCGAGAGTCTTACCGGATCCGGTTGGCGCGGAAATCAGCGTCGTTCGTCCCGCCAGAATATGGGGCCAGCCCTGCTCTTGCGGTTCGGTCGGAGTGCCGAACCGCTCGACAAACCACTCCGCCACGAGCGGATGGGCCCAGGCGAGGGAGGCGGGAAGGGACAACATTCCGATATTCTATTCCGAAATCATATCTTCGCCAACTGTTCGCCCAAGACTGATCCGGTGAAGTCCTGAGAGCCGCGCTAGACCTGCCTTCTACCCTGTTAAAATGCGCAAGCATGCCCAAAATCTCCGCTCAAGCCCGCGCCCGCAAAATCAAACTTCTCCTTTTCGATGTCGACGGAGTCCTTACGGACGGAAAGCTCTTCTTTCTCCCGGACCGACAGAAAGATCCACAGGGTTCGTCTGCACTGAGCGCACAGGGCTCAATCGAATTCAAGGGTTTCCATGCTCACGACGGTGTCGCGATCTCGTTGACGCGTCTGGGAGGGCTGCGCACCGGACTCGTCACTAAACGATTCTCAGAAACTGTCGCCCTCCGCGCCCGCGACCTCAAACTTGAATTCGTCAAACAGGGAATTGACGATAAGGGCGCCGCTTTCAAGGAAGTCGTGAAAGAAGCTGGGCTCAGCCTCGATCAGGCCGCCTTTGTCGGCGATGACGTGGTCGATCTCCCTGCCATGCGTGCCGGAGGCCTTGCAATCGCCGTGCAAAACGCGCGCGCTGAGGTAAAGAAAGAGGCGCACTACGTTACCCCTCATGCCGGTGGCGATGGCGCTCTCCGCGATGCGGTTGAATTCATCCTCAAAGCGCAAGGTAAGTGGAAGAAGGTCTTGGAAAACTACCTCAGGGAGAAAAGCTCAGCCGTCCAATGAAAACCGCAGACGAAGAAAAGGGCACAGAAGGAAAGATCTCCTTCAACTTACTCGTCTGATCTTGGTTTGGCTATGAGCTAAGAGCTAGAAGCTAAAAAAGCCCACCGGATGCTTGCTTGGGGCGTGCTCGGGTCAGCATCGGGTGGGCTTACCGTTTCTCCTTACTCACCCTGTTGTTTTCAGGAGTATGTAGAAAAATTAAACCCCAGAACTGGCAGAAGTTCCGTCTAATTTTGTAAAGCTTTGTAAAATACGCGCTCGAACTGAATTCAGCGCATCTCTCGATCAGTCTGCGTCGAGAACGCAAAGCCGATTCTATTCTGGAAGCGCAGGCGTCTTCGTCGCCATTAACTCGGTGAAGCGTTTATCTTTGCGCAACTGCGCGAACTCCTCGTCTTTGTAGACGTTCTTGAAGTCCCTGTATCCCTCTTCCATGGCCTTTCTTAAGTATTCGAGCGAGCGATCGGAGAAGCCCATCTTGGCGTAGAGTTTGGCCACCGTGTAATCGTAGTGCGCACGGTCCTCCGGGCTGGGTAGCTGCGCCTGCACGCCGCCGCGCGACGTGCGCTCAAACACGTCGGGATCGATCTGCATGGCCTTCTGATACGCCAGCACCGCCGGCTCGAACTCTTTCTTCGAAAACAAAGCCGCTCCCAGATTGCTGAAGAAAGACGCGGACGTGTCATCAATCGCAATCGCTTTGCGGTACTGCTTCACGGCAGCTCCGTACTTTCGTTCTTCATAGAACACCACGCCGAGGTTGTTGTAGGCGTCCGCAAATTTCCGATCGAACTTGATCGACTGATCGAACGACTTCTTGGCCTCGCGATAGCGTTGCATCATCAACTCGGTGATGCCAACCTTATTCAGGAGCCGGGCTGAGTTCTTCTCCTTCGCCATGGCTGCCCGATAGTAGTCGAGAGCATCCAGATACAGCTTGATGGTGCGCAATTCGTCGCCCCGCTGTTCGAGACTTGCAACGCTGGCATCTGGCGCCGGCGGATCAATCGAGCGGATCAGCGGAGGCCTGATCTGCACTTGTTCGGAATGCGAAGACTGGGCGAACGTCGGTGAGCAGAGAACACAAGCTACAAACAACGAGACGGGAACCAACCAAACTCTCGGGCAGGACACCATGGGTCACCCCCAGCAGTTGGACTCATTCTGGCACAGTTTTGGGCTGCCAGAGAAGATTAATGCGGCGCCGTGCCATCCGCTGGTTTAGACACCGGAGCGGACGATTTGTCATCCTTGAAAATCCCTGCAATCTTGCCAAAGAACCCTTTTTTCTTCTTCGGATCCTCTTGAATGCTGGAATTTTGGCTATTGGCCGCCTGCGTCTGGCCAGGCTGAACCGGCATGGGCTTGTTTCCCCCGCCGAACAGCTTGGAGAAGAATCCCGCTACGCCACCGCCTTGATCGCAGGTCTCGCGCGGTTCCGTCCCCGCCACAAAGGCCGAAATATAATCGTCGGGGCACGCCGGCGTGGCCAGCCGGTTTGTCGCTTTATCAAGCTGCACGTCCACAACACCGGTGGGTTGCAAAAACGAGTTCATGTCTGAGTACTGCGGCAGCTCAGCGGCTTTCTTCATAAACTCGGTCCAGATAGGAGCCGCGGTCTGCGCTCCGGTAATGCGCAGATCGCTGTAGTCGTCGTATCCAACCCATACAATGCACAGCAGATTCGAGGTGTACCCGGCAAACCAGCCATCGTGCGAGCTCCCGGTCTTCCCGGCCGCAGGTTGAGTGAACCCACGGACTCGCACCGCCGAATAGCCCAACCCGTTATTAATGACGCCTTCCATCATGTTGGTCATCACATAGGCAATCCTGGGGTCGAGTACTTGCCGTTGGTCCGTGTTGTAGTTCGCGATCACGTCCCCTTTGTTGTTACGCACGGAACGCAGCAGGATGGGCGACAGCCGCACCCCATTGTTCGCGAACGAGGTATAGGCGCCGGCCATGTCGATTGGGGAGGCGTCATACGATCCCAGCGCCATGGCCGGCGTCGCCTTCACTGATGTGATCCCGGCTGACTTCGCAAGGTCCGCGACCTTGTCGTAACCAACTTCCTCCGCTACCTTCACCGTCGCGTTGTTCAACGACATTGCCAGCGCATATCGCAGCGTGACATCGCCGTGGTATTCCTCTTTATAGTTGCGCGGCTCGTAGATCTGATCGCCATAGGCGAAAGTGGAAGGCGCGTCCGTGACGGTCGACGCTGGAGTTATCACCGTCTGGGATCCATCCAGCGCCGTATTCATGGCAGCCGCGTACACAAACGGCTTAAAGATCGACCCGGTTGGGCGCTTTGCCAGCGAATGATTCAGCTGGCTCCACCCATAGTCGCGTCCTCCCACCAATGCGAGAACCGCCCCGGTGTGCGGATCCAGCGCCACCAGCGCCACTTGCGCCTGCGGCCCAGGAGCCACCTTCGTCTCGAACTTCTTCCCCACCTTCACGCGCTTGGTCCGGAGCTTCTTTACCTGCTCATCCACCAGCTTCGTACCAACTTCAACCGCGTGGGCCGCGGCTTTCTGGAGTTCGGGATCAAGCGTGGTGTAGATCCGATATGACTGATCATTCAACTCGTGCTCGTTAAACCTGCTGATGAGCGTATCGCGCACCATGTCCACGAAATACGGAGCGTCGCTGGCCTCAACGTTCGGGGGAGCGAGCTTCAGCGGAGCCGCCTTCGCCTTGTCGGCCTGCTCGCGGGTGATGGCGTGGGTCTCCACCATCGACTCCAGTACCAGATTCCGCCGGTCCAACGCCCGCTCCGGATGCCGGTACGGGGATAAATAGCTCGGCCGCTGAATCAACCCGGCCAGCAGGGCTGCCTCGGGGAGAGTGATGTCTTTCAGATCTTTGTTGAAATAAGCCTTGGTCGCCTCCGCAAAACCGCTGATCGCGAACGATCCGCGCTGCCCCAGGTCCACCCAGTTCGCGTAGAACTCGAAGATCTGCTGCTTCGAGAACTTCTGTTCCAGCTCCTCGGCGATCAGCATTTCCGTCAGCTTCCGCTTAACGGACTTCTCGGGGCTCAGAAAGAATCCTCGCGCCAGTTGCTGCGTGATCGTCGAACCGCCTTGCGCACGTCGTTGCCGAAGCACGTCTTCCCACAACGCCTCGAACGTCCGCACAAAGTTGACCCCGCTATGCTCGAAAAAACGCCGGTCTTCAATCGCCAGAACCGCCTGCACCATCACCGGCGGGATGTCGTTGTACTTGACCAGTTCGCGCTTCGACCGCTGCTCGGCATCGAACAACGCGGTCACCAGCTGCGGCTCTAACTCATACGCCGAAAGTTCGCTGCCCTTGCTGGTGATCTGATCGACTTGCCCATCTTTGATGCTGATGTGCGCCGGCTCCGGACTGTGGTAAGACTCCTGGCCGGGCGTAATCTCAATCCCGTCTTTCACCAGCTTGTAGGAGCCCAGCGAGGACTGCCCGTCTTTGTCGGAATAGCCGGCTCGCTTCAACTCGCCGGCAATGTCGCGAGCCTCGATCTTCTCGCCCTCGCGAACTGTACGCGGCAAGGCATAGATCTTTGCCGTGTTGCTGAAAACCGGGGTGCGGAACCGCCGCTCAATAATCCGGTCGTACTTGATGTAGAAGTACGAAAAGAAGATCGTGAAGGACACGGCCAGGAGCAGAAACACGATCAGTGCCGCCCGCAACAGCGGATCGCGCGGAAGCCCGCGAACGCCCTTGCCTCCCCCGTTCCCGCTCTTTGGAATCCTGATCTTAATGCTCACGCGTTGGGCGCTTCCGGCGCCTGTAGATCCTTTGGCACGATGTTGCGGCTGGAACCTTCCTTACTCTCTCAGACGTCACGACATCAGAAAAGGTTTGTATTGGCCGTTTTTCCCGGCCCTTGCCGAACCACTTTGACGACAGTTCGACCGCCAATCGCAGCCGAAGGGATGCTTCTATTTTACCCCGCGCGCCCGAAACGAAAAGAGACCCGCAGTACATGCGGGTCTCCAAGCCGTCAACATTCGTAATTGGACTCTACGGATCGGTCACCACCCAATATCCCGGCGTGGGTAAAGTTGTCGCCGTGATGGGCTGAGTCAAGCCGCCACTCGAGTCCACGACCAGCGGGATCAATGTGGTGATGGTTCCGCTGCCCGTCAGAATGTTGCTGTAGACAAGCAGATTTCCTCCCGACTGATCAAACTGCCCCCACTGTCCAAGCGTCACGCCGCTGAATGGCGATCCTTGGACGGCCGTCAATGCTCCAGTGGTTGTGTTCAGCCGGTAGCCTTCGATCGGGTTATATCCGGTTGCCGTGTCGTTGATGCTGAACGAATAGACGAATTCGCCATTGCTCGACGGTGGCTGCATCGCAATGTTGAACGGCGAATAGGTTGTGGACACGGGCGAACCGACAGCGGAAACGGCCCCCGTCGCCTGGTTGATGTTGAAAACGTACAGATGATTATCATCGAAGCCAGTCAGGGATTTCGTGTTGCCACTATCCCCAACCAGGTAGCGTCCGCTCGCGTCACCCTGCAATTGCCATACTGGCGCAACGAACGGGCTGCCGGGTATGCTGGTCAGCACACCGTTGGCACCGATCGTGTAGCCCACAAACTCCGCACCTGAGTGACTGCTCGCCAGGCAGACGTACAAGAATCGTCCCAGACCATCGGTCGTGAGGTTGCCCGGTTCAATGAACGTAGCAAACGGCGATCCCGGTACCGGAGTGAGCGCCCCCGTCGAACCATCGATCGCGAAGACCATGATCGTGTTCGCGCCGCTATCGGCAACAAACAGGAACTTCCCCGCAGGATCCGTCGTGACGTTGTACTCGTTGTAACTCACCAGCGGCAGATTCAACGTCACCGTAAGAGGAAATCCGGTCAGGGTTGTGAGACTGCCAGTTGTCGCGTCCATCGACCATCCATAAATCTTTTCGGTCAATTCGAAGAACGCATACACAAATTTCTTATTCACGGTGACCATCGCAACGCCCGGATCATTCGTAGGAATGGTCGCCGCCGTGAAGTTCGGGATCGGCAGAAATGATCCGGCGCTGCTGCTCAGGTCATAGCCCTGCATCGTTCCGGTCTGAT
>Ga0209698_10005654_pt1 | contig 13471 bp, 11 predicted proteins | sample LitLauG_LLR_2012_FD_187203 | JGI IMG/M metagenome (GOLD analysis project Ga0209698, IMG submission 187203) | Freshwater sediment microbial communities from Pennsylvania, USA - Little Laurel Run_MetaG_LLR_2012 (SPAdes) (version 2) | ecosystem: Environmental > Aquatic > Freshwater > Creek >... | reverse complement strand
GAACTGGACGAGCGCATTGGAGAACTGAACCATGCGGGTAAGCTGATCGAGGCCCAGCGCCTCTACCAGCGCACCATGTTCGATCTGGAGATGATCCGCGAGATCGGCTACTGCCACGGCATCGAGAATTATTCGCGCCACTTCTCCGGCCGCCTGCCAGGAGAGGCGCCGCCGACTCTGCTGGATTACCTGCCGCCCGATCACTTGATCTTTATCGATGAGAGTCATCAAACCATTCCTCAACTGCAGGGCATGTTCCATGGCGACCGATCGCGCAAAGATGTGCTGGTCAATTTCGGATTCCGTCTTCCCAGCGCCAAGGACAACCGGCCGCTGACGTTTGAAGAGTTTGAGAATCGCACCAGTCAGGTCCTCTACATTTCCGCCACGCCGGGTCCGTATGAACTCACCAAATCCTCCGGCGTGGTCGTGGAGCAGATTATCCGCCCCACTGGCCTGGTGGATCCGGAGATTGAGATCCGCCCGATCAAGGGGCAAGTGGACGATCTGTTGCACGAGATTCGCAAGCGCGTGGAGCAGAATGAGCGCGTGCTGGTGACCACGCTGACCAAACGGATGTCGGAGGATCTGGCGGAACATTACACGGAAGTGGGTGTCAAATGTGCATATCTGCACTCCGAGGTCAGTACGCTCGATCGCATCAAGATCCTCCGCGATTTGCGCCGCGGCGAATATGATGTCTTGATCGGCGTCAACCTGTTGCGCGAGGGTCTCGACCTGCCAGAAGTTTCCCTGGTTGCCATTCTGGATGCGGACAAAGAAGGATTTCTACGTTCTACCGGCGCACTGATTCAGACCATCGGCCGCGCCGCGCGCCATCTCAACGGCCGCGCGATGCTCTATGCCGATGTGCTGACGGGCAGCATGAAGCGTGCTATTGACGAGACCAACCGCCGCCGAACGGTGCAGCGCCAGTACAACGAGGACTACAACATTACGCCGCAATCCATCATCAAGCCCATCGATATGAGCCTGGTGGCAGTGGCCGAAGGCGACTATGTGACCATTCCCATCGAGCCGGAGGATCCGGTGGAGGAGATGACGCCGGAACAGCGGCACCGGTTCCTCGGCGAATTGGAAGCGAGTATGCGCGAGGCAGCCAAGAAATTCGATTTTGAGAAGGCGGCGCAAATCCGGGATCGGATCAAAGCTCTGAGAACTCCCGGAGTTCACGAAGAAGGCCCTGCGCTATCCTCAAAGTAATATGGAAGCATCCCGCGATTTCTACACGGTTTTTCGCTCTATGGATTCCTCAGCCCAGGAAGACTGCCAGGCTGTGATCGACGAACTCAGCGCTCAGGGGCTGCATCCCACGCTCGCCGATGACCGGGCTCCGGGAGTACCGGAAGGAGTGTATGAAGTTCGCGTTCCGACAGCCGAAGCCGTTGCCGCTGAGGAGCTGGCGCGGAAAAGCGCGGAGAACGTGGAAGTGGGCGGCGAGCCAGGGGACGATTCCGAAGCCCTGGATTTGGAGACGATCGCTAAAACCTCGGAGGTGGAGGCGCTCGGGATTCAGAGTCTTTTGGAAGACAACGGCATCACCACGGTCCTGGTGGGAGATTCCGTGTTACCCAACATTCCGTTTGAGGTTCGGGTTGCCCGCCAGAACGCAGAGCAGGCTCGCAAGTTGGTCGCCGAAGCCGAGAAGGACGGACCGGACGCTGCCGAGCAAGCAGAGGCAGCCGGTGAGGCCGCACCCTTGCCGCCGTCCGCTTAAGGATTGACTGGGTCCCCGGCCCGGATCCCTTGGCAGGCGTTTCTTTCACGTTCTCGATCAAGCCCTTGGCGGACCGAAGTGCGTCCAACGCTTTCCATACTTCCGGCTGGATCGTTCCGGAGCACCGGGCGATGGAGCATGCATCCCTCAGGCAATGAAATGAGGGCGGATCAAACGGCAGATATGCCGTAGGCCTACTGGGCGGCGTGGACGTCGTTGGCTGCAACCGCTTGGTGCGAGACCGGGTGCAACAGTTTCACGAGAGCAACACGAATCTCATCGCCCTTCTGTTCTGGGTGGGATACCGCCGAGCGTACATCGGCTATGAGCGGCGCCCCGCACGGAAGGAAAAAGCACAAGGACCGTCAAGAAAAAGCTACAGTACTCGCTGAATAGCATCTTTAATTTTACCGATCTGCCAATCCAGATCCTCCTATACTTTGGTTCCGCAGCCCTCGCTCTGTCGGTTATCGGCGGCATTGTTGTGCTGTTGCGCTGCGCTGGACCAGCGCCAAAATTAGGCTTGTGGTTGCATCACCATGGCTGGGAGCTCGATTTCGGGGATGCTGAAGCGGTTGAGCGCGTCCAGGTAGGCTTTGGCGCTGGCTTCGATGACATCAGTGGAGGCGCCCCGGCCTACCGCTTTGCGGCCTTTGTCTTCCAGGTGGACGATGGCTTCGCCCATCGCTTCCGCGCCGCCGGTGACCGCGCGCACTTCATAGCGAATCACTTTGGCTGACGTCTTGGTCACCGCCGCGATCGCTTTGTAAACGGCATCCACGGGACCGTCGCCGATGCTCGCGGCCTCCTTCAGCTCGTCGCCGATTCGCAGTCTTACGGTGGCCGTGGGGATGGCGAACGTGCCGCTGTAGATGTGCAGGTATTCGAGCTGATAGTTGGCCTCGATCGAGTGGATCTCGTCATGCAGCAGCGCCATCAAATCCTCGTCGAAGACTTCCTGCTTTTTGTCAGCCAGCGTGAGGAAGCGCTGGTAGGTCTGGTCGAGCTCCTCTTTGCTGAGCGTGAAACCGAGCTTCTCCAGCCGGTCGCGCAGACCGGCGCGGCCGGTGCGCGCAGTGAGCACAACGCGGCTTTCGGCAAAACCGACGTCGGCCGGCAGCATGATTTCGTAAGTTTCGCGCTCCTTGAGAAAGCCGTCCACGTGGATGCCGGAACTGTGCGAAAAAGCGTTGGCTCCGACAACCGCCTTGTTGGGAGGAACCACAATGCCAAGCATTTCCGAGACTAGCCGGCTGGTGCGCACAAACTCGCGGGCATCGACATCGGTGTATTGCGAATAATAGTCCCGGCGGGTCTTGAGCGCCATCACGATCTCTTCGAGCGATGCATTGCCGGCCCGTTCGCCGATGCCGTTGATGGTGCCTTCCACTTGGCGAGCGCCATTTTGGATGCCAGCCAGCGAATTGGCCACCGCCATCCCGAGATCGTTGTGACAATGCACGCTGACGGTGGCCTTGCCGATGTTGGGAACGTTCTCGAATAAGGAACGGATCAGATTGCCGTATTGCTCTGGCACGGTGTAACCGGTGGTGTCGGGAATATTGACCACGGTGGCGCCGGCGGCGATGGCCGCTTCCACCATTTCGAATAGGTAACCGGGGTCGGAACGGCCGGCGTCCTCGGCGTAGAACTCGACGTCGTCGACAAAGGTTCGCGCCAATTTGACGGCGTGCCGGGCCATTTCGATCATTTTGACCTTCTTTTCGGCGAGAGTGCGGCCGTAGCGGTCGTCGCGAAACTTGCCCATGATGTGGATGTCGGAGGCGCCGACTCCGGTATGAATGCGGGGACGTCTGGCTTTGGCCAGCGCCTTGCCGCAGGCCACGACGTCCTCTTCGACAACGCGAGACAGTGCGCAGATGACCGGGCCTTCGATCTCCTGCGAGATGCGCTGGACGGCTTCGAAGTCTTCGGGCGAGGACGAGGGATAGCCGGCCTCGATCACGTCGACGCGGAGGCGAGCCAGTTGCTTGGCAAGCGTGAGCTTCTCGCGGCTGCCGAGCCGCGTGCCGGCCGCCTGCTCCCCGTCTCGCAGGGTGGTGTCAAAAACCGCTACTTTTTTCGTGTCCATCGTTGCTGCCCTTTCTTTTTTATAAAAACGAAAAGGCCACCCGGCGGCATCCCGCCCGGTGGCCTTCTCAAAATCCGTGTGAGTCAGCCTTAGGCGGGGGTCCCAAGAAGGCCCAGAGTAAGCAGGCTAAGGCTAAGAGTTAGCAAAGCGGATGCGAATGCCTTGGTGTGAAATTGGGTCGACATCAACCTTGTGGACATATTGTAACACAGCTTGCAAGAATTGATTTCCCGAGAAATTGGCCGGGCCCATGGCAAAGGGGCCAGGTCTGCGTACCAGAGTGGCGGGAAACGCCTTGGGATCGAGGCTTGTAATCCGGAGCCATTCATGTTCGGTGGTTTCAGGCGTCAACGGCCCGGCGATAGCGATTCTGCGGGAGCGCACTGGCGGCATGCACCCTCAGGGTCGAACGGAAGTGCTCTTCGGAAGGTCGAGAACCGGGTTCGATTGGAAGAAGTGGAAGGGGCGGATGTAAAACTGGTGCCACATTGCCGGCATAACCGGCCAGTCTTCCGATCGCGTGATGTGGTGGAAGCCGAGTGTGTACCAGCCGACGATATCCGTATCCGTAATGGGCCGGTTTGCCTGAGTCCAGATGGCCAAGCCGTCATTGCCTTTCGAACTGGTTGGGTAGACGCCCGAAGCGTATCTTTCATTTGCGTCGTAGGGGGTGACCCAAAACTGGTGCTCAGAGAATGCGCCCAGCCTTTGCGGCGGGTCGTCCGGAGACAGTAACGATTTGGCCGTGACGCCGGGCATGACTTCATATCCGGTTGCGTAATTGAGGGGCCCCTTTACGGATGGATTCATGAACATCCACATGGAGGGCTTGTCCAACTGGATGTCGAGGATGGCATCTTTTTCGTGTGCGGCAATGGCCGGCTGGGCAACCCAGACGGATTTGCGCATGGGATCGTTCGGAAGACGCTGCAACACCATGCGGTGGGTCATGAAGCTGTTGTTCGGGCCATCGACGTCGAAGTCCAGACGATAGGAGAAAAAGTGGTCGTGGTTTACGCCGATGGTGTGCGGGGCGACGAATTGGCCGTACGCGGGCGAGGAATGGTCCCCGTGATCGGGCGCCATCTCCAGCGCTGTGGGTTTGGTTTCGATGACTCCCGTGGCACCCACGGCGACTTCGATGGTGCCGTCGGGATCGAATCGCCAGTCCAGGATGTAGTCGTAGTTGCCGATGGTTGCTGTTGAGCGCAGAATCAGTTGGCGCGTCGGGCGGCCAAAGACTTCGCCATCCTCGTAGTGGCGCCAGGCGGGGCTTTCCGGGTCGCGCTCAAAGAGGCAGGCCATGTTGGAATTCAATTTCGGCGCGCCGCGCTCGGTGGCGGATAGTCCGTCGAACCAAGTCGCATTCGCCGGACAGTCCAGTCCCGGACGCAGAGGTTTCAGGAAGCCCAGCGTGTAGAACTCGCCGGCGTCGATGAAAACGCGGTTGTTCCAGCCGTTCGACGGATCCATATAAGGGACGAATAGCTCGCTGATGCTCGCTTCATAGAGAATCGAGCGCGGCTGGCCTTTGTCGACGAAGCGCACGAGATTGAGGACCGTGCCAACGCGCTGATCGATGCGGAAGCGGAAGAGCCAGTTCTGCCAGGAGATCTCGCCGTTCTTGATTTGATAGGCAGTGCCGAGGGGTTGGGAGGTGGAGATCGGTGTCGTGTTCGGACGCGGATTTTCCGCGATCTCTTCGTAGTTGATGTCCCCTGTTGGTACGGGGACGACTTCGGTGTCAACCACCTTGAGGACTTTTTTCGTGACCATGTTCATCTGCAGAGTCAGGCCTTCGATGGAGCGTCCCCAACTGTGATACACGCCGTGCATTTGCGAGCAGGAACCGAAACCGATTCGCTGCGTGGCTTGTTCGGGGATGGACTGGTACGAGACGGGGAGGGCGACGCAAAAGACGGTTCGAAGGTCGGTAATGCCACGCTTTCTGAGGGCTTCGACGACACGGGGATCAGTCTTGATGGCTTCGTCGTTGCCCAAGACCTCGCTGGCGAGGAAGGGGGCCTGGGCGCCAACCAACTCTTCGAAACTGACGATTTTCTTCCCGGCGATGTCTACGCGGGCGGCTAAGGATTTATCGCCGCGCAAAAGGACGACGTCAGCCTCTCGTGAGAATGGTTCGCCGGGCCGGTGACTAAGGACGGATGGTTTGGAGGGCGGATGGAGGAGGATACTCGCAAAGAGGGTGTCACGAGTGACGTGACCTGCTTTTTCGAGGGTCTCGTAGACGGTCCAGTATTCGGCTGTCGTGAGGCCGTCGAGCGGGTGGCTTGGAGATTGGGCCCACGCTGGGACGACCATCAACAGGAGTCGAGCGAAAAGGCGCATTCGGAGTGGTCCTCTGTTGGACCCATGTTGGGCTGCCATCGCCTGACAGTATACTCCGCGAGCGACACGTCCGAAAACGATCTCCGGTCCTTATCTTGAAGGCGCTTTCAGCATCGGACAGGATCGGCGCAGCGTCGGCTTGTCTTCAATGGTATTTGAGTGCACTGTCCCGGGTTGGGTTGGGGCTGGGGTCGTCCCGGCTTTCCCCTGCTTAGTCGCAGTTCATCGCGGACGCGTACAGATCGGCGAGTGAGATGTGAACGCCCAAACGGGCGATGGCCACGGAACTCCCGGCGCCTGAATGCTCGCGCAAGAGCCAACTGCCGTCATCCTGCTTGGAATAATGCTCGACGTGACGGCGGTCCTGATGTACAAGCAAGTATTCCCGGACGCTGTCAATGGTCCGGTAGAGTTCGAACTTCTTGCCGCGATCATAGCCTTCGGTGGAGGGAGAAAGAACTTCGACGATGAGGAGCGGATTGAGAACGTTGTCTTGATGATCGCTGGAGAATTGAGGTTCGCCGCAAACGACGCTGCAATCGGCATAGGTATAGGTCCGGGACGCAGCAATCTTGATCCGCAGGTCAGCGTTGAGGACACGGCAACCGGGCGATACGCGGTCGAGAAGCGCCCCGATACGATTCGCGAGCAGCGAGTGATTTAGCGTACCGCCGGCCATGGCAAACATCTGGCCATCGTGGAACTCGCTTTTAGTTTCGGCTTGGCGCTCGAGGCGAAGGTACTCGTCTTCGGTGAGCGGCGGCGTTGGCAGGCTGGCCATGTAACGATTATGGCGCGCCGGGCGGGTCCAGGGGGACCCGCGCTGGCGAGGGCGCCTGCCCCACGGAACTAACTAATTAGTTCATCAGCGCCTGATACACCATGGTTCGTGTTTGACGCCAGATGACCGTGGTCAGGCCTTGCGGAGCTTGTACCATCAGCACCGTCACCAGCTTCTCTTTGGGATCGACCCAGAAGTAGGTACCGGTGATTCCGGCCCAGGAGAAGTCGCCAACGGAGCCGGGCACCGGGTTGCGGCCAGGATCGACGCGAATGGCGAAGCCGAGGCCAAAGCTCGTTCCCATCTCTGGGACTGGACCAAAAGCCCCGAGAAGCGTGGCGACCGGAGTGTGGCGCTCCGTGTTGGCCGGAAGCTGGTCGGAGGTCATGAGCGCAATCGTCTTGGGAGAAAGAATGCGGACGCCTTCCAGTTCGCCGCCATTGAGCAGCATTTGGCAGAAGCGGGCGTAGTCCGAGGCAGTGGAAAACATGCCGCCCCCGCCGGAGAGGACGGCGGGCTTTTGCGTCGGATCGGCGAAGGGGAGGTTGGACTTGGCGTCGGCTTGAGCGAGCCGGGAAATCGCCGCGGGTTTCACCCAAAACCCAGTGTCGTTCATCTTGAGTGGACCGGTGATGCGCTCTCCAACGAAGACATCGAGATCCATGCCGCTGACTACTTCCACCACGCGGCCGAGGACGTCGGAAGAGACGCTATATTCCCAGGCCTCGCCCGGCTGGTGCAGCAGTGGCATGGAGGCGATGGTCTTCACCATTTCGGCGAGAGACGCGGCGGCGAAGATATTCGCCTTGCGGTACATCTGGTCCACCGGCGAGTTCCCAAACAGGCCGTAAGTCAGGCCGGAGGTGTGCCGCATGAGGTCCTGTACGGTCATCGGACGTTTGAGTGAGGCGCCGTCGGCGCCCACTTTGACGTCTTTGAACTCCGGCAGATATTGCGACACAGGCGCGCCTATGTCGAGTTTGTTCTCTTCGGCGAGAATCATCGCGGCAACGGTGGTGATGGGTTTTGACATGGACGCGACGCGGAAGATGGAGTCCTTCTTCATGGGCGTCTGCGTGGCGCGCTCCTGGTAGCCGATGGCGTCATAGGTGACGACCTTGCCGTTGTGCAGGATGAGCAGCACGGCGCCGGGAATGTGTTTGGCGTCGACGTCGGATTTGAAGGCTTGCCGGGTTCTTTCCAGGCGTTTGGACGAAAAGCCGGCCTCCTCCGGACGGTTAGCGATGGGAAGCGACTGAGGAAAGGCGACGGCGCAAAACAGGGCGCCGGCCAGCAACGGTTTGTAGCGGAGCATTGGGAATAGTCTAGCGCGAGTTATGCTCCTGATAAGCTGGCTTGGTGAAAATAGTTGCCGGAATCGACCTGGGCGGAACCGCCATCAATTACACGCTGGTCAACGCGCAGGCGCAGTTCCTGATCGAAGGACTCTGCGAGCACCCGGCGCTATCCACGCAAGGGCCGAAGGTTTGTCTCCGGCAGGTGGAGGACGGCCTGAAACTCGCCGTCGACAAAGCAGGCGTGCGCTTGGACGACATCGTGGCCGTGGGTCTGGACACGCCCGGTCCGGCGAGCTCTGCCGGCGTGCTGAGCGCGCGGGGGTCCACCAATTTCGTCCATCGCGATTGGGGCGGATTCGATATCCGCCAAGGCCTGGAGGCCCAGCTTGGCCGTCCCGTTACCTACCTCAACGACGGCAACGCGGGTGCGCTGTGGGGACACTTCGCTCTTTTCGGGGCCGATAGCCGGGAGACCTCGATTTCGGCGGTGATCGGAACCGGCCTCGGCGGCGGCGTGATCGTGGATGGCAACGTGGTAAAGGGAAGAATGGGATTCGGCGGAGAACTCGGCCATGTCCTGATTCCCTATCAAAGCATCGCCGGCATTGAGGGGTTGAAGCCGGAGTGCAACTGCGGCCGCTGGGGCGACCTGGAGTCGCTGTGCTCGCTGACCGCGATCGCCGAAACGCTTCTGCCCTACTTCTTGCCTCGCTATCCGGGCCACGAACTGGCGGAGTTCGACCTAAGCAAGGCGGCGAAACTCGTGCGCGGGATGGCTGAGAGGGGCGATGCACTGTGCCGCGAGATCTTTCGCGTGCAGGCACATGCGCTGGGGTTGTTCTTTGACGAGATGGTGAACGTCTTCGATCCCGATGCCTTGATCGTCGGCGGTGGCGCACTGGAAACGGGACCGGAGTTTCAGCGCTGGTTCATCGTCGAAACGCGCGCAGGGATGGGTGTTCAGCGCGAGGAGCAGGCGCAGATTCCGATTCACTTGATGCCGAACGGCGATACGGCCGGCGCGCGCGGCGCGGCGATTGAGGCGCTGAAGCTCTCGCGCGCGGGCGGTCTGCTATAACCGGAGCTTGCGTAGTTTCTGACAGTCAGATATTCTGAAACGATAGCGACCAAAACAACGCCGTCAGCTCCAATAGCTACCACCAGTATTCGTACTTCGGAGCACATCGGCCGAGAACCAAGCCACCAGCTATCCGCTTCGGTTCCCTTGACAAACGGCTATCTCGAAACCCGCGCCGCCCCAGACCCGCGATGTAAGCGTTTCGACTAGCCAACATAGAGCATTGAAGCCCTTCACAGTAAGTGCTACTGTCACAATCGAAGGTTCTTCAAACCGCCATGCATGTTCGCTTCAGACTCGCTCTCGCAATCCTCGCCTTTTGGAGCGCTTCCTTCGCGGACGCTTCCGTCATTCTGTTCAGCAATCTGGTTCAACCCGGCAACCAATATGGGCCCGACGGTGTCGGCATCGGCCACACTCCGTCGTTCACCAGCCCAGGTGATTACTTGCTATACGGCGTACCCTTCACCCCGGCAACAACGGCGCAACTGATGATGATTGAAGCGCCGCTCGGCGTGATCAGTGGGACGAACCAGATTCAGGCTTTCCTCATGACCGACTCCGGCGGAGCGCCGGGGAGCATCATCGAGTCATTTGTGCTCTCCAACCTTCCCGGACCACCGGCTCCATTTCCTTTGGATACGATCAATTCTTCCCTCGATCCCTTGCTGGTGGCCGGACAGCAATACTGGTTCGTCGCCACGGGTGGGCCGAACACTTTCGCTTCTTGGACCCTGAAGTTGTTTCAGGGCAATAGCGCCGACGGAGGCGCTTCGCGAATGGTCGTAGGTGGCGTCACGCAACCCTGGACCATCGGATCCGGCGCCAGAACAGGTACGTTGGAGGTTTTTGGCAACGCGGTTCCGGAGCCCTCCTACGCCGCTTTTGTCGCTTGCGTCATCGGGTGTTTCGGCATTTGGCGCAAGCGTTCTAATAGTAATTAGTGCTGTTGCGTTCCCCAACCTGGCTCTGGCCCAACTTATTGAGCCTGGATGCCCCGGTCGTGGCCGTAGTCTGGCAAATGCTGTTTGCCCGGTCGTTTCATGTGCACGTTCCCTGGCCGGCCACTCTCTTGCTGGCTGCGTGCGTCTGGATGATCTATGTTGCCGACCGCCTGTTGGACGCGATCGCTTCTCAGCCGTGCACCGCGCGCCACCTGTTCCACCGCTCGCATTTTTCCGGCTTTCTGCTGGGCTTGGCGCTTTGCATTCTCGCGAGTCTCGCATTGGCGTTGACCCAGTTGGACGCCGGGGTGCGTGCCGCTGGCATCCCCATGACCGTGGCCATGGCGGCGTATTTCGCTTTGGTGCACGCGGCCCCGGGATCCTGGCAGAAACATTGGCCCAAGGAATTGGCGGTGGCGATTCTCTTCGCGCTGGGCACTTGCCTGCCCGTCTATTCCGAAGCGCCTTCCGCCGGACCGGCCATGCTGCCGCCGCTCGCGCTATTTGCAAGTTTGTGCTGGATGAACGCGGTGGCGATTGACCGGTGGGAGCGCAAACAGGCGGCAGCCTGGCTGGTTCCTTTGGCGCTCACCGCCAGCGGTCTGGCGCTGGCGCTCTCCCTTTCCGGCCATCCCTGGCTCTACTGCGCCGCAGCCTTGGCCGCCGCCTCGCTGGCGTGGCTCACCCGGCGGCGCGAGCGTATTTCTTTGGACGAACGCCGCGTGTTGGCGGATGCCGTGTTGGCCGCTCCCGCGTTGTCGGCCTGGCTCGTGCTCTTGCGGTAAGGGGCGGCGCGAGCCCTCTTTCCGGGCAAACGCCGCGCACTGGCCGAGGCCGTCTTGGCCGTTCTCGCTCGGTCTCCGAATTGCGCCGCGGCCTTTGCCGCCGCTTTCGCTTACCTGGCTCACCTGAGCGGCGTCCCTCCAAACGCAGCATGTTGTCCGATGCCGTATGGTCCGCTCCGCCTGCTCCGCCTGGCTCGTGCTGCCGTCAGGGGCCCTCAAATTGCTACTATGTGAAGGAGGTTTTATTTGAGGGTGAATGAGTAAAGAAGACAGCATTGAAGTCACTGGCACAGTGGTGGAAAAATTTCCCAGTGGTCTCTTTAGCGTGCAACTGGACCAGGAGCGCACCATCCTGGCGCATCTGGCGGGCAAGCTTCGCCGCAACCGGATCCGCGTGTTGGCCGGCGATCGCGTCACCTTGGAAATGTCTCCCTATGACCTGACCAAGGGCCGCATCACCTATCGCCACAAGTAAGTTGCACAAAGTACTCTTCATCTTTGGAACCCGCCCCGAAGCCATCAAACTTTGTCCGTTAGTGCGCCAACTGCGCGCCGGCTCCGGTCTTCAAATCCGCGTTTGCGTCACCGGCCAACACCGGGAAATGCTAGACCAGGTGCTGGCCGCCTTCGACGTGCGCCCGGACTGCGATCTCGATCTCATGCTGCCGGGGCAGACCCTGTTTCAATCCACCAGCCGGATCCTCGCCGGTCTGGAGCCGGTATTTGCCGCCGAACGGCCTAGTCTCACCATCGTGCAGGGTGACACCACCACGACCCTCTGCGGCGCGTTGGCTTCGTTTTATCAAAAAGTCCCCCTGGCCCACGTGGAGGCCGGCCTGCGTACCGGCGATTTGCAGCGGCCTTTTCCGGAAGAGCTCAACCGCGTGCTCACTTCCCGCATGACCGCGCTGCACTTTGCCCCCACTGAGGATGCCGCCAATAACCTGCGCCAGGAAGGGGTTGCTCCAGGCGCCGTTCACGTCACCGGCAACACCGGAATCGACGCCGTTCTGTATGTGCGCGACGCTCTGGAGCAAGGCCGCCTCCACGCGCCCGCGGCATTTCAAAACCAACCCAACCGCAAACTGATCGCCGTCACCGCTCACCGCCGGGAAAGCTTCGGCGATGGCTTCGAACACATTTGCGGTGCGCTGGCGCAGCTCGCGCTTCGTCCGGACGTCGAGATTGTCTATCCAGTGCATCCCAATCCCAACGTCCAGGATCCGGTGAACCGCATCCTGCGTGGCCAGCCAAATATTCACCTGATTGCCCCGCTCGACTATGTGTCTTTCGTCGACCTCATGCGGCGCGCCTATCTGTTGATCACCGACTCCGGTGGGATTCAGGAAGAAGGACCTTCCCTGGGCAAACCGGTCCTGGTCTTGCGGGAGAAAACAGAGCGGCCGGAAGCCGTGACTGCCGGTACGGTAAAGCTGGTGGGAACCGACCGGCAAAGCATCGTAAACCAGGCCGTTCGTCTGCTGGAAGACCGGCAGGAGTACGACCGCATGGCACGCGTTCACAACCCTTACGGAGATGGCCGTTCCAGCGCCCGGATCGCAGACCTAATCCGTTCATTCCTCAGCAGATAAAATCTTCAAAAAGCACGGCGAAAATGGCTTTTTTTCTGCCCCAATAGCCGGTTTTCTAGGCGGTGCCGCCTAGAATGGGATCGAGGAAAGAACGAATCATCCATGAGACAGTACAATCTCCGGTCGTCATTTCGCTACCCCTCCGACGCGGCCAATAGCTTGTCGCAATCCTTGGCCGCGAAACTCGTCGGCCAACCGATCGCGATTCAGACCATTGTGCCCTACGTGCAGATTCACCAGGCGAGTTTGGCGCCGGAAGGACGGCCAATTGGCGTATTTCTTCTGCTCGGCCCCACGGGCACCGGCAAAACCAAAACTGTGGAAGCACTGGCCGAGGTGCTGCACGGAAATTCCAGAAAACTTCTGCGAGTGGATTGCGGGGAATTCCAAATGGAACACGAGGTCGCCAAACTGATCGGCGCTCCTCCCGGCTATCTGGGACACCGCGAGACGCAGCCGATGCTCACCCAGGCAAAATTGAATCAGGCGGCGAGTGAGACCAACGATGCCGCGATCCTGCTTTTCGACGAGATCGAGAAAGCGGCGCCGTCCATGACGCGTCTGCTGCTGGGAATCTTCGACAAAGCCACGCTCCGGCTGGGCGACAACACCACGGTCAACTTTGAGAAGACGCTCATCTTTATGACCAGCAACCTGGGCGCTCGTACTATGGCCAAGGAGTTGCGGCCGGACTTCGGCTTCTCCTGTGTGGTCCCGCAAACGGAGAATTGCAGCCGTGGCAAGCTGGAGAAAATTGGGATGGCCGCCGTCAAGCGGCGCTTTGCTCCGGAGTTTGTGAACCGGATTGATACCG
>Ga0209698_10005653_pt1 | contig 13473 bp, 15 predicted proteins | sample LitLauG_LLR_2012_FD_187203 | JGI IMG/M metagenome (GOLD analysis project Ga0209698, IMG submission 187203) | Freshwater sediment microbial communities from Pennsylvania, USA - Little Laurel Run_MetaG_LLR_2012 (SPAdes) (version 2) | ecosystem: Environmental > Aquatic > Freshwater > Creek >... | reverse complement strand
ATGTCGCGTTGAAACGCCGCATCCTTGGTGCCATCCGCTAGAGCTGGACTCGCAGCAGCGGCGACTTCCCATTCGGCAACCGTAGGCAATCGCTTACCCTGCCATTGTGCGAATGCTTTCGCAGCAAACCACGAGACCCACACGACGGGCTGGTCTGGCAGCGCGTTCGTGCCAAGTTCCAGATCGCCGACCCAATGCTTCAGATAATTTTCGTCGGCAAAAATCCGTTTCACTTGCGAACGCTGCCAGCGCGGATTCAAGCGGACAAATTCCAGAAATTTCTCGTTCGTGACCGGCACGACATCGAGATAAAAACTTTTGACCGGCACTTCTTTCAAATCCGTCTGCGAACGGAACAGCGGACGAAAAACGCCATTGGAAACGCAGGCCATGTCCGGCGGTGCCGCTTGCACCGCCACACTCGCAAGCAACCCAAGCGCAGCTATGCAAATGTTATGACGGAGGCCGGACATGGCGTTTTAGTTATTCAAACTTGCTCGGAGCCGGAGTCGCGTTCGGTGCGGGCGCGGCGGTTTCGACGCGAATTTTCGCCACTTCCTTTGCGTTCACGGCGTCACCGGTATTGCCCCAACTGTTGCGCACATACGTCAGCACGTTGGCAATCTGGTCGTCGGTGAGATAATTCAACGGGATCATCGTGCCTTTGTAAGTCTTGCCATTGACGACGGTCGTGCCGTTGCGGCCAACCACGACGGCGCGGATGGTGTCATCCTTGTTGTTCGCCAGAAAGTCGGAACCAGCCAGCGGCGGAATTTGGCCGGGCACGCCCAGGCCGCCCGGTTGATGGCAGACGAAACACGTTTGCATATAAACCGACTTTCCTTTCTCGACTTGAATTTCTTTCGTCAGTCCGGCGATCTTTGGATTGCCTTTGATTTCGGAGGCCATCTGCGCTTTCAATTCGGCCACTTTCTTTTCCGCATCCGAGCCGGCCTCCGCCGCGCTGCCAAGGTAAATCGCGTCCACTTCCTTGCCGGAATAGGTCAGCAAATCCGGCGGGCCGGAAACTTTCAACATGCCGAGCGCGCCTTTGTTGAACGCGCGGAACAGCGCGTGATCCACCAGAATGAAAGTGCCAGGCACGTCCACCTTGAACTCGACAATGGCCGATCCACCCGCCGGAATGGTGGTGGTTTGCAGGTTGTGCTGCGTCGGCACCGTGCCGCCCTCTTGATAGACCGTGTCAAAAATTTCGCCGATGACGTGGAATGAACTTGTGAGATTCGGCCCGCCGTTGCCCACAAAAAGGCGGACGGTCTCGCCCACTTTTGCAGTCAGTGCCTTGTCGCCGACAAGTGAACCGACCGCGCCGTTGAAGACAACATACGCCGGACGTTCATCAATGGCCTTGTTCATGTCGAACGGCTGCAAACCTTCCTCGCCGTAAGCGCCGGCGGTGTAAAACTCGCTTTGCACTACATAGTATTCGTGATCCACCGGCGGCAAACCGCCTTCAGGCTCGACGAGAATCAGGCCATACATGCCGTTGGCGACGTGCATTCCCACCGGCGCGGTTGCGCAATGATAAATGTAAAGACCCGGATTTAGCGCCTTGAAGGAAAATTGCGACGAGTGTCCCGGCGCGGTGAACGACGACGTTGCACCTCCACCCGGCCCGGTGACGGCGTGCAAATCAATGTTGTGCGGCAGCTTGCTGTCCGGCGCGTTGTTCAGATGAAATTCAACGTCATCGCCCACACGGATGCGGATGAAACTGCCGGGCACATCGCCACCAAAAGTCCAAAACGTGTAGTCCACACCATCGGCAAGGCGCTTCGTGACTTCCTTCACTTCGAGATGCACGATGACTTTGGCGGAGTGCTTGCGTTTGATGGGCGGCGGCACGTTCGGTGCCTGCGTCAGCACGGCTTCTTCCTGACCAATGGCTTCAGGATCGGCCGGCTTGACGGGTTTGGCGGGCGCATCGGCAGCCAGCGCCGCGCTGCTCAACAGCGCCATGCCCAGGCCGACAGCGCACAATGGATAAATGAATTTTCGATTCATGGTTAATTGATGGTGGTTGGTTCCGGTTGAGTTTTGATGACGGTGGTAAATTTTCCATCTGCCAGAATTTTTCTGGCCGCATTGACGCCGACCGCAACCCGATCATCCGTCACCGGGCAGGAATTTTTTCGGAAGCCGAGCGCGTGTAGTTCGAGGTGCTCGAAATTTTTGAAGCCCGCGAGTTCGAGCGTGTGCCGCGTGCAGTTGAGCGGGCAGCCATCAATCGCCAGAATGCGTTCCGCCGAGGCCGCCTTGTTGACGAGCGACTTCACGCGTCCGCCAATGCCAGCCAGACAGGACATTTCCGCCGCGCCTTCGTGCGAAAGCTGGCGGGCAATGCGGTCGGCCAATTCGCCCGCATCCGAACAGCCGGAGCAGGCATAGACCACGGTGCCGTTTTTTAGCGGCGGATTTTGGCTTTCGCTCATGACAGTTCTTTCTTTGTCACGCAACTAATCTGCCTCAAGTGCCATTGGGATTATTTGACGCAGGTCAAATCCAAACGACTATTTTCCCAGGCTGGTAAAAGCAAAACGGCCTTCGTAACTGAAGGCCGTTGCAAAAAATTGAGCCCGAATCACCAACCACCGGTGCTTTTCCAAGTCAGAGCCAACACCAGCACCAGCAGCCCGCCCAGCACGGCTTCGGTGATGCCGATTTTGCGTGCGGTGATTTGCGGACGCCACAACAAAAGCCACATTGTCCGCAGGGCAAAAAAAACGGCGAAGACGACTGCAACCCACGGCGCAAGGTGCAGCGCAGCGAGCCAAGCCATCAAAACAATTCCGATCACGACCGCAACCACGGATGGCGTTGCGGAAAATTCTTTTCCTTTCGCCAAACGCAGGCAGGTCCGCACGGTCAGCACCGTCGGCACGCTGCGCGTCAGCGACATCGCCGTCAGAGCGAGCGATTGATTCACATTCCAGCCGGCCAGCGCGGCCAAGGCAGCGGGCAAAAGTCCGAACGCCACCGCGCCCGCCACTTCCGCCATACCTTCACGCGCTTCGTTGCGGCTGTCGGCCCACACGAACACCAAACCAGCCAACACTGCCGGCAGCAGTGGCCAAAGTTTTTCCACGCCGCCAAACTTTGCGGCCAGCAATAATCCTCCCAGCGCCAGCGTAGCCAGAACGAGCAGGCTTAAAATCAATGGTTCCACCTGCCGGGCATCGGCACGACCGCGAAGCGCGAGCCGGAGAGGGCGGCGCAGAAAAAATCCCGCCAGCGCCGCGACCGCCAGCGCACCACCGGCTGCCGAGGGCGCGACGAGAAGGCCAAACGCCACCGGCTCCAGCGCGAGCGACCAACTGCCATGCTCTTTCGGCAATGACAGTTGAATCGCTGCGCGCCAGGAGATTTTTTCCACGGTCAGCGTCACGGTTTGACTTTTAATGTCCGCCGCAAGCAGTGGCCACTGGTTCCGCCGATTCGCCGACGGCTTTGAGCTTGGTGATTTTCACGCGCGCTTCGCCGGGGACGTTGACGAGATGTTCCCAGGTGAACGTGTCCGGCCATTGCGCGGCGAACTGGTATTTTAATGGCACCGGATCGTGGTCGTTGAACAGGATGAAGTGGTCGCCGACGGGCAGTTCAAGCCAGGTTTGGATGATGAGGCCGTGTTTCACGGAGCAAGGAATGGAACGCACGTCCATGACTTTGTCCGCGCCGATGAGGTTTGCAGTTTGCATATTTATTTTTCGATTTTGGTTGTGATGGTTGACTAAAAATTTCCGGTGCCGGTCATCCGGCGTCCGACTTCGGTCATCATGGAAGGGTTCCACGGCGGGTCCCACACGATGTCCACTTCGGCTTCCGTGATGCCCTCAATATTCATCAGCGCGTTCTTCACGCCCCACGAAATGCTTTCGTGCATCGGGCAGCCGGGCGTGGTGAGCGTCATGGCGACGGTGACTTTGCCGGCATTGAACGCGTAGCTGTAAACCAGCCCCAAGTCCACGATGTTGCAGCCGATCTCCGGGTCAATGACCTGCCGCAGGGCGGCAAGAATGGTTTGTTCGTTTTGTTCGCTGGCGGTCATAAAATGGCGCGGTTGACGGAAGTCTTTGGAAGGGGTTTCAATTGCGGACGGACGAAATGCCGCAGCATGGTCGCAACATTAAAACCAAAAACGGCGAGGCTGGCCGCCAGCAGTCCAGTGCCGCAGCGAACCGCAACGGCGTTGGAAAATTCCATCGCCAGCAGCGTGGTCAACAGACCGGCGAGAAAAATCCAGTAGCTGATGATTTGCAGCCGTGCCGAATAGAGTTCAGCCAGCGACGGCACTTGGGCGCGGCCAATATGCTGGCTGTAAGTGCCGAACCACACAATGAAGGGGATGATTTTGTAGAGCATCCCGATGATGGCAAACGACACGACGCCGACGAGTCCGAGAAAACCATAAACATTTTCAAGCTGCATGGTGTAGGTGTTCACCGGCAAACCCGGCCAGGAAAGCACGGCGGCAATGATGGACAAGGGAAACATCAGGCTGACTGCCGTGAGAAAACCGCGCACGCCCCAATCCATTACGGCGCGTTTGCGTGCCCGTAAAATGGCGCGCAATTCCAACGCATACAGGGCGAGCGCCAGAACGACGACGAGCGAAAAGGCCAGCTTCCACGGACTACGCAGCAAGATGGTGACGAAAGAGCCGGCCAATCCGGTGTTTAACAAAATCACCGACCACGCCGCACGCCGGGGATTTTGCAGTTCGCTCAACGTGAACATCGGAATGAGTTTGTAGGACACGCCGACGATGAGGATGAGAAAGAAACCAATCGCGCCCAAGTGCGCGTGTGCGTGCATCGCACCGATGGGATCAAAGCGGAACACCCAACCGGCGAGCGTGGGCAGCGATTCGGAAAAGGATTTGGCGACGGCAATCACCAGTCCCGCCGCAACCGCGAGCAGCACCCAGCCGATGGCGGAGGCGACGCTGGTGGCGACGACATTCCATTTCGGCACGCGCAGCAAGGTGCGCGCGATGTTGAAGATGAATATGGCCACGCCGACGGCCAGCACCGCGCCGAAGAGCGCGACGGATTTCAGATTCCACGCCGAAAACGCCCAGACCATGCCGACGAAGCCGGTGAGGTGAAATGCAAATTGAACTTGCGCCAGCCGTTCGCTGAATAATTTTGTTTCCAAAGCGACGGGCACCAGTTGATACATTGCACCCATGACGATGGAACACAGCCAGCCGAGCACAAAGAGGTGCGTCACGGCGATGGCAGCAGGGCTGTAGTGATACATCGCCAGAATTTCCGGCTGCACCACAATCCAACCCGCGCCCAAAAACAGCGCGAGCAAGCCGGTGATTGTGAACAACAGCGGCAACGTGGACGACGGCGCAGTGGCACCGAACGGCTGCGTTTGCGGCGTCACGCGCGGAGCGACGCGATCAACGGTGGCGGATATGGGTAATGTGGCTGCCATCAGATTGAGTGGTGGTTTCGTAAGTGAATCCGCGTTGTTCGAGCAGCGGATAGAGCAATAGTGGCTGGCGATCCGTATGCGCAATAAGCGTCGCGCCCGCCGGTAAGGTGGCGACGGCTTCGAGAATTTTCATCATCGGCTGCGGCGGTTCGAGGCCGCGCGCGTCGAGTTGGATGGCTGGTGTTTCCATTTTAGAAGTTGAAAGTGACTTGCGTATAAAACCAGTCAGCGTCCTTCGAGCCAAAGGCCGGATTCGATAGCGATTGCTCAATGTATTTGCCGACGAAGAAATGGCCGTAGCCGGCTTCGACTTGCAGAAATTTCGTCACGGCATAGCTGCCCACCACATCCACTTCGGTGCCGAGAAAATTGCTGTAATTCGGATTGACGCCATAGCCGTTGCCGGGAGTGGCACCAGTGCCACCGCGCGCCGTGCCGCTGACGGTGTAGAAATTGTCGCTGGTGCTGGCGAGCCAGAGGCCGTGGCCTTCAAGCGCGAGCGTGGAGGCTTTCGTCGGCTTGATTTGGACAATGCCCCGCAAGTCCTGAAGATTTTGCAGCGAGGCAAAATCCATGAAGCCATAAAATTTGTGGTTCGTTGGGAAGAGATTGTCGAATGTTCCGTGTGTGCCGTCCTTGGAATTGCTGTCGCCGGAACCGTAAGAGTATTCCAAGCCCAGACGCGGCGTGGCCCAGAGATCGACAAAAGTGTAGCCGCCCTGAACCACAAACATGAAGGCGTCCTGCGTGAGGCGCTGCGTCGGCGCACCGGCGCGAGCGTCGCGATAATCGCCAAACTGATACGCGCCTTCGACGGAATAATCCCAATGCCCCAATTCGCCCGGTTTGGATTTTACACGTCCGCCGATGGTGTAGATGTCCCGTGCGCTGGGCTGCGGAAATTGTGGGCTGGGCGCGAAGCCTGCCGCGCCCGTGCCGGAATTGCGCGCGAGAAAATACAGGTCCAGCGTGGTCTTCGGAATGTTCAGCAGCGTGGCATAGATGCCGGATAATAAATCTTGCCCGTTATCCACGTCGAACTGGCCGTTTTCCGGGATGACCGGAAAACCGCTGAAAACGTCCGCGCTGAAAGCGTCGTTTTGCCAGCGCACCTTGGCAGCGTCGAACGACCGCGCAATGTTGTTCCAACCCGACGCCCCGATGAGCCGCTCTTCGCCATAGACCAATTCCTGACGACCGGCTTTGACGGTCAGAGGAAATTCCTTTTGGTTGCCGAGGGTGACAAACGCTTGATGCAGGTCAATCGTGTCGGCTTCCGGGCCGTAGCCGAGTTTTTTGGTGGTGCCGGCCACCGGCGGATTGTTCGCGTAGGCATAGCGCAAATCGCTGTTGGCCGTGCTGGCCTGCGCTTCGCCGTAGATGCTCCACCAGTCGTCATTGTAGCCGACGTGAAAGCGTGAGCGCGTCAGCCAGTATTCATTATTCACGGCGGCACCATGGTCGCGGAAATCCAGAGAACCGGCTTGGCCTTGAATCGCCATGCCTTCCTTTGCCTCGAAACGCGCACGCACTTGTCCACCGATGTCCCACGGCTTGAAACCATCGGACTGCTGGCGCAGCCAGTCGTTTGCCAGGCCGGCGCTGGCAGCGGGCTTGGTGGCGGTCGCGGAAACGGAATTGGTGGACGCTGATTTGTCCTGTGCGAAAGCAGGCACGGCGGCGACAAGGGCGAGGCTGGCAAGGCTGATGGATTTATTTTTCATTTTTTCAGGTTCAGATTGATGGCGGATGGATCTTTGATTTCCGGCTTGGAAAAAGTCAGCAGCATGGAAAACGCTGTGATGGCCTTCACCGCGTGCGGCAGGTTCGGCGGCATGTAAATCAAATCGCCAGCCTTGACCACATTCGGTTTGCCGGCGAGGGAGAATTCACATTCGCCGGACAAAATCTGGATGACCGCGTGTTGCGTCGAGGTGTGTTCGGTCAATTCCTGCCCCTCGGAAAACCCAAACAGCACCACGCGGGAATTTGCCGTCCGCAAGATGGTTCGGCTGACGATGCCGTTCGCCGCAAACTTGGTTTCATCCGCCAGCGACAAGATTTTTGCCGCGCCAGAATCAATGACCGGTTGTTCATTCATGCAGGCACTTTACCTGACCGGCAGACGGAACGATTTGACGGAGGTCAAATCTTTGATTGATTTTTTGCGAGGAAAAACTTTGTTTCCTTTGACCTGCGTCAAATCCATTTTGCCAGTGAACGGTTAGTCTGCCTCCGCAAAATAAATTTTATCGCAACAAATTGACATTCACCCCAACCAGACTAAAACTCGCGTCATGAACTTCCGCACCGTCTTCATCGCCATCATCATCGCCACCGGCCTGATCGTCTCGGCGTATCTCGTCAACTCGCAGCGACCGCGCATTGTCGTTGACCAGCCGAATGTGGATTTCATCAAGGCGAGCGGCAAATGCGCCGAGTGCCATCGCAACAACCAGTATTCCATCGTCCACGAATATGAGATGAGCAAGCACGCGCAGAAGGGCGTGACCTGCCTCGACTGTCATCAAGTGCTGACCGGGCAGACCGGCACGAATCACAACGGCTTCGTCATCAACAACGGCATCACATCCGCCAATTGCCGGGCGTGTCACCTGGCGGTTTATGACCAGTTCGCCCGCAGCCGGCACGCCGCGCCATCGTGGGTGGCGGTCATGGGCAACAAGGACTTCTCGCCAGAAATGATCGAGCAGATGGAAAAACTGCATCCGGGTTCCATGAAACGTCCGCCGCATCCGCTGACTAATCTTGAAGGCGCTTCCTCGACCAAGAGCGGTTGCATCACCTGTCATGCGATTGGCAAGCCGAACGCCGATGGCAGCATCGGCAACTGCACGCTCTGCCACACGCGGCATACTTCGTCCGTGGAAGTGGCGCGGTTGCCCAGCACCTGCGGCCAGTGCCACCTCGGCCCGGATCATTCACAGATTGAAATTTATACGCAGTCCAAACACGGCATCATGTTCGCCGCGCAGCAGAATTTGCTGAATCTGAAAGCGCCGTCCGACAGTTTGACCACGAAGGACATGTTCATTCCCACCTGCGCCACCTGCCACATGAGCGGTCTGAACGGTCGTGGCGTCACGCACGATCCGTCGGAACGGCTTTCCTACAACCTATTCGCCGAAGTCACCACGCCGCGTCCGAACGCCGAACGTGCGCAGGCCAAGATGAAGGACATCTGTCTGCAATGCCATACACCGCCGCTGGTAGATCGCATTTACAAGGAAGGTGCCGCCGTGGTGGATGCAACTAATGAAAAAGTTCTCGCCGCCAAGTCCATCATGGATTCGCTGAAAGCCGACGGCCTGATTTCGAGCAACGCGTTCAGCCAGACGATTCAATTCACCTACTTTGACCTGTGGCATTATTATGGTCGAACGGCGAAACACGCCGCGTTCATGGGCGGAGCCGATTATGTGCAATGGCACGGCAATTATCCGATTCTCCAGCATACCGTCGAACTCAAGGAACAGGCCGCCCAACTCCGCAAGGAAAATGGAAAATAACTGGCTCCGGCGGCCGCGCACCTGGGTTGAAGTGTTCGTGCTATTCAATCTGGGCGGACTTGCGCCCGACATTTTTCTTGCACACAGCGTCAACGCCTTTCATTCACGGGCGGAATATACGCCGCTGATTTTCTCGCTCGTCGCCCCGGCGTTGTTATTGCCCGCGCTCTGGGCGTTGGCCACCGGTCGACTGGCGGTCTGGCGCTGGCTGGGATTCCTCGTCGGCGGCACGGCGGTGCTGATCGGCATCACCGGGCTGGTGCTGCATCTGCAAAGCCAGTTTTTTCAGACGTGGACGCTGGCCAGCCTAGTTTATGCCGCGCCGTTCGCCGCGCCGCTCGCTTACACCGGCCTCGGTTCGCTGCTGATTATGAATCGCATGGTCGCCGACAAAGAAACGGAATGGGCGCAGTGGGTGATCTTCTTTGCGTTCGGCGGCTTCGTGGGCAATTTTATTTTCAGCATCACTGACCACGCCCAGAATGGATTTTACCACCGCACCGAATGGATTCCCGTCATCAGTAGTGCGGTAGCCGTGGGATTTTTGATCGTGCCGCTGGTGCTAAAGATTGAACGCGCATTTCTGCGGTTGTGTGGACTCGTCATGTTGGTTCAGGTAATGGTTGGCGCGCTGGGTTTCACCTTTCACGCACTGGCTGACTGGCACAACAACGGCGAGAATTTGTTTCTCCGCATCGTCCATGGCGCACCAATTTTTGCGCCGACGTTGTTCTGTGATCTTGCGGTGTTAGCAGGCATCGGCCTCTGGGTGCTGGGGTGGAAATGTAAGCCCCATAAGGATTCGCACCGGCAACATAATACCCATTAAACAGACGGCTGCGGGTTATTGCGGATTTGGAGCTATTTAAGCGTTTGCGCAGGTGTGCGCAACGGATACAAGCCGGGACAGCAACCGAAGGTTTCGTGGAATGTCTGACTGAAATGGCTCATGCTCGAATAGCCCACTTCCAACGCGGTTTCGGTGACATTAAATTTACCTGTTTTCAGCAATTCCGCCGCGCGTTCCATGCGCAACTGGCGCGTGTATTGCGGAATGGTCATGCCGGTTGCCGACGAAAATGTCCGGCTCAAGTGAAACGGACTGCACCCAACCGCGCGCCCGATTTCTTCAAGACTCGGCAGATTCGCCAGATTTTGGCGAATCAAGGTGATCACTTTCTCGACACGCTCGGCAGCAATGCGATGATGGCGCTGGCAAAATAGCTCCGCTTCTCCGGGTGTAACGAAGAAAAATTCCGCCGCCACTTCTAGGGCCTTGGCTTGATACCAAACCGGCTGTGCCACGGCCAAAACTGGCGTCTGCCGGAGGCTGGCGAGCAGTTGTTGTTGTCGGCTGGTCAACCGCGATGGCTTCATCACGGCAGATTTCTCCGATTGCCCTGAAACCATATCCCGCACAAGCGGATGAAGCGACGCAACCGAATCTTCCAGGTTGCGACGCACAAAATCAAAGGACATCTCGATGGTCAAGAATTGATGCCGCTGATGCGCCCGCCGGGTTGCGCGCAAGGTCTGTCCACCGCGCCGGTAAAATCCGGCGGTCATGGGCGAGAACACGGCTTCGCGGTTGTTAATTGCCACCCGGCCATTCCCTTCAACATTCAGACAGACTTCGATGCTGCCGGGGTGAAAACTATTGCCCCAATTAAAATCGCCGTTGGCCTTGAAATCATGCCACTCGAAGCTCACGCCGGTGTCGCGCACGCTGCCATGCAAATGCCGCCAGCCGTCGCCGACTGTGCGCCACACCGGACGTTCGGTGAACGCAGGCGCAAAACCGATCTCGTCGCCGTTGCTGGTTTCGTTTTGCCGGATGGCAGATTTAATCACGGTGATATTCTGGCATTTTTAGGATGACTGGTAAATAATTGTCATGGGCGGGACAAAAAATGTCCGGGGCAACCCGCCGCTAGTAAATAGCAACCGACCGAAGGCGGAATTTCTGGATTCAGATAAATTTGCCGCCATGAAAATAAAAAATATATCGCTCGTTTTGGGAATGATGACTGTTGGTGCTTTGGTTCAAATCCCGGCATGGGCGGATGATACGGTTGTCCCTGCGTCCACCAATTCATCCGTGATGCCCAGCACGCGCTACGGACTGTTCAACGGGTTGGACCACCGCAGTTGGTATAATGAGGGGAATTTCCCGGAGCCATTCTTGGTGGATGATTCCGGTCTGGAGATCAACGAGGCCCGGTTCGACTGGCTGCATACGCAAGCCGGCAGTCAACACAGCGACATCGCCTCGGCGGAGGTGGAAAAGGGATTTGGACTTACGACAGTGGAATTGCGTGTTCCTTACGAGCGTGATGTCACTTCTGGGCAGACTTCACAAGGTTTTGGCAACATCGAGGTGGGAGCACGACATCCATTCTTTCAATACGTCTCGACCACCGGATTTTTTGACACCACCATGGGGGCGGCTTTGGAAGTCGGCATTCCGGTCAATTCAGAAGTGAGCAAGAATACCGAAGTGGTGCCCAAAATCTTCAATGACCTGCGGGTGGGCCAACATTTCACCATGCAGTCCCTGTTCGGCTATTCCACCTTATATGGCGGTGGTGCGGACGGCGGTTTGCAGACATTTGAATACGGTTTTGTCTTCGGCTACAGCATCCCTCACAGCCAGTTACCTTTGCCAGGCGTGCAAAACTTCATTCCCATATTTGAATTGAAAGGAGAAACGGGGATGAATCACGACAACTCTGGCCAAAGCAGCCTGCTTGGCAATGTGGCTTTTCGCGTCAATCTCAAACCCATCGGTCGGGTGCAGCCACGGTTGGGACTCGGTTTCGTTTTCCCGGTCAACAATAATGCGCGGACCGATGTCCACTCTGGCATCTTCACCAGTCTGGTGTTTGAATACTGAACATGAAGTTGAACCGCCGTAAATTTCTGTTGCTGACTGTGGGTATGGCCACTGGTTGTCAGGCGGTAAACGATGCTGGCACGTCCGCTGGCCAAGCTCAACGGAACATCAATGCCGGGCCAGCCAGCAACTATGCTGCCGATGGGGTTTACAGTAATTTTAGGGATTTAGGATTTTTTGTGATTCGGCGGGGCGACCAATTATTCGCCTTGTCCGCCATTTGCACGCATCGGAAATGCAAACTGAATCCTCAACACGATCATTCCTTTCTCTGCCCCTGTCACGGATCGACCTTTGACGCAGCCGGGCATGTGACCGAGGGGCCGGCGAAACGTGATTTACCGATGCTGCCGAGCTACACGAACGAGCGAGGCCAGTTCATTGTAAATATCCCGACAGGGTAACTTTTCAATCCTCCCAGCAATAATTACTGACCATCAAAGAAAGATTGGTGACAGCAGTGTAGAAAATACAACCCGAACACCAGCAAGCTTTTTTGCTCTTCATCTCAAAAAAATGTGAGAATAAAAAGGCACAGGCCAAAAAACGTCGGCACATCAAAAATAGATTCAATCTTTAATTGTTATTTTGGTGCTGTCATTGTTTTTGGGGATTGTTTTGCTGGTATTGATTAACCATGCCAGCCTAATTGCAGTTGTTTTTTAGGACGCGCTTTGAGATTCGGTTTTGGGACCATCCAACAGGTGTAGTTTTGTTTCCAGTTGGCCCACCGTCCGGTTAACCGAGAGTAGCTGATCAAAAAAGCCCGTGCGCTCGCCTTTCAGTTGGTCAATCAGGTAGTCCTTTCCCCGGTTGGCAATCTTCAAATCCATGATCTCCCGTTCCATTTCTTGAAGCTTCCGCTCATCAGCGGCTTCCGCCACAGCGGTTGTCGGCGAATGTTTCACGTGTGCCACAGAGCTTCCGAAGGTTTCCGAACCGGGTGCTTCACTCAATTTGTTCGCCCGCTGAATTTCCTCCTGGATCACCGCATCCACGCTCTGCGGCGTGATGTAGTATTTTCGCTCGTTTGGATCGAAATAGCTGTCTAGGCGAGCAATGCCCTGACGATTCGGCTGACACCAGTTGATGATGCTGCGTTCCGTGCGAGCCACGCCTGCCATTTCAAACATCCGCGCCGTTTCCCGCACCGTCAGTGTGTGATTTTCTTTACGTTCGGCAGCTTGCGGAACTTTGCCGAAATCTTCGGCATTCTTCGGCACCGTGCGGAACTCTGCCGCACTTTTCGGAATGTCTGATGACGTTTCCGCATTTTGCGGAACGGGGCCGGGTAATTCCGGTAATTGCATTGTTTGGTTTTCCATTGGCATGATTGGTCTCATTTTATCACATCGTGGATTTTTTGTGAACCAGGCCTGTGGATTAGCCGGTTGGGAAAATATTTGTTATGATGCTAGACATGGAAAAACCGTCACGCGATTTCAAGGGCATCTGGATACCTAAAGACATCTGGCTATCTGATCAGCTTTCAGCTATGGAAAAGATCTTGTTCGTAGAAATCCATTCGCTCGACAACGAGGATGGTTGTTATGCGGGCAACAAATATTTCGCTAATTTCTTCAAAGT
>Ga0209698_10005652_pt1 | contig 13477 bp, 6 predicted proteins | sample LitLauG_LLR_2012_FD_187203 | JGI IMG/M metagenome (GOLD analysis project Ga0209698, IMG submission 187203) | Freshwater sediment microbial communities from Pennsylvania, USA - Little Laurel Run_MetaG_LLR_2012 (SPAdes) (version 2) | ecosystem: Environmental > Aquatic > Freshwater > Creek >... | reverse complement strand
GCTGTATGCGACGTTGTCGACAGCTTCGGGAAAGTTGAGCGTGTACCGGTCGGATGATGCCGGGGACAGTTGGTCGCCGGCGACAACGGATCCGCGTTCTTCGGGACGGATTGGTGGTGGGGATCTGCCGATTCCGAAGGTGGATCCGAAAAATCCTGACTTGGTTTATGTGGCGAGCACAGTGACCATGCGCTCTTCGGATGGCGGCAAGACCTGGATGAGTTTTCGCGGGGCACCGGGCGGGGACGATTACCAGAATCTCTGGATCAATCCGAACGACGGCAAGATCATTCTTCTGGTGAGCGATCAGGGCGCGATTGTGACCGTGAACGGCGGGGATACGTGGGGTTCCTGGTACAACCAGCCGACGGCGCAGCTTTATCACGCGATCAGCGACTCCTCGTTTCCGTACAAGGTTTGCGCGGGCCAGCAGGAGAGCGGGTCGGTGTGCATTTCGAGCCGGGGCAACGATGGAGCGATCACGTTTCGCGAGTGGCATCCGGTGGGCGTGATCGAGTACGGATATGTGGCGCCGGACCCGCTTGATCCGGATGTGGTGTATGGAGCGGGGCGAACGGAGGTCTCGAAGTTTCACTGGTCGACGGGAGAAGTGCAGAACATCACGCCGATTCCGGTGCGCAATGCAAAGTATCGGGCGGATCGCACTGAGCCGATCATGTTTTCTCCGCTGGATCCGCACACACTGTACTACGCGACGAACGTACTGTTCAAAACGACGGACGGCGGGAATAGCTGGCAGGCGATCAGCCAGGATTTGACGCGGGAGAATCCAGAAGCTCCGCTGAGTGTGGGCACGCTGATGCCGAAGGGTGCCGACAAACAGCGGGGAGTGATTTACGCGCTGGCTCCGTCGTTCAAGAATATTTCTACGCTGTGGGCAGGGACGGACGACGGGCTGATCTGGATCACGCGGGACGGCGGGAAGAATTGGACGGACATCACACCGAAAGAGTTGACGCCGTGGAGCAAGGTCACGCAGATTTCGGCGTCGCATTTTGACGAGCAGACGGCGTATGCGTCGGTGAGCCGTTTCCGGATCAACGACACGCGTCCCTATGTCTATCGTACGCGGGATGGCGGGAAGAGTTGGAGGCTGATTACGGCGGGGCTGCCGGAGTTCGGGCCGGTGGACACGGTGCGGGAAGATCCGGTGCGCAAGGGGCTGCTGTATGCGGGGACCGAAAATTCGGTGTGGGCTTCGTTTGACGATGGAGATCACTGGCAATCGTTGCAGCTGAACCTGCCGCATACCTCCATGCGCGACTTGTGGATCCACGACAGCGACCTGATTGTGGCGACGCATGGACGCGGGTTCTGGATCCTGGATGATATGGAGCCGTTGCGGGAGGCTTCGGAGAAGCCGGCGGCGTCGGCGCATTTATTTACTCCAGCGGCGGCTTATCGGGTGCAGCGCGACACGAATACGGATACGCCGCTGCCGCCGGATGAGCCGATGGCGGCGAATCCGCCGGATGGGGCGGTGCTTGATTACTATCTGCCTTCGGGGACGAGCACCGTGTCGCTGGAAATACTCGACGGGCAGGGGAAACTTGTGCGGCGATATTCGAATACGGACAAACCGGAGGCGAGTGACGAGGAGTTGCAGAAACAATTGATTCCGCTTTATTGGCTACGGAAGTTCCGGGCACTCGCGACGGAAGCGGGGATGCACCGGTGGGTGTGGGACCTGCATTATCCTGCGCCGAGTTCGACGCGGCACGAATATCCAATTGCGGCGGTTCCGCATGACACGCCCAGGTATCCCCTGGGACCGACGGCCCTGCCCGGAAACTACACGGTGCGGCTAACGGTGGATGGGAAATCAATGACTGCACCGTTGACAGTGAAGATGGATCCGCGGGTAAAGACATCCGCGGAGGGGTTGCAGAAGAAGTTTGCCATCGAATCCCGATTGGCTTCGATGATGACGGAATCGTCGCGGGCGACAGCGCAAGCTGGCGCGATCCGCGAGCAACTGACAAAGGCGAGCGCACAGGCGAGTGCTGCGTCGAAGGAAGAAATCGACGCGTTTCAAAAGAAGTTGAGCGGAGTGGTGGGAGCGTCCGGGGGATTCTTCGCACCGCCTTCCGAACAGGTTACGCTCAGCCGGGTCAATGCTGCCGTCGCCGCGCTGTATCAGCAAGTGTGGCAGGTGGATGCGGAACCGACGGCGTCGCAGACCGATGCACTGGCAACGGCGGAACGCGACATGAAGGATGTGGTGGCGCGGTGGAATGCGCTAAAGTCATCGGACCTGCCGGCGCTGAACCGATCGCTGCACGAGTCGAATCTTCCTGAGGTGCAGGTACAATCCGACATCACAGAGCCACAGATTCAAAGCGACGAAGAATAGACCGGTAGCCGTGCCGGTTGGGGTCTTTTGAACAAGGAGCTTTGCTGTAACTAAACCGGTATCCTTCCGGCGAGTTGCAAAATATTGCGAACCTTCTCGCATTTTCTTGCGGCTTCGTGCCGGAAGCGAAGATTGTTTGTAAATTTTTCGTGACGCCTGTTCGATAGTGGAGCGCGTCGCGGTATAATCCCGCAGCTTTTGTATTGGACGTTGTGCTATCTGGGGACTCTTTCGCTTGCCGTGGGTGGGATCGAAGTCCTCACCTGAAAACCAAGCTCCGAACAATCGAAAAAATACGAGGTCAATTTATGAAGGTATTCCGAGCACTCGGAATCGCTCCACTTGCGCTGCTGTTATTCGGTGGCATTGCCATCGCACAGGAACCGTTCACGGCCGGACAATGGGCCGCGTTGAAGAACCTTCCGCAGTCGGGGGTCGGCCATATTCAACTGCTATCGGACGGCTCGGTGCTGGCGATCAACTCGACCTGCGGCGCGGCCGGAACCTGGTACCGCCTGGTACCGGACAACACGGGAAGTTACATCAATGGAAAATGGGTGAGCGTCGGCACGATGCCGACTGGTTACAACCCGCTCTATTTCGCTTCGCAGGTTCTGCCGAATGGCGATGTAGTGGTAATGGGCGGTGAATATAACGGGTCGTCGACGGGTTGCAATGCGGTGTGGACGACGCTGGGAGCGTTGTACAACCCGCACTCGAACAAGTGGGTCTCGCTCGCGGCGCCATCGGGTTGGGGCACGATTGGAGATGCGCAAAGCGTGTTGCTGCCAAGCGGGAAGATGATGCTGGCGAATTGCTGCTCGACGCAACAGGCGATTCTGACGCTAGTGGGTACGACTCCGACATGGACGGCAACGGGCACGGGAAAATTCGACGAGAACGACGAAGAAGGCTGGACACTGCTGCCCAACGGAAAAGTCCTGGCGGTGGACGCGTATGTGAATTCCTACACGGCGAACGGCACGAATTCGGAGTTGTATACGCCAAGCACGGGAACATGGGCGAGTGCCGGAAGCACCGTGCAGCAGTTGTGGGACTCAGCAGCATCTTGCGCAGGGAGTCCGTCGTATGAAGTAGGTCCGGCGGTGCTGCGTCCGGATGGATCGGTGTTCGCGACGGGTGCCAACGGTTGCGGCGCGGGACATACTGCGATTTACAAGGGCGGCAAGTGGACGGCCGGGCCGGATTTTTCGGGGACGTTGGATGCAGCAGACGGTCCCGCGGCCCTATTACCGGACGGAAACGTCCTGGTGGACGTCAGCCCGGGGATTTATCAGGTTGGTAGCCAGTTCTTCGAGTGGGACGGTAAGGCGCTGAATGCGACGTCGGCGCCCCCGAATGCACCATCGGACAGCTCGTATTACGGAAACATGCTGGTGCTGCCGACGGGGCAGATCCTGTTCACAGACTTCTCGCAGAGCGTGCAGGTCTATACGCCGGCTGGAAGCGCGTGTGCCGGATGCGCACCGACGGTGACGTCAGTCGCAGCCACGCTGACCCACGGCACGAACAACAACGCGATCAAGGGGACACAGTTTAATGGATTGTCGCTCGGCGCGTCTTACGGCGACGACAGCCAGAACGCAACCAACTTCCCGCTGGTACGCATCACCGATTCCGCCGCGCATGTGGTGTATTGCAGGACACACAACTGGTCGGTAGGAGTTGCGACGAAAGCAAAAATCGTCTCGGCGCAGTTTGATATTCCGTCGACGATTGCCCTTGGACCGGCGACGCTCGTGGTCGTGGCCAATGGAATTCCGTCGACTGGCGTGTCGGTCACCATCAAGTAGTTTTTCGGATGAATCTGAGGATCCGTTCTTGCGTTACTTTGGGCGCCGCGCTTAGCGCGGCGTCTTTTTTTGTGGTCCCGTCTACAAGTCACGAACTGCTTGTTGAAGGCGTTGCGCGATTTGATCGGGAGGAGTTCCGGGCTCGAAGCGGAGAGGGCGACCGATGCGCACGCGTATCGTTCCTGGGGCGACGACTTTCTTCCCTGCTTGCTTGGCTTCGAACAATCCGTCGATCCGCATGGGGAGCACGGGGATGGCGAGATTCTGCGCGAGCAGACCAATACCGGCGCGGAACCGATTCATGTTGCCGTCGGTGGTGTGGCGTCCTTCGGGGAAGACGAGGATGCTGTATCCGCGATCGACGGCTTGCCCGGCATAGGCGAAGCTGCGGCGAAAGCCGGACTCGCGGGGCAGAGGAAAGAGGTTGAGGAGGGAGACGCCAAGAATCCATTGCAGGCGATCGTAAATCTTCAAGAAGAAATTGCGTTGGGGGGCGGGAGTACGGAGGGCTTCGAGGGCTTCTCCCCCAGTGGCGATGGCGAGGTGGTGGCGAACCCGTGGCGGCAGAGCGGTGAGGATGAAGCCGGGGTCGACGTCGCCGACGTGGTTGGAGATTACGAGCAACGGGCCTTGGACACCGTCGAGATGGTCGAGGCCCTCGATGCGCGGCCATCCAAGGAGCAGAATGGCGGGACGCATGAGCACGTAATGCGTGAGCAGTCGAATGCAGTTGATGGGCCATCGAAGGGCCCATGCGGGATAGTGGTATGCGACGGCGAGTCCGGCATCGCCGCGCAACATGCGGTCGAGATCTCCGACGGTCTTCACGGTGCTTAAGCGAGTTTCGCTGAGGTCGACCTGGTAACGATCTTCAAGGGCGCTGAGCAATTCCACGCGATCGAGGGAGCTAAGCCCGAGATCGGAATCGAGGGTGGCGTCATCTCGGAGACTGGAGAGTTGGCGCCCGGAAACGCCGGCGATCAAGTCGGCGAGAGGACTGCTTCTGGCTTGCGATGAGGCGTGGGAAAGTTGGGCCTCAGCAATTTCTCCAATGAGATTTCTGCGGGGCTTCTGGGTATTAGTGCGGGGAAAATCCTGCTCAGGCCAGCGCAGCCAGAGACGCATGCGCTGGTAGTCGGCGAGAGATTGATTGGCGCGGGCCACGACTGCTTCGGGGCTGGCATGGTCGCGAAGGATAAGTACGGCGCAGGGTTCGGCATTTCCGGCGCGGTCGATGCCGAAGACGACGCAGTCCTTGACTTCGGGTTCGCGGCGTAATGCGGCTTCGAGGTCGTCGGGATACACCTTCATACCGCCGGGAGTGACGATGACGTCTTTCTTGCGACCTTTGAAATAGAGGTTGCCGGCGTCGTCGAGGGCGCCGATGTCGCCGGTGCGGTACCAGCCTTGGTCGTCGGAGATAGCGTGGGCGCCGTTTTGATCCCAAAAGCCAGAGGCCACGCCGCCTCCGCGAACGAGAATTTCGCCATCGTCGGCAAGCTTCACTTCGCGGCCGGGGAGAACTTTTCCGATGGATCCTTTGCCCAGGCGAAAGGGGTGATTCACGCTGATGAGCGAGGTCGTCTCGGTGAGGCCGTAACCCTGGATCACGGCGTAGCCGAGGCGGTTCCAGAATTCTTCGGTCTCGCGGTCGAGGGCGGCGCCACCGGAGATGAAGGCCCAGAACCTCCATCCGAACTGGCGGCGGATGGTTCTGAAGATCCACCAGCGGTGGAGGAAGTGTTTGCTCTCGGATAGGCGGAAGCGTTCGCGGAAGGCGGCGGTTCGTTCGCGGTCTTCCAGGTCGCGTTCGATTTTTTGTTTGAGCGATTGCAGGACGCGAGGAACGCTGACCAGCACGGAGACGCGCTCACGGCGGATAGTGTCAATGATCTCGGAAGGTTTGAGTTCTTCCTGGAAGATGACAGCTCCCCCGAGCAAAGGCGGAAGGAACATTCCGAGGAACTGGCCGAAGACATGGCTAAGCGGGAGGAGATTGAGGAAGCGCAGGGGATGCACGAGGCGCTCGTATTTGAAGTAGGGCTGCATTTCGCGCTCGAGGGGAGCGATGTTGGCGAGAACGTTGCCGTGCGTGATGACCACGCCGCGAGGTTCGGCGGTGGTGCCGGAGGTAAAGACGATTTGCAGAGTGTCGTCGCGTGTGAGGGTAATGTCAGGGAGAGGGTTCGAGCTGGAGTGCAGCGTTTGAACGAGATCTTCGAGGGTGAGGGTTTGGATGGAAAATCCGGCAGCAACGCAGTTGTGGACGTGCGCGCGGGCGGTAACCAGGAGTTTGGCTTGAACCTGTTGGAACACTCGGCAGGCGAAGTCGATGGAGGATCCGTTATCCATGGGGACTACGACGACTCCGCGGAGCACGCAACCGAAAAACACAGAGATCCATTCGGCAGAGTTTTCGCCCCAGATCATGATGCGATCGCCCTTCACGATGCCGCGGTCGCCGAGCCCGCGGGCAAAAGAATGGGCCATCTCGAGGATCTGACCGTAGGTGAAGGATTCGGTGCGGTATCCTCGGCGCTGGCGGCAGGCGGGCTCACGGCGATGCGCGTGGAAGTGCTCCTCGAAAAATTGGGCTAGAGATTCGGCCATAGTCAAGCGCTTGATAAGAGTCTAGTAGAAGGGACCGGGGTAGGCGTGGAATTGGGACAGTTTGGAAAGTGCCTGGGTTCCGTCATTCGATCGGGGGCTTTGGAAGGAACTTGCCGGGTGGCACAGATTGTGCGACATAGGTAGGGAGGGAACGCGGGCAGGAGTCCCTGCGACTTCGCTTAGGGCGGTCCGCGGCACACAATCATGAATTTGCGCTGTTGGATGTTGCTGACTGTGCTTGTGCTGGCCTTATCATCGCTCGCGCTTTCGCAGGATAAATCGGACGCCGCGACGGTGAAGGCTTTGGAGATGAAGTGGACCGAGTCGTACAAGCAGCACAATATTGACATTCTGTCGTCACTGTTGGCCGATGATTTCGTGATCACGATTGAAGACGGGAGCGTGTACAGCAAGGCGGGATACATCAGCCACAGCGCGGATTCGACGGTTCATCCGGAGGTCGCGGAATTATCAGATTTGAAAGTGCGGGTGCGTGGGGATACCGCGATTGTGACGGGCGCTTACCACGAGAAGGGCGAGTCGAAGGGGAAGCCGTACGAGTATCACGAACGGCTCACCGATCTGTGGATGAAGATTGGGGGAAAGTGGCAGGTGGTCGCATCGCATTATGCGGTACCCGTGAAGTGAGACTCACATTTCCGAAAGTTTCAGCGAAATGCGAGGCAGCTTTTAGGCTATTGTCGCTCCAGATTCGAACGACAGCTTGAGTAGCGTTTCTTCCGCCCCTCCAGGGCGGGCCTGTGCTCCGCTCTTCACCCACGGCTTGCGCCGTGGGCTGCATTCTGTCGCCGCTTGGCGGCTGGAGTCGGGCGAGACACTCCAGTTTTCATTCACGAGCGAGCTACCGCATTGCTCCCCTCTCGGGAATACGCCCCTGGCTTCCGTTCAGGAAAAGAGGCCCTGCGTTCTAGGGCGAGGGACGAATCGGTCGATCTCTGGTCCTGAGTAAAGTTGAGGCTTCGGGTTTCCGCGTGGTAGCATCCTTAGTTTTGGCGGGATCGCGGGCTGGCCTGGTACTGTCCTAATCCTCTTCTATAGGCCTTTCATCCCGTGCGCCTGCCGAAGGAGCCTAAGTGAAAGCCTATTCCGGAGAAAACATCAGGAATGTAGCGTTGGTGGGGCATGGGCATGCGGGGAAGACCTCTCTGGTGTCGGCCATGCTGTATACGGCGGGGGCCACGCAACGGCTGGGGCGGGTGGACGACGGTTCGGCAACCACAGACTACGACGAGGAAGAAATCGCGCGGAAGATGTCGATCTCGACCGGCGTGGCCGTGGTGGAGTGGGGCAAGACGAAGATCAACATTCTGGATACGCCGGGATTCAACATGTTCGTCCACGAGGCGAAGATGGTGCTGCCGGTGGTGGACGCGGCGATCGTGGTGGTGGACGGTGTGGCGGGCGTGGAGGTGGTCACGCAGCGGGTATGGAATTACTGCGAGGAATATAAAACGCCGCGGCTGATTGTGGTGAACCGCATGGATCGGGACCGGGCCGACGCGGGGCGGGTGCTGGAGTCGATCGAGAAGGCATTTGGGCGCAATGTGATTCCGATTGAGCTGCCGATTGGCGCGGAAAAGAGCCTGGCGGGTGTGATCGACCTGGTGCGGATGAAAGCGTACACCTACGAGATGGGCGGCTCAGGCAAGGGGAAAGAGACGGAGATTCCGGCGGAATTGAAGGATCGCGCGCTTGAGGCGCATGAGCGGCTGGTGGAGCTGGTGGCCGAGGGCGATGACAAGTTGATGGAGAAGTTTTTTGAGGCGGGGACACTGGGTGAAGAGGACTTGGTTCCGGCGTTGCACAACGCGATCCGCGAGGACAAGATTTTCCCGGTAATTTTCAGCTCGGGATTGGGAAATATCGGGGCAGACCGGGTGATGGATTTCATTGTGGACTACACTCCGGCGCCCTCGGAGCACGAGTGGGTGCAGGGCGAGGCGTCAGGGAATGGTGACGCTCCTCGGCGGCACGAGACGGATGCGGAGCCGGTGTCGCTGTATGTATTCAAGACGGTGTCGGACGCGTTTGCGGGGAGGATTTCCTACTTCAAAGTTTTCTCGGGGGTATTGAAGAACGATGCGACGCTGCAGAACTTCCGGACCAATGGGCCGGAGAAGCTGTCTCACATTTCAGTGATGCAGGGAAAGACGGCTGTGCCGATCACGGAGCTGCATGCCGGGGATATCGGGGCGGTTGCGAAACTGAAGGATACGTTGACGGGCGATACGTTGGGAGATAAGACGGCACCGATTCAGTATCCACGAGTGAAGCTGCCCGAGCCGGCGATCACGTTTGCCATCGAACCGAAGAGCCGGGCCGATGAGGACAAGCTGGGGCCGGGCCTGCACAAGCTTATGGAAGAAGACGCGATGCTGAGGTTTTTCCGCGATCCGCAGACGAAGGAGTTTTTGATTGCGGGCACAGGGCAGCAGCACATCGAAGTCACCGTCGCAAAGCTGAAAAAGCGCTACAACACGCAGGTAAATTTGAAGGCGCCGAAGGTGCCGTACCGGGAGACGATTCGCGGCAAGGCTGACGTGCAGGGCCGCCACAAAAAGCAGACCGGCGGGCACGGGCAATATGGCGACTGCAAAATCAAGATGGAGCCGCTGCCGCGGGGTGGAGAGTTCGAGTTTGTGAACGATATCTTTGGCGGCGCGATTCCGAAGAACTTCATCCCGGCGGTGGAAAAGGGAGTTAAGGATGCGGCGGCGCGCGGATATCTGGCGGGATATCCGGTGGTGGATTTCAGAGTGGTGCTGTACGACGGGTCGTATCACGATGTCGACTCGAACGACTTGTCATTCCAGATGGCGGGGCGGATTGCGTTCAAGAAGGCAATGGAAGTGGCGAAGCCGACAATACTGGAGCCGATTATGTCGGTGGAGATCACGGTGCCCGATGATTTTGCCGGATCGATCATGGGTGATTTGAACAGCCGGCGCGGGCGCATTCAGGGCATGGATAACAAGGCGGGGAACACGGTCGTAAAGGCGGAAGTGCCCATGGCGGAGATGCTTACTTACGGCGTGGAGCTGACTTCGATGACCCAGGGGCGCGGTTCCTTCAATATGGAGATGCACCATTACGACGTGGTGCCGGGGCAGCTGCTGGAAAAGATTATCGAGAAGGCGAAGGCTGAGCGGGGCGAGGTGAAAGAGGAAGAGGAGTAGACGAGCGCGACAGGCCAATCACTTTGTGTGCCGCGCTAAGAGTACTCGGGGTCAGAGTGAGAATCCCCGAAAAACCTGAATACGAGGTTCTCATGAAAGCAATCGTGCTTGCTGCCTGCTTCATGTTTGGCCTGCTCTTCGCAACGGCTCCACTGGCGCACCCCGCCGATCAGACGCAGACCTTCCCCACGTCGGCGGGGCCGGTCAAGATCACTCCGCTGATCCACGCCAGCACTTTGGTCGAAGCCGGGGGCAAGACCATTTATCTGGATCCCGCCAAGCCCGTAAAGTACGCTGCATTGCCCAAGGCGGATCTTATTCTGATCACCGACATCCATGGCGACCACATGGATCCCGATTCGATCAAAGATGTGAGTAAGGCCGGAACGGAAATCCTGGCAGCGCCTGCCGTAGTGCAAACAGTTACAACCGCCAAACCCATCGCGAACGGCGAAACAAAGACCTGGGAGGGGTGGACGATCGAAGCGGTGCCGGCCTACAACCTGAAGCGCGGACCGGCTCCGGGCAAGCTGTTTCATGACAAGGGACGCGGTAATGGATACGTTTTGGCGTACGGCGGCAAGCGCTTCTACTTTTCAGGCGACACTGAGGGCGTGCCTGAGATGCGCGCTCTGAAGAACATCGATGTTGCGTTTGTATGTATGAATCTGCCGTACACCATGCCTCCGGAAGAAGCTGCGGACGCGGTCAAGGCTTTCCACCCGAAGATCGTGATTCCTTATCACTACCGTGGCTCGGACCTCACGGTATTTCAAAAAGCTTTGGAAGGAACCGGGATTGAAGTGCGTTTGCTGGATTGGTACCCGAAATAGAAGCAGGGCAGTCGATAGCGAACGACGAGTACCGGTTGAGTCAGAATCGCTACGGATCTGGGCGTTTTCGGGCCGCCCTTTTCATTTATCATCAGAGGCGCTTTGCATCCGGCAGAGGAGAGTCCTAAGTTTTGGCGCCCGCCACTTTGGAAGTGGGCAGTCTTTCTCGGGCTGGTCTATTGTCTTGTTCTCTTGATTGTCTGGAAGCGGCCGCCGCGTGCCGTCAAGGTGGAGTTGTTGCCCTTCTCGGATTCGCCGCCAGCGTGGGATGGCTCTCATCCGTATCTGACGATCTCGCCTGTGGCTGGATCTGTTCCTATCAAGTTCATCTCTGCGATTGCCCTGATACCGCCCAGCCTGCGCCACGACGCGCCGATCAACGAATTTCAGGTGGACCTCAGCAGCGGACGATTTGTGCTGCGGCAGACCGACCTGTTCGTTCAGGACGTGATGCCCTTGTCTTTAACGCGGACTTACGTCGTCTGGGGATATCACAGCAAGGCGTTTGGAGTCGGTGCAAATCATCCCTACGACATCTGTCCTACCGGGACGAGAAATCCTTACACGTACATGGATTTGAACCTGGAGGATTTCTATTACGTGCACATGGCGCGCATTTCCAAGGGCAGAGGTTACGCGGATGCGGTCTTCCGCCATAGCGAAACATCATCGGAGTTTTATGGTGCGCAGGTCGCGTGGAACGGGGACGGCTGGACGCTCAGCCTGAGGGATGGAGGCAGCATGTATTTCCCCGAGTCTTATGCCGCGAAGAACTGCGCGCAGGGGGCGCCGACAAAGATCGTGGACCCCGCGGGCCATCGCATTGAGTTGAAAAGGAGCAACGTCCGCAATCTCGAAGAATTAATTTCTCCATCCAGGCACAGAATCACATTCAAATATGACGCTGCCGATCGGATCGTCGAAGCAGAGGACGACGCAGGGAACATCCGCAAGTACTCGTACGACCGAACGGGTCACGTCGAGACGGTCTCGGATGCGACTGGGGTTCTCTACCGATTTGAGTACGCGCCTCTGCTGCGGGAAGCTGGGTTTGATCCGTGGCTTCTCACCGCGGTGCTCGACCGGGACTGGAAAGTTCTTCTGCACAACAAGTATCTGTGGGGGAGGGTCTCAGAGCAGACATTGGCGGATGGAGAAGTCTATCGATATGAATATCAATTGCAGGGTCCGGAAGTGGTACAGACTACGGTTACGCTACCATCAGGAAAGAAAAAGCAGTTCTTCTTTCAGTACGAGAGACTCACCGGACAGAAATAGAGATTTGAGGAGTACCGCCGCCCAGTGTTGCTATCTCAGGTCAATCTTTGCAGCGCTTGCTGGATCCTGGCCAGCGTGGTTTCTTTTCCCAACACTTCCAGCGTTTCAAATAACGGTGGGGCATTCTTGCGTCCGCAGACAGCGACGCGGATGGGTTGGAACATCTGCCCAGCTTTGACTCCGACTTCTTGAGCTGCGGCGCGGAGGGATTGATCGAGCGGGTCGTGTTTGAATTCGACGTTGGGCAGGATGGACTGGGCTTTCTGGAGAACCTTCAGCGCCATGGCGGCGTCTCCCTTTTGCGGGATCAGTTCTGCAGGGTCGTAGGCTGGGAGATCGTTCACGAAGAAGAAGTCGGCGGCGGTGAGGACGTCGCGGAGGAGCTTGATGCGCTCGCGGATCAGCGGTGTGACTCGCAGAATCTTCTCGGGCGTCACCTCGTACCCTGCTTCGCGGACGATGGGGAGCAGGCGCCGGCTAAGGTCTTCGATGGCGAGGCTGCGGATGTGTTCAGCGTTGAGCCACACGGCCTTAGGATCGAATGTCTCTTCGGGCGTTGTAGCGGGCTCTTTGAAATTCACGACCGCATTCGCCCGATTGATGCCATCGAGCGAGAACATGTCGGTTAATTCATGCAGGCTCATCTGCTCACGATCGTTCTTTGGCGACCAGCCCAGCAGGCAGAGGAAGTTGATGAAGGCTTCGGGAAGAAATCCGGCATCGCGGTAGGTGGTCACGCTGACAACCGGGCCGTGGCGGCGCTTCGACAATTTTGTTCCATCTGGGGCGACAAGCAGCGGGAGATGCGCGAATTGCGGCGGCGTGTAGCCGGCGGCTTCGAAGATCAGGACGTGCTTGAAGGTGTTCGATAGATGGTCCTGGCCGCGGATGATGTGGCTGATGCGAAGGTCGGCGTCGTCGGCGCAGGAGGCGAGGTGGTACGTGGGATTGCCATCGGAGCGGAGAAGGGCGAAATCTTCAATGTCGGCTCCGGCTTTCATCTGGTCACCGTAGACGGCGTCGGAGAAACGGACGACGTGACCTGATTCGCGCGGGACGCGGAAGCGGAGGGCGAAAGGCTCTCCCGCTGTGGCGCGGCGGTCGCTTTCTTCGCGGGAGAGTTCGGGCATACCGGGATTGAAAAGCCAGGTTCCCTGTGCTCCGGACTTCTCGCTGTCGCCTGTGTGAGCCGGGGTGAAATCGCGGTAGGCCATTCCCTTCTGAAGAATCGTCTCAGCCATCTGGCGGTGAAGAGCACCGCGGTCGGATTGCTTGTACTCCTCGTCCCAGCCAAGTCCGAGCCACTTCAAGCCTTCGAAAATTGAGTTGACGGAGGCATCTGTGTTGCGCTCGACGTCGGTGTCGTCGAGC
>Ga0209698_10005651_pt1 | contig 13477 bp, 11 predicted proteins | sample LitLauG_LLR_2012_FD_187203 | JGI IMG/M metagenome (GOLD analysis project Ga0209698, IMG submission 187203) | Freshwater sediment microbial communities from Pennsylvania, USA - Little Laurel Run_MetaG_LLR_2012 (SPAdes) (version 2) | ecosystem: Environmental > Aquatic > Freshwater > Creek >... | reverse complement strand
ACGCAGCCAATCGGCGCCTCGCCCGCCGCCCCCGCCGCGCGCGCCAGCTCCAGCGCGCGCCCCATATGCGTTTCATCGCTCACGGGGCGGGATATTTAAGCAGATCCGACACCACCGGCATCGCAAACAGGGTTTCAAACGTCCCCGGCTCGATAGCGTCGCGATATTGCTGGCGTGCGCGTTCGTCACTGTGATGCATGCGCGCCTCCATGGCCTTGCGCCACGTCGCCTCATCGGGCCATTGCGCGTAAGCGATGTAGAACCGGTCGCCGGCATAGTGAAGCCGCGAACCCCAACCGCGGAATTCCGCGGCAATGCGTTCGGTGCCGGCTCGCCAGCCCTCCTCGAATTGCGCCTCGCGTCCGGCTATGATGCGCCAACGGTAAATGACAGCGAACATGGCCACACCTTCCCTGCCTCTTTCTAGCCTAGATGGCGAGCGCATCGCCAAGTTTCTGGCTCGCGCCGGCATCTGCTCGCGCCGTGATGCTGAAAAGCTGATCGCGGAGGGGCGCGTGAAGCTTAACGGCAAGACGCTCGATACCCCCGCGGTGAAGGTAACCGGTAAAGATCTCGTGCTAGTGGACGGGCGCCAAGTTGGCCAGGCCGAGCCGACGCGGCTTTGGCGCTATCACAAGCCAACCGGGCTGGTGACAACCCATCGCGATCCCGCCGGTCGCGCAACCGTGTTTGCACACTTGCCGCCCGACCTGCCTCGGGTGGTGTCGGTGGGACGCCTCGATCTCAATTCGGAGGGCTTGCTGCTGCTGACCAATGACGGGACGCTGGCGCGGCGGCTGGAATTGCCCTCAAACGGCTGGGTGCGCCGCTATCGCGCGCGCGCTTTCGGGCGGGTAACGCAAGCGGAATTGGATCAGCTGCGCGATGGCGTCGAAATCGAGGGGCTGCGCTACGGCGCGATCGAGGCGAACCTGGAGCGCGGCCAAGGCGCCAACGCCTGGATCAACATAGCCATCCGCGAAGGCAAAAACCGCGAAGTGCGCCGCGTGCTGGAAGCGCTCGGACTGAAAGTGAACCGTCTGATCCGCGTCGCTTACGGTCCATTTCAGCTGGGAACGTTGGCCCCGGGCGAGGTCGAGGAAGCGCCGCGCCGGCAATTGCAGGCGCTCCTCAACCCTGCGTGAGCCAATCTGGCAGGTTCATATTGGTGCATTGGCTGCCATCTCCCAACCACCCGGGAATGGGCGCCAGCGCACCATGGCTGAGGCAATGGAGGTCGTGCCAAATCATTCGCATGGCTGCAAACAGGACGATCACGATCCCAATCACGGCAATCCACGGGAAGCGATTGATGACCCGCGCGATGAAGCTGGCGGCGATGCCCATCAACATCACCGACAACACCAGGCCCAAAGCCATGATGAAAGGGTGATCCATGGCGACGCCTGCGACCGCAAGCACGTTGTCGAGCGACATGGAAACGTCGGCGATGACGATGGTGAACAATGCCGCCATGAAGCCCTTCGGCGGCTTGAGCGTGGCCGCGGCGGCCTCCGCCCCGGGCGCGTGATGATGGCGGATGTCGCGCCACATGCGGTAGGCGACCCAAAATAAGAGCAGGCCCCCAACCAGCAGCAAGCCCGGCACGTTGTGAAAGCCAGCGACGGCAAGCAGCGAAAATCCGATGCGCAAAATAAGCGCCAGTGCGACGCCCCAGAAAATCGCTCCCCGCTGTTGGCGGGCCGGAAGCGCCGATGCGGCAAGACCCACGGCGATGGCGTTGTCGCCGGCCAGTGAAAGATCGATGAGGATGACTTGGAAGAGCGCCGCCAATTCTGACATGCTGACGTCCACGGTGGCGACGCTCCTCTTGCTGTTGCCGATAAGCCTTGTTTGCGGACCCATGGCCGCAGGTCAAGCACAACGAGGGCGAGATGCGCATCGTCGGCGGCCAATTCAAAGGCAAAGCGATCGTTACCCCGCCCGGCGCGGGAACGCGCCCCACCAGCGACCGCGCTCGCGAAGCGATTTTTAATATTCTCGCACATGCACCATGGAGCGAGGGCCTTGAAGGCAAGCGCGTCATTGATCTCTTTGCCGGATCCGGCGCCTTGGGTTTGGAGGCGATCTCCCGCGGCGCAGCATTCGCGCTTTTCGTGGAGACCAACGCGGTCGCTCGCGGCGCCATACGCGACAACATCGAGGCCCTGGGATTGTTCGGCGTCACGCGCATCCACCGGCGTGACGCCGCCGACCTTGGCCTCAAGCCAGCGGGCCTAGGTGATCGGTTCGATCTGGTGTTCGCCGACCCCCCTTACGGCAAGGGCATTGGCGAAACCGCGCTCCAACGCTTGCGCCAAGGCGGGTGGATCAAGGCGGGCGCGACCATTGTGTTCGAATGCGGCGCCGATGAAATGCCGCAGACGCCGGGCTACGATGAACTCGACGTCCGCGACTATGGAGCGGCGAAAGTGTTGTTCCTTCGCGCGCGCTAGCTATTGCACGACATGATGAGGCATGCCGGAAATGCCGATGGCGTGACGGAGCGCATCGGCTTGCATCAGACGATTGTCGCGCATGACCATGGTGACAAGACGCAAGTCGCCAATATTGACGCTTGGGTCGCCGTTCACCAGGAACAACTCCGCCTTCTTGCCGACGCTGATCGAACCGGTTTCATTGCCGACCCCGAATAGCCGCGACGGGACAATGGTCGCGGCAGCAAGCGCATCGGCCGGCGTGAAGCCTGCATGCACGTAGAGTTCCAATTCGCGCACCAGTTCGAGGCCGCTGCCGTCGGTGCCTGCCACGATGGTGATATGGCGGCGGTGCAACTCGCTGACCAGGTTCTGCAACGCCGCTTGCGCGGCGCGCATGCGCGCGCGCGAGACCTCCGGCGTCGGCGGCAAGCCGCCTGAGCGGAAGCCGCGCTCGACTTGCGGCGGCATGGTTCCCATGAACGCTGCATAGGCCGCCGAGACGTCGCCTGATTCTGGCACGTACTCCTGCTCGAAGGTCACCAGCGTTGGGTCGACTGCGATGTGACGACGCTGCATCTCGTCGAGAAGCGGCGTCATTTGGGGACCGTGGATGTTCACGTCCGGGGCGTACTGGGCCATGCCCATATGGCGCGCGATGCCGTTGGAATGGGCCACCAGATCGTCGGGCATGGCTTGCATCATCACAAAGTTGATGTGGGTGATTTCGTCATACCCGGCGTGAATGGCTTGCAGCGGACGCATGCCGGCCGGGATATGGCCGTGCACGTGCAGACCAAGTTTGTGGGCCTCCGCCGCCATGGGCGCGACCCAGGCGGGATCGATGGAGCCATAGATCTTGATCGCGAAATAGCCGTCGTGTTTGGCCCGGTCGACGGCGGCCACGGCTTCTTGCTGATTGTGCACGACGACCGCGACCTGGGCAGTGTTCGGTCCTGGCCCGTCGATGAGCAACGAGGGAACGATGCGCGGTCCCAAGAGCTGACCGCTCTCGATGCGATGGCGTCTTGCGCTTGCTTCCTCGGGCTGATTGCCGGGATCACGCACGCTGGTGATGCCTTGGGCAAGCAGCAGCGGACCGGATTCATCGCCGCCATAATGCTGGTGGCTGTCCCAGAGGCCAGGCACCAAGGTCTGGCCATTGCCCGGGACCACTTGCGCATCTCTCGGCGCGTGCACGGCGTGCACGTCGCCCACCGCGGTGATGATGCCGTTGTTCACCAGCACGCTTTGATGATCGCGGAACCGGCGATTAAGCGCATCATAGAGCTTCACGTCTTGGAAAAGCACGGGATGGGTAAGGTGGGGACCGATCTGATCAACCAAGGCCGCGCCGCGAGAAGCGAGGGCTGCGTCTTGGGCGGCGCTCAACACCGGCAGCACCCCTTCCCACCCAGGTTTCACCCAGGAAAGAACTCCAGCATAAGCGAAGAAATGATCGCCGTCATACCAGACCGGAAACGGCGCCAGCCCAATTCCTAAGACGATGTAGCAGGTGAGCGTCTTGGTCTCCTGCCCGCTCGTGACTTGATGGGTGGTGAGCTGCTGCAGGCTGGCTTGGCCCGAAGGCAAGAGCGCCACGGCGTGGTTTGGCGCAGCGCGCATCGCATCGACGAAGGCGATGTTGACGTCCATGGGACCCCCGACCGCGGAATACTCAGCCCCGCCGGTGTAAGCGCCGCCGCCGTGATCGACCGGAGACTGATATGCATATTGGCCATTGGAGATCGAGAAACTCTCGCTGGCGTCTCCGTTTGGGGTGACGCCGCGAATGCTGAGGGCCTGCAGCGTGCCGTCGCCCGCAAGGCGCTGCTGAGCGTCGATCTCGGTGACGAAGCCACGCAAATGTATGCTTTCACGCGACCAATGCACGCCATCAGCGCTGACCCAGCGCTTGGACCAACCATGCTGGCCGGCGGTTGATACGATATTGAAGGCCTCTGCGTCGGCCGGCGGCTGGGCCAATTGTTCAACCGGGGTCTGCGCGCGCGCAGACGGCAACATTAACGCCACCATGGCCAAGGCGGCCGCAGCAAGAAAACGCTTCATTTTCCTCCCCCGAGGGTTTTGGAACTCGTCACATCGGACAAGGCGCAACGATTTGCGGGATTACAAGCTAGAGCGCGACCAACACGAGCTCTTTCAAGACGGATGGCTGGCCCCCATCATGGCGTCGCCCTCGCGGTCGCCGCCCTCTGGATCGCCGGCGACAAGCCGACACGCGCGCGCAAGGGCGCGCGCAAAATGTGCTGACACTGATCGAGTGTCGCCTGATCCGGCGCGGCGACATCATGGGCTTGCTGAGCTTGCTGCAAACGCTGACATGCCTCTTGGGTTCGGCCGCTGCGGTTGAGCGCCATGACTAAACTTTGCGCATCGGCTTGAATGCTTTGGGTTGCAGCCGCACTTGGGGTCAGCTGCACGGTTTGTTCACGCAGCGAATAGGCCTGCGCGTAGCGGGCGCTGGCAGTGTTGAAGTCGCCGCGGTGTTCGGCGATGCGCCCAAGCTGGGAAGCGACCGGAGCGCGCAGCTCCGGTGAAGAGAGGTTGGGCAGCGCCTGCTGCAATTGCTGCTCGGCGACATCATTGTTGCCTTGCGCTTGCGCTTGCACGCCTTGGCTCACAGCCGCGGCGGCTTGGGCGTCTTGGCTGCGTCCACTGCGGCTATAGGCGTGCGAGAGCATCCGCCACGCGGCCGGATTTTGCGGCGATGCGCCGACGGCGGCCTGCAGGGTTTGGTCGACGCCCAATCCATTGGCTTCTCCGACAGCGCTCGCAACCAACAGCATGTTTGCGGCTTGTGGGTCTTGGGGATGGGCTTGCGCGTAGGTGGTCAAAGTTTGAATTGCCCCTTGCCGCTTGCCAGCGTCGGAGAGATCGAGCGCTGCCTGGCGCACGCCTGGGTCGGGGTGGGTCAAAAGCGAGGTGATGGAGCCCCGATAAGCCGCCTGCGCATCTTGGCTGAATTGCTGATCGCTGGCGGGCTGGAGGCTCGCGCCGGGTGCGGACGCCGGCGCTGCGGCGCCGGGCCCGGCGGCCCGGGCGCTTAAATCGCCATTGCTTGCGACCTCCGAAGCCGATGAGCCCGATTGCGAAGACGCCGACCCCAATGCGGCGGTCTCCAGACCCATGCTTTGCGCGAGCTGGGCGGCTTGGTCGGGGGTGAGTTTGCCATCGGCGAGCAATTGCAAGAGCTGCGCGCGCAAATCCTGCTGGGTTGCGTGGTGCTGTTGGGGCGTCAAGAAATACTTGCCCCCAACTGCGATTGCCACCATCAACGCCAACACCGTAAGCAGCGAGACGAGCCGCACCCGACCGGCCACTTTGCGGCGCTGGTCGGCGATCCGTTTTCCGTCGATATCGCGGCCTTCAAGCTTGGCGCGCAGCACTTCTTCGAGCAGCCCGACTTGGGGGGCGCGCACAGCCCCGTTCCAGCGCGTGAAATCTTCAGCTTGGAACGCGCCGAAGCCTAGGGGAATGGCGATGGGGTCAAGCATCACCGGCACCAACCGCCCTTCGTCGCGCGCTCGGCCGGCTTCGTCGCGCACATAGGTCGACGCGGCCGAAGCGTTCGACCACACCACGATCACTGCTTTTGCATTCTTCAGTTCGCGCTCGATGATTTGCGCATAATCTTGGCCCGCCGCGAGCGAACGATCCCACCAGATATTGAAACCCCGAGATTGCAGCGCATCGGCAAGGGGTTTGACGCGGTCGCGATCCTGGCTCGCGTAAGAGATAAAGACGTCCGCCATGTCGCTGGTCCCCAAAGCCCATACCCGCTCGCCCCCGCCAGCGTCTGTGGGCCCATTCGCAAATGGTTGTAGGCTTGTCTTAAGCGCTTGCGGTGAAAGCGTGAAGACAAGGCTGGTCAAAGCGCTGTGACGCTTTGACAAAAAAGGGAATTTTCTTGATCCTTGGCGTGGTCGGGGGTGGCGCTCGGCGGCGAGGCTTGGGTATCCCAACCCCAAGAAGGCCCGCTCTGGCCAGACGCCGGCGCCCCCGCAATGAAAGACCTCATCACTGGCGCGCCTGGCGCCAAGCCATTGCCTAGCGATCCATAAAGAGGCTCGCAGGGTGCTCCAACATCCCCTTGACGCGCTGGATGAAGGCGGCGGCGTCGTAGCCGTCGACGACGCGGTGATCAAAGGACGAGCTCAGGTTCATCATTTTCCGGATGACGATGGCGCCGTTTTTCACCACCGGGCGCTCGACCAATTTGTTGACCCCGATGATCGCCACTTCGGGGTGGTTGATCACCGGCGTCGTCACCACTCCGCCCAACGCCCCGAGCGAGGTGATTGTGATGGTGGAGCCTGAAAGCTCTTCCTTGGTTGCTGTATTGGCGCGCACCGCTGCAGCAAGGCGGGCGACTTCAGCGGCGCTCTCCCAGACATCGAGCCCCTCAGCGTGACGCACCACAGGCACGATCAGGCCATTGTCGGTTTGCGTGGCGATGCCGATGTCGACGTTCTCGTGGCGATAAACGACCCCCTGGTCATCGTCGAAACGCGCGTTGATCTGCGGAAAGTCCGGCAAAGCCAGCACCAACGCCCGCATCAAGAACGGCAACAGCGTCAGCTTTGGCTGATCGTTGCGCTTGCTGGCGTTCAAGTGGGCGCGAAGCTCTTCGAGCTCGGTGAGATCGGCCTCCTCAACATAAGCAAAATGGGGAATGCGCCGCTTGGCGTCCTGCATCTTCTCGGCGATCTTGCGGCGAAGCCCAATGACCTTCACCGGCTCGATGCCATGGCGCTGCGCAAGCGCCGAACCGCCGCTATGGCCGCGCTTCACCGGGGCGAGGATATTGTCCAAATCTTCGTGCGTGACGCGCCCGTCCGGACCGGTGCCGCGAATGCTCGCCAGATCGACGCCAAGCTTTTGCGCGCGAGCGCGAACCGCAGGCGAAGCGTTAGCGTGTCCCCATTCGCGCAGCGCCGCGTCGCGTGGCGAGGGCTTCGCGACGGCCTGGGAGGGCGCAGACTTTGCGCCCATTGCCGCTTGCGTCTGGGCTTCACTCCAGACCGCCCCAGATTGGGCTTTGATGCGCGGCTTGGCCTGCGCCAGCGGCGCAGGCGCTTTCGGCGCTTGGGCTTGCGAGCTTCCGCCCTGGGATTTTGGCGCAATCGGCGCCGGGGTCTCCAGCGCCGGGGCCGGCTTGGCCGACCCCTCGCTTGCGCCGTCGATTTCGAACACCACGATCGGTCCGCCAACCGGCGCCATATCGCCGGGCTCGCCATGGATGGAGACCACCTTGCCCGACACTGGCGAGGTCATTTCCACCGTCGCTTTGTCGGTCATCACATCGACGAGCGGGGCGTCTTCCTTGATGAGGTCGCCTGGACGCACATGCCAGGCCACGATTTCAGCTTCCGCAGTGCCTTCGCCGACGTCTGGCAGCTTGAACACAAACTCGGCCATCTATGCGGCCTCCATTACCCGCCGCATCGCCTTGATGAGGCGTGGCGGCGTTGGGAAATATTCCCACTCGAGCGCATGCGGGTATGGCGTGTCATACCCTGTGACGCGTTCGATGGGCGCTTCGAGACGATAAAAGCAATGTTCCTGCACCAAAGCTGCGAGCTCTGCGCCGTAGCCGGAGGTGCGGGTGGCTTCGTGCACGATGACACAACGGCCAGTCTTGTTGACGGAAGCGACGATGGTTTCGATATCGACAGGCACCAGCGTCCGCAGATCGATCACTTCAGCGTCCAGCCCACTCTCTTCGGCCGCCGCCAACGCCACGTGCACCATGGTGCCGTAGGCGAGGATGGTGACCTCGGCCCCTTGGCGCACCAGCTTGGCCTTGCCAAGCGGTATGCGATAATGCTGGTCGGGCACTTCGCTGGCCCCATGTTTGGACCAAGGCGACACCGGGCGATCGCGGCGACCGTCAAACGGCCCGTTATAAATTCGCTTCGGCTCCAGGAAGATCACCGGATCGTCGTCCTCGATCGCCGAAATCAGCAAGCCTTTGGCGTCATAGGGCGTCGACGGGATCACGGTTTTCAAACCCGCGACGTGAGTGAACAGCGCTTCGGGGCTTTGGCTGTGGGTTTGGCCCCCATAGATGCCCCCGCCATAGGGCATGCGCACAGTGAGCGGCACCGTGAACTCGCCCGCGGAGCGATAGCGGATGCGCGCGGCTTCGCTGACCAGCTGATCATAAGCGGGATACATGTAGTCGGCGAATTGCACCTCGACGACGGGACGCAAACCATACACCGCCATGCCGATCGCAGCGCCGGCGATGCCGCCCTCATTGATCGGCGCATCAAAGCAGCGTCTGGCGCCGTATTTTTCCTGCAGGTGTTCAGTGACGCGAAAGACGCCGCCGAAATAGCCGACATCTTCCCCGAAGGTCATCACGTTGGGATCGCGCGCCATCATGTTGTCGAGCGCCGAATTGAGCGCTTGGATCATGGTCATGGACGTCATCGGCCTTGCTCCTCGCGTTGGGCGCGCAAGTGCCAAGGCAATTCCTTGTAGACATCGTCAAACATGCTTTCGCGGGGATGGGCGGTGTCGGAGAGCGTGCCGATCCTTTCAGCTTCGCGCCCAGCGGCGCGGACCTTCTCGGCGGCTTCTTCTTGGGAGGTCTGGTGTTGTTCCTCGCTCCATTCGCCCAGCACAATAAGATGGCGTTTCAAGCGCTCAATCGGATCGCCCAGCGGCCAAGAGCGGCCTTCGTCGGCGGGACGATAACGAGAAGGATCGTCGCTGGTCGAGTGAGGGCCGCTGCGATAGCTGAAATGCTCGATGAGCGTTGGGCCAAGATTTGAACGCGCCCGCTCAATCGCCCATTGCGTGACCGCATAGACAGCCAGAAAATCGTTGCCGTCGACGCGAAGCGGAGGGATGCCGTACCCAACGGCGCGCGCGGCGAAAGTGGTTTGCTCGCCCCCGGCAATGCCCTGGAACGAGCTGATCGCCCACTGATTGTTGACGACATTGATGAGCACTGGCGCACGGTAAACCGAAGCGAAAGTCATCGCCGAGTGAAAGTCGCCTTCCGCCGTCGAACCCTCGCCGAGCCAAGTGGCGGCAATGCGCACATCCCCAGCATAGGCCGAGGCCATCGCCCAGCCGACCGCTTGCGGCACTTGGGTCGCCAAATTGCCGGAGATGGTGAAGAAACCGTACTGCTTCGACGAATACATGATCGGCAGCTGCCGGCCTTTGAGCGGATCGGCAGCGTTGGAGTAGATCTGGTTCATCATATCGACGAGCGGATACTCGCGCGTGATGAGCAGCCCCTGCTGGCGATAGCTTGGAAAGCACATGTCGTCGCGATTAAGCGCCAGCGCCTGCGCCACCGCGATCGCCTCTTCGCCGAGGCATTGCATATAAAACGAGGTCTTGCCTTGGCGCTGAGCGCGATGCATGCGCTCGTCAAACGCCCGTGTGAGCAGCATGTATTGCAGGCCCATGCGCATCAATTCTGGCGACAGATGCGGCGCCCAGGGGCCGAGTGCGGCGCCGTCCATGTCGAGCACGCGGATTAAACCATAAGCATAGTCGCGCAACTCAACGCCGCTTGCGTCCACGTTAGGACGTGGGGTCGCGCCAGGCGCAGGAAAGCTCCAGCCGCTGAAGTCCGGCTTGTCACCGGGGCGCGCGCGCGGGGCGGGCACGTGCAGGGAAAGCGCGTTGGATCTCGATGGGCTCATGCCCGCCCCCTAATGTTTCTTCGCCGCCGCAAGGCGTTCGCGCACGATCCTATCGGCCGCTTGGTGCGGCAAAACGCGATCGCGCTTGGCTTGCGCGATGAGCTCGGTCGCGCGTTTGGCGATGCCGCGCACGCGCGCCTCAACTGCCGCGGCGCTTTCGCCCAAATATTCCGCAGAGACGCTAATGATGCCGCCAGCGTTGACGACATAATCAGGCGCATAAGTTACCCCGCGCGCCGCCAGCCGGGCCCCGTCTTCCTCGGTCTCCAGCTGGTTGTTGGCCGCGCCGCAAATGATCCTGGCGCCCAGTTCTGGAATAGTGCGGGCATTGAGACACGCGCCCAACGCACATGGCGCAAATACATCAGCCGTCACCGCGTGGATTTGCGCGACCGGCGCGACTTCAGCGCCCAGCGGCTCTACCCGCGCGAGATTGTTATGGTTCACGTCGGCAATCACCAGTTTGGCGCCCCCCTCGGCAAGCAATTTGCAAAGGTGGGAACCGACCGCGCCTACACCCTGCACAGCAATCGTGCGGCCCTGCACCGAGCCATCGAGAAGCGCTTCGATGGCGCCAAATACGCCCAATGCCGTCCATGGCGATGGATCCCCGCCCGCTTGACCCTCCTCTTTCGGCAGGCCTGCAACGTAGGCGGTGCGCTCGGCGATGGCGCGCATGTCAGCGACACTTGCGCCAACGTCCTCGGCGGTGATGTAGGCGCCATGCAGCTTATCAATCTCGCCGCCAAAATGCTGGAAACAAGCTTCGCGGTCAGCGCCCATCTTGTAGAGCACCGCCTTGCCGCCGCCGAGCGGAAGCTCGGCCATGGTGTTCTTGTAAGTCATGCCGCGCGAAAGGCGCAGCACATCACTCAGCGCCGCATCGGCGCTTTCATAACTCCAGATGCGACATCCCCCAGCTGCGGGGCCAAGCAGCGTCGAATGCAGGGCAACGAACCCCGCATAGCCCAAAGCCTCCTCGCCAACCGGCACAACCCGTTCGTGCCGGTCAAAGCTCGGATTGTTCTCGACGTTGATCAAGTGATCGGCTCATTGAGGTAGAGCGCGCGAGCATAGCGCATCGGCGGCGATCCATAGGCGAGGATGCCGTCATGATAGGCCTTCAGATTGAAGTTGGCGCCGTCGCGCTGTTGCGCCGCGGCGCGGGTTTCACAATGCTCGGAATAGCCCACGAAATACGTCGACAATTGGGTCACTGAGAGCTGGGCGCGCCGCCACTTGCCGGCGGCCTCCCGTTCCTCCTGGAACGCAGTCTGGGTTAGCAGCTGCATCATCTGATCTTGGGTCATGCCGTCGCAATGTATGGCTTGATCGATGATCGCATTGGTGATCGATCGCAGCTGCACCTTGAGCTGGGAAAGTTTGTAGAGCGGATCGTCGGCGCGGAAGCCCTGCTCGACCATCATGCTCTCGCCATAGACCGCCCAGCCCTCGATAAATGAACCCGAGCCGAGGATAGCGCGCACAACCGAGGGATACGAGTTGGAGTGGAAAAGCTGCACATAGTGCCCAGGCATCGCCTCGTGCACGCCAACATCTGCGATGGCGCGAGTGTTGTACTCGCGCAGAAAAGACGTCGCCTGCGCCTCGGTCCAATCGTTGGGGATGGGAGACACGCAATAATAAGTGTCGAGGTTCTTTTCGAGCGGCCCCGGACTGTCGCAGTAGGCGACGGCGACGCCGCGGGCGTATTCCGGCATTTCGATCACGTGCACAGGGCCCGGCGGCAGGCTAATCAGATCCTTGCTCTGGACGAACTGGCGCGCTTCCTCGACCGTGCCGGTGGCGAACGCCACCACGTGATCACGCGGCGGCCGCTCAGCCGCAGCCAGATCAATGGCGGCGCGAATGGCGGCTTGCTGCTGGTCTGGCGTAGGATTGTCCGGCGTCGGCGGCGCGCCGGCGCGCCCGGCCAAGGCTTGCTTGGCAACGCCATACATTTGGGCGCGCACGCTGATCACTGCGGCTTCTGCGCGCTGGCGAATTTCTTGCCGGGTTAGCGATGATTGCAACGTAAACTGCAATTGCTGATCAAAACGCTCAGCGCCGGCGCGAAAGTCGGCTTTCGCCGCCGGCGCGAGCGTTGTCTCGATCCAGTGCTGGTGGGCGTCCACGGCTGCGTTGTGAGCAGCGATCGCCGCCTCCAAGCGCGTGCGCGCCGCGCCGGTGAGCGCATCCTTGTGCGGCTCGACCATATCGGCGACCGTGCTCTTCAATCCCGGGTTCTGCAGCGCATAGGTCGCAGCATGCGGGGTCGGCACTTTGGTTGGATCGAGTTGGCTTCGAACCTGTGCAAGGAAGCCTCCCATCGCTTCCATACGGCGCGTGGCCGCGCCCAGGCGCACCGGCAATGGCGCAAACTCACGCGCCATCAGACTGTAGATGGCGCCGCCCGCCGTGCTTTGATAGCCGATCGGATTCCAGGACCATTCTTGAACGACTTCGGTGGTCCAGATCTGAGCGCGCAAAGCGTTCGAGAGCAAAGCCGCATCGACTTGATTAGCGCGCGAGAGGTCGCGCTTATCAATACGATTGAGCGCGTCGAGCGTTTGGTGGGCAAAACCCAGGCCCCGATTGCGGCCTGCGGCGCTGACGTCATCGAGTTGCCCATCAAAGCGGTGGTCCCCGGTTTGGGTGGCGCCAACTGGGTTAAGGCGCATGGATTGGTCGAGCCAATGTTGCGCCAATTGAGAAAGTGCGCGGTCAGCGCGCGATGGGTTCAAGGCTGAGGCGTCGCCTGCGACAACCGGCATAAGCATGGTCGATCCAAACGCGGTGACGACCCAACGGCGCGTAGCGTGCATGAGTGGACGGTGCCTCCCTCGGCGGTCGGCGGGCGTCAAATGAGGCCCGTCGTTATTTGCGCGGGAAAATACTCACGCGCCCCGTTCATGCAAGAAGAGTGCGATGTTCGGGCCGAACCTTGCCGCCGAAGAGCGCAGGCGGGGCAGACCCTGCCCGCAATGGCGGCGAGTTGGAAGGGCTTGCCTTGCCACCGCCCCGGTCAACGGCTATTGAGCTGCCCCTTCGCGCCCGTAGCTCAGCTGGATAGAGCACCAGACTACGAATCTGGGGGTCGGGAGTTCGAATCTCTCCGGGCGCGCCATATGTTTCAAAAACTTAGAGCGATACGCCATTCGTCTTAGGCACGGGATAGGCACGTTAGAAGCCGCCACGGCACCTTCGACGACCAAAAAAGGGTTCGAAAGTTTGGGTTCGCGCAGCAATTGTCTGGCCGCCTTCCCCCATACAGACACCACTACATGTATGGTGATACCACCTACCCATAACTATTTGATTTTGATTAAATTTCTCAGATGCACTCGC
>Ga0209698_10005650_pt1 | contig 13478 bp, 15 predicted proteins | sample LitLauG_LLR_2012_FD_187203 | JGI IMG/M metagenome (GOLD analysis project Ga0209698, IMG submission 187203) | Freshwater sediment microbial communities from Pennsylvania, USA - Little Laurel Run_MetaG_LLR_2012 (SPAdes) (version 2) | ecosystem: Environmental > Aquatic > Freshwater > Creek >... | reverse complement strand
CACTGGTGTAGTACCTCGGAGCGCCGCTCCGGTCGGGAGGGCGCTCATGAGTGATGTCACGGTGATGGGATTCAGCGGACCCAAGGTGTGCCGGGTGACCGGTGTCACGTATCGTCAACTCGACTACTGGGCGCGAACCGGGCTCGTCACCCCCTCGATCACCGCGGCCCAGGGCAGCGGCTCCAAGCGCACCTACTCCTATCGTGACGTGCTCGAGGTCAAGGTGATCAAGTCGCTGCTCGATTCGGGCGTCTCGCTGTCGCGCGCTCGCCAGGCCGTGCAGTGCTTGCGCGACTCGCTCGGTGCGGACCTGTCGTCGTCGAGTCTGGTCCTGAGCGACAACGGATCGGTCCTGGCGGACTACGACGGTCTGGTAGACCTGTTACGTGGTGGTCAAGGTGTTTTCAACGTGGTGTCAATGGCGAACGTGGTCGCCGAACTTACGACCATGATGAACGGCATTGAGGAGAAGTCGGAGAAGGTGACTCGTTCGGCGTGAGCCTGCTTCTGGACGGGGTTCGCCTCCGTCACCCCAGTTCCCTGCTTCGTCCTGGTGAGCGATTCGCCAACCTCTCTGAGGAGATCTTCGCCAACCTCCTGACGCTCTACGGCGTGGACTGGTTGTACGAACCGCTGGAGTTCCCTCTCGCCTGGGACGAGAACGGCACGCCGACGCGCGCCTTCCGCCCCGATTTCTACCTGCCGGCCACGGGCAACTTCATCGAGCTGACCATCCTCGAACAGCGTCTGGTGACCAAGAAGAACCGCAAGGTCCGCGAGTTCCGTACGCTCTACCCCGAAGTATCGCTCCAAGTTGTGTACCGCGGTGACTTCTTCGCGCTCGCCGAGCGCCACGGCGTCAGCGTGGCAGCGTTGTCCAGCCGGGCTGCGTAGAGTACAACTCATGGACAATCGACGCCCGTTTCTCTTCGACGCCCACGTGGCCCTGGGGGCCAAAATGGTCCCCTTCGGCGGCTGGGAGATGCCCCTCGCCTACCAGGGCGGCACGGTCGCCGAGCACGTGGCGTGTCGCACCGACGCCGTGGTGTTCGACGTCTCGCACCTGGGCACCGTGCGCTGTGACGGCCCGGGGATGTTCGACGCGCTGCAGAACACCCTGACCAACGACCTGAACAAGATCGCCCCGGGCCAGGCGCAGTACACGCACCTGTTGAACGACGAGGGCTTCGTCGTCGACGACATCATCGTGTGGTGGTACAGCGACGACGAGTTCGACGTCATGCCCAACGCCTCGAACACCTCGGGCGTGACCGCGGCGTTGCCGGGACGTGACGTCACCGCCGAGCGGGTGGTCCTCGCCGTGCAGGGCCCCCACGCGCGCGCCAAGGTCGCGTCCCTCGGAGCGGAGTTCGCGGCGGTGCCGCGATTCGCCGTGCGTCGTTTCGACTTCCGCGGGGTCGAGGTGCGCGTCGCGGGAACTGGCTACACGGGTGAGGACGGACTCGAGATCGCCGCCCCCAACGAGGTGGCCGAGGAGGTCCTGGCGGGTCTGGTCGCGGCCGACATCACCCCGGCCGGACTCGGTGCGCGCGACACGTTGCGTCTCGAGACCGCCCTCCCGCTCTACGGGCACGAGCTGTCCTTGACCTCGACGACGCTCGAAGCGCGACTCGGGTGGGTGCTCGGCTGGGACAAGGAGACCTTCCGCGGGCGCGATGCGGTCGCGGCCGAGCGCGAGCGTGGCGTCACGCGACTGCTCACCGGGGTGGTCGCCGATGGGCGCCAACCGCTGCGTGACGGAGGCGAGGTGTTCGTCGAGGGAGTGTCGAGAGGCACCTTGACCTCGGGCAACTTCTCACCCGTCCTCGAGCGCGGCATCGGCCTCGGACTGCTCGAGGGCGATCTCACTGCGGGCACTCCCGCCGTGGTGGCGCTTCGTGGTCGTGAAATCCCGGTGACGGTGACCGCGTTACCCTTCGTACGAAAGGCATCGTCGCGTGGCTGATTACCTCCCGCACACCCCTGAGGAGACGGCCGAGATGCTGTCCTTCCTCGGGATGGACTCACTCGACCACCTCTTCTCGCACATCCCGGCGTCGGTGCGTCTGGCCCAGGGCCTCGACCTCGAGCCCGGCATGAGCGAACCCGACGTCGCCGCCGTCTTCGCGCGCTACAGCGTCGCCAATACCGGGCAGCTCGCGCGGCTGACCTGTTACGCGGGGGCCGGCGCCTACGACCACGAGGTGCCCGCGGTCGTCAAGATGCTCGGTTCACGTTCGGAGTTCGTCACCGCCTACACGCCCTATCAACCCGAAGTGGCCCAGGGCGTCTTGCAGGCCATCTTCGAGTTCCAGACCATGGTGTCGCGCATCAGCGGCCTGCCGATCGCCAACGCCTCGCTCTACGACGGCGCGACCGCGTTGGTGGAGGCGCTCAACATGGCCGCGGGCGCCACGTCGCGTCAGAAGATGGTGATCTCCTCGGGCGTGCACCCGCACTGGCGTGACGTCGCGACGACCTTCGCGCGCGGCACCGGCCACGAGATCGTCGAGGTCCCCCTGACCGACGGGATCACCCAGTGGGACGGCGTCGACACCAGCGACGCGGCGGCCATCGTCGCGGCGTATCCGAACTACCTGGGCGTCCTTGAGGACCTCGGCGGGGCCAAGGCTCGAGCCGAGGCGAGCGGCGCCTTGTTCGTGGTGTGCGCCGACCCCTTGGCGGCGGGCGTCCTCAAGACCGCGGGCGACTGGGGCGCCGACGTGTTCGTCGGCGAGGGCCAGCCCCTCGGCACGGCACTCTCCTTCGGCGGCCCCTACCTCGGACTCTTCGCCTGCACCCTCGAGCAGATCCGCCGCCTGCCGGGACGCATCGTCGGCGAGACGGTGGACTCGAACGATCGACGTTCGTTCGTGACGACGCTGCGCGCGCGCGAACAGGACATCCGCCGCGAGAAGGCCACCTCCAACGTGTGCACCAACCAGACGCTGATGGCGGTCACCGCGGCGATCCAGCTCGGGTGGCTCGGGACCCAGGGCTACGCCGAGGTGGCCACGCGCTGCGCGCAGGGCGCGCACTACCTCTTCGATCGCGTCACCGAGATCGAGGGTGTGGCCCCGGTGTCACGCGCCCCCTTCTTTCGCGAGTTCGCGCTGCGCCTGCCGCGCGCGGCGAGCGGGGTGCTCGACGACCTGGTGGCCGAGGGGATCCTGGGCGGACTGAGCGTCGAGTCGCTGGCGGGGGCGAGCGACCCCTCGATCGAGGGAGACACGTCCGACGTGCTGCTCGTGGCCGTGACCGAGCGGCGCACCCGCGTCGAGCTCGACCGATTCGTCGAGGTACTAACAAAGGTGTTGTCATGAGTCTGCCCGGAGGACGCGCGGCGTCCGCACCGTTGCTCGGTCACGAGACCGAACCCACGATCTTCGAACTCTCGGTGAGCGGTCGCAGCGCCTTCCAATTGCGCACCACCGACGTTCCGGCGACACCGCTCGCCGACTTCATCCCGGCCACCCACCTGCGATCGACCTCGGTGGCCTTAGCCGAGGTGTCCGAGCGTGACTTGGTCGGTCACTTCACGCGATTGACGCACCGGCAGTTCTCGGTGGACCTCGGGGCGTATCCGTTGGGCTCGTGCACGATGAAGTACAACCCCAAGTTCTGCGATGCCGTGGCGGCCGACCCCGGCCTCAACTCGGTGCACCCGGGGGTGCCGGCCTCGCTCAGCCAGGGGTGGCTCGAGTTGCTCGTCACCCTGGAGGACAAGCTCTGCGCCATCACCGGCATGGCGGCGGCGACCCTGCAGCCGGCGGCGGGCGCCGCGGGGGAGTTGACCGGACTGCTGCTCATGCGCGCCTACCACGAGGCCAATGGCGACGCGCGCACGCGCGTGCTCATCCCCGACTCGGCGCACGGCACCAATCCGGCCTCGGTCACGCTCGGGGGCTACGAGGTCACCACGATCCCCTCCAACGACCGCGGGCTGGTGGACCTGGCTGCCTTGAAGGCGGCGCTGGGTCCCGACGTGGCGGGCATCATGTTGACCAACCCCAATACGCTCGGACTCTTCGAGGAGGAGATCGTCGAGATCGCCGAAGCGGTGCACGACGTGGGGGGTCTCCTCTACTACGACGGGGCGAACCTCAACGCGATCCTCGGGGTCATCCGCCCCGGCGACATGGGTTTTGACATCGTGCACATGAACCTGCACAAGACCTTCGCCACCCCGCACGGGGGCGGCGGTCCCGGGGCCGGTCCCGTGGCGGTGTCACCGCGGTTGGTGGAGTTCCTACCCGGACCCAAGGCCGCGCGTCGCGACGACGGCGACTACGTCTGGGCCACTCCCGCACGCTCCATCGGGCGCGTGCACGGGTGGCACGGCAACGCCATGGTGCTCGCGCGCGCCCTGGCCTACATCGACGTGCACGGGGGAGAGGGGCTGACCCGCGTCGCCCAGCACGCCGTCTTGAACGCCAACTGGCTGCGCGAACGCCTACGCGACACGTTGCCGGCGGCGTACGACCGCGTCTGCATGCACGAGTGCGTCCTCACGGCCACGTGGCTCAAGGACGAGTTCGGCGTGAGGGGCCTCGACATGGCCAAGGGACTGCTCGAGGAGGGCTTCCACTCCCCGACGGTCTACTTCCCGCTGATCGTGGATGAGGCACTGATGTTCGAGCCCACCGAGACCGAGAGCCTTCAGACCCTGGAGTCCTTGGCGTTGTCGATCGAACGTCTCGCCGAACGCGCGAGTTCCGACGCGGAGGGCCTGCACCACGCTCCCCAGACGACGCCGGTCTCACGCGTCGACGAGGCGCGCGCCGCTCGTCACCTGATCGCGACCGAGGACGCGGCGGCGCGCTAGCGAGCCCCACTGGACGTTCGACGTCAGGAAGGGTGTCGCGGGCGGACCGTCGCGTCGACGTCAGCCGAGTGTTGGCGTCTAGCCGGGCACGGCAACGAGGCTGGCCCGACGACGTCGCACCCGGCGTAGCCCCAGCGCACCGATCGCCGCGGCCGCCACGCACGAACCGGCCCCGACGGCCAGACCGACCCGGGCGCCGAAGAGCGACGTCAACCAGCCGATCAGGGGTCCGCCCAGTGGCGTCGAGCCCATGAAGGCGACCGCCCACAGCGCCATCACGCGACCACGCATCTGGGGATCGGTGCGCAGTTGCAGGGTCGAATTGGCCATCGACAAGAACGAGATCGAACCGTACCCGACGAGGGCGAGGGCCGCGAGGTCGAGTGCGAGCAGGGGCGCGAAGGCCGCGAAGGCGATGGTGACGCCGAAGACCAGCGCCGCGTTGATCAGGGCCCGCAGTCCGGTCTTGCCGCGCGCCGCGGTGACGAGGCCGCCGAGGATGGCGCCGATGCCCATGGCCGCGGTCATGTAGCCGTAGATGGCCGAGTTGCCATGAAAGACCCGCTCGGCCATCACCGGCAACGTGACCTGGAACTCGTAGGCGAGGGTCCCCACGAGGGCCATCATCAACAGCGGCAGGGCGATCTGGGGGTTCGCGCGCACGTAGCGGAACCCCTCGCGCAGCTGCCCCTTGGCCCGGGCGGTGCGCTCAGCGGGAATGAGCTGTCCGGTGTCCATCGCCATGAGCGAACCGACCACCGCCACGAAGCTGAGGGCGTTGAGCGCGAAGCACCAGCCCTCGCCGACCGAGGCGATGAGGAGTCCGGCCACCGCGGGGCCCACCGCGCGCGCGACGTTGTTCATCGTCGAATTGAGGCTGACCGCGTTGCGCAATTCCCCCGCTCCGACCATCTCCATGATGAAGGCCTGGCGCGAGGGATTCTCGAAGGAGTTGTTGAGGCCCAGGATCACCGCCAGGACGCACACCGCGAGGTAGGACGCGTGGTGCGTCAATGACAAGGTGGCCAGCACCGCGGCCTGCAGGGCCATGAAGATCTGCAGGACGATCATGAACTTGCGCTTGTCCACCCGGTCAGCGATCACCCCGCCGTAGGGGCCAAGAACCAGGACCGGCAAGGTCTGCAACGCCACGACCCAGCCGATGTCCGTGGCGGAGTGGGTGAGCACGAGCACCAGCCACGACTGGGCCGTCGACTGCATCCACGTGCCCACGAGCGACGTCGTCTGGCCGAAGAAGAACTTGCGGTAATTCGAATTCGAGAGGGAGGAGAAGGTTCGTCGCGCGGTGCTCTGCAGGCTCATCGAGCCTCCTGGCGCAGTTGCTCCACCAACTCCTCGAGTGCGGGCAGCGCGTCGACGAGGGCCCGTCGCTGCTTGGTGGTGAGTCGGGTCAGGGCGTCACTGAGCGCCAACGTACGTTCGTGGCGCATCGTGCGGTGCAGGGCCGCACCTTGATCGCTGGCGCTCAGGTGCACGACACGACCGTCGCTCGCGTCCAGGTGTCGCGTGACGAGACCGCGTTCTTCGAGGTTGGCCACGACGCGCGAGAGCATGGTGGCGTTGATCCCCTCGTTCTGGGCGAGGTCGCTCAGGCGAAGGGGGCCAGTGCGCACGATCGCCGCGAAGACTTCGCGCTGGCTGGGCGACATCTGGTCGTCGCTGTGGGTGAGGCGAAGACGACGACTGGCCTTGGCCAGTACCGTGCGAAGGCGGTCGACGGTCTCGGTCTCGATCGGTGCGTACGGTGTGGTGGTCATGTCCCCAGTCTAGGGGTTAGTTGCTTGCCAGCAAGCAACTACATTGCGGGGCGGAGCCCCGCCGTGCGCGGAGGAGTCCGCCCGCACGGTGTGTGGTGCTCGCGGTCAGGCGACGGACCCATTCACCAGGTCGTCGGGCACCTTGTCGAGGGTGCGCAGAATCGCGTGGGCGAGCTCGCGAGCGGAGTTCGCGTCGAGTTCGAGTGCGACGCGCTGGGCGGGCGACGCCGCGTGGTGGCGCACGTCGATCATCAGGGCGTGCCCCGCCGCGAAGTGGACCGGGTGGTCGAAGTAGATCGTCGCGGAGTCCATCGCCCTCCACGCGTCAGCGACCTTGGCACTGGCGCGCACGGGAATCGTCTCGGTCTCGTAGGTGCACATCAGGCGACCACCTCGTTCAAAAAGGCGAAGATCTCGCGCCACGCTTCGCCGGCTGCCTCGGGGCGGTAACTGGGCCGGTCCACGTTCAAGAAGGCGTGGCCCGCGCCCTCGTAGGTGTGGAAGTGGAAGTCCTTGCCCGCCGCGGTCAAGGCGGCGGCGAGGATGTCGTTCTGATCCGGCGACGGATACTGGTCCTCGGCGCCGAAGAGGCCGAGCAGTGGACCGTTCAGGTTCCCCACCTCTCGCACCACGGCAGTCGCGCGCAGCGCGGAGCCCTCGGGCGAGTCGATGACGGTGTACGCGCCGTAGCAGTCGATGACCGCGTCGAGGGGCAGTCGGCACCCCGCGAGGAGCGACTGGCGCCCGCCCGAGCAGAAACCAATGGATGCCACCTTGCCGTTGGAGATCGGTAGCGTCGTGAGGTGGTTCATCGCACCGGCGACGTCGCCCACCAACCGCTCGTCGGGCACGCCGCCGCCGGCTCGCGCCAGCGCCGCCGCGTCGTCGGGCGCGGCCCCTGGGGCCTCGCGATGATAGAGATTGGGCATCAACGCCGCCACACCATTGGCCGCGAACTTCCGGGCGATCTCCTTGGTGGCTTCGTCGTAGCCGGGGAGGTGGTGGATGACGACGATCGAAGCGCACTGCGCGACGTCGGTGGGGACCGCCAGATACGCCTCGATGGGGTCACCTCCGTCGCCCGCCATCGTCACGGTCGTGGCGGTCAAGTCATGGGTCATGTTCACCTCGCTCGGGATTTGTTCCCTCTCATTATGACGAGTCCCCGCAGTGACGCTCACGGTCGTGGCGAGATGAGGTTTGTTCGAGAATGATTCGTGGGTGGTGCAGAATGGGGGGATGGACGAGGCGGGCGAGATTCAAAGGTCACTTCGTTACGTCACGAACCGCGGGTGGTGGACGCCGAGTCTCCTCGTGCTCGCGTGGGTGGCGGTGCTCGCTCACTCACGACGACCCGCGTGGTGGTCGATCGTCGACGTCGCGCTCTTCGTGATCGTCCTCTCGGTCCTCTACCTGGTGACGCACCCGACATTGACGTTCTCGCCATCGACCATTGCCCAACGCCGCGGACCTTTTCGCGTGAGCATCGATCTCGCCAACCTCGCGTCGGTGCGTCTGAACACCATGACCCGCGGCATCTCCGTGGTCGACCCGCAAACCGGCCAGAGGCCCCAGATCAACTTCTTCTATCCACGCCGACAAGATGTCGGCGCGGCGACCTTGCCGCGGGGGGTCTACCTCCGCGACACCAGGGGCCATCGCCTCGCGCTCAACTTCTTGCGCACCGACGTCACTGGTTGGGGTGCGTGCCTCGTGCGCGCGCTGAAGGCCCAGCCCGAGGTGGAACTCGGACCGCAGGTCATGGCGACGTTAGAACGAGTCGTGCGCTAGCGATCGATGGTGGCGATCGACGCGACATCGGTTCGTCGTGAGCGGAATCCCTTGGCGGCGCGAGAGGACCAGTGACTCGACGCTTCGCACACGCCGCCGTTCCCCTCAGGGAAGGTTGCAGGTGACGTCGACTCGGACCCGCGACGCGTTTGACACGGTGAGAACGAATCCTCCGCACGCGATGCGACCACCGTCGGCCCGCGGCGTGCGCCCCACGACGATCCAACGTCCCGCGCCGAGGTGCGACGCGAAGGTGCCGGACGTTCCCACGACGACGACCACTGCGTGGTGGTGGTTCGCCCCCGTCGGGGAGAAGGTGACGGTGCCCGGCACCAACTCGTTCAATCCGGGTGAGGCGCCGGCGAGTAGGCGAAACGATCCGACGACCGTTGCGACGCGCGGCGTCGAACCACTCGCGAGGGCGATGGACGATGCCAGGAGCGCGAGCAGCGTGAACCCGGTGGCCACCGCCAGTATGAGTGTTCGTCGCATGGCCACCTTCAGAAGTTGTGCGCTCGTTTGAAATCCTAGGGGGACGCGGTTCGCAACCGCCCTGTGGGCCCACCTGGAGTCGCGTCCACTCCCACGGTGCGCGCCGACGTGACCATCCACGTCACGGGGACACGAGTGAAGAAGCCACGGTCGTCGCGTCACGCACGATTCTCCTTACGCCACACGAGGCGAAGTCCAGTCCACGTGTCGTCGATCGCGCAGACCTTGTTGTCGACGAGCCCCAGGGGCAGGGCGATCTCGCGCACCACGTGGTCCGTGATGTCGGTGGGGGCTCGTGATGACTTCTTCGGCCACGCGATCCATAGTGCGCCGTCGACGACGATCAACTGGCTCAGTGCTTCGATGGCTCGTCGCATCGCCTGCGAACGAGTGTGGAAGGCGAGGACGACGTTGACGGGTCCGCGGGCTTGGCGTCGTACGACCACGTCGGGGGGCAGGTCGAGGGTGAAGTGCGGCGGTGCGCCGAGGATGACGAGTGTGGACGCGGGCCGAATCCCCAACTTCGCCGCCAGCGGAGTGCTCGAGTAGCCAGCCACGCACCACAGTTTGCCATGGGTCGGTCACGGCGTCACGGTCGAATTCGACAGGACCGACGGTGACGTGGGCACTGGGAAATGTCCCAGGTGCACAGTAAGTTGTCGGCATGAACTTTCCTCGACTCCATCTCGTGGCGCTGGACTGCCCCGACCCCTACGCCCTGGCGACCTTCTACTCCGCATTGACCGGCGTCGCGATCGAGTCGTGGCCCGGCTACGCGCCCGAGGACATGCCGGGTATCGACTTGGTCCACGACACCTTGCCCGCGCTGAGCTTCCAGCGGGTCGAGGGGTACGTCGCGCCCACGTGGCCCGAGGACACTCTGCCCAAGCAGATCCACCTCGACTTCGAGGTCGACGACCTCGACGAGGGGGAGCGCCACGCCCTGAGCGTGGGGGCTCGCAAGACGCAGTACCAGCCCGGGACGACGTTCAGGGTGTTCCTCGATCCCGTGGGCCATCCGTTCTGCCTGATCCTGACGAGCGACTGATCGGCGGCGCCGGGAGTTCCATCAAGCATCCCTTGGTCGTCAGCGATTGTCGCACGTGATCGCTCGCGCTAGTGACGGGCGAGCGTCCCGCGACGGCCCACCACGAAGGATTCGAGCGGCAGTTTCGCGTTCGTAACCACCGATTCATCTGTGCGTCGTATGTTGCCGACTGTCCCTAGATGAGGGGTGAATTTCCGTGAGGAGGCTACGACCAATGTCACTCAGGAGTATGAAGAAGAAGGGCTTCGCCGTCAGTGCGGCGCTCGGGGCGACGTTCGTCCTGATTGGAGCCTCCCTCGCGGGGGCCCACGGCGCGAACGACACGGCGGACAATTCGTGGCCCTACGCGCCACAGGGCAATTCCCCGGTGCTGGCGGCGGTGGGTGACATCTCGTGCCAGCCCGACGTCAACAGCACGACCCAGCCGGGGGAGAAGGCCAAGGCGAACGACACGTGCAGTCAGAACAACATCGCCGACGTCAACCTCCGCAACCAGGCCCAGGCGGCCACCGCCAACGAGATCGAGGCGATGAACCCGAGTCTGGTCGCCGTCCTCGGCGATGAGCAGTACCAGGTGGGCACCCTGGCCGACTTCCAGGGTTCGTACGACCAGACCTACGGCGCCTTCAAGTTCCTTCAGCGACCCTCGCCGGGTAACCACGAGTTCTACAGCACCCACGGTCAAGACGGTGAGGACGGCATCGGCTACTTCGACTACTTCAACGGCTACCAACTCGACCCCCAGACTGGCAAGCCGATCCTCCAGGCCGTCCCCTTGTCGACGAGCACGCCTCCTCGCATGGAGCCCGTCCCGCGTCCCAGCGGGCAGGCGGGCACGTCGGGTCAAGGCTGGTACTCCTACGACCTCGGCAGTTGGCACATCATCTCGCTCAATGCGGAATGCTCGATCGGTGACCACGCCGTCACGACGAGTTGCGCCAACCCGCCGGCCTGGTACCAGCAAGAGACCCAGTGGTTGGCCCAGGACCTCTCCACCGACCACGCCGCGTGCACCCTGGCCTATTGGCACCAGCCGACCTTCAGCGTGACCAGCGCTCCCGCGTCGGCCACGGTTCCCGGCGCCGACGGCGGTGAGGGGACGGCCGCGGCCGCGTGGTGGAAGTTGCTCCAGGCCGAGGGGGCCGACGTGGTCCTCAACGGCCACGAACACGTCTACGCCCGGTCCGCCCCGATGAATTCGTCGGGTCAGGCGGACCCGCGCGGGATCCGGCAATTCATCGTCGGCACCGGTGGCGAGAGCCTTGACTCGCTCTACACCAACTCATCGGGTCAGGTCGCGGTCCCCAACCTGCAGGCCGCCCAGGGTGCGGGCACCTCGTTCCAGAACGGTACGACGACGTCCGGGTACGCGGGTGCCTTCGGTGTGCTGAAGCTCACCTTGGGTGAGAACGGCTACAAGTGGGACTACGAGTCCGCGACGGCGCCCACCGTCAATGGTTCTCCCGCGTGGGCCAGTTTCTCCGACACCGGCGCCGCACGGTGCCACGGGCCCGTCAGGGAAAACTAGGAGATCCGCGAGTTCGACCGTGTCGCGGCCCGCGAGCCGCGACACGGTCGAACTTCGTCTGGTGAGCGCGGGTCCACGATGCTTGGCGCCCACCGACCACGTGAACAGTGACGTCGACATGGCTCAGCGTCTCGGGTGCTCCCGGCTCACAGCGGCGCCGCGCGACGTCGTCGGCGATGGGCCGGGTCGCCATTCGAACGTGGCGACCGAACCCATGGCCTCGAAGCCGAGACGCTCCAATGTCGGACGGCTGAGCGCGGAGGCGGTGACGAAGAGATAGGAGTATCCCCGCTGCGCCGCCACACGGGCTCGGTGGGCCACCAAGGTTCGATACAAACCTCTCCCTCTCCACTCCGGGAGAGTGCTTCCTCCCCACAGACCCGCGAAGTCGGAGCCGGGTAGGAATTGGATGCGCGCAGAGGACACCGGAACTCCACCGGCAACTGCGACCACGAGATCATTGAGTTGCGGCGCGAGCGACAGCTGCGCGAGGAGCGTGTGGTGAAGTCGAGTGTGTTCGGTCGCGAAGACCTTGCGGTGCACCTCGATGAGCCGCTCGATACCCGCGGGATCATTGGCGTGTTCGAGGGTGACCCCCTCGGGGAGTTCGATGGGCGTCGTGACGTCGGACACCCGGGCGATCATCAATTCCGAGACGCCGAGTGCGACGAAACCTGCCTGTTCCAGGCGACGATCCATATCTACAGGACGGTCGCCCTGGTAGACCTTCCATACGAAAGCCTGAGCGGTCGTCGCGAAGAATTCGATCTGCTCGTCAATCGCCTGGTTGGCGTTCGACTCGTCGAGGTCCATCCAGGAGATTTCGCTCCAGCCAAGTTCACCAGTGGCGGAGCGACGGACCACGCGGGGCGTGGATGTCACGACGCTCACTCCGTCGTCCGTCGCATCACGGCGAACTTGCTCGGTGTAGTGGGCGAGCATGTGAAGAAATTCCTCTGAGGGCATAGTGAAGTCTGACACTCGTCACCGCTCGATTGGACACACGGCCAGTGCGCACGAGCACCGACCGGCGCGTTCGATCGCCATTCGAATGAGGACGGAACCAAAGAATTCGTGGAGTCGCCAGTGTCGCCATCCATTGGTGTTGAACGAGGCGTCGCTCGTCAGCGCCACAATTCACTCAGCCGCGGTGCGGCGGCCACTCCCTGGTCGTAACCAGCCCGCGCCGAGGATGGACGGGTCGACGGGTCCATCATGTTGAACCCGAACGCCTCCAGCGACCGGCTGTCCGGGAAGACTGCTTCCACCTCGCTGCCGCCGGCGAGAAGTTCTTCGATCTGCGCCGCGAGTTGCATGCCCCATTCCAACGGGTGACGTGTCCGTCCGCCCAGGGGTGACAACACCACCACCCGCTCATAACCAGCGGCCAGATCGGCATTCTCGTTGCGGCGATACCCGCCGTCGATGTAGTGGTGCTCGCCAATGGTGTAGGGAGGCACTCCAAAGCCGATGGCGCAACTGGCGGCCACGGCGTCCACCAGGTCGACGCCACTGCGGCGGTCGAAGACGACGGGCTCGCCCGAGTCCGCGTCGACCGCGGTGATGAACACCTCTTGCTCCGGCCAGTGCTGACTGGGCAGTCGGGCGGCGACGATGGCGCGCCACCGGATCTGTCCCGAGCCATCAGATCGAGCGTCCAACTCGCGCGCCGCCGCACCTATCCTGCGGCGCATGTCGAGTGCATCCGTGGCGGCGGCGATGATCGCGCTCGACACCTCCATGTAATCGACGGCCGGGCGTAGGGGAACCTGAATCGCGCTGGACTGCGGTGCGCGTGGTGGTCGATCAGACGTAGCGTCGACAATGTCGGAGAATAACTCGGGCGGTCGGCGATCACTCGTGATCTGCGCCGCCGCCGTCGCGCCGGCGGACGTGCCAATGATGAGATCTGCTCTGGTCACATCCAACCCGGTCGCGTAGAGGCCGGCGATGACTCCAATCTCCCAGGCATTACCTGCCGCCCCGCCCCCATGGAAGACGACGGCTCGCCGGACC
>Ga0209698_10005649_pt1 | contig 13479 bp, 9 predicted proteins | sample LitLauG_LLR_2012_FD_187203 | JGI IMG/M metagenome (GOLD analysis project Ga0209698, IMG submission 187203) | Freshwater sediment microbial communities from Pennsylvania, USA - Little Laurel Run_MetaG_LLR_2012 (SPAdes) (version 2) | ecosystem: Environmental > Aquatic > Freshwater > Creek >... | reverse complement strand
TTACTTCGTGTAGCTGACACCTGCCGCCCCCGACAACGACGTCGCCCCGAGGAAACGGGCCGAATCTCCGAGCTGCTCTTCCAGTCTCAACAGTTGATTGTACTTCGCCACCCGGTCAGAGCGCGCCGGCGCGCCGGTTTTGATCTGACCAGCGTTCGTCGCCACCGCGAGGTCGGCGATGGTCACGTCCTCGGTCTCGCCCGAGCGGTGCGAGATGACGGCGCTGTAGCTGTGCGTGTTGGCCAGTCGCACGGTGTCGAGCGTCTCGGTCAGCGTGCCGATCTGGTTGAGCTTGATCAAGATCGAGTTCGCCACGCCGCGGTCGATCCCCTTTTGGAGCAGCTCGACGTTCGTCACGAAGAGGTCGTCGCCGACGAGCTGGATGCGCTTGCCCAGCTTCTCGGTCATCAACGACCAGCCGTCCCAGTCCTCCTCGGCCATGCCGTCCTCGATCGAGACGATGGGGTAGCGGTCGCACAGGTCGACCCAGTAGTCCACCATCTCGGCGCTCGAGAGGACGCGGCCCTCGCCGGCCAGATGGTAGGAACCCTCGCGGAAGATCTCACTCGACGCCGGGTCGAGGGCGATGGCGATGTCGCGTCCGGGGGCGCGTCCCGTGGACTCGATCGCCTCGATCAACACCTTCACCGCCGTCTCGTTATCGGGCAGGTCGGGCGCGAAGCCACCCTCGTCGCCCACGGCGGTGGAGAGTCCGCGCGCGGCCAGCACGCCCTTCAAGGCGTGATACGTCTCGGTCCCCCACTGCAGGGCCTCGGAGAACGACGCCGCGCCGATCGGCATGACCATGAACTCCTGGAAGTCGATGGAGTTCTTGGCGTGCACGCCACCGTTGACCACGTTGAGCATGGGTACGGGCAAGACGTGCGCGTTGACCCCGCCGATGTAGCTGTAGAGGGGAAGCTCACTCTCCATCGCCGCCGCCTTGGCGGTGGCGAGCGAGACGGCCAGGATCGCGTTGGCGCCCAGACGTCCCTTGTTCGATGTCCCGTCGAGGTCGATCATCGCGTAGTCGACCGCCCGCTGGTCCTCGGCGTCGTACCCCTCGAGCGCGTCGCTGATCTCGGTGTTGACGAACTGCACCGCGTGGCGCACGCCCTTGCCGCCCCACTCCGCGCCGCCGTCACGAAGTTCGACCGCTTCGTGGATACCGGTCGAGGCGCCCGAGGGCGAGACCGCACGTCCGAAGGCGCCGGATTCGAGGTGCACTTCGGCTTCGACGGTGGGATTGCCACGTGAATCAAGGATTTGGCGGCCCAGGACAACTTCAATCGCGCTCATGGCGTTTCTCCTTCGAGTCTTCGCCGTTAAGGCTACTCGGCGACCTGTGAAGGGTTCGATTGGTCGGCCTCGATAGCGAGTATCTGATCACGTAGGCGCAGCGCCGCACGACGAAGCGCCGACTCGAGGTCCACTGCGAGGTCGCCGGCCAGCGTCGCGAGGGCGACGATCAGTCCCTCCACCAGCGCCGCGTCGACGTGGCCGTCGCGATCACCGAGCGCGTTCGCACCGTCGATGAGATCAACGTGCGCCGTGTCGTCAGCGATACCCACCGTGCGAGCCTTCTTCAGGACCTTGGCGTAGAGGGTCAACGCGGGCAGGTCCCACGCGACCCCGTCGAGTGCGCTGGTGCGTCCCTTCTCGGCCTTCTTGATGACTTCCCAGTTGGCGGCGACGTCCTCGGCGCTCTCGACGATCACGTCGCCGAAGACGTGGGGATGACGGCCGATGAGTTTGTCGCGCGTCAGGTCCGCGATGCTCGCCAGATTGAAGCGTCCCTCCTCGTCGCCGAGCTCGGCGTGGAAGAGCACCTGGAAGAGCAGGTCGCCCAATTCCTCCTCGGCGTGCGCGACCACGGCGTCGTCGTCGCCACCCGCGTCGATCATCGCGGCCAGGTTGGTCAACGCGTCGAGGGCCTCGTAACTCTCCTCGAGCAGGTATGCGGTGAGCGAGGCGTGCGTCTGCTCCTGGTCCCAGGGGCACTCGGCGCGAAGGCGACGCGTGAAGCTCACGAGATCGTCCATCGCCTCACCCGCGGTGCGTAGTCCGGCCACGTAGATCGACGTGAGATGGTCCGCGTCGACGAAACCGGCCAAGTCGCGGGCGTTCAGGTGCACGATGCGCTCATCGGGAAGTCCGAGGTGGTGCAACACGTCGACCGGGGTATCACCGGGGAGGCGATCGGCGACACTCGCCAACACCTGAGGGGCGTAGGTCTGCAGGATCAACAGCGGTCCGGGACCGCGAAATGGTTCGACCGAATCCAGCGCGTCGAGCACCCGCACGCCCGCGGCCATGGGGTCCACACCGAGGGCGCAACACGCGACGTCGATCACCGAGACCGCCGGCTCACAGACCACGTCGATGTCGCGCCGCTGACGCAACAACTCCACCGTGTGCTCGGCGACCACCGGCGACCCCGGCACCGCGTAGACGACCTCGAGGGTCGGCGAGGTGTGCGCCAGGAGCACCAGGTCGTCGACGATCCTCGCGTAGAGCTCCTCGAAGGAATCGGCGCTCTCGTAGAACTCGTCGTAACTCTCGAGCGAGAACGCAGCGGCGGCCGGATGCATCTTGGTGCGCAGTCGCGCCACGGCGGCGCCGCGCAGGGCCTCAGTCGCCCGCGCGGTCACGTCGCGCGCGTCGCCCGGTCCCAGGCCGACGACGCGGACCCTCGGACGACTCACTGGTAGGGAGTGGTGGCCGCCGTCGTCAATTGTGACGTCGAGGCCGGACCCGACTCCGCGGGCAGCGCCGGGACGAAGACCGCCGGACCGCTCGAACTCAGGCCCCAGCGCCCGTAGGCCGGGTCGAGCGCCACGCCCGCGCCGAGGAGGATCTTGGCCTTGACGGCATTGGCGGAGGTGGCGTTAAGGGTCTGGATGTCGCTGATGACCACGCCCTGGGCCTGTGCCAACGTCGACGGGGTGCGGCTGGTCGCTGCAACGAACAATCCGTAAGTTGGTCCACCGGCGGTCGGAGTGTAGGACAGGCCCGTAGATGGGAAGTGGCCCACAGCCGTGGTGCCGATGTCGGCCCGCACACTCGCGTACGACGAGGAACTCGGCTCGAAACAGCCGTAGGCGCCGCCCTTGGCCGACGAGGGGTCCACCGAGAACCTCTTCGCCAGTGTCGCCACCGAGAGTCCCTGCTTCTGAGCGGCCGCGAAGGCGCTGAGATTGCTCGAAGACACAACGGCCACCGACACGCAGAGCTTGTCGTAGTTCGACCGGTGAGTGGTGAAGTACTGCTTGATCGAACTGGTGGTGAGCGGGATGGTCGTGTTGAGCTTGCTCACCAAGTACATCGAGGACGCCTGCTCCTCGATCTCGGCCGCGCGAAGTTCGGCGGGCATCGCGGCGAGGGCTTGGGCCGGTGTGCCGGGGCAAGTGTTCTGGGTCTGCGTCGCCGCCTGGGCTAGTTCACCCTCCAACGCGGAGGTGGCGCTCGTCAATTCAGCGGCGGAGGGCTGGTGCTTCAGGGCCACCCGGACGTACTTGTCGATGGCGAGCCCCTCGACGCGAAGATTCGCCCACGCGCTCTCGCCGGCGGCGGTGACGGTGTCGCGACCCGCTCCCTGCTTCGCGAGGGCGGTGTTGGCTAGGGAACTCATGAAGCAGAACAGTCCAGGACTGGTCTGGAAGGAACGAAGTTCGGCGTGGAACTGGGCCTCGCTCACCGACGAGCCATTGACGGCCACGGCGACCGTGGAACCCGCCAGCCCGTACCAACCAGCGCCGACTACCGCGAGGACCAGGAGGATGATGACGCGTCGCACTCCTCCGATGCTAGCGAGTCACGAGGTCGGCTTCGTCTCGGCGAAGAGTTCGTCGAGCAACGCCACGAGGGCACCGGCGTCGGTGGCGCCCGGCATCTCGCAGCGGAATTCCTTGGCCTCCTCGCTGTAGGCCCGCGAACCGTACTGACGGCGCACGCGCATCTGCGTCGACAGGCTCAGGTCCAGCGGACTGAGTCGCACGACGGGCTGGCTGCGCACCCCGACCTTGGCCGGCAGGACCTGCACGGTGGTGACCCCATGGGTGAGGCAGCGAAGGCGCAGGGCCGCCAGCTCCAGTAGCCCGAGTGCGGCGCCGGGCAGGGCACCGTAGCGGTCCACCCACTCGGCGCGCAGGTCCTCGAGTTCGGCGAGGTCCGCGACGCTCGCGAGGCGGCGGTACGCCTCGAGGCGGGCGTCGTCGGCGGTGACGTAGTCCTTGGGCAGGTGCGCCTCACCCGGGACGTCGAGGGTGATCGCCACGACCTCGGGCAGCACGATGCCCTTGGCGTCGGCCACCGCCTCGGCGACGAGTTGTACGTAGAGGTCGTAGCCCACGGCGGCGACGGGGCCGGACTGGTCGTGGCCCAACAGGTTGCCGGCGCCGCGGATCTCCAGGTCGCGCATCGCGATCTTGAATCCGCTGCCGAGCGCGGTGTTGTCGCCAATGGTGCGCAGGCGCTCGAAGGCGGTCTCGGAGAGCACTTGGTTGGCGCCGTGGAAGAGGTACGCGTAGGCCCTCTGCCCACTGCGGCCCACGCGTCCGCGCAGTTGGTGCATCTGACCCAGGCCGAGCCGCTCCGCGCGGTCGACGATCAAGGTGTTGACCGAGGGCAGGTCGATACCCGACTCGACGATGGTCGTGCACACCAGCACGTCGAAGCGACGTTCCCAGAAGTCGATCATCACCCGTTCGAGGGTCCCCTCATCCATCTGACCGTGCGCGACGGCGACGCGCGCGTCGGGCACCAGCTGGCCGAGGCGTCTCGCCACCTCCTCGATGTCCGCGACCCGGTTGTGGACGAAGAAGACCTGCCCCTCACGAAGCAATTCACGACGGATCGCCTCGACGACGGCGGCCTCATCGTATTCGCCCACGTGGGTCAGGATCGGTCGACGGTCGGCCGGCGGCGTCGTGACCATCGAGAGGTCGCGGATACCCGCGAACGCCATCTCCAAGGTGCGCGGGATCGGACTCGCCGACAACGTCAAGACGTCGACGCCCACCGAACGCGTCTTGATGGCCTCTTTGTGCGTGACCCCGAAGCGCTGCTCCTCGTCGACCACCAGGAGCCCGAGGTCCTTGAAGACCACGGACTCGGACAAGAGGCGGTGCGTCCCCACGACCACGTCGATCGAGCCGTCCTTGAGCCCCTGGAGGGTGCGCGCGGTCTCGGCGTCATCGACGAATCGACTCAGGAGCGCGACCTTCACCGGGAAGCCCCCGAAGCGCTCGTTCAAGGTGGCGAAGTGCTGGCTCGCGAGCAGCGTCGTGGGCACCAGGATCGCGGCCTGCTTGTCGTCCTGGACCGCCTTGAAGACCGCGCGCACGGCGATCTCGGTCTTGCCGAAGCCGACGTCGGCCACCACCAGTCGGTCCATCGGCCGGCTCGTCTCCATGTCCGCCTTGACCGCGTCGATGGCTTCGGCCTGGTCGGGGGTCAACGTATAGGGGAAGAGGTCCTCCATCTCGCGCTGCCACGCGGTGTCGGGGCTGAAGGCGTGGCCGACGGCGACCGTGCGCTGGCGATAGAGGTCGACGAGGTCCTGGGCCACCAAGTACGCGGCGGCGCGGGCCTTGGCCCTGGTCTTCTGCCATTCGGCGCCCCCCATGCGCGACAGCGCGGGCGCGTCGCCACCGGAATAGGGCGTGAGGGCGTCGATCTGTTCGGTGGGCCAGTAGCTGCGCCCGTCCTTGAACTCCAAGATCAGGTAGTCACGCGTGGTCCCGTTGATCGCGCGCGTCGTGGTACCCGAGAACTTGGCCACCCCGTGCATGCGGTGCACGACGTAACTGCCGACCGCGAGGTCGTCGAAGAACCCGTCGACGTTGCGCGTGCGCGTGCGCGCTGCCCGGTGCACGCTGCGGCGCCCGGTGAGGTCGGCCTCGGACCAGACGACGACCTCGGGATGGTCCAGTGCGAAGCCCGCGGGCAATGAGCTCTGCACGACGCTGAGCCGGGCGTCGAGCACCTTGGTGGGGTCCGTCGACACGTCCAGTCCCTCGGCGCGTAGCTGCTCGGCCATGCGAGAGACCGCCGCGGCGTTCGAGGTGAGGACCACCCCGCGGCGCGCACTGCTCCAGGTCCGCACGTGCGCCGCGATGCGCGCGGGGTCGCCCTGCACGACGGGAGGCGACGTCAGTGAGAGTTCGCCGCTGGGCGTCAACCCCCGTTCGACCGCGATGTCGATGCGCCCGGCGAGCACCTCGTCGAAGGTGTTGTGCAGCAGGGGCACCTCACGCGTCGCCTTCCAGGTCGTGGCGACGGCCGAGCTCAACTCGCTCTCTTCGTCAAGCAGGTCATCTAGGCGCTGGCGCACCCGTGCGGGCTCGACCACCAGACAGGTGAGGTCCGTGACCTCGTCGAGGAGGGTGCGACGGTGCTCGACGAAGAGCGGCATCCACCCCTCCATCCCGTCGAAGAGTTGCCCCTGGGCCAGTCGGTCGAAGACCTCGCGTCCCCAGGGATCGCGCACGACCAGTTCGTTGGCCTGCGCACGCGTGTGCGGCGACAACAGCCACTCGCGCGCGGGCCCCACCAGCACGCTCTCGAGGTCGCTCACCGAACGCTGTGAGGCGATGTCGAAGGTCGTCAGCCGCTCGATCTCGTCGCCGAAGAAATCGAGGCGCACGGGTTCGCCCGCGTGCGCGGGCCAGACGTCGACGATGCCGCCGCGCACCGCGAACTCGGCGCGGTGTTCGACCAGGTTCTCGCGTCGATACCCCAGTCGCACCAGCTCGGCGAGGAACTCGTCGCGGTCGCGCTCGCTGCCGCGCTCGATTCGCCACGGGACCGTCGCGGGCTCGGGCGTGAGTATCTGGGCCAGCGCGCGTATCGGCGCCACCACGACGTCGGGCCGTTCACCCTCGTTCAGGCGCCATCGCAACAACGCTCGTTCGGCCATGGCTGAACTATCGGGGCTCACCCGCTCGAGGGGATGGGTGTCCCACGCGCTCAAGAACGCGACGTCGGCACCACCGCCCAACAGTGCGCGCAGGGCGTCGCTCAATTGCTCGGCCTCGGTCGAGGTGGCCGTCACCACGAGCAGACCGGGGTGTTCGAGGGCGTACGCCGCCACGGCCAGGGGCGTCGCGAATCCGCTGGGGATGAAGGAGCCGGTGGCGTTCGCCGAACGCAGGGCGGGGGCGACGAGTTCGAGGACGCGCCGCAGACCCGTGGTCTCAGTCACGTCCGGCGTTGATCTGGCGTTGGGCGACCTCGAAGTCGGCGTCGACGAGGAGCTCGAGCGCGTCGGCGGCGCGCGCGACGTCGGCGGCGAGTTCGCTCTTGCGCACGCCGGTCGGACGTTTCAAGACGTAGTCGGTCACCTGCTCCTTGTGCGCAGGGCGCCCGATGCCGATGCGCAGCCGCGCGAAGTCCTGCGTACCTAGGACCTGGGAGATCGAACGCAGCCCGTTGTGTCCGGCGAGGCCACCACCGAACTTGAGTTGGAGTCGGCCGGGCTCGAGGTCCAAGTCGTCGTGGGCGACCACGAGGCGTGCCAGGTCCTCGAGCGACGTTCGTGTGAGAAGCGGCGGCAGCGCGGCGCCGGACTCGTTCATGAAGGTGGTGGGCACCGCCAGCGTGACGGGTCCGCGCACGGTGGGAATGCTCACCGTGAGCGCGCGCTGGCGACGTTCGAGGACCAGGCGGGCGCCGCGGCGTTGCGCGAGGAGACGAACGGCGTCACCGCCGACGTTGTGCCGCGATCCGGCGTAGTCGTCGCCGGGATTGGCGAGGCCGACGATGACGAGCGTGCTGGCTGCGCCGTGACGCTCACGTGACACCGAGCGCCGTAGCGCCACGGCAGACTACGACTTCGCGTCGGCCGTCTTGGCCGCTCGGCCCGCGTGGGTGTTGACGACGGAGATCGTCGCGTCACCGGCGGGCGTGACACCCTCGGGCAACACCACGTCACCGACGCGAATGGCCATGCCGGGGGTGAGGTGCGAGATGTCGACGTCGATGTGGGTGGGAATGTTGTCCGGGCGCGCGAGGACCTCGAGGTTGAACAACTGCTGGTCGATCTCCCAGTCGGCGTGGCGCACTTCCACCGCATCGCCCACCATGTGCAGAGGAACGACGGCGACCACGGGCTTGTTGGGGTCGACGATCTGGAAGTCGATGTGCGAGACGGTGCCGCGCACCGGGTGGCGCTGGAGTTCGCGGGCCATCACGATGAACGTCTGGCCGTCGGCGTCGAGGTCGATCAAGGTGTTGAGACCCTGCTCGCCCGAGACCGCCGTGCGGAAGCTCTTGGCGTCGACCGAGACCGGCAACGGGGAGACACCCTCGCCGTAGACGACGGCCGGGATCGAGCCCGCGGTGCGCAGTCGACGCGAATTGCGGCTTCCCTGGGCCCGGTCCGTGGACGCGTGCAACGTAGTCTCTGACATGACAACTCCTTGTGCGAATTGGCGCGCGACCGACAGTCGTGCACAGGGTGAATAGTCTAGCCGCCGCCGGAGCCCGGCACTTTCAAGGCTAGAGCAGGTTTTCGCCGCCGAAGATGTCCGACACCGAGGAGTCCTCGAAAATTGCCGAAATCGCGTTGGCCACGATGGTCGCGACCGAGAGGATCTCGAGCTTCTCGAATCGCCGTTCGGGACCCAGCGGCAGGGTGTCGGTCACGATCACCCGGCTGACGGGCGCGTTGAACAGTCGATCGACCGCCGGTGGTGAGAACAGGGCGTGGGTGGCCATCACCCATATCTCGCCGGCCCCCTGGGCCTTCAAGAGGTCGCACGCCGCGACGATGGTGCCGGCGGTGTCGATCATGTCATCGATCAGAACGCAGTGGCGTCCGGCCACGTCACCGACGATGTGGCGGGCCTCGGCCACGTTGGCCGTGCCGCGAGGGCGGGTCTTGTGCACGAGCGCGAGGTCACAGCCCAAGTGCTGGGCGTAACGCTCGGCCACCTTGACGCGTCCGGCGTCGGGCGCCACGACCACCAACGTATTGGTGTCGGCGTGGGTCTTGAGGTAGTCCTCGAGGACGGGCGCCGCCACCAGGTGGTCGACCGGGATGTCGAAGAAGCCCTGGATCTGGCCCGAGTGGAAGTCGACCGACAGCACGCGGTTCGCACCGGCGGTCTGGAGCATGTCGGCGATCAACTTGGCGGTGATGGGTTCACGACCGGTGGATTTGCGGTCCTGACGGGCGTAGCCGTAGTTGGGGATGACCGCGGTGATGGACTTGGCCGACGCCCGCTTGGCGGCGTCGATCATGATGAGCTGCTCCATCACCGCGTCGTTCACGGGTGAGGAGTGCGTCTGGACGATGAAGACGTGGGCGCCGCGGATCGACTCGTCGAAGCGACAGTGGATCTCCCCGTTGGCGAATTCGCGCAAATTGGCCTCGGTGAGATCGACGCCCAGTTTGCCGGCGATGTCCTGGGCGAGAGTGGGGTGGCAACGCCCCGTGACGATGACGAGACGACGCTTTGACAATGACTCCACGCCGCAATGGTACAAGGTGCCGTGACCAGTCCCTTCTCCTACGATGCCTTCATGGCTGACTACGACGAGTTCGGGTACCTCGAGCAGAACCGCGACGAGTGGGGGCTCGTGACGCCCCTGCCACGCGTGCGTCGAGCCTTCGTCGCGGTGGAGGGGCTACGCAACGTCAGCGCCCTGGTGTGGGGCGAGGGTCCGAGTGAACTGGTCCTGGTCCACGGCAGCGCCCAGAACGCCCACACCTTCGACACGTTGGCCCTCGCCCTGGCGCGCCCCCTGGTCGCCATCGACCTGCCGCACCACGGGCATTCGGACGCGTCGTTCTACGGACCCCGGGCGCCCCTCGAACACGCCGGCGACGTCGCTCGCGCAATCGAGGAACTGACCTCTCCCCCCGTTCCGCTGGTCGCCATGTCCTACGGGGGCATCGTGGCCATTGCGTTGGCCCACATCCGGCCCGAGCTCGTCACCCAACTCGTGCTCATCGATATCACGCCCGGCGTCGACGCGACCAAGGCTCATCACATCCTGGATTTCATCGACGGCCCCGAGTCCTTCGCATCATTCGACGAGATCCTCGCGCGCACCATGGCGTTCAATCCCGAGCGCTCTGAGTCCTCGTTGCGACGCGGCATTGCGCACAACGCCATCGAACGCCCCGACGGCACGTGGGTCTGGCGCCACCAGCAACACGGTCCCGCCACCCGTCGCCCCGACACCGACCACGACCTTTGGAATTGGCTCGAGGACATCAACGTGGCGGTGACGCTGGTGCGCGCGATGGGCCCGTCGTCGGTCGTGAGCGATGAGGACGTCGCGGAGTTCCGACGGCGCCGTCCCCACGACGATGTTGTCGAGGTGCCCGGCGCGAGTCATTCGATCCAGGGCTCGCATCCCCTCGAATTGGCTGAGATCCTCCAACGCCGACTCCTCTAATCCGTCGGACTCTCGGGTCACCCGACGACCTGCGCCTGATCCGAGGACGTAGGACCCTTGGTTGATGATTGGTTTGATTGGTTGGCATATGGCGCGCACGCCGGCCGCCAAAACCAGAAATCCCTTTTGATTGAAGGTTAATTCATTGGTTGCAACAATCCAACCAATGGACCCAATCCAACCGAGAGCACCGCTACAGTGTCCCAGGACCGTCACGCACATTGGAGATCAACATGTCACACTCGAACGTTGTCAACTCCGGTGCGGGCGATTCCCCACGCCATTTCGTCTACGACTTCGACCACGACCACGGTGTGCCGCCGATGTCGCTCAAGGCCCTCCTCGGCGGCAAGGGGGCCAACCTCGCGGAGATGACCTCGGTGCTCGGCTTGCCGGTGCCTCACGGCTTCACCATCTCGAGCGCCGCGTGCCGCGCCTATCTTCGCCACGGCTGGCCACTGGCCCTCGACCACGAGATCGACGACGCGGTAGCACGTCTCGAATCACGGATGGGGCGGCGCTTCGGCGACGAACGCGATCCGCTCTTGGTGTCAGTGCGCTCGGGGGCGCAGTTCTCGATGCCCGGCATGATGGATACCGTCCTTAACCTCGGACTCAACGACCGGTCCGTGGAGGCGCTCGTCGCGCGTACCGGCGACCCGCGCTTCGCCTACGACTCCTATGCGCGGTTCGTCGCTATGTACGGGCGCATCGTCCTTGGCATCGACGCCCGACACTTCGACGAACACCTGCACCGCGCCATGGGCGAGGCCGGTGTCCGTACCGAGGGCGAACTGAGCGCTGCGACCAATCAGGACTTGGCCACGCGATACCGCGACGTCGTACTGCGCCAGTGCGGCCGAGAGTTCCCCCAAGAGCCGCGAACCCAGCTGCGAGAGGCCATCGAAGCCATCTTCACCTCGTGGAACGGGGCACGAGCGCACGCCTTTCGCGAACGTGAGGGCATCGACCACGATCTCGGCACCGCCGCCAACGTCCAGGCCATGGTCTTTGGCAACCGCGACGACCGCTCGGGCACCGGCGTCGCCTTCACGCGCAACCCCTCCAACGGTGCACCCGAGGCCTACGGCGACTTCATGGTGAATGCCCAGGGTGAAGACGTCGTGGCCGGAACCTCCCTCACGCGGCCACTGAGCGACCTCGACTACCTGTTCCCCGACGTCGCCAACCAACTGCGCGAGGTCTTCTCGCGACTGGAGACGCACTTTCGCGACATGTGCGACATCGAGTTCACGGTGGAGCAGGGACGACTCTGGATGCTCCAAACCCGTCCGGGAATGCGCACGGGCGCCGCGGCCTTGCGCATGGCGGTCGACATGGTTAACGACCCGGCGATACACCTGACCCGCCACGAGGCCCTGTCGCGCATCACCGGCGACCACCTCGACCAGGTGCTGCACCCCACCTTCGCCGCCGACGCGACCTTCAACGCCCTGACCCGAGGTCTCGGGGCGTCACCGGGGGCCGCCGTGGGTCGTGCCTACTTCGACGCCGATTCCGCCGTCCGCGCGACCCAACGCGGTGAGTGCGTCGTGCTCGTGCGGGCCGAGACCTCACCCGACGATGTGGCGGGCATGCTCGTGGCGCAAGGAGTGGTGACCGCACGCGGTGGCCTCGTCAGTCACGCGGCCGTCGTCGCACGGGGATGGGGCAAACCTGCGGTGGTGGGAGTCAGCGAACTCGTGGTGGGCCCCCATGACGCCCGCGTCGGCGACACCGTGATCGCCGAAGGGGACTGGCTGTCCCTCGACGGCACCTCGGGCGAGGTCGTTCTCGGCCAGGTCCCGCTCAGCGCGAGCGACGCGCCCGCGCAACTCGAGGTGATCCTGCGGTGGGCCGACGAGGTCCGCGCCGGGCGCCTCGGCGTTCGCGCCAACGCCGATACCGCCCTCGACGCGCGCGCGGCCCGTGAGCGCGGGGCCGAGGGGATCGGGCTGTGCCGCACCGAGCACATGTTCCTCGGGGCGGACCGGCTTCCGGTCGTGCGCGCGATGATCCTGGCGAGCAACGACGACGAGTATCGCGACGCCCTCGAACAGCTCCTCTACGTGCAGCGAGCCGACTTCGTGGCGATCCTCGAGGAAATGGACGCGCTGCCCGTCACCGTACGACTCCTCGACCCACCGTTGCACGAATTCCTGCCCGACCTCGAGGCCTTGCTCGTCAAGGAGGCCCGCGAGGGGCTGAGCGACGACGAGACGCACCTACTGGCGGCGGCGAGGTACTGGCACGAGCAGAATCCAATGCTCGGAGTGCGCGGCGTGCGCCTGGGGGTACTCAAGCCGGGCCTCTACGCGATGCAGGTGCGCGCCCTCCTCGAAGCGGCCCACCTACGCCTCGCCGCCGGGGGCGACCCGCGCGTGGAGATCATGATTCCCTTGACGATCTCGGCCCCGGAACTCGCACTCGCGCGTTCGTGGGTAATCGACGCTGGTGAATACGTCGCGAGCAACTACCTCACCCCTCTTCGTTTCACCATCGGCACCATGATCGAGACACCCCGGGCGGCCCTGTTGGCCCACGAGATCGCGGCCCACGCGGACTTCTTCTCCTTCGGGACCAATGATCTCACCCAGATGACGTTTGGTTTCAGCCGTGATGACGTCGAAGCCAAGCTCATGGCGCCCTATCTCGCCCAAGGACTCCTCGAGCACAATCCCTTCGACGTCCTTGACGACCAGGGCGTGGCCGAGCTGGTGCGCATGGGCGTCACGCGAGGGCGCAGCACCAATCCCCGACTCAAGGTCGGTATCTGTGGTGAGCACGGTGGCGATCCGGCGTCGATCAGGACCCTCTTCGATTGCGGCGTGGACTACGTGAGTTGCTCGCCCTATCGCATTCCCGTCGCGCGATTGGCCGCGGCGCAAGCGGTTCTGGCGCACGACACCTCGCTCAAGCGCTAAGGGCACGCTGTGACCAGCAATTTCGCGGTCTCTTCGAGAACCGCTGTGAAGCTGGCGGGGGAGGGCTCGAACCTCCAACCTACGGATTCAAAGTCCGCCGTTCTGCCAATTGAACTACCCGCCACCTAGGGTGCTAACAATCTTTCTA
>Ga0209698_10005648_pt1 | contig 13483 bp, 12 predicted proteins | sample LitLauG_LLR_2012_FD_187203 | JGI IMG/M metagenome (GOLD analysis project Ga0209698, IMG submission 187203) | Freshwater sediment microbial communities from Pennsylvania, USA - Little Laurel Run_MetaG_LLR_2012 (SPAdes) (version 2) | ecosystem: Environmental > Aquatic > Freshwater > Creek >... | reverse complement strand
GTGCAGCCATAAGCGCCGACCGCCGGGCCGCCACCCCCCTTGGGCGCGCCAAACGACTTGTGCAGCATGTACATGCAGGCATCGAAGCCGAGTTCGCGAGCCCGCAGTTTGCCCATGACGCCGTTGAAGTTAGCGTGGTCGTAGAAGGCGACGCCACCCGCCTCGTGAACGATCCGTATCCAATCCTTGATGTCCGGATTGTAGAGGCCCATGTCGTCGGGATTGTTGATCAGCAGCGCTGCGGTGCGGTTCGACACCGCCGCCTTGAGCGCGTCGATGGACGGATAGCCGTTGTCCTCCAGCATCAGTGTCACGACCTTGAACCCAGCCGCCGCCGCCGTCGCCGCATTGCACGGATGCGCCTGAATCGAGGTCACGATCTCGTTACGCTGCGCGAGTTCGCCGCGGGATTTGTGGTAGGCGCGCGTGACGACGCAATGGGTGTAGGCGGCATCCGCCCCACCGCCCGGCTGGAACACGAATTGGTCCATGCCGGAAAGCTCGCGCAGGATGAGATCGAAGCCGTGCACGATTCCGAGTATGCCTTGCAGCGTATCCTCGTGTTGCAGCGGGTGGACATCGTGCAGGCGGCGTGCAATGTCTTCCGACACCCGCGCGTTGTATTTCATCGTGCAGGTGCCGAACAGGGAGATATTAATCATGCCGAGCGTCTGCTGGCTGAGCTTCAGATAGTGCCGCTGCACCTCGGGTTCGGTAAGTTCGGGAAGGGCGGGCGGCGAGGCGCGCCGCATCGCTTCCGGCACCAGGTCGCGCGCCCTTCCGATCGCGGCTACGACCTCGGGCTCAGGCTGGGGAAAGATCTGTCCGCGCCGGCCGGGATATCCCAATTGCATGACCACGGATTCGTCCCACACCGGGGCGTGATAGTCGCGAAGCTTTCCAACGCTCATGACAGCACCTCCACAAGGGCATCGACGAGACGGTCGATTTCGCCCTTGCCGTGAATTTCGGTCACGCAATAAAGCGCACTCTGGCCCAATTCTGGAAAGTCGCGGCTGAGATCGAAGCCGCCAAAGATCCGATGCTTGCGCCGCAACGCCTCGTTGATGGCGGTCACGGATTTTCCCGTCGCGCCGAAATCGACAACGAACTCCTTGAAGATGCCGCTGGCAAACGGTAGGCGCAGGCCCTTGATCTGCCCCAAGCGCTGCACTGCATAAGCATTGCGCGATACGATCAGCTCGCCAAGCTCCCGAAAGCCCGCCGGTCCCAGTAAGGACATGTAGACGGCGCCGGCAATCGCCCAGAGATAAACCGAGTTTCCAGTCCAATCGCGGCCCTTTTCGCGCATGCCGTAAGAGGTCTGATGCGAGGAGGCGAGGGAGAAGCCGAATTGGCCAGGCTTCAGGGTCCCGGTAATCGAGACTAGAAAGCCGTTCATCTGCCGGACATATTTTTCGTCATCTCGCACGGCAATATAGCCGCCGACCCCGCCACCGGCATTCATATGCACACCGAGCGGTTGCGTCGGCCCCACGACGATATCGGCGCCATAGCTCGCCGGCGGTTTCAGGACGCCCAGCGAAAGCGGATCAGCGCCGACGACGACCTCGGCGCCGGCCTTCGTTGCCATTTTGGCGATGGTCGCGCCCTGCGCTTCGATCAAGCCGACAAAGGAGGGACTTTCAAAATAGACCGCCGCGGTCAGGTTGGATAGTTTCGCGCCAAGCTCCTTGAGATCGATTCCGCCTGTGGTCGGATCGAATGCGACGTCGACCACCTCGATATACGAGGCCATTTCGCTCGGCTCGCAATAGGTGCGGATGACGCTCCGGCGCTCCGGATCGAGCAACCGAGGCACTAGGACTTGATGCCGCCCGGTGATCCGCGAAGCCATGCGGATGGCATGTCCGACCGCGCAGCCCCAGGAATAGACGGGCAGTTGAACCACATCCATCTCAAGCAGTTCGCCAAGCTGCGAGTTGAATTCGAACCAGGCCTGGTTGCGCCCGTGGTCCGATTGCGGCGAGCCCCAGACCGGCGTGAGAAACTCTGTCCGCCCTACGATTTCGTCAACCACTGCGGGGACGTGATGCTGCCAGCAGCCGGCGCCGAGGAACGACAAGTGATCCTCACAGGTCTGATTTCTGGCCAGTGTATCGACCAGATGGCGGCGCAGCTCCCATTCGCTGGCTAGCTGCCGGGGCAAGGCGAGTGGCCGCGCTATTCGATGACCTGCCGGAATTTGTTCGAACAGCTCCTCGATCGAGCCGGCGCCGATTTCCGCCAGCATCGCCCGCTTGATCGGATCCAGCGCGTTGGCCATCCACGGATGAGCCCTGGTTTCGCGATTTGCAATCACCGCCGGGTCGCTCGATTTCGCCGGTGGCTTTTGTGCTGCGCTGCGCTTGGGGACTTTGCTCATCAGCTGACGGGCTCCTCACATGCCTGGCGCTGTGTGCACCATGTATGCAACCTTGCCGATCCTGGCACTGCGTCACGTCCGGATCAACTGGCGGATGTCGACGGCAGATTCGGGGGCTGCGATCCGCAAAATGGCGCTGCGTCCCGCGCCGGTCACGATACGAATGTGACCCGCAAACTGGCGATCCAGTTCGAGGTCGCCAGTATCGACCCGCAATGGCCGCCCCATCAGCGCCGTCAGCTTAGCTTGGCTCGCAATCACCGTAACATGCTCTCGTCCCACATGGCGGATGACCCGGGCGGAGAGCTGCTGGTTGCCGCGGCCGAAGATGAAGCCTTGGCCGCCGATCAATCCGACAAAGATCCGCGCAGGACGATCGACTATGAGACCGAAGATCTGGGATTCAGTGAGGTCCAATCCAATCACCTGACCGCCACGGAACGCATCGACGCCAAGCAGTGTTCCCTCGATCCCCAACCGGCGCTTTACGTTGCGCATTGCGGTCCCAGGTCCGATGAGATGGATTGCTCCGGGCTCCAGATCCGCAACAGCCTCGGCGCTGGCTGCCTCCAGTTCGGCATCGTCGCGATAGCCACGTTGCTTCGGCCCCGCGATATGGATTTTATCGTCGATAGTCCGCGCATAGCCGAACAGACGCGCAGATACCTCGCCTGATCGCAATGCTGCCTCGTCCACATCCATGATTTCAGCTTCGATTGTGGTGCTATGCCTGCCAAGCAGGAAGCCTTCGATAACTGCTCCGGCGGCTTCAGGACTGATTGCGAACACGCCCGAGTACATCTTGACGCCCGAAGGTATGCCGAGCATCGGCACGGCATCCGCGCAAACACTGACGATATCACAGGCAGTTCCGTCACCGCCCGAAAACACCAGAAGATCGACGCCGCTCGCCACCATGAGGGAAGCGATTTGTCTGGTGTCGGCAGCGGTCGTGCAGGAACTGGTCGACGGCGGGCCCACAGCAATTACGCTCAGGCCGCCCGCAGCAGCGGCATCGGCGCCCATGGCGCCCTGGCCGACCACCAACTCGAATTCTGATGCGATTGCCCTCAGCCGGCTCAGGCACCTCTGCGCATTGCGCCCAGCCTGCGCGACCGCACCACGGGCTCTTGCGGTATCGGCTGCTCCCGGATCATCCGTTCCCTTGAGTGCGGCCGGACCGCCAAGCCCGGCGATAGAATTTACGATGAGTCCTAAGCGTCGTTTCGGTTGGGTTGCCATGGGGCCGCCGCGATTAATCCCGTCGAAGATCGCTTCGGCCTCGATCTCGACAGGCCGGCCGCTTCAGGTGCCGTCCGGCGATTACCTCGTCGCTCCCGCGGTGGTCTGCCATGTCGAATGAGTCGATACTGTCGAGCGCGTAGGCGCTGAGACCTGCCGCAGCTCGATCCTGATTGACGGTGCATCCCCCGCGTTCCATATCGGCAAGTCGCCAGACCCCGGTCACCAGACAGCCGATCGCAAGTTCTGGCGCAAGCACCACCTGTTCCGGTCGATCAAGCCTATCTGCCACAGCAAGCCTCCGACAGCGCTATCCGGCGCTAGCGTCAATGTGATAGCCCCTGCATGCCCTGAAGTCTCGAGTACGGTTGAAACAGCTACAATAAGTTGAATCGGAGCGCGGCATGAAACGGACACGTTGGGGTATCATAGGCCCAGGCAGAATTGCGCACAATTTCGCCGACGGCCTTGCACAGACGAAATCGGGAGTTTTGTCCGCCATCGCAAGTCGCAACCCTGTGCGGCTGGAGCGCTTTGGCGACAGCTATGGGGTCGAACCAGCCAAGCGCTTTGCAACTTACGAAGCGCTTGTTGCCGAGCCTGCGATAGACGCAGTCTACATTTCAACACCGCACCCTTGGCATGCCGAGCTGGCCATTTTGGCTATGCGCTCTGGCAAAGCCGTGCTTGTGGAGAAGCCCGCTGGGATGAACGCGGCACAAGTCGAGGCCCTAGCCGAGGTAGCAGAGCAGAGCGGCGTCTTTTTCATGGAAGCGTTCATGTATCGCTGCCATCCGCAGATCGCCCGGATGCTGGCCATCATCGCGTCTGGTGAAATCGGAGCCTTGCGTCACATACGGGTCAACTTCGGCTTTGCCGCTGGCTTTGATCCGGCATCGCGACTCTATGACCCCGCGCTGGGCGGCGGCGGAATACTCGATGTCGGCGGTTACCCAGTCTCGCTCGCACGGTTGGTAGCCGGCGCCGCGGCGGGCGTTCCATTTGCAGACCCCGCCACGGTGAAGGGCGCTGGAAATTTGAGCAAGACAGGAGTGGACGAGGTCGCCTATGGGCTACTCACCTTCACGGGAGGGTTCACCGCCGAGATTGGCTGTGCAATAGCCCGGCAGATGGACAATCGCGCCATCATCTTCGGTGACAACGGAACCATCGAGCTTCCCGATCCTTGGGTGCCGGGCCGCAACGCTGGGCCGTCGGACGCAACGATCAAGGTCACTTGTGGCGCCAAAGAGCGGGTCGAGGAGCTTCGGCATCCTCAGCAGCTCTTCGCGTTCGAGGCAGAACTGGCGAGCCGTGCCATTGCCGATGGTTTGAGACAGGCTCCCCATCCGGCAATGACCCCCGCCGACAGCATTGGTAACAACCTAACCCTTGACCGCTGGCGAGCGGAACTCGGCTATAGGAACATCGTCGAGGACCCAAAGCTGAACCGAGCCTTGCCACCAGTCTTGCCGAAAGGGTTGCCACAGGTCCCTAAAGCCCTGATCGAGGACTTGACACTGCCCGTCAGTCGTCTGGTCATGGGCTGCGACAACAAGAACGACATCGGGTCAGGCGCAGTCGTTTGGGATGCCTGGATGGAAGCAGGAGGCAATGCCTTTGACACGGCGTACGTTTATGGCGGCGGGAGGCACGAGACCGCGCTTGGCCAATGGATCGTCAATCGGGGTGTGACCAAGAAAATCGTTGTCATCGCCAAGGGGGCGCATTCTCCATATTGCCTTCCTGATGCCATTGCGGTCGAGCTTGACCTTTCGCTAGAGCGGTTGGGCTTGAATCAGGTGCCGATCTACATCATGCACCGCGATAATCCGGACGTGCCTGTCGGCGAGTTCGTGGATGCTCTGAACCGATTGCACAATACCGGTCGCATTGGCGTGTTCGGCGGCTCCAATTGGTCGACGGCGCGCTTTCGAGAGGCCAACGCCTACGCCGCTGCACATGGCTTGAAGCCCATGCGATTGCTCAACAATAATCTGTCCTTGGCGGTGATGGAACGTCCGATCTGGCCGGGTTGCATCAGCTCCAACACTCCGGAGGCATTGGCCTATCTACGCCAGAACCATGTCACGCATCTCAGTTGGTCATCGCAGGCGCGAGGATACTTCTTGCCCCCGACCTTACGTGGGCGCTTGCCGGCAGATATCGGGCCGGAGGCCTGCTTTGGCAGTCCCGCTAACGCCCAACGACGTGAACGCGCCGAGCAACTTGCGACCCAGTACGGCGTAACCGCTCATAATGTTGCGGTTGCCTGGGTCCTGGCTCAAAGTTTTCCATCCTTCGCTCTGGTCGGTCCGCGCAGCGCTGGCGAAATTGGCTCAACGCTGCAAGCGCTCAATCTGAGTCTCAGCCCGAAAGAGGTTGCTTGGCTGAACCTCGAAACCGAAGAGGAGCCCTTCTAGCCGCTGCGGCAGACACGCTTGAGCGGAACTGGACCCGGCGGCCCGCGTGCTTGTCGCCTGCAGGAGGCGTCCTTCAAGGCGTTCGACGTGTTTCGCCAATCAGATCTTGCGTACGAATTCGACGATGGACCGCAGCGTCGGCGCGTGCCACCGAAACGGTCGCGCAATGGAAAGAACCAACCCCATGTGGCCAACGCCTGGAAACGTCAGCAGATCAACCGGCCGCGATAGGGCCCGCAGGCGCTCTGTCAGTTGAACGGAGTTCCAGGCCTTCACGGTGCTGTCGGCAGCCCCGTGTAACAGCAGCGCCGGCGGTGCACTCGAGCTCGCAAAGGCGATCGGGCGCGCCCCGTCGGGATTTGACGAAGCCTTGGCAAAAATCTCTTTGGTACTCGGCCAGGTCGTCGGATTGAATGCATAGGGGCCGGCAAGTCCGACGAGGCCGGCTGGCCGCGGGCCATTGAGATAGGCCGGATCGAGGGCCAAAAGCGCAGCAATATGCGCGCCCGCCGAATGTCCAGCCACGATCACCGGACGCCCCGCCTGGGCCAAATGATCCGTCACCCAGCCGAACGCGACCGCACAATCCTCTACAAATGCCGGGAAGACTACCTCGGGGTACAGCCGGTAGTCCGGAACTACCGTTGTTATCCCCTTGGCGGCCAGCGCAGAACCGACAAAACTGTATAACGATCGTTCACCCGAAACCCATCCGCCACCGTAGAGGAACAACACGATCGGTCTCATCTCCTCGATCGTGATCGGACGGTAGACGTCGAGTTTGCCTTTATCATGATTTGTATACCGCACGCCAGATTCGACTGACACGCCGGTGTCGGATGTAAGTGCGCTGAACAATTCACCGATAGTCATATCTCAAGGCGCTGGCGGCTGGCGTCGTGCGATAGGGGAAAGCGCTCCAATCACCCCTCCATCACGTAGAAGCCTACGTCCAGTATCCCCAGGCGGAAGCCAATTTCGCAATAGGCGAGGTAGTAGTCCCATTTTCGGAAGAATTCATCGTCGAAGCCCAGCGAGCGCAGGCCCGGGAAGGCCGCCGTGAAACGGCGTCGCCATTCCGCAAGGGTCATCGCATAACTCTGGCCGAAGGTTTCGATGGTCCCGAGCTTTAACCCAGACGCCCCACAGTTCTCGCGAATGGCGCTCGGCGTCGGCAGCATGCCGCCCGGAAAGATGTATTTCTGGATGAAGTCCGGGTGTGCCCGGTAACTCGGGAAGTACCGCTCATTGATCGTGATGGCCTGAATGACGGCACGACCGCCGGCCTTGAGGCAACGCCTGAGGGTCGCGAAATATGTGGGCCAATAGGCCTCGCCTACGGCCTCGATCATTTCGACAGATGCGATCCGGTCGAATACACCCTGTAAACTGCGGTAGTCTTCTAGCCGAAGTTCTGGCGCCAGCGTCACTCGCGCAAGCCGCTCGTGGGCATAACCCAGTTGTTCGGTCGATAGAGTAAGACCCGTCACGTGACAGCCGCAGGCAACCGCAAGCCGCTCGGCGAGCGCTCCCCAGCCGCAGCCGATTTCCAGCACGCGGTCCGCCTTTTCCGGAGCAAGGAGCTCGACGATTCGATCGAGCTTGGCTTCTTGGGCCGCTTCGAGGCTCTGGTCCGGCGCGCTGTAGATCGCAGATGAATACTGCATGCCCTTGTCCAGCCAGGCGGTATAGAAATCATTTCCGAGATCATAGTGTGCCGCGATGTTCCGCCGGCTGCCGGCAATCGTGTTGCGATTGGCCAAGTGCATGAGAATGCTGGCTAGGCGGCTGGCCAGGCTGCCTTGCCAGACGCGGGAAAGGGACTGCTCATTCTGTAGCGCCCAGGTCAGCAGAGCGCAAACATCGGGGGTTTCGAAGTCGCCAGCCACATAAGCCTCGCCGAAGCCCAAATGGCCCGCGGTTAGGAACCGTCGCAATGTCCGCCAGCGTTTGAATGTGATCTGAGCATCGGCCCCGGGCTCGGAGCCACGGTAGACGGCGCGACGTCCCGAAGGCTCGACAATCAGTAGAGTCCCGTGGCTGGCACCCTGCAAAATCCGGGCGAGCACGAACCGGCAAAGACCCGCGAAGGGTTGCGCAGGAGCGGACCCGGTCAGGCGCGCTGCCGCTCTTGACTGCATGGTCATGTAACGCCCCTTCTTTCCAGCATCGGATCGACGATTGTGACTCGCTTCGAAGGTGGGCGCGGGCGCGGGCGCGGTCTTATGCCCTTGAGTAAAAGCAACAAGGCTTCATAGTGGATCGCCGCGATGACTTTGAGCGTCACCAGCGGATGGTTGAACAACAGCCGGGCGAGTGCTCCATCCGTCAGCGGCTGGCGCGTGGCACCGAGCCAGGCATCGAGCACCTTGCCGTCGGCATTGCTGGCGCCGATGGCAAGGCTGAGCGCAGCTCCCGGAGGATTGAGCCGGAACTCGTAGACTAGGTCCATATCCATGAATGGGGAGACAAAGAAAGTCTTGCGGCAGGTTTGGACAATCGGCCCCGAACTGGTCGCGACTACTGGAATGAGGTAGCTGTGCCGTTCGCCGAAGGTGTTGCGGACTTCGTAGAGCGTCGCTTTCAGCGTGCCTTCCGCGTCGTAGCAGAAAAGCACGCTGAGCGGATTGAAGGCGAAGCCGAACAGCCGCGGCATCGTCAGGAGGCGGATGGCCCCGCCGGGGCACCCGAGGCCTGCCGCCGCCAATTCAGTTTCCACATAGTCCCGCAGGGCTTGCCCGGTCTGCGCTCCATGATCGCGGTTGCACAGGCTGAAGATGTTCCAGCGATTGTGTGAAAACAGCCACAGCCCTTCGCTCAATTGTGGCAATTCATCGAGATCGATCAGCAGCCAATAGCAGCTATAGCGGAGCTGGTGGCGCTTCGGCTTCAGGCGGCGGTGTCCGACCGTGCCAGCATAGATAGCGCTCTCGGTCATGGCGAGATGCTCGCGCGCACGGTGGGCCCGAGACAGATGCGGCCGGATTCGTTGGCGACGGACCAGGGTCTGCGCGCTCCACCGAGGGCTTCGGCGACGCCGAGGCCCGATTGCAGGCCGTCTTCGTGGAAGCCCGCTCCGAAATAGGCACCGCAAAACCAGGTGTTCTGGACGCCCTGCAGCGACCAGAGGCGCCGCTGAGCCGCGAGCGCCCCGGCATCGATGAGCGGATGCTCGAAGTGCTCGGTGCGCAGGACACGATCGCTCCGAATTTCGCTGCTCGGATTGAGCGTTACGAATAGGTGTTGCGGACTATCCAGTCCTTGAAGGCGGTTCATCCAGTACGTGACGCAAAGTGGAGCGTCCGCGGTCGCCGTGCTGCCGCGGACCGACCAACTCGACCACGCTGCGCGGCGCTTCGGCATAAGGCGCTCGTCGGTATGGAGATAGGCCAGGTTTTGACTGTAGCGGAACGCTCCGAGCAGCTCGCGCTCAAGGGGCGTCGGCGCTGCGAGCAGCTTCAAGGCCTGATCGGCGTGCGTGGCAAGGACCACGTGGTTGAAGCGATCGGTTGAACCGTCAGCCGTAGCTATCGTCACCCCGGAAGCGTCCCGCCCGATTCTCGTGACAGCGCAGTCTTGCCGCAGGACGCCAGGCATCGCCGCGATCAACCGCTGCACATAGGCCCGGCTGCCGCCGGTCACCGTCCGCCAGATCGGCCGCCCTGTCAGTTTGAGCAGACCATGATTGTCGAAGAAGCGTATGAAAGCCGCCGCCGGATAATTCCGCATCGCAGCTGGCGGCGCCGACCAGATCGCACCGGCCATCGGCAACAGATGGTCGTCGATCAGCGCAGGGCCGAAGTTGTGAGCGGCGAGATAGTCACCGAGCGAGAGACCAGACTGCTCCAGAGCGGCGAGATCGCCGGGGGCACAACGATAAAAGCGAACGAGATCCGCGATCATCGACCAGAAGCGCGGTCTGGCAAGATTGGCCACCTGTGCAAAAAGCCCGCTGAGACTGCCGCCCGAGTATTCGAGCCGGCCCTCGTCCAGGGAAACGCCAAAACTCATTTCCGATTCTTCGGTCTTGACGCCCAGATGCGCAAAGAGAGCAGTCAAGTTGGGATAGGTGTTTGTGTTGTAGACGATAAACCCCATGTCCACCGGCAAACGCCGCTCGCCAACATTGATGTCGACCGTAAGACTGTGGCCGCCCGCATCGGGTGCTTTCTCGTACAGCGTCACTGCTTGCTGTCGGCTGAGCAGCCAGGCTGACGACAGGCCCGAGATGCCTGAGCCGACAACCGCTACTCTCAGGCGCTTTTGCGATGAACCGTCCATAACCGCCTGCCCCTGGCTCAGCCAACCGCCTTCGGCGGGTGCGGCTGGCCTGCGAAATCCTGATAGGAACGTCACGGCCGCCGCGATGGATCACCGACCGATTCCGCTTTCCGACGTGATCCGCGGGGCGGACGTTTTCGTTCTCGCAGGAATGAATGCATCCCTCCACAGTGCCACGAGAGCGCCCGGCTTCGCCTTCTCCGGATGTTTGTTGCGTCCGCGACGGGCTGCGGCCACCATCCGGGACATTGCAAGGTCCCCAAGCCCTCGATCCATGACACACAGTGACGATACCGGTTTGAAGCCCGACAGCGCGGCACTGATCGTTGCCATTGCGGGCGAAGACCGCGCGGCTTTCGCTCAGCTGTTCAATTATTTTGCACCGCGGGTAAAGGCGATGCTCCTGCGCAGTGGTCTCGATCCCGCGCGCGCCGAAGATATAGCCCAAGAGACACTCCTGCTCGTTTGGCGGAAAGCGGACAGATTCGACCCCGCCGGAGCCAGTGCGGCAGCCTGGATCTACACGATCGCCCGCAATCTGAGGATCGACATCGCCCGCCGCGACAAACGCGGTGCCCGTCTGGTCGAGGCCGAAGGCGAGGACATTCCCGATCCGGGCCAATCGGCTTTCGATACTCTCTCGGAAGTCGAAGTTGAAGAGCGGGTGAGGAGCGCGATGAGCGCGCTGAGCGCCGAGCAGTTGAAGGTGGTCACCCTCTCGTTCTTCGAGAGCAAGCCGCATCCGGAAATTGCTGAAACGCTCGGCATACCGCTTGGCACCGTAAAATCACGATTGCGCCTCGCGATGCAGCACCTACGGCGGATACTGGATGATTTCGCATGACCATCAACCATCACCCCCAGGACGAGACATTAGCGGCCTACGCCTCCGGAACGCTGGATTTTGCGCGGCGATTCGTGATCGAGGCTCACGCCCATTCCTGTCAGCGGTGCCGCAAATCCATAGGTCTCATGGAGGAAATCGCCGGTGCGCTGCTGGCTGCTTCCCAGCCGGCAGGAATGGACCCGGGCTGCTTGCAGAGAGTCATGGCGAGGTTCGATGGGGAACCGGCGCAGATCGCAAGTTCGGGGCGCCAAAGCCAAATTCGACCTGGGCTGATGCGTCGCGTTCTCGATGCGCCCGAACAAGGGGCGTGGGCCTGGGCGGGACCTGGCTTGCGGTTGCAAAGCCTCCATCAGCCACCAGGAAAAGGCGCGCGGCTATTTCTGCTCATGGCGGTGCCGGGTCTTGGTTTGCCCAATCACACACACACCGGGAACGAGATCACACTTGTCCTGAAGGGCGCGTTCACACATGCGGGAGGTCGGTTCGCACCGGGCGATTGCGATGATGCCGATGACTCGGACGAACATGCGCCGATTGTCGAGCCTGGCGAGACCTGTATCTGCCTCATCGCCATGGAAGGTCAGCTGAAACTCAGCGGCTGGCTTGGGCGCTTAGCGCAACCGTTCGTGCGAATTTGAACGATCGGTTGGCCAAATGCAGCTCCTGAGTCTGATTGTTGTCCTGATCGCGGCAGGGCTGGTGTTTTGTGTGCTGATGGCCTGTGCCTGGGCAATCCAGCAGCGCACGGGCAATTCCAGTTGGATCGACTTCGGCTGGACGTCCAGTGTGGGCCTCGTTGGCACGGCCAGCGCACTTCTCGGCGTCGATGGCGTATTGCCTGGACCCCGGCAATGGCTGATCGCCCTGCTTTGTGCCTGTTGGTGCGTTAGGTTGGCATGGCATTTGCTGGCGCGCGCCTTACGCGGGATCGACGATCCGCGTTATGCCGCCTTGGCCAAGCAATGGGGCGGTGACGCAAGTCGGCGCATGTTCTGGTTCGCGCAATCTCAGGCCCTCGCGGCTTTGCCATTGGTGCTGGCCGTGGTCTTGGCAGCACACCGCCCCGGCGTCTGGCCCGATGGCGGTGATGTTGCCGGCATGCTCGTTGTGACATGTGCCATTATTGGCGCAGCCGTCAGCGATGCGCAGTTACGGAGGTTTACGGCGGACCCGTCCAATCGCGGCAAGGTTTGCGACTCGGGACTGTGGCGCTGGTCTCGACATCCCAACTATTTCTTCGAATGGCTGGGGTGGGTGGGCTTTGCTATCACCGCCCTCGCAGCCAGCCGCAACGACCAGATCGGCTGGCTAGCGCTGCTCGCGCCGCTGGAAATGTATGTATTGCTGGTCTACGTTTCGGGCATTCCTCCGCTCGAAGCGCACATGGCCCAATCGCGCTCCGACAGCTGGGCAAGCTACCGCTCCAGGACGAGCGCCTTTTTTCCCTGGCCACCTTTTGCCTAGTTCATCACGAAATGCTTCCGCCGAGATGCGTCACGATCACGGGCGTCAATGCTGCCGCCACCGCGGCAGCGATTGCGCCGAGCGCGCATCCCCAGCCAATATCCATGAGCGTCACGGTCAAAGTCCAATTTTTCAGCGTCGCCAAATTCGTGAGGTCGTAGGTGGCATACGTGAAGAAACCGAACTGGGCGCCGCGCAACAATGTTTGCGACATCGGACTATCGCCGAGGCTGGGAAGCACCGCGAACGTGGCCAGTCCAACCGCATAAACGAGATAGAAGGCGATCGCGGGACCGACACGGACGTCCTGCAACAGAACGTCGCCCAAAGTCGCTCGGTATGCCGGTCCACCCACCCACGTCAACCAAATCATGTCGACCCCGGCGAAGACGAAAAGTGTGACGAGATAGGCTACAAGCGAGAGGAACATGGCGGCGGCCTTCCAAATGGTCTTTGATCCAGCGTCGACCTCGTGGGGTTAGGCGCGAGGCTCTACGAAAACGTACCAGCCCGCAGAGCGGATCACTCGACCCTGACCAGTGGCCGACCCTGCGGAGCGTTTGCTCGATTGCGGAACCGGGCCGCAAGTGCTGCCACTACTCATCGCAAACGACGCGCACGGCTGGGGAAGTGCCCTAACAGCACCCCAGTTCACGCCGATAATACTCGGCGACCGCCGGTTCGAGTTCGCGCCAAGCCTGCAGGTAGGACTGCCTGGATGCTATCTTGCCCCGGTATGCTTCGCGCAGCGCGCGATGCGACGCCTCGAGATCCACGCTGGTTAGCTTTCCATTGCGAACAACCGGCCGGCCGGCGATCCAGAGCTGATCGATATAGGCC
>Ga0209698_10005647_pt1 | contig 13485 bp, 10 predicted proteins | sample LitLauG_LLR_2012_FD_187203 | JGI IMG/M metagenome (GOLD analysis project Ga0209698, IMG submission 187203) | Freshwater sediment microbial communities from Pennsylvania, USA - Little Laurel Run_MetaG_LLR_2012 (SPAdes) (version 2) | ecosystem: Environmental > Aquatic > Freshwater > Creek >... | reverse complement strand
CGGCCGAAAACGATTCCCGCCGGCAATGCGCAATTCCCTGCAAATCGGGATAGACTCTGTACGTTCCTGTGGGGGCGCCATGCGGAACTCGATCGTTGATTGGGTAGTACTCTCCTCGTTGTTTGTAGCACCTCTGGCCATAGCCGCGCAGAACACTCCGCCGAGTGCGCCGGCAACCAACGCTCTTGCACAAAAGGATGCCACAGAGGCCCTGGCCGCCGCGCTGAGGGCTGCCAAGTCTGACCAGGAACGAGCAAGCCTCCTCCAGAGCCAAGAACAGTTGGTTTCGCCAAAGCTGGCTCAGCTGCTGCTGAAGAGCGGCGGCGCCCTCAGGCTGCAAGGAGATTACGCTGCTGCCGAGACGTCCTATGAACTGTCTCGCAGAGTCTCAGAGCAAATCGGCGACAAGTCCGGCGCAGCCGCCGCGATCCGCAGCCTGGGCGTTGTGCAGCGCCTGCAGGGCAACTACGTTGGCTCGCTGGCTTTCTACGAAAAGGCCCTCGCAATCTACCAAGAACTCGGAGACAAGAAAGGAATCGCTCGCTCTCTGAGTTCCATTGGTATCGCTCATCGTGCACTCGGGAACTACGCCGAGGCGCTCGAGAATTACCAGAAGAGTCTGGCGATGTTTGAAGCCATGAAGTCCACGGGAGACATTGCGGATGTGCTCGACTACATCGGCATCGTCTACGGTTACCAGGGCCAGTACGATCTGGCGCTCGAATACCTCCAGAAAGGGCTGGAGTCCAGGAAGGTTGTTGGTGACAAGGACGGGATTGCGACTTCCTTGCTCAACATCGGTACTCTCTATGGCCTGCAGGAAAAGAATGACCAGGCCCTCGATTATCTGCAGCAGAGTTTGAAACTCCACGAAGATTTGGGCGACAAGCAGGGAATTGTCATTCTGCTCAGCAACATCGGAGACGTGTATGGGCAGCAGGACAAAACCGAGCTCGCGATCGAGCAATACCAGAAGAGCCTCAAGCTCGCCGAAGAAATGCACGATCAGGAGAACACTGCGATCAGTTTGAACAACATTGGGACCGCCAAGCTTCACGAACACGATTACACCAGCGCAGCCGAGTTCGCCGGGCGGGCCACCAAAATCTCCGCCGAAATCGGGCTTCTTGACACCGTCTGGAGGGCTCGCGAAACCGAAGGCATCGCGTATCGGAAGCTCAATAACCCGGTCCGGGCCCAGCGGGCTTTGGAAGAGGCGATTCGCACGGTCGAGACTCTCCGGTCGCAGGTGGGAGGGGGTGAGGAGCAGCAACAGAGTTTTCTGGAAGACAAGATGTCTCCTTACCAGGAAATGGTCGGATTGCTGGCCGACAACAAGCGGCCGATGGAGGCATTGGCCTATGCCGAGCGCGCAAAAGGACGGGCGCTGCTCGATGTGCTGGAACACGGACGGATCAAGATCACAAAGGCAATGACGCCGGCTGAACGAGAACGCGAAGAGCAACTCGAGCACCAACTGGTATCGCTGAACAACCGAGTCTCTGCCCAGAAAGCAGCGCCCAAACCGGACGGGGCCCTCCTCGAGGAACTCAATGCAACGCTCGCCAAGTCGCGTCTGGAATACAGCGCCTTTCATGCGGATCTGTATGCCGCCCATCCCGAGTTAAAGGCACAACGTGGAGAAGTAGAGATCGCATCTGACACCATCGAAAGCGCGTCTGACGCGCTGCTATCCCCCGATGTTGCGCTTCTCGAATTCGAAGTGGGAGAGGAACAGACCTATCTTTTTGTGGTCACTGGGAAAGGGCAAGCAAATTCGCGGGAGCTGGCGGCTTACAAGATCCCAATTTCTTCCAAAGAACTTCGTCAAAAAGCAGAGCGTTTTCGCGAACAATTGGCCCAGCGGAGCTTGGAGTTTCGACCTTTGGCCCGCGACCTTTGGAAACTGCTTGTGGAACCTGCGCAAGCACAACTGGCATCCCGGCATACTTTGATCGTTGTCCCCGACGGGCCGTTGTGGAATCTGCCCTTTCAAGCGCTGGTGTCAGACAGCAACCGTTACCTGCTGGAAGACTATGCCATCAGCTATGTGCCATCACTCACGGTTTTGCGGGTAATGATCCGGCTGCAACAGAAGAACCGTGAGACGACACCAGCCACATCGTCCACCTTGCTGGCGATGGGTAATCCTGCGATCGGTAAAACCGTCAGTGATCGCCTTCAACTTGCTTTCCGCGACGAGAAGCTGGCGCCGCTGCCCGAAGCAGAAACCGAAGTAAAGACGCTCGGAAAGTTGTACGGCACGGGAGAGAGTGTAGTCTACGTCGGCGCACAGGCCCGCGAGGACCGCTTCAAAGCGGAAGCAGGCAAAGCCAGGATTCTCCACCTTGCAACGCACGGCTTCTTGAATGACAGCAATCCTATGTACTCCCACCTTGTCCTGTCTGCCGACGAAAAAGGTTCGGACGATGGGTTGCTCGAAACGCGTGAGATTATGGACCTGGACCTAAGAGCCGATCTGGCAGTCTTGTCGGCCTGTGAGTCAGGACGAGGCAGGGTTGGTGCAGGCGAGGGACTTATCGGACTAAGTTGGGCGTTCTTCGTCGCAGGCACTCCGACGACCGTAGTCAGTCAGTGGAAAGTTGAGTCGCAAAGCACAACGGAGCTGATGACCGCTTTTCATCGCGCGCGGCAGGCGGAACTGCGCTCGGAGTCTCCCTTCGCAACCGCCCGCTCTCTGCGGCGAGCCGAACTCCAGCTGCTGCGAACGAGCCGCTATGCCCATCCGTTCTATTGGGCTCCTTTCGTGGTCGTGGGAAATCCTAACTAACAGCGGAACAAACAACCTCCTCCAAGGCGTAACCGGCAACCACTCGCCGGCGACTCACTTCATGGTCCCATGGCTGCTGGCATAAATCGCTAACATCGACTGAAACGTTTTTCAGAGACGGCTCACTAGCTAGTGAGAGCGGCAGAAGGCTGAACTCGGCGAGGGCAGCATGAACGACAAAGTCGAGAAGATCGCAGCACTCGAAAACTTCTGACCGGTGCCTGGGGTCGCGATTGCAATGGGGGCAGTCGCTGGCGTGCTCGCGGGGGAATTTCAAGGCAGCATGAACACGTACGACACGAAGGAAGTGCCCGCCCTCATCGGTTCGGGATGTGGGACTGGGGTCATCGAGTCGTGCCGCTGCACTCCTCAACAAAAACTCTGAGATTTTCTTGCGCTCAGTAATATCTACCCCGCTGTTCACCTCTTTATCAACAGTGGGGAAGCTGGGGGCTCCCGTAACAAATTAGCCGGGTTGGCATCGCACGTCGTGCGATCACGCCATCCTGCGTGGAGGTTTCCAATGAATCGTCTGAAGTTGCTGGTGTGCGTTTGCACAGTTTTCGTCGTTGCGGTTGCACCCGGAGCGCTGGGACAGGACCGGCAGGAGCGTCAATTTTCTGCTGACGCGGCGAAGCCCAGGATCCGCTATATCGTTCCCCCGAGCAAGTTGAGCAGCAAGGATGCCGCGAAGATACGGCGGCAAGCCTCGGCCGGCACCACGATTCCCTTGTGGAATTTCAGCATCGTGGCGTACGACGGGAACACCTATCAGGGATCGATGGTGGGCCGGAGCCCGTTCTACCACGGCCATCGCATCACGACGATTCCTACGTTCCTGATCCCGCTGCGCATAACCTTCGCCGATACAGGCACGGTGTTCGATCCAACCGCTCCTGATCCGTGTGCCCCGGGCAACGCCAGCGTCGACAGCCTGATCCTGAGCTCTCCGATCTTACAGGCCTCCGACTTCGTCATCAACGGAGTCGATGTCGGCAGCACGCAATATCTCGACGCTTTTCAGCGAGGGAACTTCTGGAAGGAAGTCGGTGGCACCCCTTATCACACGGTTTTCGCTTCGTCGCCGACCGTTCTGCCCACGGTGGATGTCACCGTCCCGGTGGCAGACGGACAAACGCAGTCCGCCGGATGCGGACCCGTCGGCGAGATGGATATCGATTGGTGGAATAACTACCTGCAAACGACGATCATGCCGTCACTCGCGGCGCAAGGCGTCGGTCCGGCAAATTTCCCGCAATTCATCACTGACAGCGTCGTCGAAACCATAAAGGGCGGCTGCTGCGCTCTTGGCTACCACAGTGCGTACCTGAACAACGGAGTGTTTCAGAGTTACTCCGTCAACGCGTACGACACTTCCGGAGGCTTCGGGGGCGACGTTTCCGTAATGAGCCACGAGGTCGCCGAATGGATGGACGATCCAACGACGTCCAACCCAACTCCGGCATGGGGGCAAGAAGGGCAGGTTTTCTCGACAGGAACTCCTTCATGCAGCTCCGTGCTGGAAGTGGGCGACCCGCTCAGTCCCGGTTTCAGCACGCCGACAAATCCGTTCGCAGTCAATTTGAACGGCAACTCGTACACGCTGCAGGAGCTGGCCTTCTACTCGTGGTACTTCGGCCAGAGTCCGTCCCTCGGCGCCGGCGGCGGCTACTCCGATAACGGCACCTTCACCGGCTTCGCGAAACCGTGCCCGCCGGGCGGAACGAACTAGGCTGACAGCCATGAATTGGTGGGAACGATGGTTTGGAAAAAGGGGTCAGACCAGGGCCAATCGGTGTTCAAGAAGATGATCGTCTGGAGATTCGCAATGAAAGTTCAATTCAACCTCGCCGCTCGGATATTCACTTTGCTTGCGTCGCTGATGTTGGCTCTGTCGCTGCCTGGACAATCGCAAATGGCGGCCCAGCAAGCTGTGGAAGCCCAGACCGAGCAAACTGGCATTCATCCTATCCACATTGTGCCGGTGGTTCCGCGCACGGGGAAGAATCCCTCGACAGTCGTGGGCCCGGTCGCAATGCCTGTAACTTCGGGGCCACAGCTCTCGTACTACGGCGGCCAGGTGATCTCGAATGTTCAGATCGTCGTCGTTTTCTGGGGGCCTAATGTGGATCCGATCGTCACTTCGGGGATCGCGGGGTTCTACCAGACCATCACCAACAGCACGTATTTTGATCTGGCGAGCGAATACAGCACGGCAGGCGCGACCGTCACCGGAGGAGCCTCAAGCACCAATCAAAAAATAGGGCGCGGCACCTACTTGAAGAGTTATACGATCGCACCGTCGGTTTGCCCGACCGCTCCCTGCACGATCGACGACACACAGATTGGCCCTGAGATCGCTGCGCAGATCAATGCCGGTAACCTGCCGAAGCCCACGCAGGATGCCGCGGGCTACAACAATACGCTGTACGTGACCTATTTCCCACCCGGCATCACCATCACGCAAGGTGGCAATTCCAGCTGCGTTTCGGGGGGATTTTGCGCGTATCACAGCACCATCAACCTCGATTCCCGCGAACTCGGCTACGGCGTTGTGCCTGATTTTGGAGCGGGAAGCGGATGCGATGTCGGCTGCGGAAATGGAACTCAGTTTGAGAACGTAACTGCGGTATCGTCGCACGAAATGGTGGAAGCCGTTACGGATATCGGAGTGGCTCTGGCCAACGCACTGGCACCGCCGCTTGCGTGGTACGACAATAACAACGGTGAGATCGGAGATATCTGCAACGCACAGGACGTTACGGCGTCGGGCTACAGCGTTCAGTTGCAGTGGTCGAACATGCAAAATGCCTGTGTCAATGGACCCGCGCAGTTTCAGGTCACGGCGCCGTCCAGTGCGACGGCCGGCACGCCCATCAGCGTAGCGGTCACCGCGCAGGACTTCACCGGAGCCACTATCACTGGCTACACCGGCAAAGTGCATATCGCGAGCACGGACGGGTCGGCTGCGCTGCCTGCGGACTACACTTTTACGACGGCCGACAACGGCACACACACGTTCAATGTGACACTGCAAACCAACGGCTCGCAGTCGGTCACCGCGACCGACACCGTGGCTGCGGCCGTGACCGGCGCGAGCGGCACGATCACCGTGTCAGGCGGCAGCGGCGGAAGTGTGAGCCTGAGCCCATCCACCGTGTCGTTTGGCAATCAGACCGTCGGCTCGACCAGCTCTCCGCAGACGGCCACGTTGACCAACGGCGGGACGACGAGCCTCTCGATTACCAACATCAGCGCTTCCGGCGATTTCGCGCAAACGAATACTTGCGGCGTTTCTCTGGCCGCAAACGCGAGCTGCGCGATCAGCGTTACGTTCACCCCAACAGCCGCGGGATCAAGAACTGGAACGTTGACGGTTACAGATAACGCGAGCAACAGCCCGCAGACTGCGTCTCTGAGCGGGACTGGAGTGATACTGGGTACCGACCACCTCGTGCTGATCACGAGCCAGGCGGCGCAAGGCGCCAACGACTCGGTTGCGTGGTCGCAATTGGGTGCGGACGGAACCTTGCTTACCGCGAACCTTTCGGCAAGGTCCGTGAATGGATTGGCGGTCACGGGAGCCCTAGCCGGACCGAACAGCATTCCCTCCGTTGTATGCTCAGCGAGCGTTTGCAGCTGGACGGGAACTGGCTTTCCTACCGGCGATACCTTGATTTGGACGTCGGATGCCGGCAATGGCGGAAACGGACCGCTCACGTTGACTTTCGGCAGTGGCATGGGCGGGGGCGGCGCTCTCATTCAATCTGATGCTCCCGGGCAATTCACCGCCCAGATTCAGGCCTACAATTCGACGACTCTGCTCGGCACATTCACCGTGACGAGTGATGCGAACGGCGATCCGGTGTACATCGGAGTCCAGGATCAGACCGCCCCGAACGTCACGTCGTTGACATTCAGCCTGACGAATTGCGCGAGCACGTGCACGGATTTCGCCATCGACACGGCGTATCTGAACGGATCGGGCACAAGCAATACCTTCCCGTTAACGGTCGCTGTGTCGGGATCGGGGAGCGGAGTCGTGACCAGCACTCCTGTTGGAATCAGTTGTCCGGGTACCTGCTCGGCGAGCTTCAGCAGCGGAACCTCCGTCACGTTGACGGAAGCCGCGGCCGCAGGCTCGGAGTTTACTGGATGGAGCGGAGCTTGCACCGGCACCGGCGCGTGCTCGGTGGCAATGACCTCGGCCCAGTCGGTCACGGCGACTTTCCAGGCGATCGCGCAGACGAGCACCACGCTGACGGTTTCGTCCGCGCAGGCGGATGTGGGGTCGAGCGTAACCTTCACGGCTAACGTCGCGCCGGCATCCGGGACTACCACTCCCACCGGAACTGTGACGTTCAACAGCGGTTCCGTCGGACTGGGAGTGATCCAGTTGGTGAGCGGAACGGCGACTCTAACGACCAGTTCTCTGGCTGCCGGCAGCTACTCGGTTACGGCCGCTTACAGTGGAGACGCGAACTCGGCGAGCTCCTCGTCCACACCGGTCGCCGTGATGATGGTCGACGTTAGCGTGGCGGCCAGCGCGACGAGTCTCACGGTTTCACGAGGGCACACCGTCTCGACCACGCTCACGGTAACTCCCTCGCCGCTGACGGGCTTCAATCCAACTGTTACGTTCAGCTGCTCTGGGTTGCCGGCGCAGTCGACTTGCACCTTCACTCCGACCAGCGTGACGCCGAATGGAGGGGCAGCCACGACCACGGTCTCGATTCAGACAATTGCGGCTTCGACTTGCGCGCAGCAGGCCAGCGTATCCGGGCATGGTAGCGGATGGATGTATGCGCTGTTGCTGCCTGGACTCATCGGAGTCCTGTCGCTCAGGAGAAAACAGATGGTGCTGAATGCGCGGTTCCTGGTGGTGGTGGCTGCGCTGACCGTCTCCCTCATGGGGTGGACGGCATGCTCGGGTAGCACCAGCAGCAGTGGCGGCTGCACTACCTCGAACCCGGGAACGCCGACGGGTAACTCGACCGTCATCGTCACGGCTACGACGTCTGGATCAAACCCGATCAGCAAGCAAGTAACGATTGCGCTGACGGTGCAGTAGAAAAAGCGGGACAACCAGCCTGCACTCGTGCTGCCGCATCCGGCTGGCAGCACGAGATTTTTTCGAGGCGGAAACATACTTCTTTCCGAACTTCCTGGGAATCAAGAAGCTGACATTCTCCGGCTTCTTGCAGGCTGCGGGCGCGGCTACCCGTTCATCAGACGCGAAAAGAATTGCCAAGCGCCCCAGAACCGAGCTTCCAAATCGTCGCTGCGGCTCCGATCAGCCCTGCGTCATTCCCCAGTTGGGCATGGAGGATGGGCAGGGCCCTGGAAATGTCGGACCAGATGTGTTTGCGAGTGGAGTCCACGAAGCTTTCCCAGTAGAGGCCGTGGGAAAGGCCCAAGCCTCCGCCGACGATCACCGCTTGCGGATCCAAAACATTGATGAGGAATCCGACGCTGTTGCCCAGGGCGGCGCCGGCGGAGCGAACGATCTCCTGCGCGGTCGAATCCCCGGCTTCTGCAGCAGCCGTGACCGCTTCCCCGCTGCTGAGTTGCACCTGGCAGCGTTGATTGTAGCGAGCTACCAGTGACGGCCCGGCGGCGAATTCTTCCAGGACCTGCTCCGCAACCGCCCCGCATTGCGGGCACTCGAAGGAGAGCACGCCACTGCCCACCAGGATGGCATGTCCGTGGGCCCCGGTGTAGGGTTGGCCATCGAGCACAGGGCAGTAGCTGATGCCGGTCCCGACTGTGAGATAAACAAAATTCCTGAAAACTTTTCCGGCGCCAAACAGCGCCTCGGCCAGCGCCGGCGCCCTGGCATCGGATTCGAATCGCGCCGGTGCGATCTGCGAGAGTTGCTCCCGCGCGGGCAAACCGCGCCACTTGATGAGGTACTCGCTGGAGATCTCGCCTTCAAGGTTCACCAGTTCAGCGATGCCCACGCCAATGCCTTCCACCCGCAAGCTGCAACCTTCCGCGTACGCTTTCAATCTACCGACGAGCGAGAGTGTGTCCGCCAGAACCGCATCGCCCCCGCGCGCGGGCAGAGTGGGGATCGTTTCCTTGTACACGATTTTGCCGGAGGGAAACGACACGACTCCGGCGGCAATCTTCGTTCCGCCTAAATCAATGCCGATGGCGTGGAGTTCGCGGCCGGAATTGTGTTCGGGGTCAGCGGACATGAGACAAGTGAAGCTTACTCTCTCGTACGATCGTGAATTCGGTGCGCCGCCTCCGATTTCTGAGGGGAACTGCTTCTCTTCTCGACCGCAAACGTACTCTTGATCTCCTGCGCTCGCCCGCTCTTCCCGGAAGCTTGTGCAGCGAGCATGAGCTCGAGAACGTGGTACGAGTGTTCCGGAGTGATCTGCGGCTTTTCGTTTTTGCGAATGCAGTCGACCAGATGCGGCAATCCGGCCGTCCATTGCCAGTGCGGATTAGTCTCGTAGTAGCTCTGCCACGCTCCGATGCTGTTTTGCCATAGTTCGTACCCTTCGGGGCCCCAGTCGTCGCCCAGCATCTGAATCGTACCTTCGGTTCCGTAGAACTCCAACGCCGGGCAACGGTACTTCTGCATAGTGAAGCCGGATGTAACGGTGGCGAAGACCGCATCGCCAAAATCCAGCAGGATTTGGGCATTGTCCTCCACTTCAACTCCCACTTCTTCCCCGTTCACGATCCGCCTGGGCTGCGCGGTTCCGGTCATGGCCATGACGCGCTTCGCAGGTCCGAGTATCCCGGTCAAGCTCGTAAGGCTGTAGACGGCGAGATCAAAGATCGGGCCGCCACCGGCCTTGTAGAACCAGGTGGCCCAGTCGGGGCCGGACCATCCGTAGCGACCCCGGGCCAGGCAAACCTTTCCGACATCGCCGAAGAGGACGCGGTCACGAACGATCTGGAACGTAGGACTCAGAGGCACGAAAGGAGCGCAGACCAGGTATGCCGCTGACGTGCGCGATTGCGCGACCAATTCAGCGGCTTCCTCCAGCGAAACTGCCATCGGCTTTTCCACCAACACGTGTTTGCCGGCGCGTAACGCTTCGAGGGCAATCTTGCCATGCTGTTTCATGGAGGTGAGGATGAGAACGAGATCGACATCCGTAGCCTGGCAGAGAGAGTGATAGTCGGGAAAATATTTTGTGATCGACCACTTCTGAAGAATGGTTTGGCAGCGGTCCCGGCTGGTGTGCGAGGCGCCGGTGATCTGCACCAGTCCTTGATGCCGGAGTTTTTCGAGTACAGGCATGTAGGCGCCGTCCATCACATTGCCGCATCCAACAATTCCGACGCGAATCGGACTCTCTTTGGAAAACGAAATGGCCGCGAAGCGCCTACCCGTTGTGCGCTTCTCTGACTTGGCGGACCGCGACGAAGCTTTCTTCATAATGGTCCAATCAACTGGCGAGCAGGAAGATTGCTGCCAATCCACAAGCAATGCCGATGCCTTGCAAGGTCGAAATATGTTCGTGCAAAAGAAGCGGAGCCACAAGACAAACGACGCTGGGGTAAACAGCTGTGAATGGAACCACCACTGAAGCCTTACCCCCCGTTTTCATAGCGGCGAGAATGGCCCAGCTTCCCAGAGCATTCAACACTCCTGCGGCAAAAACGAAGCCGATACTGCGCATTGAATAAATCAGCAACGAACGACCCGGATAGAGAAAAGGCTGAAGGAAAAGAAACCCCACAATCAGCCACACCAATGCCGCCTCGGCCGAGACCAGATCGGTGGAGAGCTTTTGCAACAGTCCCACGACTCCGAAACACACCAGAGCCAGTATTGTGAAAGTCAGCCAAGCAGTAAGGTGCATTTTTCGAGCCCCTAAAGCGAAAACAGCACAATGGAAACAGTAGCTAAAATAAGACCCAGTATCTGGAGCCCGGTCAATTTCTCGCGTAATAGCGGTACGGCGAGGGCGAACGTCACCAGCGGATACAATGAAGTGGTCACGGCGACCACCGATGTATTTCCACCACTACGATAAGCGACTAACAGGCAAAGGATACCGACGCCCGATAGGACGCCGTTTAACAGCGAGTAGACGATGCCTTTCTTGCTTTGAGACCCCCTCGATGACCCGGCCAACACCAGTATTACGGCCAGCGGCACCATGCCCACGGTCTGCAGGAATAGCGACGGTTCGCTGGGAATTTCCTCCGAACCTAGCTTGAGCAGGAGCGCCCAGCCCGCCCAGCCGAAGATGGTGAGAATCGAATACCAGAACCAGCGCTGCTTTACGGTGCGGGAGAGTTCCAGCATGTTTTGTTTACACTCGGCGGCTGTCCGGGAACTGTATGGTGCGGTTCACGCGCGTTTGTGCAGTCCCTGGCGGAGGTTTTCCAGCATGTGATCACAGGTCCGCATGGTGAACGCAATGATCGGCATCGTGGTGGTTTTGTCGGCGCAATTGGGAAAAATGCTGGCATCGCAAATATAGAGGTTCGGTACGTCATGGGTTTGCGCCCATTTGTTGGTTACGAATCGCTTGGGATCGTTGCCAAAACGACAGACACCGGTTTCGTGCAAACTCGTACCCGGACGATTGGGAACGCTGTCGGCACCCCACAACTCGCCACCTGCGGCCTTGAAAAGATCGATCATTACCTGCTTGGAGTGTTCCCACATCAGCAATTCGTTCTCACCCCACTGGAAATGGAATCGCAGCTGCGGAATCCCGAATATGTCTTTCTTCTCCGGATCAATGTCAACGTAATTGGTGGGGCTGGGCAAGGTTGGAGCCTGAATCAGCCCGCCGACGGTGGCCGGATAATAGCGTTGGATTTCGCGCTTGTATTGCTTCCCGAAGCCTTCGATCTGCCGATAGTGCCCGGGAAATTCTCCACAGCCGCCGCCCATATAGACGGAATATCCGCGAATGAACTTTTCTTCGCGAGGATTCTTGAGGTTCTGCCAGCGCGGCATCCACGAAACGGTGGAATCGGCAATGTTGTCGGGCCTGGGCGGCTGCCCAGCCAGCTGAGGCAGATAGCCATAGCCAGGAGTGCCATAAAGATGGTCGCAGAGATTCCGGCCGAGTTGCCCGCTGGAATTTGCGATCCCCGTCGGCCACTGGCGCGACTTGGAGTTCAACATGATGTGCGCCGTCTCGACGCACGATGCCGCTATAACGACGACGCTAGCATAGACCTCGACTTCCCGCCTGGTCGCACGATCAACATAAGCCACGCCTTTGGCCGCGCCACTTTCATCGACCAGCACGCTGCGCACCAGAGCGTTGGTCAGAAGAGTCAGCCGCTTCGTCGCCTCTGCATCCGGGATTGTGAACCAGGTCGGCGAGAAGAAGGAGCCGACATCACAACCGCGCGAGCAGTTGCCGCAATAGTGGCAGGCGGGATGATGATTGTGTTCGACCGTCAACTGCGCGCAGCGATCCGGCAGATAGGGAACGCCGATCTTCTCGCACGCCTTCTGCAGGATGTAGTCGAAACAACGGAACGGCATCGGCGGCAGATATTCACCATCGGGATTGCTCGGTCGGTTCTGGACCGTGCTGGCCACTCCCATGTAACGCTCTGCCTTGGAGAACCAGGGAGAGATTTCCGCATAGTCCACGGGCCAGTTCTCGCCGAAGCCGTCCAGATCGGCAGCCTTGAAGTCGATATCGCCAAAGCGCGCCGAAGAACGTCCCCAGAAGTTGGCCTTGCCTCCGGTGGCCTTGCACCGCTTCCAGTACCAGTCGGTTCCTGGAGCATTCGAGTATGCGACATCGTGTTCGAAAAGATCTTTGCCCTCGCTGTATCACGCCTGCAGGCTGATGGGATTGGGACGATCGACGCATCGCTATCGGGCGCGGAAAGCGAAGCGGGACAGCGCACTGCGAATCCGCTTGAAAGAGCTGGCGGCCAGGCGCATGCGGTTTGGCTATCGGCGACTGACGGCGATGCTGCTGCGCGAAGGGATGCCAGCCAATCACAAGCGAGTGTACCAGTGTACCGGCTGTACCGCGAGGAAGGTCTGGCGATGAGGATTCGGCAACGATGGCGGATCCGCTGGAATGGCGTAGTAACTAGCCCAGCAGCGACGAGAGCGAATGAACGCTGGTCGATGGATTTTGTGAGTGATTGTGTGAGCACCGGGAAAGTGATTCGGATGTTGACCATCGTGGATGATTGCACGCGGGAATGTCCGGCCATCGAGGTCGATACTCGCTGGGTGGACTGCGAGTGCGGCGCGTGCTGGATCGGATCGCCAGCGAGAGAGGACTGCCAGAAGCGATCGTTCTGGACAACGGGCCGGAGTTTCGCGGTCGGGCGCTGGCGGCCTGGAGTGAAGAACGCGGAGTGCGACTGGAGTTCATCCAGCCGGGCAAGCCGGTGCAGAACGCCTACGTAGAGAGCTTCAACGGTCGCCTGCGCGATGAATGCTGAACACCAACTGTTTCACTAGTCTGAGCGACGCACGGCGAAAGATCGAAACCTGGCGGCAGGATTACAACGAACAACGTCCGCACAGTTCATTGAACTACTTGCCGCCGGCAGAGTTTGCCAGGGCAGCAGCGGAGATGACGGCATGAGGAAAGCTAGTACAAGGCTGCTGAAGCAGGGGATTCAAGCGTCATCCCCTGCTCCAGACCTCATCCCCGCTGAAAACAAAACATCAACCGAGAACTTACATTGGGATTGGTACAGTAAACGGGGGCACTTCAGGGTCTTTA